>Ga0075030_100000346_pt1 | contig 39935 bp, 40 predicted proteins | sample LitLauG_LLR_2012_FD_71393 | JGI IMG/M metagenome (GOLD analysis project Ga0075030, IMG submission 71393) | Freshwater sediment microbial communities from Pennsylvania, USA - Little Laurel Run_MetaG_LLR_2012 | ecosystem: Environmental > Aquatic > Freshwater > Creek > Sediment | place: USA...
GGACCACGCCGAGATTTGCCTGGCCTATGACGGTGGTGCCGTTCATGAACCAGATCACGCGCAAGCCGGTGCTGGTGCTCTGCCAGACGATGTCGGTCTTTCCGTCCCCGTTGAAATCCCTGAGTGATGTACTGCCGCCGGAGATGCTCGTCGTTGCGGAGACAAGATCCGCCTTCACATTCTGCGTCGTCACCATGCTCATAGTGTAATACCAGCCATCGGTGCCGACGATGCGGTAGTTTCGCTGCACGGGCTGCTTCATGGTGACACTGGTTGTCTTTGGTGCGGCAAGCGCTCCGCCGCTCCATGTGAGATTTACCGTCATGTTTGGCGCGGCGGCAATCTGCTGCTGCCGGTAGGCCGTGTCGTAAGGCTGCACTGTCGCCCACGGGGTGGTTTGCACCGGAAAGGGGACATTCAGCGTGTCGGAAACCGTCTGCACGGGATCCACCGGAATGGCAAAACCGCCCGAGTTGGAGGTGATCGCAAACCAATTGCCGGAATCCGGTCTCACGGTGATTCCCGCGAGCCCTTCGCCCGCGTCAAAGCTGCCGTTGGCGTTTGCATCCGAATAGGCCACGCCAAGAATGTATGCTCGGGCCTGAGTGCCGAATTCCTGCGAGATCATTCCTCCGACCCGCGGTCCCACGACGCCGACGCCGATTTCCGAATAACTTGAACTCAGAATGTTCAAGCGATGACCGAGCGGGCTGGACGGATCAATATTATTATAGTCCACCATGAAATCGAAGTGGGCTTCCAAAATGTCGTCTTCCACGGAAGCCCCGGCACCGTCAATATTCTCCCCGACCCCTCCGCTGTAGCCAAGCGCCGCCGCACGCGCCGTGGGATCCTGCCCGGACGGACTGATGTGCGAGAAATAGTTGTTCGTAATCATGTCCTGCGAATGTGCCCGTGCCGCCTGGATCAAAAGCGGGTTGAACGCTAGGGGCTCCACCGCGGGATAGGTGGCGAATTCTGCAACCAGATTCGTGAAAAACGACGGGGCTTGGGCCCGCGCCGCGACTGAATACCAAGTGTTCACTGCGTTGAGAATGATGCCCTCTTGCGGAGGGTTGAGCCGTGCGCGGTTGATCAACTCGAGCATCTGCTGCTCCAGCACGGTCGGATCGCCATGCGAATATTGCGTTTGTTGCGCAACAGCGACCGTAGCGAAAAGACTCCCGGCTACGCAGGCGGCGCACTGTAATAGTGCGGTGAGTTTCATGGGCTTGGACGAGGCTACGGGCTGATTTTTCATAAGTCGAGGATGGTTTGCAGAGGCGCACGGTTCGCCGTTATTTATGGAAATTATAAGCAATCATCATTCCAGATACCTCCAGATCCCCGTCCAAGATGCGTCCGGCTCTGTCCGTTATGGTTTCGTCTATCGAGATTAAGTCCGTTCCAAACCAAGTCCTAATGCGCGCAGTCTGAGTGGGATTGCCCTGCCGGCTTGCCGGATGCGTACATCGCGTGTATCCGTGTGGGCTGCTTGATGACATCCACCGATCCAAACATCGCCATCTGCCCGAGTTGCGGCACCATGATTGATGTCTCCGAACAGGAACTGTTCGTATTGGTGAATTGTTCGGCCTGCGGAGCACGGATGCGAGTGCGGCAGGACTTTGCGAATTTCCAGATTCAGGGAGTCCTCGGCGAAGGTGGCCAAGGCATCGTCTATCGTGCGGTGGACAAGAAATTGAATCGTCCGGTGGCCATCAAGGTAATAAAGCGCGAATATAGCGCGGATTCGGAATTCGTGAGACGATTCCAGAGCGAGGCGCGCATCACCGCGAGCCTGAACAATCCGCACATCGTGAAGGTGTATTCCACCGGCGAACACAACGGGTTGCTCTACCTCGCTATGGAGATCGTGGACCACGGCAGTCTGTACGCGCTCATGGCGCAGTTGAAAATGATGCCGGAGGAGCAGGCGCTGGACATCGGCATCCAGATCGCAACGGGACTGAAGGCCGGGTTGGAACTCGGCCTCATCCACCGCGACATCAAGCCGGGCAACATCCTCTTTGCTGACGGGCAGACGGCAAAGATCGTGGACTTTGGCCTCGCCATCCTCGTGGAAAAACAACACGAGGAACAGGGCGAAGTCTGGGCCACGCCGTACTACGTCGCGCCTGAAAAACTGGACGGGCAGGCGGAGGATTTCCGCAGCGACATGTATTCGCTCGCGGCCACCCTTTTCCACGCCATCGCCGGGCGCCCGCCATTCATCTCGGAATCGAACTCGATGACCGAGCTTCGGAGGATCAAAAGCCAGCCCGTGCGCCTGCTCAATTTCGCACCGCATGTCTCGACTCCGGCGGCCTACGCCATAGACCGCGCGCTCAGCTTCAATCCTGAGGATCGCTTCGACAGCTACGAGCATTTCATCGAGAGCCTCGAATACGCGCGCGCCGAACTGCGCAAGCACCCCGTGAAGCGGCGCAAGCCGAAGGTGCTAAAGATTGGCGACCGGATGCAGGGGGGCAGTTGGGTGACGTTCGCAATCATCGCGATCCTCACCGGCATCGGGGTGTTTTTTTGGGTCCATCGGCCTGATACGCGTGCAGGAAGCACGTCGGGAACACCTGCGGCAGCAGTACCCGCCGAAGCCGGCCTCAATGCGGAAGAGCGTTTTGACATCGGACGGAGGCAACTGGTCGAGGAACATTTCACCGACGCGGCAAAGACCTTCCACATTCTCTACGAAGAAGCGCACCTGCCGGAACCGAAGAACAGTTGGGCGGCCGTCCACGGCGGCCTCGCGGAATACTTCGCCGGAAGGCCCGGCCAGGCACGCACGGCATTCAAGACACTGTCCGAACACACGACACCCACAGCCATCGGCCTTGATGCGAAGCTCGTGGATTTTCTCAACCGGCTCTCCCTCCTCGCCGCCGGCCAGGCGAAAGAAAGTCAGCTGAACTTGGATGCGATTGACGCGACCACGTACGAATCGCTCGCCTTTCTCGTCGCAGGGCTGCAGCAGTGGGACGCCGGGGATTTTGAGAAAGGCATCGCGCTCATGCGCCTTTTCCAGCAGGCCACGCCTGCCGGGGAGGATGTGTGGGTGGCCGATTATCGCCCGCTTGTCACGCGATACCTCGACGAATACGGGACGTATCGGGAAATTGCGGACGCCGTCGCGAAAGCGGACATTTCACCGAAGCTCGCGGAAGCCGCCCTCAAAAAAATTCCCGATGCCACGGGCAGGCTGCGCTCGAAAAAACTGATCGAAAAACTGAAAGCCATGGAAACTGACGCCGGGGACAAGGTCCGCACGGCAATCGCCGCGGCGGAACAGGCGGTAAAACAGAAGCAGGCGGAAGCCGAGACTCGCGAGGAAAAGCTACTCACCGACGCGAAGCTCCAGATCAAGGAACTCTGCGATAACTATCGCTTCAACGAAGCTGCCGCCCTCATCAGTGCAGTGAATGTGAAGCTGGATCACAACATCAGCGAGCGCGACCTGCTGGCGAAGCGCGTGGACTGGCTCGTTGAGTTCAAGAAGCACCTCATCGAGGACATTAACGTCTCCGGCTGCCCCGCCCCGCTGGTGAAAAAGAACGGCCAGAAACTCCTCGGCACGGCATCGCACGCCGACGATCATCAACTCGAACTCCGCGTACAGTTCGGCGTCCTGCCCGCCGTGAAGTGGAACGACATCGGTGCGCAGAGCGTGCTGCGGATGGCGCGCACATTCATGCGTCCGACGCTGCCGCTGGACGCACTCGCGGATCGCGAATGGCAGGCTGCGGTGTTCTGCCTTTTCGCGCAGCTTTCCAACGAAGGGCAGGCACTCATGGACGATGCGGTGAACCGCAAGCCCGATTATCAAAATGATCGCGCGCTTTTTTTCGGACAGCCTTCGCCGAGCCCTGCGCCGGAGCAGGCAACGCCCGCGCCCGCTGCGCAGTAGCGGCTCTTACCTGATTTCCACCTGCATGCCCGCTGTGGCCATGTGGCAGATGCGCGAGACATCCCAGTTCGCCGTGCGCATGCAGCCGTGGCTTGCAAAGGTGCCGATGCTGTAGGGATTGTTTGTCCCGTGAATGCCGATGCCCGGTTTGTTCAGGCCGATCCACGCGACGCCGACCGGATTCCGCGGACCTGCGGGCAGCATGTAGAAATTGTTCGTCCGCACACCGTGATTCAGCACCCCCGCGTCCCAGCGAAACGTGGGCATTGAGGCGATGCCGAGGATGCGCCACTTGCCCGGCGGTGTGGGATGCGCCGGTGAACCTGGTGCGATAGGGATTGCTGCGATCAATTTGTCGCCATCGAAAAGTTCGAGGATCGTATCCTTTCGTGTGATCACGATGTAACGTGTCTTGTATTCCTCGCGTTCCGGCAAGTTTCCCGTCGGCGGCATGTCCTCGACCTTGAACGGAGCGACATTCGGCACGCGCACCTGATCGCCGAGATTCAATTTGCTGAAGCGCACGCCGGGATTCAGCCGTGTGAGAAATTCTGTCGAGCAATGGTAGCGTTCCGCGACAAAATCGATGTAACCCGGATACGGCAGGAATTTTTTGCGCGATTGCTCGGCTGTCTTGCCTGGCAAATCGCCAACGAACTTCATATCCTCCTTCGCGACTGTGTGAAAAGTGTAAACCGGATACACGCTGTCGAGAGGCACATTTTCATCAATCACCCCGGTTTCCGGCAGTGCGTGCGCACGCTGCCATCGCTTGAATGCATTCGTCACGAACTTCCCCGCCTTGCCGTCAATCATACCGGGGCTGAACAACTGCTGATCGAGGAAAATCTGGAGCTGCGCGACGATTTCCCGCTTCGTCACGAGAATCGCGTGCGCGGCTTGCGGTTCGCTATCGGCCGGTGCGGCGGGCGCAGCCGCAGGCTTGGCAGAGTCAGCAGGCGTGGGTTCGTTTGCGGGTTTTATCCTAGGGTCTGCCGTAAATTTTTTTAGCGGCGCGGCATCGGGCTTTTCCCCGGCAAACGTGGACGTTGGGAGCACGAGGACGGCGATCGTGATTGGCGCAAAAATGAAACGGTCTAGCATTGGCGGGCACTACGTATGCCAACTTCCGCAGGAAACAAGCTCCGCATCGCACAAGTCGCACCGCTGTGGACGCAGATCCCGCCTGCCACCTACGGCGGCATCGAACTCCTGCTCGCGATTCTTTGCGACGAACTCACCGCGCGCGGGCACGACGTGACTCTCTTCGCCAGTGGTGACTGCCGCACCTCGGCAAAGCTGCGAGCTCTCATCCCTGTGAACCTTGGCGAACTGATGTCCCGCGGCGACGCGCTGATGTACGAATACTACATGAACGCAGCGATGGCCTCGGTGCTTGCTGCGCAGGGCGAGTTCGACATCATCCACTGCCACCTTCCACCCGCATGGCTTCCGTTCGCCGCCGTGCTGCGCACGCCCTGCACATTTACACTGCATACCAGCCCGCACTCGGACGACGAATGGGCGATGCGAAATTTTCCGCAGGCAAACGTCGTCGCGATTAGCCACGCACAGGTCGCTGCCGCATCGGCACGACTCGGGCGAACATTCCCGGTCGTGTACAACGGCGTGGACTTCGCCACCTACGCCGCGTCTTTTGAGTCGGGTGGCTACCTCGCATTCCTCGGCCGCATGTCGCCGGAAAAAAATCCGCTCGACGCCATCCGCATCGCTGCCGTTGCGGACATGCCTGTCGTCCTTGCAGGGCGTCCCCAGAATGCCGCAGAGGAAAATTATTTCCGCGAAAAAGTGCAGCCGCTGATTGATGGCAAGCGCGTCCGCTGGATCGGCCTCGTGAATCATCCGCAGAAGGTCGAACTGCTGCGTCACGCCGCCGCGCTCGTCTTTCCAATCCAGTGGGACGAGCCCTTCGGCCTCGTGATGATCGAGGCAATGGCCTGCGGTGCGCCCGTGCTCGCCATGCGCCGCGGGTCCGTTCCGGAAGTCGTGGACGAAGGCGTGACCGGCTTCACCGCCGCGACACCTGGCGAACTTGCACCGCTCGTCGCACGCACTCGCGCCCTCGACCGTCGCAAAGTCTGTGAGCAAGCCGGAGCGCGTTTCGGTCATCGCAAAATGGTGGATGACTATCTCGCACACTACCGTTCGCTGATCGCGCGAGGTTGAAAATCTGGAGGGCGATGCTCTGTCAGCGTCCTGAATCGAGGACACGGCGGAGCGTGTTCCACCAAACCGTAACCTCCGCGCCCGCCTCGCCGTCTGTCCCGCAAATCACCCTCAATGCCCTACACCGGAAACGTCCTCTTTTTTCTCGCTCTGCACGCCGCACTCTTTCTGATTCTGCTTGGGCACTGGCTCGTCGCGGGCGGAATGTTTCCAAAGGCCGTCGCGAGCTTTGTCCGAGTTTACGACGAGAGTCCCATCCGCGCGCTGCTGCTTGGCATCTTCACCTACGGCCCGATTTTTGTATTGTTGCTGAATACCGCCAAACTCCCCGGCGTCCCGCTGCGTATAGTGATGATCGCCGCCGGCTTGTTCTCGCTGCTCATTGGGTTCGCAGGCAGCGCGGGGCTGGCGTTGCGCATCGGGCGCAATCTCTCCGCCGCCGCATCACCCTGGCACCAATGCCTCCGCGGTGGCGTGATGCTTGGGCTCGTATTCATCACGCCATTCATTGGCTGGGGCTTCCTTTTGCACGCGGGGCTCGCGAGCGGCTTCGGAGCGTTCCTGCTCGCGAAACCTTGGAAATCCAAACCGGCGGAAACCACACACATCTCGGTTCACACGCTCCAGTGAAAAAAACGTCCCGCCGAGAATTCGTCGCCGCAGGTACAGGTGTGATTGCGCTGAACACAGCGATTTTCAAAAGTGCGCAAGGCTGGCTCACGGAGATCGGCCAGTACGCGGGCGTTGGTATAGAGCGCTCATTGCACGAGCCGATGATTCCGCCTTCCGCCGCGGAGATTGATCCAGTTTCGCACGCGCTGAACCGTCTCACCTTCGGCCCCGGCCCCGGCGATCACGCGCGCATTTCCGCGATGGGCGTAAACGCATTCATCGAGGAGCAACTTGCGCCGGACGCCATTGACGACTCGCTCTGTGATCGCGCCATCGCGCGTTTCAGCGACTTGTGGAATGAACCACTCGGCGAGCAATACGACGAGGATCCCGAGACGCTGCCGCCGGTGCTCCGCCGAGTCACACTGCTTCGCGCGATTTACAGCGAGCGTCAGCTCTTCGAGGTGATGTGCGAGTTTTGGAGCGACCATTTCAACATTGATCCGACTAAGGGCGACTGCCGTTGGACAAAGCCGACCGACGACGTGCGAGTCATCCGCACACATGCGCTCGGAAATTTCCGCGACATGCTGCGCGCCTCCGCGCTGAGTCCCGCTATGCTTTGGTATCTTGATGGCCGTGCAAACGTGAAACGCACGCCCGACGAAAAGCCGAACGAGAACTACGCGCGCGAGCTCATGGAACTGCACACGCTCGGCGTCCACGGCGGCTACACGCAGCAAGACGTGATGGAAGTCGCGCGCTGCCTCACGGGCTGGACAATCCGCGCGCGCAAGGACGACGGTTTCGCAGGTCACCTGCTTTCGCCGTTCACGGATCACTTCGCGGTCTTCTTCCGCGCCGAGGCGCACGACAACGGCGTGAAGTGCGTGCTTGGCCATGAAATTCCCGCGGGCCTCGGTGAAAAGGATATCGATCACGTCATCGAAATCGTCGCAACTCACCTGAGTACCGCGCACTTCGTCGCGCGCAAACTCTGCTCGCGCTTTATCGCCGACGATCCCCCGGCTGTCGCCGTGGATACTGTTGCTGCCGCGTTCGCGACGAGCAAAGGTGACATCAAGACCGTGCTTCGCGCGCTCTTCGCCACCCCGGAATTTGCCGCGAATTGCGTTGTGAAATTCAAGCGACCATTCCATTTCGTCGTCTCCGCGCTGCGTGCGACGAATGCCTCCACAAGTGCGGATCGTCCCATTCTATCTTACCTCGAACGCATGGGCCACATGCCGTTCCGCTATCCGACGCCGGACGGTTATCCTGCGGCGGCGATTCACTGGCGTACGACGCTGCTGTGGCGCTGGAAATTTGCGCTCGCACTCGCAAACAACCGGATCGGCGGCACGAGCATCGAGCGAGCTCGACTGCAACGCCGTGTCGGCTCCGACTCGGGGCTGATGGCGACACTGCTCGGCCGCACGCCGCGCGCCGAGGAGAGCGATGCATGGCTGAAGTCCGGCGACGGCCTCGCGCTGCTGCTCGCATCACCCGCGTTTCAACGCTGCTGACATGCCCGACGAGACGCACATTTTCGAAAACCGCGACGACAAGCGCACGCTGGTCGTGGTCTTTCTCCGCGGCGCCGCGGATGGTCTCACACTCGTCGCGCCGCTGGAGGACGACAATTATCACCGCTTTCGCCCGCGACTTGCCGTTCGCGAGGATGAGGCGGTGGCGCTCGATGGATTTTTCGGACTGCATCCGAATCTCGTTGCGCTGGTGCCCGCATGGAAGGACGGCGATTTGTGCATCATCCACGGCGCAGGCGGCGAGAGCGACACGCGTTCGCACTTCGAAGCGCAAGAACTCATGGAGCACGGCGGTCCCACAGCGGGCGGCTGGCTCGGGAGATTCCTGCGCGGAAAAAAGCCTGCGCAAAGTCCGCTGAGCGCCGTCGCACTTTCACCCACGTTGCCCGAACTGCTCTCCGGTGCACCCGCAGCGGCAGCGTTTGAATCGCTCGCGGAATTTTCACTTTCGGAGAGGCGTGGCGGCTCTCGACGCTCTGCGGATTTCCCGCGCGAACTCCGCCGACTCTACGAACTCGAAAGCGACGCTCTGCGCGACGCCGCTCGGAATACCTTCGATGCCTTTGCACGCTTCGAGGCGATCGATCCGAACGCGCGTCCCGGCAATGCTGCGAGCTACGATGAGCGTGATTCCTTTGCGCACGGTCTCCGGCAGGTCGCGCAGCTCATCAAGGCCGATGTCGGTCTCGACGCCGCGAGCGTAGACCTCGGCGGATGGGATTCCCATTTCACGCAGAAGACACTCATCGAGCCGCTCATGCTCCGGCTCGCGCGCGGCCTCGCTGCATTCCGCCAGGATCTCGGCGAGCGCATGGCGACGACAACGGTCGTGGTGATGACCGAGTTCGGCCGGCGCGTCGCAGAGAACTCCGCATTTGGGACCGACCACGGTCGCGGCAGCGCGATGTTCGTGCTCGGTGGCGGCGTGAAAGGCGGGCGCGTCATTGGTCCGTGGCCAGGCTTGAAACCAGAGATGCTCGACGGTCCTGGCGACTTGCCGGTCTGGAACAACTATCGCGACGTGCTTGCACCCGTCCTCGTCCGCCACGGCGCAAATACGGATGCGCTCGGAAAAGTCTTCCCCGATTTTTTGCTGAAGCCTCTCCCTCTTTACTCGTAGCCGCTTCCTTCGGTCGGCGGCACAGCGCTACTCCTTGATCACGCCTTTTTCGATCAGCTTGTGCAGCTTCGGCGCGATCACGACTGAGCAATACGGATTCCGGTTTTTGTTCAGGTTGAAATAATTCTGGTGGTAGTCCTCGGCAGCGTAGAACTCCTTCAGCGGTGAAATCTCTGTGACAATGGTGGTGCCCCATTCCTTTTTTGCGCGCTCCTTTGCGGCGATGGCGGCGGCTTTCTGCTCTTCGTTCGCGTAGAAAATCACCGAGCGGTACTGTGGGCCTTTGTCCGCGCCCTGCTGGTTTGGCGTCGTCGGATCGTGTGCGGCGAAGAAAACGTCGAGCAACGTGTCGAGTTTCAGCACGGAGGAATCAAATTCCACCTGCGCGACTTCCGCGTGGCCGGTCTGCTTCGTGCAGACTTGTTCGTAACTCGGGTTGGGAACGTGGCCACCCGAGTAGCCGGAGACGACTTTCTTCACTCCGCCGACGCGCTGGAAAACTGCCTCGATGCACCAGAAGCATCCTCCTCCTACGACGATTTTTTGGATGGTTGCGGCTTTGTCGGATGCGGTCTTCACGGTTTCAGCGGAGGTGAGGTTGGTCGTCATCGAGGCGAGCGTGGCGAGAAGAGTGATGATGAGCGTTTTCAAAACGGTGATTTTTTGTGCGTGGAGAAAAGCGTGGGTCCGCGTCTATCCTCCAATCCGCTGTGGTGCGCAAGAGCCATTGCGCCGCTACGCGAGAAGATCCCTGGCGACTTTGCCATGCACGTCGGTGAGGCGGAAATCGCGGCCTTGGTACTTGAACGTGAGACGCTCGTGGTCGAGGCCGAGCAGGTGGAGGACGGTGGCGTTGAGGTCGTGGACGTGGACGGGTTTTTCCACCGGGCTGAAACCGAAGTCATCGGTGCGGCCATGGGTGATGCCGCCTTTGATTCCGCCACCCGCGAGCACCATCGTGTAGGCGTCCTTGTGATGATCGCGGCCGGGATTTGTGCTCTTGCCTTCGCCGTCAATGCCCTGCCGCAGCGGCGTGCGTCCGAACTCCGAACCCCAAATCACGAGTGTGTCGTCGAGGAGGCCGTGTATCTTGAGGTCGGTAATGAGCGCTGAAATGGCCTGATCCACGTCCCGGCATTTCGCAGGCAGTCGCGTTGCAAGGGCGGAGTGGTGATCCCAGTCGGCATCGTAGAGTTCCACGACCCGCACGCCGCGTTCAATGAGCCGCCGCGCGAGGAGGCAGTTGTTCGCAAACGACCCAGCGCCAAGCTTCGCACCGTACAGGTCGAGCACGGACTGCGGCTCTTTTGAAATATCCATCAATTCGGGCACGCTGGTCTGCATGCGGTAGGCCATTTCGTACTGGTTGATGCGCGTCGCGATTTCGGGATCGTGCATGTCGGCGAACTGGCGCTCATTGAGTGCCTTCACAGCATCGAAAATGCGCCGGCGGCTGGCCTGCGACTGACCTTTCGGATTGCTGAGGAATAGCACCGGGTCGCCGTTCGATCGGAACTGGATGCCCTGATACACGCTGGGGAGGAATCCATTTGCCCAAAGAGTCGTGCCGGCACCGCCGAGGGGACCGGAGAGAAGCACGGTGTAGGCCGGCATATCCTGGTTCTCCGTGCCGAGTCCGTAGGTCACCCATGAACCGAAGCTCGGCCTGCCGCCGCGGCCGAATCCCGTGTGAAGGAACATTTGCGCAGGCGCGTGATTGATCTCGTCCGTGTGCAGCGTCTTCACGATGGCGATATCGTCCGCAACCTTCGCCAGATGCGGCAACAGTTCCGACATTTCCTGTCCGCTGCGCCCGTGTTGCGAAAACTTAAACTTAGTTCCCGCGAGCTGCATTTTGCCACCAATGAATGCGAAACGCCGTCCTTTGAGCAGCGACTCGGGACATTCTTCTCCGTCGCGCTTGGCGAGTTCCGGCTTGTGATCGAACAGGTCGAGTTGCGAAGGCGCACCGATCATGTGCAGGTAGATCACCCGCTTGGCCCGCACCTTGAACATCGGATTCTTCGGGGCCAGCGGATTCGTTGGCGCAGCACCGAATGTCTCGCGGAGCAGTGTCGAAAGTGCAAGCGATCCGAGCGTGAGGCCGCTTCGGAGAAAGAACTGCCGGCGCGTGATGAGGCCGAGATGGGTTGTGTCCATGGGGTTCCGAATCTTCATTGCTTGGAAATCGTCTCATCAAGGTTCAGCAGTGCCGCCGTCACGGCATACCATGCGCTAAATTCTTGGGCGTCCACGCCGGGCGGGAGCGGAAAGCCGCCGACAAACTCCTCCGCTGCCTTCAAACCGTCAGCGCGAGCCGCGCGCTCGTTCGCGAGCAGGTTCGACAGCGTCGCGAGTTCCTCCGGTTGCGGAATGCGAGAGGTGGCGAGGGAGAATGCGTAGCGCAGACGGGCGTCGGTATCGGACGGCGGCTTCTCCGTCAGCACCCGCTTCGCGAACCCCATCGCGGCTTCGACATAGACCGGGTCGTTCATCAGCGTGAGCGCCTGAAGCGGCGTGTTCGAGCGCGGACGCCTCACGCGACACGCCATGCGGGCGTTCGCGTCGAAGTTCACAAAGCTCGGATACGGCGCGCCGCGCTTCCAGACGACGTATAGGCCGCGCCGGTATTTCTCATCGCCGGGACTGACTTCGTAATCATAGCGCTGGCCGCCGACTTTCACCCACAGGCCATCGGGCTGGTACGGTTTGATGGGCTGCCCGCCCTGCTTGAGATTGAGCAGTCCCGCGATGGCGAGCGCATTGTCGCGAATCGTCTCCGCATCGAGTCGGTACCGCGGGCCGCGGGCGTAGAGCAAGTTCTGGTCGTCGCACGCGAGAAGTTCCGGTGTCGCCTTCGAGGACTGCCGGTAGGTCGCGCTCGTCACGATGGTTTTGAGCACTTTTTTCATGGACCAGCCGTTGTCCATGAACTCGCACGCCAGCCAGTCGAGCAGCCTTAGATCTGTCGGTGGATCGCCCTTGATTCCGAAGTCCTCCGGAGTTGTGACGAGGCCGTGGCCGAAAATATCCGCCCACCAGCGGTTCACCACGACACGGGCAACCAGCGGGTTCTCGTGGCTGACGAGCCACTTTGCGAGATCGAGTCGTGTGGGCTTTCGCGCCGTATCACACTGCAAAGGATGGAGCACCTTCGGCGCATGCGGTTCCACACTCGCGCCAGGGCTGTGGAAATCCCCGCGCTGGAAAATCGCGCTCGTGCGCGGTGTGTCCTCTTGCATCACGAGCGTCGTGGACGCTCTAAAGGTCCGCAGTTGCGCCTCCAGTCGCGTCTTCTCTTTTTCCAGCTTTGCGAATACCGGATTCTCCTTCAGCCGGAACTCGGCGACGGTCTTCTTTTGCTTTGCATTGCGCTTCTCGGCGGGACGCGCGAGCGCCTCGGTCAGTTCCGCAGGCATTGCCTGCCCGCTCACGTTGCCCGTGATGGCGCTCAGACGAATTCGGCCAATCGTGCGGCCTGCGCCGAAGTTCTGCTCAAGCGTGAATTTCAACAGAGTGCCCTCCGCGAAGCCAAGCGGCTCTGCCGTCTCCAGTACGGCCCAATGTGATTCGTGGAATTTGGGAGCGATGGCCCAGCCGCCCTTTGCGGTATTGCCGGTGTTCAGCAGATTCGTCACGGGGAAATTCGCCTGCGAAAATGAGGCGCGTGCAGCGAAGAATTTCACCGGCTTGCCTTGCTCCGGCTTGCTCGCAGGTGCCGCGGTCACGATGAAATTGTTCAGTACGAAATTCGGCCGTTTTTCGTCGCCGCGACCGGGGCCTTTGCCGGGCAGCGATTCGTCCGTCAGCACCTCCAGCTTGATGCCGCGGATGCTCGCGACCTTCGTGCTCACTTCGACAGCGAACGTGTCCTTGTCCGGCGCGGGCTCGCCGCTGATGAGTACCGACTTGTCGGCGAGAATCTCGTGCGTCGCGCCACCGGCTGAATCGAATCCTGCAACGTCGAGTGCGTATTCCTTTGGCGCCTCAGCGACCTTCTTCCTGAGCGCAGCTTCCCAATCCGATTGCCCGTCAGTCGAGTTTTTTTCCACTGCGGCGAGCTTCGCATTCACCGCAGTGATTTGCGCCTGCACCTTGGCGCGTTCGCTTTGCGTGGCGGCGTCGGCAAGTTCCATCGCCGGGCCTATGAACTGAATCGAGCCGGGCGTTTTGGGATTCTTGCGGTCCGCTTCGAGCGCTGTGTTGTTGAAGAATGCGAAGATGCCGTAGTAGTCGCGTTGCGTGAACGGGTCGTATTTGTGGTCGTGGCACTGGCAGCATTCGAGTGTGGTGCCGAGCCAGATCATGCCGAGGGTGTTCACACGGTCGAGGACCTGGTTGACGCGCGTTTCTTCTGGATCGGTGCCGGCCTCGACGTTCGTGGGCGCATTGCGATTGAAGCCCGTGGCAATCCTCTGCGCTTCAGTGCCGTTCGGCAGCAGATCGCCCGCGAGCTGCTCGATGGTGAATTGCGTGAACGGCATGTCGGCATTGAGCGCATTCACCACCCAGTCGCGGTACGGCCAGAGGTCGCGGATGTCGTCGCGCTGGAAACCGTGCGAATCGGCGTAGCGCGCGTAGTCGAGCCATGGCTGCGCCCAGCGAACGCCATACTCCGGAGAAGCGAGAAGTTCATCCGCCAGGCGGGAGATCGCGCCATCGAGATCGCGCGCCGCATCTTGGACGAACGCATCCACGCGCCCGGGCTGCGGTGGAAGCCCGGTGAGATCGAGATGCATCCGGCGGCAAATCGTCTCCAGCGATGCAGCGGGAGAAGGTGCGAGCCCCGCGGTTTCCATTCGCGCCAGAACGAAATGATCGATCGGATTTTTTGGCCACGGCTTTGCCGTGATCGTCGGCAACGCCGGACGAACGGGCTTTTCGTACGCCCAATGACGAATCGCCGGTTCCACTGCCGGCCAGTCTGTGCCCGCGTCAATCCACGCCTGCAATGTTTCGATCTCCTTTTTGCCAAGGCCGGAATTCGCACCGCGCCTTGGCGGCATCTGCTCGTCGGGATCCAATGAGACAACTCGCTGGATCAGCGGGCTCGCCGCGCCTTTCCCCGGGACGATGACGGTGTCGCCAGATTCAGCGGGCCGGAATGCAGCCACGCGGCTGTCGAGTCGCAGTCCGCTCTTTTGTTTTTCCGCCCCGTGGCATTCGTAGCAATGCCGGGCGAGGATCGGTTTGACGTCGCGCGCATAATCCGGCGCGGCTTGCGCCGAACCGATGAGGATCGCCGAGGATAGAATTGCGAGTGTGCGAGTGCCCATGAGGAGGAACGCGACCGGACAAAATTGTCTTGCGCTGTCCTCCAGACAAGACTCAGGAGGAGGCGCGAGCTTAGGGTGCGACACCTTCCTTGCCGTGCTGGCGAGCGTGTCGGTCAGCCGGAGAAACGATTTGTACGCGCCTTTCCCAAAGAAAAACAAAACCCGCGCTGTGCGCGCGTTTGGGGGACGCACAGCGCGGGTCTCTCGGAGGAATCTGTATTGGGGGAAGATTCCGGGGTAAATCGTTTAGCGCTTGCTGAACTGGAAGCGCTTGCGGGCACCGGGCTGGCCGGGCTTTTTGCGTTCCTTCATGCGGGGGTCACGCGTCAGCAGACCCTCGGCCTTGAGCGGGCCACGGAGTTCAGTGCTGATTTGCAGCAGCGCGCGGGCGATGCCGAGGCTGACTGCTCCGGCCTGGCCACCGACGCCGCCGCCGGAAGCGTTTGCGGAGATGTCGTAGGTGTTGCGGCTCTTCGCGATCTCGAGCGGCTTCAGCACCATGCCCTGAAAGGAGGTGACGGGGAAGTAGTCGTCGTAAGGGCGTCCGTTGATGAGGATTTTTCCGGAACCCGGCGTGAGCCGCACACGGGCGGTTGCGGTCTTGCGGCGGCCGATGGCGGAAATGGTGGCTTCGTTGGACATGATGCGAAATTCTTCTGCTTAGGAAACTTTGCCGACGGAAATGGGCTGCTGCGCGACGTGCGGGTGTTCGGCACCGGCGTACACCTTCAGCTTTGTAATCTGGCCACGGCCGAGCCGCGTGTGCGGGATCATTCCCTTGATGGCGTTCTGGATGAGAAGTTCGGGACGGCGGGCGCGGCGGTTCCCCAAGGTCTCGCTCTTGTGGCCGCCGACATATCCGGAGAAGCTCATGTATTCCTTGGCCGTCTCTTTCTTTCCGGTGACGCGCACTTTCTCAGCGTTCACGACGATGACGAAGTCGCCGGCGTCCATGTGCGGGGTGAAAATGGCTTTTTCTTTGCCACGAAGAATGTTTGCGGCGCGGGCGGCGACGCGGCCGAGCACTTGGTCGGCTGCGTCAATGATCCACCAGCGGCGCTGGACTTCGTTTGCTTTTGCGGAAATTGTCCTCATGGCTTGAAAAAGGGGCGGGAAATTAGGAAGTGGCACCCATAGTGTCAACGGATATTTCCGGGTGATGTGCGGAAATCTTCCGCAGCATTGCGCGCCCACCCGGCGTCTGCGAAGAGTGAACCTCACTTTCATCCAGCCATGAACATCCTCCACATCGCCGCCCTCGCAGTCACCGTCACCCTAAGCGCTTCGCTTTACGCGGGCGAGCCGAAACTGCAGACCATTCCCATCAGGGACATAGACGGGAAGGAAACTTCGCTGAAGGCATTCGCCGGCAAAGTCGTACTCGCCGTAAATGTCGCCAGCCAGTGCGGCAACACGCCGCAATACGCCGGCCTCCAGTCGCTCTACGACAAACTCAAGGACAAGGGGTTCGTGGTTGTCGGCTTTCCGTGCAACGATTTTGGCGCGCAGGAGCCGGGCACGAATGCGGAGATCAAATCGTTCTGCGCATCGAACTACAGCGTCACTTTTCCCATGATGGACAAGGTTCACGTGAAAGGTCCGGAGCAGCACCCGCTGTTCAAGGAACTCACCGGTCCCGGCGCGGCTTTCCCCGGTAACATCCGCTGGAACTTCGGCAAATTTCTCATTGGCCGCGACGGCAAGGTGCTCGCGCGTTTCGAGCCGGACGTGGAGCCTGGCGATTCGCAAGTCGTGAAAGCCATCGAGGACGCGCTGGCAAAAAAGTAGCCGCGCTCCAGCGCCGATGAGCCTCGCCGAAAAACAGCGCCAGCTTGTGGCGAAGCTCGCCATCATCGAGGATCTGCACGAGCGTCTCGCCGCGCTCATGTCGCGTGCAAAAAGGTGGCCCGCGCCTTCACCCGAAGATCTCACGGAGGACAGTCGCATTCAGGGCTGCCAGTCACGCGTGTGGCTTACGGGCGTTCTCGAATCCGGCGCGTGCCGCTGGCGCATGGAAAGCGATGCACCGATGGTGAAGGGCCTCGTCGCGCTGCTGTGCGAACTGTACGATGGCGCCACGCCGGAAGCGGTGCTTGCGCTGGAGCCGACACTGTTCGACGACCTCGGCATCGCACGCATGATTTCGCCGACACGCCTCGCTGGCCTTGCGTCGGTCCGCATGCGGATAAAACAGATTGCGACGGAATTCACGACAATACGCCAATGACACCTGTGCCGCTGTTCGACGCCCACAATCATCTGCACGATGCGCGGCTGCTGCCGTGGCGCGCGGAAATCCTCGCCGAACTTCCCGCGCTCGGCGTACGCGGCGCAGTCGTGAACGGAACCCGCGAGGACGACTGGGCAGGCGTCACCGCGCTCGCAGCCACGACGCCGTGGGTGATTCCGTCCTTCGGCCTGCATCCGTGGTACGTCAACGAGCGGACTCCCGCGTGGCGGGAAAACCTGCACCGTTTCCTCGACGCACATCCCGGCGCAGGTGTCGGCGAGATTGGGCTGGATCGTTGGATCAAAGGCCATGATCCGCTCGTGCAGGCGGAATGTTTCCGCTGGCAGATCACCCTTGCGACCGAGCGGGATCTGCCGGTGACGATCCATTGCATCCGGGCGTGGGGCGCGCTGTGGGATATCATCCGCGAAGGAGTGGCGCCGGCTCGCGGCTTCCTGCTGCACGCGTACGGTGGACCGCGGGAGATGGTCGCGGGTTTCCTCGCTTACGGCGCGTATTTTTCCTTTTCACCGTTCTTTCTTCACGAGCGAAAATCGGCGCAGCGCGAGATTTTCAAACATCTGCCTGCCGACCACCTGCTCGTGGAAACGGATGCCCCCGATCTTGCGCCGCCGCCGGATCGCAACCCGCGTCCGCTGACCGACGCGAATGGAAAGCCGCTGAACCATCCGGCAAATCTGCTCGTTGCGTACGATGCGCTCGGGAAAATCCGTGGCGTGACGCGCGAGGAACTGGCGGCGGTGGTTGCCGAAAATTCCGCGCGATTTTTCCGAAATGAGAAAAAGTGCCCGTTTCCTCCCGCCGGCGGCTGCTGAGGCTTACCCGCCTTGCCATCGAACCGCCGGCACGCTACCTCCCTCGCCACCGCGATGCCGATGATTTTTCCTCCCGCCGAATTCCTCGACCTGAGCCACACCGAACACCGGATGCTTTTCGACAGCGCGGTGAACGTATGGGAGGCACTGAAGCAAATTCCCAGCTACCTGCAATTCCGGCTGAAGCCGCAGGTGCTTGCAAAGCTCATTGGCAAGCCGTTTGTGAGCAATGCGGTCTTTATCGGCAAGGGAACGGTGATCGAGCACGGCGCGATGATCAAGGGACCCGCGTGGATCGGCGAGGATTGCGAAATCCGCAACGGCTGCTACATCCGCGAAAACGTGATCGTCGGTCGTGGCTGCGTACTCGGGAATTCGTGCGAACTGAAAAACAGCATCATCTTTGACGACGCGCAGATTCCGCATTTCAATTACGTCGGCGATTCGATACTCGGCCACAAGGCCCACCTCGGTGCGGGCGCAATCCTGAGCAATGTCCGACTCGACCGCGGCGAAATCACTCTGGCGGCGGATGGCGCTCTCATTCCCACAGGGTTGAAAAAATTCGGCGCAATCGTCGGAGATCGCGCCGAGATCGGCTGCAACTCGGTGCTCAATCCCGGCTCTATCATTGGACGCGACGCGATCCTATATCCCGGGATGCAGTGGCGCGGCGTCTGCCCCGCGAACAGTATCGCCAAGGTGCGAGCCGCATTTGAAATCCTCCCCCGCCGCACACCGGGTGGCCGATGTTAGCCGCGCACATTTTTCTCCGCGAAACCCTTGCACCGCGAAGCCGGCAGCGTATAAGCGTGGCCCACAAAAGGGGTAGATACCGAAGTGGCCAAACGGGGCGGACTGTAAATCCGCTGGCTTACGCCTTCGTTGGTTCGAATCCAACTCTGCCCACTCTCTTCTTCCGCGAGGGGAAGGTTTGGGATTGCAGTGGCACGGTTTGCCGGGCGATTTAGGCGGGGATGCGATTCGCTCCCAAAACTCAATGCCGGATTCTTGCCGGTCTGATGATGGCGGCGGCGATCACCGCGTTCGCGGAGAAGCCGGTGAAGGCGACTCCCGCACCCGAGGCGACGCCGCAGGAGCGGGAAATACATCCGCCCTTCAGTCTAATGTGGCACGAGCCGTCGGAGCGGCTGGAAATCAAAATTGAGGCGGCAAAGCTCGCGATCAACGAGCGGCGGAAACTCGATCGCCAGTGGATCGTGACTGCGGGCGGATTCAAGAAGCCAAATCCCGCCGATCCTGCCGCGCCGAAGCCGCCGGAGCTTCGCCGAGTGCTGTTCCATTTCGAGGGTGGCGCAATTTCCAAGGACAAGGGCGCAAACGGCAAGGTGCGCGAGATGCTCACAGGAGGGCAACTCGTCGAGGTAGAACTGCAGTATGAGCAGGACGGTTGGGACGAGGAAAAGTACGGCGCGTGCCTCTCGGAAAAGCGCCAGATGCTCGAGCGCCTCTACGGACCGGGCCAGCAACTCGTGCGCTCCAGCACTCCCACGCCGGACGGCAAGGCGACGCAGACACTCGTGGGCTACAAGTGGAACCGCAACAACACGGCGGTGGAACTGATCTATTTCCACGTCTCGGTGGATAATGGTGCGCAGACGTTCCACACGCTGAGCCTCCACTACAAGCGCTCGTGAAGGTGTGTGCGCGTTCAGTCGGTGCGCTTTCTCTGCTTGCTGAACGTGAGCTTTCCGCTGTCCTAGTGCGGCACAGCCGAACGGCCCCGATCTTTCCACTATGAGCGAATCCCTCGATGAACTGAACGCCAGCGTCCGCAACGCCGCAGCATGGATCACACGTCTGCGCGAAGTCGTCGGCAAGGTCGTCGTTGGCCAGCAGTATCTGATCGATCGGCTGCTCGTCGGCTTGCTCGCGAACGGCCACGTGCTGCTCGAAGGTGTGCCCGGCCTTGCGAAGACGCTTGCGGTGCGCACACTCGCGTCGGCGATTCACGCGACTTTCAGCCGCGTTCAGTTCACGCCCGACTTGCTGCCTGCGGACATCATCGGCACGCTCATCTACAATCCCGGCGATGGGCAATATCACGTCACGCGAGGCCCCATTTTTGCAAACATCGTCCTCGCGGACGAAATCAACCGCGCGCCTGCGAAGGTGCAGAGCGCGTTGCTCGAGGCGATGCAGGAGCGGCAGGTTACGCTTGGTGGCAAGGCGGACCCGTTGCCCGTTCCATTCCTCGTGCTCGCTACGGAAAACCCGATCGATCAGGAAGGCACGTATCCTCTGCCCGAGGCGCAGGTGGATCGCTTCATGTTAAAGGTGCTCGTGGGCTATCCTACTTTTGAGGAAGAGCGGCGCATCCTCGACACAATGGCATTCACAAAGCCGAATCTGGACGTCGAGCGCGTGATCGAACTGAGCGACATCCTCGCCACGCGCAAGATCGTGGACAGCATCCATGTGGATGAAAAGGTGCGTGATTACATCGTGCATGTCGTCTTCGCCTCACGCGACCCGCAGAAGTACCAGTTCGCCGACTTGCGTCCGCTGATCCAGTTCGGCGCCAGCCCGCGCGCGACGATCAATCTCACGCTCGCCGCAAAGGCGTGGGCGCTGCTCCAGGGCCGCGGCTACGTGACACCAAGCGATGTGAAGGCCATAGGTGCCGACGTGCTCCGCCACCGCATCATCCTCACCTACGAAGCCGAGGCGCAGGGCATGACCGGTGACGGAATCGTGAAGCGGATTTTCGACAATGTGCCGGTGCCGTAGATCCCGTACTTATTTTTGCTGGAACGCGGGCGACCATAGCGGAAAAACAGCCTGTGTTTTGATAGGCGCGGCCACGGAAAGATGATCTCCTCCAGCGACATTCTCGCCCGTGTGCGCCGCGTGGAATTGCGGACGAGCAAGCTCGCGAACGACCTCATGGTCGGCGCGTATCATTCGCAGTTCAAGGGGCGCGGCATGGATTTCGAGGAGTTGCGCGAATACGTGCCGGGCGATGACGTGCGGACGATTGACTGGAACGTGACGGCTCGGATGAGACGGCCGTTTGTGAAGCTGCACCGCGAGGAACGTGAGCTGTCGGTGGTGCTCGTGCTGGATATTTCGGCGTCGAGTGATTTCGGATCGACAAAGCGCACGAAGCGCGAACTTGCGACAGAGATAGCGGGGACTCTCGCGTTTTCCGCGATGCGCAATGGGGACAAGGTCGGGCTGCTGCTGTTCAGCGATGAGGTGGAACTTTTCCTCCCGCCGCGCAAAGGCCGGCGGCATCTGCTGCGAGTGATCCGCGAGTCGCTCATGCATCGCCCGCGGCGCAGGGGCACGAGCATCCGGGCGGCGCTTTCGTTCCTGAATCATGTCGTCCACAGGCGCTCGATTGTGTTTTTGATCACCGACTTTCTCCACAGCTTCGGCGTGGGCGAAGGGTGCCGCGACATCTTCCAGGAAATCGGACGCACAAATGCGCGGCACGATCTCGTGTGCCTGCAAATACAGGATGAACGGGAGCGCGCGCTTCCGGCGTCCGGGATACTCGTGGTCGAGGATATGGAGACGGGCGAAGTGCTGGAGGTGGACTCGACGCGCGAAACGGTGCGCGATGCATTCGCCGCAGGCGCCGCGCTGATGCAGAAGGAAATGGATCGTGCGCTGATGCAGTCGGGCGTGGACATTTTGCGACTCGGTGCGGCGGATGATTACGCGGCGACGTTGCAGCATTTCTTTGAACATCGCCGCCGCCGATGAACCGCGCCACCCTCGCAGCAGCCCTCTCATTTTTTCCGCTTACTGGGACGGGCGGGATCAAGGCCGAGCCGGTTTCGGAATTGCGCCCTCCGCGCCCGGAACTTCCGTCGCCGCTGATTGAGCACAACCGAAGCGCCTGGGTGCTCGGCGGGCTCGCAGTGGGGATGGCTTTGGTACTGCTGTTTATGCCGCGCCGAAAGCCGCCTGCGTCGCCGCCGGATCCGTTTGCGGTCGCGCAGCGTGAACTTGATGTGCTGCGCGCCGAAGCTGCGAAGGCCACACCCGTTGCGGTTTCGGCGGTCGTGCGGCGTTTCGCGATGGATGCGTTCGGCCTCGCGGGCGGTGGGTTGACTTCCGAGGAGGTTGTGAGCGGGCTTGTCACGCGTCGGTCTTGTCCCGTGGAGTTGACAAACGCCACATGGCACTTTCTCTCCGAATGCGACCGCGCAAAATTTGCATCAACTGCGGAACCCGTGGAGGGACAGGCGCTGCTCGGAACTGCGTCGTCACTGATCGGTGAACTGGAGGCCGCACGGGCAAAGGCGGCGCGCACGCTATGAGCGAGGGATTCGAATTCCAGCATCCGTGGGTGCTCGTGTTTCTCGCGTTGCTGCCACTGTACGCGTTCATCCGCGGGTGGGCGGGTGCAGATGGCGCGCTACGGTTTTCGAGCACGGAACTGGTGCGCGCGATCGGCGGACGCGTGCGTTCGGTGGCGGGGCGGCTGTTCATTTTTCTGCGGCTCTTCACCGTGGCGCTCACCATCGTCGCAATGGCCGGGCCGCGCTGGATGAACGAGGAAACCGAGACACAGGCGAGCGGTGTGGACATCATGCTCGTGTTCGATTTGTCGTGGAGCATGATGGCGTTCGACATGGCGCCGCCGGGGAAATTCACGACGCGATTTGACATCGCGCAGAGCGTACTGAAGGACTTTGTGGCGCGGCGTCCGTCGGATCGTATCGGGCTCATCGCGTTCAGCGGCGTGCCGTATCTCGTAAGTCCGCCGACGCTAAATCACGAATGGCTCCAGCGGAATCTGGATCGGCTTTTCATCGGCGTGATCACGGAACTCGGAACGGCCATCGGCGATGCGACGGGCCTCGCGGTGAAGCGCCTCGCTGCGCAAAAGCAGAGCCGCGGCAAGCTCATCGTGCTGCTCACAGACGGCGATAACAACAAGTGGGAGACGCTCGAACCCGTCGCATCCGCGAGCCTCGCGGCGGGCGAGGGCGTGCGCGTCTATACGGTCGGCGTCGGAAAAAACGAGCAGTGCTGGCTTTATGATTTTGACCGGGAAACCGGGAAGCTGCGCCTCGGGCCCGACGGTCAGCCCACAGGGACCATCACGATGCTTCAGCCTGCGAACTACGTGGTGCTCGAAAAAATGTCGAAGATGACTGGCGGCAAAAGCTACACGGCGACGAACCGGCAGGAACTCGATACGGTTTATGCGGACATTGACCGGTTGGAAAAATCCGAGGTGAAACTGAAACACCACCGGACTTACACGCCGCTTTTTTACATCCCGCTGCTCGGCGCGCTCGCTTTTCTGCTGGTGGAACTGCTGCTCGCCAATACGCGCTTCCGACGCATCCCATGAACGCGCGCGCGCTCCAATTTGTCGCGCCGCAATGGCTGTGGTTCACAGCGCTCATGCTGCTGATCACGGCAATGCTGTTTTGGGTTTCCGCAAAGGCGCGGCGACGTCAACTTGCGGAATTCGCGGATGCGGCCCGACGCGACGAACTGCTTGCGTCACACAGCACGGCAAAACGTGCGGTGAAGAACACAATGCTTTTCCTCGCGCTGCTGCTTGTCGGCATCGCTTTAGCGCGGCCGCAGTGGGGTGAGACGGAGGAGCGCGTGGATCGCAAAGGCGACGACGTGGTTTTCCTCATTGACACCTCGCGTTCCATGCTTGCGACGGATGTCACGCCGAACCGCCTCGACCGCGCGAAACTCGCGGTGCTCGACTTTCTCCACCGGCACGCGGGTGGGCGCGTGGGCCTTGTGGCGTTTGCGGGTGACGCATTCCTGCTGTGCCCGCTCACGCTCGACTACGACGCATTCGAGGATTCCCTTCGCGAACTCGACACGGACTCGGTGCTCGTGCCGGGCACGGACATCGCGAGCGCGCTGCTTTCCGGGAGCCGCGCCTTTGACAAATCTGAGCGCCGGAAAATCCTCGTGCTCGTTACGGACGGCGAGGATCTCGAGCGCGAGGGAATCAACGCGGCGAAGGATCTTGCGAAGGACGGCGTGGTCGTCTTTACGGTCGGGGTCGGCACACCGGGCGGCAGTCTCATCCATGTGCAGGGCAGGAGCGGCGTGCCCGCGCCGTTGCTCGATGAAAAGGGGCTGCCGGTCACGAGCCGGCTCGACGAGGCTACGCTTCGCACCATCGCCGCGACGACTGGCGGCACCTACCGGCGGCTCGAAACGATTACGGGCGGACTCGCCGACGTAGCGAGCGCGTTGAAGAATCCGAAGTCGGAACCCGCGGCGGTATTCCGAAAGCGACTTGGGATTGATCGCTATCGCTGGCCGCTTACATTTGCTATTTTACTGCTCGTCGCCGAATCTCTACTCCGCACGAGACGCCGCACGCCGGCACAAACTGCATGAGCCGCATTAACCTCCGACATTTTGCCACGCTGCTGTTCGTCGCCGCTCCAGCACTGGCCTCCCAGCCGGGCCCGCGCGAGCTTTACAACGAAGGCGTGATGCGGCTCGCCAAGGGCGAATTGCGCGACGCGGAGATGTCGCTGCGCCGTGCGGCGGGCGGCGATGCCGACACCGTGCAGCCGCTCGCGCTTTACAATCTTGGCCATGTGCGGTTCCGGCAGGGCGAGGAGACGCTGAAGGGCGAGGGCAACCGGCAGCAGTTGCTCGATTCGTCCGCAGCGGCGGTCGCAGTCGCGGAAGAGGCGATTCGCAATAGCGGACGCGCACTGGAGGGCGACATGCTGCAGGAAATCATCGCGGCATACATGGACGCGCGCGCTGCTCGAAAGGATTTGCGGTTTTCCCGCGACGAGACAAGCCGCATGATGGGGCTGATTGGTTCGGCGCTGGAGCGCTGGCGGCGGTCGGTCGGCGATTTTCACAGTGCGCTGGAACTCGATGCGGCAAACGGCGACGCGAAGATCAACGCGGCGGTTGTCGAGCGGAAGATCGCGGAGTTGCTGAAATTCAAGAAGCAGCTCGAACAGCAGAGCGAACAGGTCGCACAGGAGCGTGAGAAGATTAAAGACATGATGAAAAAGATGCGCGGCAAAATCCCGAAGGAGATACAGCGCGAGAGTGATGACGAGGAGGACGATGACGACGATGAGGAAAAGAAGGAACCGCAAATCGGAGAGAGGCAGCAACAGCGGCTCGGCAGCGATCGCGAGGTGTCGCAGGACTTGGCGCGCTGGCTGAAAGAGACGATGAAGCGCCGCACAATGTCGCTCGGAACGAAGCAGGAGGGCGAGGGCTTCAGGCCGACCGAAGAGCAACGAAAGCCGATGCAGCGAAAGGGCCGCGACTGGTGAGGACGTGCGCCGGATTTATCATCATGGCGGCGATCGTGTTTGTGCTGTGTGGTGTGACACCCGAGATTTTTGCGCAGGTCACCGGTATCACGGAGCCAGCGGCGAGTGCGCGATTCGAGCCGGAGATCGGGCGGCTAGGGCGTCCGGTGGTTTACCGTCTGACGATCACCGCATCGCAAAAACCACTTGAGCCGCCGGAGCCGCCTGCGGTCGCCGGGCTTGATGTGGTGTTCGCCGGCGGAACCGTGAGCACTGCGATGCTGAACGGCACACTCGTGATGACCTCGACTTTCAACTACAGCGTGGTCAGTCATCGCACTGGGCGGTTCACGATGCCGGCATTTGAAGTCGCGGTCGCTGGCAAGCGCGTGCGTGTGCCGCCTGCGGCGCTTACTGCAATGGCACCTGAGGCTGGCGAAGCCCCCTACCAGCCGGTCCGCGCCGAACTGGATTTACCGAAACGTGATTTTTTTGCCGGAGAGTCCATTGGTGCGCGATTGCTCGTGATCGAAACGCCGGACGAGACGCCGCAATTTGTTTCGTTTGTGGCGAAGACGACCGGCGCGGCAGTGATTCGGCCCTCGATGCGCACGTCGCGCGAGCAGTTCGCCATCGGCGGAAAACAATTTGAGGGGCTGGTGATGCCGGTGCGAATCACGCCGATTTTGGAAGGGGATTTGGAACTGGGCTGTCAGGTGATCGTGCGCGTCCAAAAGCTCGAAAGTGCCGGACCGCGCGGAATGGGCGGAGCGCAGAGCACGGTTGACACGAAGCCCGTACACATTCGCGTGCTGGCTTTGCCGCGTGTCGGGCGGCTGCCGGGTTTCACGGGGGCGATTGGAAAATTCACAGTTGCGCAGCCGAAGCTCTCGGCGATAGAAGTCGATGCCGGTGAACCCGTGACGCTGGCCATCACGATTGCCGGGGAGGGAAATCTCGAAGGTGTCGCCGCGCCTGAGAACGAGTCCGTCGGAAATTGGCAGATTTACAAACCGACGAGCGAATTTCAGCCCGATCCCGAGGACCACAACACCGCGCGCGGCACGAAGACATTCATCTACACGCTCATCCCGGGACGCGCTGGGCTGAAGGCGACACCCGCGATACCGTTCTGCTATTTTGATCCAGAGCATCGCTCGTTTGTGGACATCACGATTCCGCCGTTGCCGATCACCGTAAAGCCGTCGAGCATCGCGTCCACCGCGCCCGTCGCAGAGCAGAAAAGCGAACCGCCGCCTTTGGAAGAGCCGCCGAAGCCGGTCGAACCCGTGATGACCGGCCTCGAAGAAAAGCCCGGACGCTGGGTGCGTTCCCTCGGCCCGCCGCTGCGCGAATGGTGGCTGCCTATCGCTGAACTCGTGCCGCCGGTCCTGCTGCTTGCGCTGTGGGCGTGGCGTCGTCGTCGCGACTACCTCGCGGCAAATCCGCAAATCATTCGTCGCCGCCGGGCGCACACCGCCGCGCTCCGGGCGCTCGCACGCGCGCGGGCTGCCGTGCGCAAAGGTGACTGCGGCGAATTCCTCCGCGCCAGCGCAGGCGCACTGCGTGAAGCCGCGTCGCCGCTCGACACAGTACGTGCAAAGAGCCTCACGAGCGGGGATGTGCTGCGGCTTCTGAATAACGACTCAGATGCGTCTGCAATCGCGCGCAAGGTGCTCGATTCCGCAGATGCGGCGGATTACTCTACCGCCGAAGCCGGCACCATGGAGCTACGCGCGCTGCTGCCGGATTTGGAGCGGGTAATCCACACACTCGCACGCCGCGCATGAAGACGACTTTGCTTCCCCGCCGGTTTTGGTCCGCCGCAGTCCTCATGATTTCACTTGTATTGGCCGCGATGCAGAGCCTCCATGCTGCGACACCGGACGAACGCTTTCTCAAAGCCTCCGAGTCGTACGCCGCGGGTGAATTTGCGGACGCGGTGTACGAATTGCGCGAATTGGTGAACGAGGGGAATTTCTCCGCCGGCGCGCTGCACAATCTTGGCGACGCCGAGTGGAAGGTGGGCCGCCATGGGCAGGCCGTCCTCGCGTGGGAGCGCGCGCTTTCGCTCGATCCGTTCAGCAAGAATACGGAAGCAAACCTGCGCTTCGCCCGCTACCAGGCACGTGTGGATGCGCCCGCACTCACGTGGTACGAACGCTACTCGGTCGCGCTGCCCGGCGGTTGGTGGAGTGCGATAGCATCCGCCGGCTTGTGGGGGGGGGTGGCGCTCCTCACACTTCCGCGTCTGCTCGGTTGGCGTCGCGCAGACTGGCATCAAGGCATGGCCGCCGTGCTGCTCGCAATTTTCCTGCTGTCCGGCCCGGCGCTGCTCGGTGTATGGAAACGTTCGCAATTCGGAGTCGTGCTCGAAGACGAGACGCCGCTGCGTCTCACGCCGACGCGCGAGGCGGAGACGCTCGTGAAATTGCCCTCTGGCGAGATGGCGCGCGTGGAGCGCGAACGCGGCGAATACTTTTACGTGCGCGCCGACGGTGACCGTGCGGGATGGGTGCGCAAGGTGGACTTTGCGCGCATTTGGTCGCCCTGATTTTTCCTTGGCCAAACCACGCGTTCGAATTCTTCACTTGTTTGTCTCAAAAAGTATACCGAAAGTCGGGCTGGCGGCAGAAATGTGTGTACAATGTAAATGGGATGGGGTGGAAAGCTCGGGATGCAGAAGCGAACTGAGACCAACGCTACCACACCATCACGCGGGAGGATGAATGGGCGGTCATCGAGAAAATCGCTGGCGGGCCGCCCAAGCTTGGAAGGCCGCCGCGCTACGGGCACCGCGCCGTCTTCGATGCGATCTTTACATGGTGCGCACCGGCGGCTCATGGGAGCTGCTGCCACACGATCTGCCGCCATGGCGCGTTGCGCGAAGCGGCGCGGGAGGCGCGCGCCGAAAAAAGCCCGGCCGCCGCGATATTGGACAGCCAGGGCGTGCGCACGACTCGGCGAGGCGGAGTGCGCGGCTACGATGCGGGAAAGACGATACTGGGGCGCAAAACGTCATCTGCTGGTGGACACCGATGGCCTGATTCTCAAAGTGCTCATCCACACCGCCAGCGTGCAGGACCGGGATGGAGCCGTGCTGGTGCCCGACCAACTCGACGAAACCCTGGGCAGCTCCAATGCATCTGGGCCGACGGCAGCTACGCCGGCTCAAAACTCCAAGACTGGATGCGGCAACGTTTCGGCGAGCGAACGCCACGTCTGAAAATCGTCCGCCGCAGCGACACCCAAAAGGGTTTTACCGTCCTGCCACGGCGCTGGGTGGTCGAACGCACATTTGCCTGGCTCTACAACTTCCGCCGCCTGAACAAGGACTGCGAGTTCCTTACCGCCTCCTCGGAGGCATTCATCCTCATCGCCGCTTCCAAAACCCTCATTGCCCGCCTCACTCGTTGAGACTTCCGGTACACTTTCTGAGAGGTAAAATCATGCAGCACCATGCTCGCCGTGGTGCACTTGAACGTGTTAATCTTAGTACATGAACATCGGCGTCCCAAAGGAAATAAAAGCGCAGGAAAACCGCGTCGCCCTTCTCCCAAGCGCCGCGTACCAGCTCACGCGGATCGGACACACTGTTATCGTCGAGGCCGGTGCAGGCGCGGGCTCCGGCTTTCCTGATGAACAGTACCGCAGTGCCGGCGCGCAAGTCGTCACAAAGCACGAGGAAGTGTTCGCGCGCGGCGATCTCATCGTGAAAGTGAAGGAGCCGCTCGAAAGCGAATGGCCACTGCTGCGCGCGGGGCAGATTCTTTTCACCTACCTTCATCTCGCCGCAAGCAAGCCGCTTACCGAGGCGCTGCTTGCCTCGAAGATCACCGGCATCGCCTACGAGACCGTCGAGGTGAACCGCCGCCTCCCGCTCCTTGAGCCGATGAGTGAAATCGCCGGACGCATGAGCGTGCTCATGGGCGGATACTTTTTGCAAAAGCACCACGGCGGCTGCGGCGTCCTGCTAGGCGGCGTGCCGGGCGTGCTGCCGGGAAAAGTGGTCGTCATCGGTGGCGGCACCGCGGGTGTGAATGCCGCGCGCATGGCGCAAGGCCTCGGCGCTGACGTGACGATTCTCGAGGTGGATGTCGAGCGCATGCGTTTCCTCGACATCACGCTCCACACTGCCCACACGCTTTACTCGAACCCCGCGCACATCCTCGAAATGCTCCCGGAGGTGGACCTGCTCATCGGCGCCGTTCTCGTCCCCGGCGCGCGCGCGCCCAAGCTCATCACCCGCGAAATGCTGAAGGTCATGAAGCCCGGCAGCGTCCTCGTGGACATCGCGATCGATCAGGGCGGCTGCTGCGAGACTTCGCGCCCCACCACACACCACGATCCCATTTTCACCGAGGAGGATGTCACGCACTACTGCGTGGCGAACATGCCTGCTGCCTACGCGCGTACCGCCACGCAGGCGCTCACAAACGTCACCTACCGTTACATTGAAACGCTCGCTGACCACGGCATCCCCGGCGCATTCAAAAAAGATCCTGCGCTGCTTGGAGGACTGAATGTCTTCGATGGAAAAATCACCTGCGCCGGTGTTGCCGAGGCACACGGCATGAAGCTGCATAAACTCGATTCAGCGCATTAAGGCCGGGACAAAATCCACATGCGTGCGGCAACATTGCCGGCGACGCGCGCCAACGTCCCAAGCCTATATGCCACTGAGTAAACGGCAATTCCTTGCCTCAAAATTTTCGAGCTGCCACCCCAGTGCGATGTGGCTTATATTAAACGCTAACAGCCGCGAATAGGCGCGAATAGCCTAGCCTCTGATAGCTTGGCATTTGCGCGGAAGTCATCCACGGCCAAGCTCACCAGCCTCGTTGCGGCCCGCAGGCGGGAAGGGGTCGGGCAATTGACACCTTCTACAGAGAAGCCGCAGACGGGCCGGGCAGGAATATCGCCACGCCCAAGGTGTAAGTTTACCCCTGCGCGGACGCCCCGCGGGCCGCGCGCGACCCTTCCGCGCAGACTCGCGAAAGGTGAAAATTGGCCCGGTTTCATGCTCGGGAGAGCGCGGCGGCAATGTGCAAGAGTTCTGCGCGGCATTCGCTCATGAGCAGGCCGGGATCGTTGGCGACAAAGCACCCGTCGCCGTTTGCATAGACCGCGAGATCGGCCACCTGCCCGCGCGACATGGCAAAGGCTCGCCAGCCGACCACCTCGCCGCGTTCCTCGGCTTGCTGGCGAAGAAAAATCCGCGCCAATCCATGTAGTCTTGCGCTCGAATTTCGCCCCCTTTCGCGTGAGACTGTCCGGGCCAGCAAGCCAATCATAGAGATCCGAGAACGGAAAAGATCCGGCCGGCGGTGTCTGCTGAGTGCCGCACCTTATTCCAATATCTGTCGGTGGTGCGGTGTAGGAGAGCGTGCGCGTGAGGACCGGGGGATACATCACATAATCTTCCTCCCCTTTTTCCTTCATCGTCTGATAGTCATCAACGGCCCATGCGCCGATAGAGGACCAAAAGGCGGGAATGCTCGTTGCGTCAATCCAATCGTCCAAAGTGAGATCCTGCCATTGCTCAAAGCTTTTGCCCGCCAGGCGGGCGTCATTTGTGAGCTGGCCCATGCACGGGTGCGTCTCGATTTTCTTGCGCAGTTCCTGGAACTCGACGGTGCACACCGGATCGCCAATGGGGTCCGTGTACGTCGCGATGAGCGTCGCCTCGGTGTAGATCGTCATCTTCGCCTGCCCGCCGTCGAGATCGTCGAGATCAATCTTCGTCACGCGGAAATCCACGCCGAGCACCGTCTCGAACACCGCGCCAATGTCGGGTTTGCCGGATAGCAATGTCGCGCGGTTGCCGCTGATTTCGTAGCTCGCCGTCGGTGTGGTCGTGATGCTCAGTTTCCGCTGGCATTGCGCCGCCGTGACGGAGTCCCCGCCCGCTGGCAGATCATCGCCGACTTGCCGGAAGGTGTCGCTCATTTCACAAGCGGCCCGCCTCCCGCGGCGGAATTTGGCAGCGGTTCGTAGCCGAATCCGCCGTGCTGCCGTTCCTCCTGGTACGCGAGGATCGCGCGCCGCAGCGTCTTCTCATCGGTGTTCATCGGCAGACGCAGCGCGCCGCAAATCCCAGACCGCCACGGGTCATCCGGCCCGCGCGCGGAAATCATTTTCGTCGGGCCTCCGGCGATCCGCGCGTGCGCGAGAAAGAAAAGCCATGCGTCACTTGTGCTGTCCGGCACGCCGAGCAGCGCCGCGAGCTTTTTGCGCCAGCGGTCGCCGGGATTTGCGATCAATGCAGTGGCATTCATGCTGCGAAGGGGCGGCTCATCGCCCCGCTGTCTCCGCGGCGGGGCATCCTCCCGGCCCTCGCCGCCGCGCGGACATTCCATGTCCGTGGTGAACCGCACGGCGGGAGGGCAGGATAGGAAATCTTCGCGTATGCGGTGGACATGGGCACGACGCCACCTCACCACCCGAAACGGAATCGCGCCAACCGGCCTGATACCACTGAACTATCCCCGCGAAATTTTTCACCGGAAGGTGCGCAACGGCTCAAAGATTACACTGGCACGACCGCGATCACAGCCGCGCATCGCCGATCCTTCCAGCCGCCCTCTCCGCCCCGTCCGTCCCGCGTGGGATTTCCGCTACGCGGCGCGCCGAATCGCCTTCGCGGAGTCGGGCAGTAGCGGGCCGCGCGCCTCAGTGTGAACTGTCACACCGATGGAGATCAGGATACAGCCGTTACTACTGTGGCCTCAAGTCGCCGCTTCAATTCCGTTGCTGCGGCTTCTATGTGCGAGAGCACTGCAAGCTTCATGCGCGCGCGGTCTTCCTCACGCAGTTTCGCGCTGTACTCGCGTATCCGCCGCTCCAATTCGATCATGGACATCCGCGCGTATTGCTTAAAAGGGCTGCCTCGCAGAAGTGCGCTGATGAGCACTTCGGGCGGATGCTCTTTGTCCCATTTTCGCATTGGCGTCGCGATCAAATCGCGAAACCCGTCGAGGAAAGTGCCACTGTAAAGCGTCTCAACGTTCGCGTCCAAATCAAGATCGGGCAGGGGCACATACGGGCGATGCTCGCCCTTTCCCGTCGCCAGCCACCGTTGGTTCAGGTCGAGCCGTCGGCACAACTTGATCCCGGCTCCGAAGGGAAGCGCGGCGAGGCCGTATTCGTAATTTGAGAGGGAGGCACGACCGATTCCGGAATCGCTCGCGAGTTCCGGCTGGCTGAATTTTTCGAGCTTCCTTTCCTCGCGCAACCGCATGGCAATCGCCTTCTGTTCGGGAGGCAGTTTCGAGCGTTTCAAAATGGGCGGTTGCACAGGGGATCACCTACCAGTGCAAAAATAATTCGCAACAGGGCTTGCATGTTAAGCGATTTACTGCTTAAAACGCCTATCATTTGGTATGCCATCCAAGAAAACCAGAGCCTCAGTCGTCACAGTCTCGCTCTTAAGGGGTGTTATTCGAGGCTCCGGTTTGTCGCACGAGGACTTCGCGAAAAGAGCGGGCATTTCCAATCGCACACTCACACAGGCCCGGCGCGGCTGGCATCTTACGGCGCGAATGACCCGCAGGATAGAGGCCTCGTGCGGCTGCGCGATCTGGACTTCCGCTGCCGAGTTCGCGCGTCAACAGGCGCTCGCCGCATGGCTCGGCTTCGACCCATTTCTAGTCCACTACACGGCAGTGGTGAAGCGCGTGCGTGAGAAGGGCGTTTTCATCCGCGGTCGCAACCCCTCCAAGGCGCTCGTGTTCGCGCGCCTGTTCGCGGCTTGCGCCGCCGCGCACCCCGCCCCTGCAATTTCCACCGTCGGCAATTCCGCAGACGGAGAAAGCACAACAACAAAACAAAAACGCACACCATGAAAAAACACACATCATCCCCCGATACGACCGCCCCATCCGCACAGAAGCCAGTGCCGCCCCTGAAAGCTGCCTCCGACATAATAAAAACCGTTTTCCAAAACTTGTTTGAATCGGCAAAGCAGCTTCTCAAGATGCCCGCGGAGTCTCGTGTGCAAGCGTTTAACGAGATGAGGGTGGAATCGCCTTACACTCTGTTGATTTGGAACCTCGCCGCCACGGACAAAGAGGCGGTCCCCAACGACTCGGAAGAGTTCGACAGAATCCTCCTCAAGATCATCGAACGCCACGCGACGTTCAACGCCCTCTAATCCCACCAAAAAAACCAAGAACGCACAGCAGCTATGTTCCAGCCATCACACGCCGCTCGCACAACAAAACGCGCAACGCCCAAGCCCGCGCCGAAAGGAAAGCTCACCGGCAAAGCACTGCCCGCCGACGATCCTGAGCCCTATTACAGCTTGCGCGAAGGAATCATGATCGGGCGATTTGTCCGCAGAAGCGCCGACAGAATCGCCGCCGAAATCGCGAATGCCGCACTCGACCTCAAAGCACTCCTAATCGCCGTTGACGGCGACATGCGGGCGGGACTGAACGAACTGCGCGCGGCTTTCTTCGCGCTCGAAGACGCCATCGCGAGAGTCAGTACCGCCATCGGCAAGACCAAGGTGCGTTGCAGTCAAACCAACGCCGATCTCTGACGCCATGCCCACACCCGCTTCCATGCCTTCCACCACGCCCCGCGAGCCGCGCGCAGCCTCACGAGTCCGCGCCTCCGGCGACTACTACGGAGTTGCACACCTCCCCAGAGTCCCAGGCTATTCATACGAGCGCACCCTCGAATTGGATGAACTCGCCAAGGCGCATCCGAAGGATGGAAAGCCGTTCGCTGTGCGGCTCCGCGCGGGCCTCTTAAATCCCTTCACGCACGACGGCGATCTCGCGGTCGTCACTCCGGCTGAGCCGGTCAAATCCGGCTGTACAGTCATCGCGAGCGTGAAGGGGCGCGGCCTCGTGTTTGGCAAAGTCAGCATTCGAGAGGACGGCACGCTCGTTTTCATCGGATGGAACCCAAAAAAGCAGGCCCCTGCCCGCGCGAGTGCCGTCAGGTGGGTTTTTCGAGTCACCTCCATATTCCAGTTTTTAGCATAACCCAACCCAACCCAACCCAACAATCATCATGAGCACAGACAATCCGAAGGCGCTGCTCTCCACACTGGAAAAGCAGATCGCCACAGCCAAGGACACGTTCGCCGAGATTGAGCGGATCGAGCGCTTCCGAAAACAGCAGGAGGACGAAAAGTCGGAAATCCTCGAAACCGTTGATCCCGAGAACCGCGACCAGATGCGCCGTCTCACGGAGATCAACACGCAACTGGAAGTCCTGCCCCGCCGCGTCGAAAAGGCGCTCTCGAAACAGGCACCGGCAGTGCAGGCGCTTTTCGACACGAGCGCCGCGCTCGACAAAGTGATCGCCGACCTGGCGCACCGGGAAGCCGAAAATCTGCTCGACGAAATCGAGCCCAAGCTCAGGCCGTACAACGCCTATCTCGACGCCAAGGGTGCGTTGCAGAACGACGCGCGCGCAGTCGCCGGGCGCTCGACGATCTTCGGTCACATCAGCCAGCGCAGCACGGTTGAGGGCAAGCAATCCGTCCTCGGATTCCACGGCGACATCATCAGGCGCAACCCGGAAGGTGCGCTCACGGTGATCCAGCGGTACGCCGAGCGGCAGATCGTCCTCTTGAGCGAGTATTTTGCGAACTCAAAATCATTCGTCGCGCCCGGCTTCCGCAAGGGCGCTGAGTAGAATCCATTTTTTCCCTCGTGAATGCGACCCCGCGCGAGTCAGTGACGGAAGTACCGAGTTTGCACGGTACGACCGGCGCGGTGTCCGGTGATCACGGGGAGGAAACGCGGCCCTGCCTGAAAAACAGGGCTTCCCGCGATTGCGGGAAGCGGCGCGGGTGTTGGTTATGAGTTGACCTTGAGACATCCGCGCCGCTGCAAATTTTTTCAACCCGACACGAGGCCAATAACAATGTCCGACAAACCAGCACCCAGGCGCTCGCCCAATCCAGTGCCCTACCAGCTCCGCGAGTGGCACCGCCGCGCCGAGATTCTCCTCAAAGTGATCCCCATGCTGAAAGCCGGGCATTCACTGAACGACGCGAGCAAGGAACTCGGCGAGCCCATCGCGAACCTCTCGCGCTACGTGCGCGCCTTTCGCGCGAAGGGTGTGCAGGGCTTGCTGCCGTGCATTACGAAAGGCGTGGAGTCCGTCGCTTCCAAGCTGCAACTCAAGGATTCGGAGGCCGCCGCCATCGCCGCGCTTTCCTACCGCGTCGTGCGCCGCCGGGACATCGCGGGCGGCTGCCGCGCATATGCCGCGCACCCCGATTGCAGGCCGGCGCTCCGGGCCGTGCTCACAGGCCGAATCCCCAACAGCGTGCGCGCCGCGGTGCAGGCGCATCTGCCGGAAACGGAGCAATGACCCTGGCGGATTGCCAAAAAACCGCCGCCCCGGCTCAAGTCCGCTGTCCACCCGCCACCGGGCGGGAAAAATGCGATGGCACTACCCGCGAGGCCCCGCGAGAGGCCGAATTTTCCAAAGTGCAAATATTCACAGCCCGCGAAATCTGGAAGGCGCTCGGCGGCACGATCTCAAAGCAGGCCGTGCTTGCCCGTCTCGGCGATATTCCGCCCGACGGGGAAAAAACCGTGCGAGGCCAGACCGCGCAGGCGTGGCGCGTTGAGTCCTTCCCGCATTCGCTGTTCGCGGAGCTGGAAGAAAAATGTTTCAAGCCCGATGGCACACGCGCTTACCGCACCGTCGCCGACAGGATCGCCAATGCACCCATCAGCAAAAAGACCGCGGTGCCTCTCTCCAATTTTCCCGCCGACGCGATCACCATAGCGGAGAGGAAGGCGGAAATCCTCGCGCCGATGCTTCACGCGCGGGAGAAAAACCCGGCAAAGTGGACTGTCGCAAAAATCGCCAGGGATGCCCGCCGACACTTCGCAGGCTTGCCCGGCGGAATGCCCAGCGGGAGCGCCGTCGAAAAATGGGCGCGGGAGGCGTTGAAGCGTGATGGGGACTGTCACCAGTTTGAGGACGCCCGGCTCTATCTACCGGCGGTCGCACGCCAGGCCCACGGCGCGGCCCCGGAAGCCATGCGTTTCGCGCAGCTCGATTCCCTTCTTTCCAGTTGCGAGCCGAATCCGCCATCAGAGGTTCGTGATCGCATCTGGAACTGCGCCTTCTTGATCTTCACCCAAGCGGTTCAAAATGGAGCGAAGGCGGGAACGGCCCGGCGCGCCGTGATTCAAAATCTCAGAATCCCGTCGTCACCATTTTATACGACCGATCCTGTTGCGTTGGCAAAGGCCTGGCACCGAAAGTTTCCGCAATGGAAAGAAAACGGGATGACGCCAGAGGCGCTTGCCGACGGTCGGGCCAACAACGCGCGCCCCGTGAAGTATGAACTCACCCGCGACGAAAAGCTCTGCCTGCGGAAACACCATCTTGAGCGCGGGTCGCTCCCTCTCGCAGTGGAATGGTTCGCGAAAGACAAGCGGTGCCTGCCCGCCACGCGCGCGTTGATCCTCGATACAATGGACGCCGCGGCCCGTGCGGGTGACATCCCATACTGGCCCGATTCCATTCGCCGCGCCGGACACGTCACGGAGGAAGAAAAGGCAGCTTTCCGGGGACGGAAGGCAATGCAGAAATTTGAGACGTGTGACCGGCGCGGGCTTATTTGGATCGGCGAGGACGGATCGCAGAATCCGCTGCTCCCAGGAACATTGTTTGAATCCGACGACATGAGCAGCAACGAGCCGTTCGGATACACCGATCTGGAAACCGGCGGGAAACAACTTGGCCGCCAAATGCTGTTCTCACAGGACAATTATTCCGCGGCTTGGCTCGGCTTCACTCCGGTCGGGCGGGTGCGCGATGCCTATCGGGTTGAGGACATCGCCGATCACATGCTCGCGATCGTCGAGGCGCACGGCCTGCCAGGTGCGTGGCGCTTGGAGCGCGGCATCTGGCAAAACACGTTCATTGACGGTCTGGACGTGAGCGAGCTAACCGGCAGGAAGGATGAAACGTGGGGCGGTCTGGGCGCACTTTTCACACTCATCCGGGCTTGGAAATCCAAACAAAAGGGTGGGATAGAATCGGCCTTCAATTTTTTGCAAAACCTCGTTTCGCACGAATCGCTGAGCATCGGCAGGGAACGGGGTGAGTTCGAGGCCGCGACGCGCGACTATCTTCGCGCGCAGGGTGGAAATGCCGGTGCAGCGGAGAAATTTTGGGACATCGCCGACTGCGCGGACGCGTACGTGCGCGCATGTGATTACTTTAACAACCGCCCGAAAAAGCGCCGCGCCCACGGAAAGAAGGCAGTCGTCGCAAACGATCTCTTTCGCAATGCGGTGCGCCGCGACTGCCCGGCTTCCGAGCTGTGGCGCTTCCTTCCTGTGAAGCGCGAGGCGACCGTCCGTCAGGGCGTGCTCGAATTTAGCGTGAATCATTACCCGATGAACTTCCGTTTCCGCGTGAACGGAACGCCTGGGAGTGACCTCCACCTTGGACATGGCTACAAAGTCCTTGTCGCATTTCATCCCGGCAAACCGGAGATCGGCTGCCATGTGTTCAACGGCGAGATGGGGCCGCGCAACCGCGACGGGCATCGCTTCGGGGCACCGCTGCTCATTGCGCCGCTGGCAGAGGACGCGCCGCAATTCTCCCTCACCCGTTCAGAACAGGATGCCTTCGCGATGCGCCGCAAGGCGGCAGCCGCCGTCCGCACGGAGTTCCGCGCCATCATGCCGGCCGGCCGCGCAGCATCACGAATCAGCGTCGCGCGCGACGGTCGCGGCAACTCCACCGAGATCGTGCGGAACGCGCGCCGCCGCATTCCGCACACGGCGGGCACCGGAGATCGTACGAACAAAGTACAGGAAGGCGACGTTTTGATCGCAGGCGCGCGCGCCGCCCATTCGCGCGGCGAAGTGGATTACGATGCCTTGGCCAAAACCATGAAGGCAGAGGAAGCAGCATGGGCCGCCCGCAACTGGTTGGAACCATCCCAAGATTTTAAGGCCCTGAGCGCCAGACTCGAAGAGGCAGAGGAAGAACGAAAGAGCAGGCTCCCCGAATGAAGATCACGCTTCAATTTCCAAAGGGTGAAGTCGCGACGCTTGAACGCGGCGCGTGGAACTGTGCCGATGAAACCTTGTTCGCGTGCTGCAAAGTCGCTGTGCTCCGGTACTCGGCGGAGACGCAGACCGACCTTTTTCTGCGAACCGTGCGGCGATTCGCGGGGCGGATGAGCGCTTCGCTGACAATCGAAATTCCTCCGAACACCGAATTGCAGAAATGAACCTGCCCGAGTTCATCGCCGGTGCCCGCGCATTGCAGACCGCCAACGGTCTGAGTGAGGAAACCGCACTCGGCTACATGGCGCGCATCGGCGACACGCCGGAACTCGCGGAGGACGGCAGGGTGATCGTCCGCGACGACAGCGGAGCGGAAATCGCGCGGGTGATTTGGCCCGGTGAACACGAACAGGACGACGCCCAATGAAGCTCACGATCACATTGCCCGACGGTCGCACGGCGACAGTGGACGGGACCGCATGGCAAAGCGCCGACCCGCGGCTCGCGACGTACTGCACGATTGCGACGGCAACGGAAGCGGCCTCTTACTTGCCGCACCCTTTTCTCGAATCCGCAAAGCGCCTCGCCTCGCGGCTCGGCGGCACGCTGGAAATCGCGGGCGCGGTGAATGAGCCGAAAGCGGGAGGGCTTCACTGAGCGATGAGCGGCACGCGCACAGCACAGACGCCCGGCCCGATGCGGCAGGAACGCTTCGCATCGTCTGCGGGCTTTTCCAAGGGCTTGCTCGGAAACCTAGTCGCGCGCCGCTGTGCGCGCGTAAACAGCCGCACGGCACGCGAGCGCATTTACTTTTTGCACGAACTGAGCAGCCGCGAGCCGGGCTTGCGGCATCCGAGTTGCACGAGCTTTCCCGCGTGGCCTTGGGATTGCGCAAATGCCAAAAACGAATCCGCATTCGGGCGCGTCGCGCGCGAGCTGTGCGAGGCGAACGGCATCCCCGCCGCAGTCGCGGGGGCGATCCCCGGCTTCCTCACGCGGCTCTGTCTTGATCCCAAGGTGCCCGCAGACTCCGCGACACTCCCGCGCTTCCCCCGCATCCTCGCGGCCCTCGACGGCTACCGCCGCAAATTTGAGCACGCCACCGCCGCCCGCGTGGCAATGACCGCGACGACGCGCGCCGTGTGGGAATTGCTCGACTACGCGATGAACCAGCGCGGACTCGTGCTGGCGGAAGGCCCGTATCGCACCGGCAAAAGCTACTCCGCCCAGGCATGGGCGCAAATGCACCTTGGGCAATGTCGCTACGTGCAACTTTCCAGTGCGAAGGATGAGGGTTCGTTTTACCGCGACATTGCCCGCGCCGTCGGCGTCGCCTGCAGTACGCAAATGAAGGCCGCAGAGATGCGCAACCGAATCGAGGCCGTCTTGCGTGAGCAGCACCTTTTGCTCGTGATCGATGAGGCGGATTTCATTTGGCCGCAGGCCGTGAACGTGAAGGAAGTGCCGCACCGCGTCTGCTGGATTCTCACGAGCTTGATCAACAACGGTGTGCCCGTCGCGCTCATCGGCTCGCGCAACTTCGCGCGGCTCATGTCCAACTGTGAACGCCGTTGCAAGGTGTGGGGCTCTGAGCAATTCCACGGGCGCTTGCGCCTGCGCACCCCGCTCCCCGCGCAACTCGGCGAGGCCGACCTTTTCGCCATCGCCCGCGCGGTCGTGCCCGAGGCCGACGACGCAAGCCGGATGCTCATCGTCGGTCACGCGCTCAAAAGCGCCGTGCCGATCCCGGCAATCGAAGCCTGTGCAGCCCGCGCCCGCTACTTCGCCAGCGAAGCGGGCCGCGCCCTCGCATTCGAGGACGTAGAGCGCGCGATGGTGGAAGCGGGCACCCTGCAAGTCGAATATCACCCCGGCGATCCGCCCCCGCGCAGCTCCGCGCCATCCGCTACGCGCCAAAACATCCCGCGCCCCGTGAAGATACCAAGGC
>Ga0075030_100000349_pt1 | contig 39649 bp, 28 predicted proteins | sample LitLauG_LLR_2012_FD_71393 | JGI IMG/M metagenome (GOLD analysis project Ga0075030, IMG submission 71393) | Freshwater sediment microbial communities from Pennsylvania, USA - Little Laurel Run_MetaG_LLR_2012 | ecosystem: Environmental > Aquatic > Freshwater > Creek > Sediment | place: USA...
CCCTCAGGCACAAGGATTCGGTGCAAGTTCAATAACCTTCTAAGAATGATGAAGAAAGCGCGGCAGCGGTTCTATGAAGAATGCGCCCGGCATGGGGCCGTAGCCGCATTATTCATTCTAAGGCCACCTTGCCGGAGCTTACAAGTTGGCGGGCGTGGCGATTCGGAACACCTGTCCGAAAGGGCAATTGACCCTCGACCGGGCCACACTCATTATGGGCACATTATGCAAGAAACAGCCTTTGCCACGAATCGCCGCAGCCAGCGAATGTTTCACCGCATGAAACTCCAGGCACTGGGCCGCAGCCATGCCGGTAAGAAATTTCGCGAAGTGTGCGAAACCCTGGTGGTCAATGCCCACGGCGGCTTGCTGGTCCTGAGCCATGAGGTGGATACCGACGCCATGCTGGTGCTGGTGAACCCGGAAACCCAGGAAGAACAGGAATGCCGGATCGTGTTCACCGGAGAGAGCGGTTCAAAAGGGATTCGCGTTGGCGTGGAATTCCTGACGCCGGCCCCGCACTTCTGGGGCATAGATTTCGATGCGCCGAGACCCGGCGCCGAAATGCGGGAACAAACCCACTAGCGAATTCACCGCCTGCCGGCGCTTCAGAGGCGAGGTTCGAACCAGACACAAAAACTGGACCAGCGCGTTAGGAAATAACAAACATTTGTAAGTGGTCGTTCCCCTTGAAACCCACCTGAGACCTGCTCCCTTCGCGGCAAATCGAAATGCAGAGTGAACGATGCCTGATGCGTGATTCCTTGAAAGCTGATCTGCGGGGCCATTGCTTAACCGCCGAAATCATTATTCTCAGCTGTCTTTCATCATCCGGGGAGGGTACGAAAGTCAGTAAGGTATCGCGGAAAAAATGCCCCACTCTTGAAGCAAGAGTGGGGCAGTAGATTTTTTTCGGGGCAGCCAAGCAGGGGCCAAGGCCCGATCGAGTTATTTGGAGGCGGCGCGGCGGCGGGCAGCGAACAAGCCAAATAGCCCAAAGCCGAGTAGCGACAAACTGGCTGGTTCCGGAGTGGCGACCGTTGCTGGCGTCAAGCTGACATTGTCCAGCAGCGCTCCGTTGTATCCGGGCGAGTTACTAGTGAAAACCAGCGGCACGATCGTCGTTGTGCCCACGGTAATGGTGGTGTTAACGATGCCGTCTGTGACATCACTGCTGGTGAGAACAAAAGTCTGGTCGTAAAGTGAGCCCAACGTTACGGTGACTGAATTTGTGTAGCCCCGTTGTGAGCCGATTAGGTCAAAGCTCAGGTCATACACGCCGGGAGTCAGGGTAAGATTTGCAGAGCTGATCTGTCCATTAGTGTCGCCGTCCAGATCCACGCAATTCCCCGAAGTTGGCGCGACGCAGAGGTAGCCATAGAGGGCTCCGCCGACCACATCCACGTTACCTGATGTGACCGTAAACGCTCCCACGGTACCGCCGGTCCCAATGGTCAGCTTGGGAGTCAGGCTATTGAAATTCTCGCTGATGCTGTCAGCCTTCGAAACGGCTGGCAAGATGAGGAGCAAAGCGACCGCGAAAAACTTGAGAACCTTGAACATCGAAATTGCACCTATACACATTTCTGGGCGAACGCTAAGATTAGTGCAATTTAGGCTCCACACGCCCGATTTGGTGCAGTCCATATAACACTGATAGCAAGATATTTAATAGGTACCAACCGGGAGTACTGGGTCTGTACCATGAAAGTCCTTTCATAATTACAGGAGTAAGCGGCCCGATTCGGCACTGTGCTTCCTGCCCTCCGACCTGAGTCCACGAAAACCGTCTCCCATGGTTGTCAGGTGGCCGTACCGACCCAACCGAAAGGCTGGAACGAGAATTTGCTCTCAGCCTGGTCCAAAGCGCGGTGATCAAGCCTGAAAACGGTCACCATTTCGCCTTCTGGAATCCGGCGTCAGTTATACTTAGAAACGGAGGAGTGGGTGAGCGGTTGAAACCGGCGGTCTTGAAAACCGTTAGGCTCGAAAGGGTCTCGGGGGTTCGAATCCCTCCTCCTCCGCCACACTTGGGAAATCAAGTCGGATTGCAGTGAAGTCCTCTCTCCAGTAGGTTCCCAAGGAAACTTTCCAGCATTTCTTCGCGAGAGCACACTTCGGATCCCCACCTAGGCTTCGGCGGCACTCGGTTCGCGGTGGAAGCTGCGGCTGTGCTCTTCAGCCCCGCGCCACAAGCGCGCAAACGATCGTGCAAAGCTCAAAGACCGCCTGCGCCCCTTGATAGCCGCAATGGCCGCGCAATACAAATTGGACCGTGTTCTTCGGAGCGGCGAGAAGGAGACCCAGATCAAAAGCAAATCACCGCCAATTCTGCGCCATGAAGTAGAGCACCTGCCTCATGCTAGCGGCGCGAGGCTGTTTCCAGGCTTCGGACTCCGGAACCTTGGTGCGAATGTAGAGCGCCAGAAAGGCCGGCAGGACTTCCAACCAAAACATGGGCCGCCAACCCAGGCGGGCAACACAAATCGCGCGGCCATCACGGATGCGCTGAGCGGGTAGCGCGCCGCAAACTGCAGTGGCACGTTTCTGGTAAGCCGCGAACCACATTTAAACCCAAATTCCGGTGATGCCGGACGCTGGTGAGGGCGAGCGTGCGGTCGTTGTCGGCCGCTGGGAAGGATGCTGTGCATCTGCGCCTTCCGGATTTCCTTGGAGATATCCTGTGGATTTCAGGACATTCTATAAGGCCTGGTCAAATGGGCGCCGGCACGCAAACCGCAGATTCGACAATTACTTAATCCAGCGTCCATCGCGCATTCCCACAGTATTCGCCGAAGCCAAAGCGAAAGTCGACAACTCGGCCCGCCCGATTTAGAAATATGACCTCGCCCAATTTGAGGTTTATTTGGGCGGCTTTCTGGTGCACACTTTTGCGCGTCTAAGCAACCGCCCGGAATTCAATCAGGTTGTTACGGCGAAAGAGGTGAGGCAAATGCGCGCTCCCGCAGAGGCCCATGGGAAAGGCCGTTGGTGTGGCACGACGTCTCCGTGCTCCGAGAAAAATCGACCCAAAACCGGTGTGAGGACGGAGATTCCTTCACAAGCAGCAACCACGTTTGAAGAACTTTGCCGGCCGCAGTTACAAAAGATATTTCAGACCGCCTATCGCATCACGCGCAATCGCGAGGATGCAGAAGATGCCGTGCAGGATACGCTGCTGCAGGCGTTCCTTCATCTTCGCGATTTTGACGGGCGATCGGCGTTCTCAACCTGGCTGACCCGAATCGCCATTAATTCCGCTCTGATGACCCTTCGCAAGCGGCGAACGCAACGCTCCATCTCCCTGGATGGCGCTGGCGACACGGAAAGTGCGCCCGGAACATGGGAAGTCCCGGATCCCTCGGCTCACCCGGAACAGCTCTACCTGCTGGGCGAACGCCAGCGAAAGCTCCGGGAGGCCGTGGCGACTTTGCGACCGACGATCCGGCAGGTCATCGAAGTGCAACAACTGGAAGAGCGTTCCATGAAAGATGCGGCAAAGATGATGGGGATTTCGGTGTGCGCAGCGAAGGGGCGGTTGTTTCACGGGAAGGTGGCATTGCGCCGTTCGCGTAAGTTGAAACTGCTGTGCATTAATGGGGGGCACACAGTTGCAGCTGTGCCCGCCGACAAAACGAATGAGAACCGGCAAATCCATTACACGGGAAATGCAAGTCCCTCCGAGGCGCTGAGCGCTTAGCAAGATTCATCTTGATAGCGGATTTTCAAGAGCTGCGATTCACAAGCGCTCGCCTTCTTTTCAGATTAGACCAGCAATTGGTGCGCGACTCCTGGTGAAACGACTTTCTCTGAAAGAGAAAGTGACATGAGTTTCCTCAGCCAAGATTCGGCTCCTTCACTTCCAATTTTGCTTTTGGTTGTCCGGAAAGTGGGCTCAGAAAACGCTCGATGCCAAGGCCCGAGCATTGAGGTCCAGCATCAAGAGCACGCCATTCGCCAAGCGCTGCGTTCTCTGGGCTTGCTTGTTGACGTGATCTACTTCGGGTAACCAGTTCGCCAAAGGTTTTTCAACATCACCGCGAGAATCCGCCTTCCTCGCTACAATAGACTGTTAATAAACGTATGTCGGATGCCCGCCGAATCATGTGGCTCGTGGGGTTATGGGCCGTTTTCCTCGGATTTTATGCCGGGGTCTCTTTCTATCTGAAACCAGGCCATTCGCTGATGGCGTTTGGCGATATTGTGCAGTGTTTTGTCCCTTTGATTGCCAACGCGGGGCTGTTGATCAATGCCGGGACACCGCACTGGCGGCGGAATATTTTCTGGATGCTGCTGGCGCTGAGCTGCACGATGTGGATGGTGGGGCAATTCGAGTGGACTTACTACGAGATTTACCTGCACCGGGATGTGCCCGATCCCTTTGCCGGTGACATTGTTTTTTTCCTGCGAGGGATTCCCTTGATTGCCGCTCTGGCGCTGCGGCCCCACCGCAAGACAGAGGATCTCCGGCTGGGCCTGAGCTATCTGGATTTTGCGCTGCTTCTGACCTGGTGGACCTTCGTTTACGTGTTTTTTGTTCTGCCCTGGATGTACGTCGTCAAGGCCGATGAGATTTACAATTACTCCTACAATTTACTGAATGTGGTTCAGCAATTGGTGGTGGTGATGGGATTTGGTGTGTTCTGGTTAAGGACGCGAACTGCCTGGCGCGCCGTGTACGCCTATCTGTTTGCCGCCACGGCGCTCTACATGTTGAGTTCTCTGACCACCAACGTGGCCATCGCCCACAACGACTATTACACGGGCAGCGTATATGATCTGCCGCTGTTAACGGTTTTTTTCCTTTACGCGCTCGCGGGGTTCGTGGCCTTTCAGAGGAGAAAGGAACTCGACCTGCCATCGGACAACGGACTGGCGACTGAGACGGAACGCGCGGCGAACAGTCAAGCCTGGGCGACGCGTTTCGCGATGGCCGCGGTGCTGTCCTTGCCGCTGTTTGCGCTCTACGCGATGTACCTGGAGCGCTCTTCCGCGCCAATCCGCGATTTCCGGCTGACGGTGACTCTGGTTGCTTCCGTGCCGCTGGTGCTCCTGGTATTCCTGCGCACGCATCTGGCGGACAGGGACCGCGCGATCTTGCTGGCCAAGTCGGAATCCTCCATCGAAAATCTGCAGCGGCTGCAGGCGCAGATGGTGCAATCGGAAAAACTGATTTCATTGGGTCAACTCGCGGCTGGCGCCGCGCATGAGATTAACAACCCGCTGACGGCGATTTTGGGCTACTCAGATTTGCTGGCGGACGATCTGGCGCTCCCGGATCGCGCTCGAGCAACGGCTGGAAAAATACGCGAGCAAGCGCGGCGCACGCGCAGCCTGGTGCAAAACTTGCTCAGCTTTGCGCGGCAGGTGCCGCCCGAGCGGACGTTGATGGACATTAATTCCATCATCACGAACGCCGTGCAGTTGCGCGCACTGGATTTGCACAGCGGCGGCTCGCACATCGAGACACAGCTGGAATCGGTGCTGCCGGGCGTGCGCGGCGATCAGAATCAATTGATGCAGGTAATTTTCAATATTGTCAATAATGGCTTGGATGCCATGACAGAATCCGGCGGCGGTGTGCTGACGATCAAGACGTTGCGCGACCGCGGCAACGTCGTGATTCTCTTTTCGGACACCGGACCCGGAATCAAGGACCCGCATCGGGTATTTGATCCCTTCTATACGACGAAGCCGGTGGGAAAAGGCACAGGCCTTGGGTTGAGTATTTGCTACGGGATCATCCAGGAACACGGCGGGAAAATCTTGTGCTACAACGGGCAAAATGGCGGTGCGGTTTTTCGCGTGGAATTGCCGGCGGTGCTTGCGGCATTGCCGACCGGGAAAAGTTTGCCGCCCAGCCCGGCGCCGGTTTCCAGCAAGCCAAGTTAAGGGCTGAGCTTGATGTGTGGGCAGTGAAATTTGCTGCCGCGTGATGCGTAAGAAGTGATAGTGGTGGTGTTTGCCGGAACGTGGCCGGCAAAGGGCCGGGAAAATGAGCGACATCGCGATTCGCACGGAGCAACTCACGCGCCGCTTTGGATCCTTGACGGCGGTCGATTCCATTGACTTGCGCGTAAATGCCGGACAATTTTTCGGATTCCTGGGGCCAAACGGCGCGGGGAAATCCACCACCATCAAAATGCTCACGGGTCTGCTGGCGCCGACGTCCGGCCGCATGGAGCTTCTGGGTCTCGATTTTCAGAGCAACCTGATCGAAGTGAAAAGGCAGATTGGCGTCGTGCCCGAAGGAATGGGGTTATTTGAGCGGCTTACTGGCGCTGAGTATCTGCGGTTCGTCGGACGGATGTATGGATTGGACCGCGCAACAACAGAAAAGCGAACGGAGGAGCTGCTGGATTTCATGCAGTTGGCCGATCGAGAAAAATCCCTGATCGCCGACTATTCGCATGGGATGCAAAAGAAGCTGGCACTGGCAGCGGCAGTGATTCACCGCCCGCGCATTCTTTTTCTGGATGAACCGTTTGAAGGCGTGGACGCGCTGGCCGCGGGCGCGCTGAAAGCCTTGCTGGGTCGCATGACCGAGCGCGGGGTCACGATTTTTCTGACCTCGCATGTGCTGGAGATCGTGGAACGCCTGTGCAGCCACGTGGCCATCATTCACAAAGGGCGGCTGGTGGCGCAGGGGTCGCTCGAGGAACTGCGTGCTGGAGTTTCGGGGGATGCGGGCGAGACGAAGACGTTGGAGCAAATTTTCGTGTCGATCGTGGGGCAGAGCGGGGGCGAGCAGTCGCGCCTGGAGGAATTGTCTTGGCTGACGTAATCCAGTTGCCGGGCGTGAAAGAGCAATTGCGCCTGATCGCAAGGCTGCGCTGGAATTTGCTGCGGAACAACCTGCAGCGCAAGAACACGCGCTGGGATCTGGTTGGCATTGTCTTTGCCGGCATGGGCAGCAGCCTGCTTGTAATTGGGCTTTGCGTGGCCTTCTACGCGGGCACCTATCTTTTCCTGCAAAGAGGCAGGGCCGAATGGATCGCGCTGTTGTTCTGGGCGATTTTTATGTGGTGGCAGGCGGTGCCGATTTTTGTGTCGGGTTTCGGCGCCAACTTTGAATTCCGGAACCTGCTACGGTTCCCGCTGAGCCTGCGGACTTTTTATATTTTGGGCCTTGGATACGGCTTTGCGGATTTCGCGGCTGTTTCCGCTCTTTGCTGGATCGCGTCCATGATTGCGGCGGTTGCCATAACGCAAATCAGGTTGCTGCCAGTGATGCTGCTCGCGAGTTTTCTATTCGTCCTGGTGAACCTGACGCTGGAACGCCTGATTGGCTCCTGGCTGGAGCGATTGCTGGCCAATCGCCGGGTGCGAGAACTTATGGTGGGCCTCTTTGTCTTGGGCATGGTGTCGTTGAACTTCCTGAATCCCGCCTTGCAACGGGTGGGAAATGTCGGCGCAAAGCCAGCAATTCTGAGAGTCCTGCCGTATCTTTCCTGGTTGCCGGGTTCGCTGGCCGGGGGCGCACTTGCGTCTGCCGTGTATCGCGATGTGCAGCAGCAGGCGCTGACCTTTGCCGGGCTTTTGGCATGGGTAGCGGTCACCAGTGCTCTGTTGTGGCAACGCTATCGAGCGCAATATCTCGGAGAGGAACTCAGCGAAGGAACATCGCCTTCGTTGAAGAAACGCCAGACTCGGAAAACGATCTCCGCCTCAGAAACTCCCAGCCTGGTGCCACCCGCGATCGTGGGTGTGGTGCGGAAGGAATTTCATTACCTGACGCGAAACGGGTTTTCGTTCCTGCAGCTGATTTTGCCGCCGGTGATGGTGGTTCTCTTCTCGCTGCAATTTGCGGCAGGCAGTTCTCAGCTCAAGGAGCACGGACTTTCGCCCCAGACCTTTTTCCCCGCAGTGATGGCGTATCTGATTCTGATCCTGCTTTCGCCGGCTTATAACTCGTTCGCGTACGAAGGCCACGGAATTCAAACGTATTTCATGGCGCCGGTGCGGATGCGCGACGTGCTGGTGGGCAAGAACCTGTTTCTGGTCGGACTGGTCGTGATGGAATTGATTGTTTCCCTGACCGTCCTGGTCTGGCGGATCGGGTTCCCCGGGCTGCCGCTGTTTTTTTCGACGATCGCGGCGGCGGCGTTCGCGGTCGCGGGACAGTTGACGATCGCGAACTGGTCGGCGCTGAGCTTTCCGAAGAAGATGGAAATCGGAAAACTTCGAGGACAGCGCAATTCGGGAATTGCGGTTTGGACTGCGTTTGGCGTGCAAATCTTGATTGGGGGAATCGCCACCCTCGTGCTGTTCGCCGGGCGCTGGACCGGAAATCCCTGGCTGCCGGTGATTTTATTTGCAGCGCTTACCGCGGCAGCACTGGGAGGATATATAGCCTCACTCGATCCGCTGAGCCGCCTTGCCGAAGAGAAGAAAGAGTTATTGATCGAGACCCTATGCCGTTAAAACTTACCCTCGCCGGTTCTGCTTATTTCATGCGGAGAAGCTCTGCGAATTTTTCAGCGATAGCCGGCCACGCAAAATGCTTCTGATAGGTTTCACGGCTGCGGGTGGCCAACTGCTCGTGCAAGACTGGATCCGACAGCACACGGACAATCGAGTTTCCGAGGGATTCGGGTTGCCTGGCATCCACGAGGATCACTCCCGCGTCTGTGATTGGCGGCGCGGTCTCGGCATCCTTGTAGGCGACCATCGGGACGCCCGCGGCGATTCCAGCGATGGCGCTGCTTCGGCGCGTGGATATTCCTTTGCGCACAAACAAGAGAACGTCGCAGGCAGCGAGCCGATTCACCACTTGCTCGGGATCCAATAAGCCTTCCACGGATAATTGAACTGGAAAATCAATAAGGCCCTCGCGGAGCGGGGCTTCCCGCAGTTCGGCATGCCGGCCAAACACGGACAAACGCAGCTTCCCAAGATGCTGCGATGCATGTCGCACAGTCTGCGCAATCACCTGGGTTTCGAGGGCGCCCTGCTGTCCGCCGGTGATGCTGAAGACACCGATCGTGGGGATTTCCGAGGCGTTGCGGGCAACCAGCGTCCCTGGGAAGAGCAAATTGGGGCCAACCGGCACAAAGACCGCTTTTCGAGGAGTTTCTTTCAACCAACTGAGTTTTTCAGGAACAACGGTCAGGATGGAGAGATCACAGAGTTCCAAGGCAGTGCGCATGACATGGGCTTGCGCTCGGCGGCGAAGCTGATCGATCAGGCGCGGGCTGGAAAACGGTTCGACGTCGTGGAAGACAATTCCGAGGCGCACACCAGCTGATTTCAGAAGCCGCAGGACGCGAAGGAAACGGAAGGGAAACCCGCGGGCGGACCACGCGAGCGCGGTGTACTGCACAATCACCCAGGTATCGCACCAGTCCACGGCTTGGAGCTGCAGGGCGCGCAGGGCTTCGCGCCAGCCGTGAGTCTCCCAAGGCACGCGGCGGATATGAATCTGAATGTTGTGTGCTTGCAGGGCAGCGCCCAGGTAACGGCAGTATTCTTCCACGGCGTCGGTGGGTTCGTCCTTGCGACCGAGGAGCGCGATGACCTTGAGCGTCATTGGGGCATGGCTAGCACGTGCGTCTCGTCAAGATTCCTGCAGAGGTAGCCCAAACTGGACAATTTCAATAGCAGCGCTTGCTGATTGGAAGCACTATGCATCTCCACCAAAACAATCGGATGCCGGCTGGAAAGAAGTTTTGCCGCGCCCTGAAAAACTTCAACTTCGGCGCCTTCCACGTCGCATTTCACAAAGTCCGGGGGAGAATTTGCGGCCACGAACTGGTCTAGGGAGACCGCGGCGACCGTGATGGTGCCGGTTTCCGGGGGATCGGCGGAGATGTGGCCGAGGCCGCGGTCCGGAGAAGTGCCGGGGTCCACGCGCGCGAAGGATACCGTGGTGGATTCCGACCAGACGGCTTTTTCTTCCACGTGAGCGTGCTTAAACTGATTACGAGAGAGATTTTCGCGCAGGCGGGCGGCAATTTCCGGATCGGCTTCAAAAGAAATCACGCGGCCCTGTGTGCCGACGAGTCGCGCGGCAATCAGAGAGAAGAATCCGATATTCGCCCCAAGATCGTAAAAGGTCATTCCCGGCCGCAGGTGGTCTGCCAGAGCCTGCTGCACTTCCGGTTCGCCGATGCCCTTTTGCACGTTCTGACCGGTGCGGGGATTTACGCGCATCCACAGGCCTTCGGCCGGCCCGCTCTGAATCTGCACCCAGATCAGAGATTCGCGTGGAACGAGTTTCCGGCTGGTCCAACTGAGGAGATCACCTAGAACCGGAATGCGCCGCAAACCGGAAAGCGGCGCCGCATAACGCAAGAGCAGATTGGCGAGGCGGGTGTTCGGCTCCGCCATTTCATTTCTCCACCAGGAAACTGCCCAGCACCAGCGCATCCATTCCAGAACTGAAAAAAGTGCGAATGGCATCGGTTGGTGTGTGCACGATGGCTTCGCCGCGCAAATTGAATGAAGTGTTCATGACCACGGGAACGCCGGTGCGCCTGCCGAATTCATCAATTAAGCGGTAATAGAGCGGATTGATTTCCTTTTCGACGGTTTGCGGCCGCGCACTGCCGTCCACATGAGTAACGGAAGGGATGACATTTCGCTTTTCCGGCCGCACCTGAGCGGTAAGAATCATGAACGGTGAATCGTAACCGGATTCCAGAAATTCCGGCGCGGCCTCTTTTTTGAACGAAGGGGCGAACGGGCGCCACCACTCGCGGAATTTCACGGCGTTGTTGACCTTGGCGTTCATTTCCGGATCGCGCGGGTCGGCAATGATCGAGCGGCTCCCGAGCGCGCGAGGGCCAAACTCCATGCGGCCCTGATACCAGCCGAGAATTTTGCCTTGGGACAAGAATTCCGCGGCGGTCGCGGCAGGATCGGAAAGGCGCGAAGCCCGGATTTTGTAGGTTTTCAGCGCGGTTTCAACCGCGTCATCGTCAAACGCAGGACCGAGATACGCGTGTCGCATCGCACGGATGGGCAGTCGATTTCCGCCAACAAGAAAAGGCTCAAGTGCAGCACCCAAAGCAACGCCATCGTCTGACGCGGCAGGTTGCACGAAAAATTTTTCGATCAGGCCGGAAGCGGCAAGCTTTCCGTTAGCCTTTGAATTCAGTGCGACGCCACCCGCAAGACACAAATTCTTGCAACCGGTCTTTTGCAGCGCCAGCCGCACAATGCTGAAGACGGCCCGCTCGCACAAATCCTGCACGGCGGAGGCGATATTTTTGTGAAGATCGCTGATATCGCTCTCCGGCTCGCGCGGCTTGCCGAGAGACAACGGAAAATTTGCGTAAGGGCCACTGCCATTCCCGACCAGGCGTTCAATGTTCACTTTGTAGGGTTCGGCCTGCGTTTCCAGGAACATGCGCAGATCCACGCCCGGCTGGCCATAGGGAGCCAGCCCCATGACTTTCCACTCGTCGGCGTTGGGTGTGAATCCCAGAAATCCCGTGAACTGCGCATAGAAAAGGCCCAGCGAATTCGGCCAGGGAATCGTGAGCACATGCTGCAGGCGCCCGTTGCTGCCCTTCCAGATGGACGTGGCTTCCCAAGCGCCGCGGCCGTCCATCACCACAACGGCGGCCTCGTTGAATCCGGAATAAGAATAGGTGCTGAGCGCGTGGGCCAGATGGTGGTCCACAAAGCGGTAACGCGCTTTTGTGGGACCGAATTGACGACGAAAGGGATTTTCGCCGCCATGCTGATGCTGCAGGCTGGCGAAATGCCGTGTGGAGTTGAGCAGATTCAGATACGAAGCCGGCCAGCGGCCCGTGGCGTAGAGGCTCAGATCCTTGCGAAACGTTGCGCCGGGGGGCTGCCAGCCGACGCAAACTTCATCCACTTGCTCCGCGGTGATTCTTGCAGAATCGAGGCACGCCTGAATGGCCAAGGCGGGGAAGCGCGCGTCGTGTTTCACCCGGCTGATACGTTCCTCGGCAACGGCAAAGAGCAGCTCGCCATCTTTCACCAGGCAAGCCGAAGAATCGTGCATCTGGGAATAGTTGAGTCCAAGCGTGATCATGCAGACGCTTTGCCTTCCATCTCGATAATGTGGCGGAACAGACTTTCCAGCATGATGGCGGAACGCTCCCAAGTATATCGCGACATTGTTTGCTGCGCCGATTGCCCGAGCCGTTCGCGCAATTCAGGTGAATTGGCCAGGCGAAGAACGGCTTCCTCAATCGCACGGGCGTCAGCGGGCGGAACCAGCAGGCCATTGAAACCATCCTCCACCACATCTGGCATGCCGCAGGTTTCCGCCGTAATCACAGGCATCCCTGAAGCCATGGCTTCCAGCAAAACACCGGGAAGGCCTTCCATCAGCGAGGGGAACAGAAAAATATCATGAGAAGCGAAAAGCTCCTGCATCTGGCCGGAGGGTACGGTGGGATGTACCACCACGGTGGAGGCGAGCTTCGGTCCAAAAAATTGCTGAATGATTTCCGGAGGAATATGACAGCCTGCAAACGTCATGGTAATTCCGGGAACTTTTGCCGAAAGAACTTCAAGCGCGTCGCACAAATAATAAATCCCGCGCTGGTCGAGCCACGTTCCTGCGTAGAGAAGCTTCAGCGGGCCCGCCGTGTCATAACGGCGCGGCAGAAAGAAGCGAGGCTCCACGCCGCTGGGAATATACCAGGCGCGATCCACGTCCATGTTGTATTTCAGTTGCAGAATATTCCATACGTCGCGGCTGTAGGCGTGGGCTCCATCGGCGGTACGAATCGCGCCGCGATAAAGAGGAAAGGTATAGAGGCGGTGCCAGAGACGATTGCGCAGCTTGAAATTCCACGCGCGCCCTTTCTTTTCCTCGCGGCTTTGCACATGAACGCGGCGCTCCTCCAGCCCATGAAGCGTCATGACGTAGGGCGGCAGGATGCGCGCTCCCAGCCAGTGCCGATGGATGCCATACAGAAGGCCCGACGGGGCGTGCAGATTCACGATTGAAAATTTGCCGGGGTCTTTGGCGACGAAACGCTGCAGGCGATGAGAAAAGACCAACTCATTGAAACGGTTGGAAATTTTATCTTCGCCGAAGAGATCTTCCTTGAAGACGTACGTGATCTGATGACCGCGCTTTTCCAGTTCGACCCCGAGATTGTAGATGATGGCGGCAACGCCACCCTCGCGCCGGCGGGGCACGCTGGCCGACATCAGAATCCGCATGGGATAGGAGGAAGCAGTTGGCGAAGAGGTCATTCAGCGTTCCAATTCCCTGTGTGGTCCACGTGATTTGGCTGGTGCGATGAACGAATTCTCTCTCGCGGGCGAGAGCGAGCTACGATTGGTGAGACCCCGAGTACCCTTTCTCAAGATTGCTGTCCACAATATGTTCCACGGGCGTGGGCTCGCCGATGTAGCTTCTCAGCTCACGGACTGCGTTTCTAGCATACCAATGCTTGAGCCTTATGAACTGCTTTGCCGGCACAAGGAAGGTCATGAGCAGGGCCAGTTGCTTGAAAATCCGGTAACCCACGGGTGCATGGCGATAAAAAAGCTGATTGGTGGCGCGCTCCACGTTGAACATTTCCCATCGCGAGCCGCCTTCGAGTTGCAGGCGCATCCGAGCGGTCTCCACCCTTATCGGCGTCAGCAGCGCCTCATCTATCTCGCGGGGAACCCCAAGTTCGCGCACTCTCTGGGTAAGGCTCTCGACCAGGCAAGCGAGCGACTTGTAAAGCCTGCGACTGCTGGCCTCGGTTGCCACGCCTTCCATATACATGTTTCCGCCGTGCAACCGATAGTGAAATAAGGCTTCCTTGAGCACCAGCGCATCTGCAAAAAATGGCGCGAGCAGAAGAAGATATTCATCGGCTTCAATTACAGCGCCTTCGGGAATCGGCAGAATCCTGTCCAGGATCGCTTTACGGTAAGCGACCTTGCTGGCCCCGAAAAAACAACGGTATTCAGCGAATAAGCGGGTATTTTCGGGTGTTCGGACGTTGAACTGAATTGTTTCCTTGGGAGTGTAAAGCTTTTGAAATTTGCCTTCCGTATCCACCATCAAACATCCATGGCCGACGGCACCGACATCCGCATGAGTTTCGAACGCGGCTACCACGTTACGCAGTTTATCTTTGGTCCACCAATCGTCACCATCGAGGAAAGCGACGATTTCGCCGCGGCATTCGGGAATGCCATGATTGAAGGCCGAGGCCTGGCCACCGTTTTGCTTACGCAGGATGCGGATCTGCGGCTCAAATTTGCGCAGAATTTCCGGTGTGCGATCCGTGGAGCCGTCGTCGACAACCAGGATTTCGCGGCTGGATGCAGGAAAATCCTGCGTCAAAACGCTTTGCACCGCTTCTTCAATGAAGCGCTCGTGGTTATAGGTGTCGATCAATACGCTGACAAACGGTGTCGGCATCAGCAGTCCACAACCCAATCCTTGGGGGTACAAATTTAGTATACGCCAAACGGAAAGAGGCACGGAGCCTGTGCGGGCAGAACCCTACTTGAGGTCATAGTCGCCGATGTAGGTGTCCCGGCTGACCCCAAGCATGCTGAGAAAGAACGAAGAAAAAATAATCTGGATGCCGAGGAACAGCCACATGGCCCAGAACAGAATTTGCCGGACTTCCGAAAGCGGCCCAAAGCCGCTGGCCACCCATTGCCAGGTGATCCACGCGCAGCCGAGAAAACCCACCAGGAAGAGCGCGGCTCCGAAAAGGAGTCCTGTTTCCAAGGTGATGCGCTTCAAGATTCGGCGAAGAGAAATGTTGCCCCGGTCAAAGCGCGCCGCATAGCTGAACACCTTGGCGAATGCGCCGATCGAAAGGATCTGCGCGCCAAGCAGGGTGAAAATGACGCCGAAAACCATGGTGTGGATGTCGAGCGTGATGCGCTGGGTAACCGGGCGCGGCCCAGGCAACAGCAGCGTGACAATGGTCAGGCCCAAGGCCATGAACAATCCGCCAGGCAAAAGATAGAGCCAGTTGGGCGCATACAAAAGCATAAAACGAAGACTCCGCCAGCCATCTCGGAAGCTTCGCAAATGGGGTGCGCGGCCCCGCTTGTCTGGCCAGAGAATGATGGGAATTTCAGAAATGCGGGCGCCAATCTGGCTGGCCTTGATCACGAACTCCAGGGCAAACTCCATGCCGGAGCTGCGCAAATCCAGCTTGTCGTACAAAGCGCGGCTGAATCCACGCATGCCGCAATAGCTGTCGCCCACTCCTGCGCCGAAAAGAAAATTCACCAGCCAGCTCAGGCCGGGATTTCCGAAATACTGGTGCAGCGGCGGCATCGCGCCGGGCTTGATACCGCCCCGGAAGCGATTGCCCATCACCAGGTCGTTGCCACGGCGAAGTTCGGCGACGAAATTGGGCACTTCGCTGAAATCGTAGCTATCGTCGGCATCGCCCATAATCACGAACTCACCGCGCGAGGCGGCGATGCCGGCTTTGAGCGCCGCGCCGTAGCCCCGTTCGGGCACACGAAGCACGCTGGCGCCATTGAATTTTGCGATTTCGATGGAGCCGTCCGTCGAGCCGTTGTCCGCAACAATTACTTCTCCGCGCAAACCTGATTTGCGGAAGGCAGTAATGGCTTTTTCAATGCAGAAAGCCAGCGAATTGGCTTCGTTGAGACACGGGATTACGACGGAAACGTCAAGCTCGGAACTGGCTTCCTGTGCAGCCGATTCCTTCTCTCGCACGGGAGTCTGAGTTTGCGGATTGACGTTCATTCCAACCTTGCCACCATCACAAAAATACGCGAATCAAGGCACCATTTGCATAAGGGGAGCCTGACCAGAGAAATGCCGGAAATCCGGCCTTTCTCAGAATATAGCATGAACCCGGAGCCCCAAAGCGTGTCGCCAGGCAGGCAATTCGCCTATTCGGCAGGCACGACCCGATAGATTCGTTGGCCGTTTGCTTCGAATACCAGCGCAAGGTTTTTCGGATGTTCCGGCACCTTGAAGCCGCCATCCTCCCCTTGAACGTCAAGGACATGGGTGATGTGCCACTGCTGGGGATCCGTGAGCGCATCGCTCGGGGACTGGATTCCGGGCATGGACAGTTCGCCATGCCTGCCCAGCGGTTTCAAATATGTTCTGTCCAGATAATACGAAGGGACAAGGGGGTCGAGGATGAGCACCTTTCCAACAGCAGGATCGCTGTTCAGGTAGTGAAAGCTTTCAAAAAAGGGGATTTCCGCGTGGCGCCGTCGTTCCGCATACGATGGCGAAATCGCGGAGCGCACATCCTCGATTCTCCCCGAAACGATCATGAAAAGACCGTAGAAGACAGAGACGGCCACGACCAACGCCGCCAATGGGCGGGTGATGCGCGGAACAATGCGAACAACTGCTTCCCAACCAGCCACTCCAAAAATCGCCGCGATCAAATAGGCCTGAATGAGATAGCGGGATTCCTGCGCGGTATAAAACCAGGCCAGGGTTGTCAACACTCCAAACAAAGCCAGGCCCTTGGCAAATACATCCCAGGATCGCGCACGGAAAGCGAATGGCAAGAATGCCAGCGGCACAAGCCCGATTCCCCCCGCCCCTCCTTCAAAATTCGCGGTGTGGAAGGTCAGGTTGAAGGGGAGCAGCAAGAAGTGAGAAAAATCTTTACCCAGGCCCTCGCCAATCTTGAGCATCAGGTGGTTTATGTTTTCGATCGCGCTTGCGGGCAGATACCGCACGGCAAAATATTTTGCAAGAACGGGTGGAGGAGGATAGATCGGGCAACCTGCCACGATCCAGTTCCGGATATACCACGGCGCGGCGACAACGGAAGCAACGATGGCGCCGAAAGCGAGCAACTTCAGGGTGGAGAGTAAGGATGGTCTTGGAGAATTTTTTGGGAATAGCAAAACACACAGGCAGAGTAAAGGGGCTGCGAGAAGACCCGTATATTTCGACCCGATGGCGAATCCGCAGAACAATCCGGAAACGATGAAATCCGCCGGACGCTCGGCGTCCAAAGCGAAACGAGCGGCCATCAGCAGGAAGCAGGCGTAAATTACATCTATCATGCCGCCGTGGAGGCCGCGGTAGACGGCTGGCATGGCGCTGGTCAAGGCGAGTACCCACCAAACTTGCTGGGAGCTCAATCCACAACGAAGCGCCGTACTTGCCACGACCAGCAGCATCAGTAAGAGCGACGTGACCGAGAAAAATGCCGGGCCACTGGGGCCGCCAAACGCCAACAAGGGAGCGTACTCAATGTCAACGGTTGCGGGAAATGCGGTCAGGCTTTCATCGAAGACCGGGTGGATGACGGCGTCACGCAGCCATACTTTTGGCCCAAGGTAGTGATACGCGATCGAGTCATCGCTGCGGAGTGTTCCGCATGGCTCTGAAAGGCCACCCAACAAAGTAACAAGCAACACCAGGCCAACCACGGCCAGCGGAATAGGAAGTATTCTCAGAGTGCTGGAATTTCCCTGCGTGGACGAAAATTCTTGCCAAATCCACCGGAGCCCAAGAATTGCGCCGGGGCCGAGAACGAGCAAGATCAGAAGCGGTGTAAACCGGATCATCCCCAGGAGAAAAAGTAGAAGCCCCTGCACGCCCAGTCCGGCAAGTGGGAGCGCGGCCCATCGGTCGATTTTGGAAAAGCTCGACGGTAAAAGGGGACGCAGAAGGCTGCCCCAACCGACAGCCGATAGAAGCAGCAAAAGATTGGCGAGAACCGGAGGAAGAAATCTCATCGTCCGAATTTCGCCTGGGCCAAGTTCAGGAAGCGATGCGCCAACCCTGAGCCGAGAATGCGGATGACGAAGAAAGCGGCCAAAACGTAAAAGAGCCAGATTGGAGCGAGCCACGCGTAGGCGCGATCAGTCAACGAGGATTGCTCATTCGTAGCCTGAGGTACTTGCTCTATTTCGTCCACTTTAGAAAATCCCCAGTGTGCACAAAATTTAATTCCCTCGGCGAACGGCCGGGAGGCGTTTCGTATGGTCTGCAATGATCTGGCGGAAAATTTCGTCGAGGTCAACAGTGATGGACCAGTTGGGGTAATGCGAGCGGAATTTTGCGAGATTGGAGATGTAGCAGATGTGATCGCCCTTCCGGTTTTCGTCCACGTACTTCCAGTTTAGCTTCTTGCCGCCGAGTTGCTCGATTTTCGCGATAGCCTCTATCATGGAGACGCTGTTTTCGCGGCCACCGCCCAGATTATAGACTTCGCCGGGCCGGGGATTCGCGGCGAATTCCTCGATGGCGCGAACCACGTCGTGGCTGTGGATGTTATCGCGGACCTGCTTGCCCTTGTAACCAAAGACCGAATACGTGCCGCCGCTGAGCGCGACTTTCACCAGGTAGGAGAGAAAGCCGTGAAGCTCCACGCCGGAATGTGAAGGGCCCGTAAGGCAACCCCCGCGGAAAACACCAACTTTCATGCCGAAATAGCGGCCATATTCCTGCGCCATCAGGTCCGCTGAGGCTTTGGAGGCGCCAAACAGGGAATGCAGCGTGCGATCGATCCTGCAGGTTTCATCAATGCCGTCGTAATCTTCCGGACGTACGTATTCCCAGCGCGTCTCGAGTTCCTTGAGCGGAACTTCATTGGGCGCGTCGCCATAGACTTTGTTGGTGCTGAGAAAAACGAAGACTGCTTCCGGGCAGTGGAGGCGCGTGGCTTCCAGAAGATTTACAGTCCCCAGCGCATTGACTTCAAAGTCCAGGATGGGAATGTCGCGAGCCTTATCGTGAGAAGGCTGCGCGGCACAGTGGACCACGAGATCGAAACGATTTGAGCGAAAGAGTTCCTCGAGCGCAGCCCGGTCACGGATGTCCACGTTGCAGTGCGTAAAGTTTTTTGTGGTGGTGCGAAGGCGTTCGAGATTCCATGTGGTGTCCCCGGGTTCGCCAAAGAAGACCCGGCGCATGTTGTTGTCCACGCCGACAACCGCGCAGCCCTGGCGATCAAAGTGAGTGACCGCTTCGGAACCTATCAAGCCGCTGGAACCGGTGACGAGAACCTTCTTCATGCCGAGGGGCTGCCTTTCTGGCGCCAGCCAAGGCGGTGACGCACGGGCCGGGTCAAATCCAGCAAGCGGAACCACGCGGGGGAGAGAAAATCATGGGCACGGCGTTTCGCCTGGACATACGGGGCACGGTAGTTCCTCCGCAGGCCGTCGCTTTGCAGCAGATGCGTGGCATTCTCCAGGGTGCGAAACTTGCGATGGCCATCGAGCAAGTTGTAATTTTCCTGAGCCTCTTCGCCTTCCCAGACGCCCTTTTCGCCCTGCGGATGATAGCCATAATCGTGGTTTTGATGCACGGCGGAGACCACGGCAGAGGCGTCAATCAATTTGGCGCCAGAATTCAGCGCGAACCACAGCAGCCAGTTGTCCCAGCCGGGGCGTCCGATCACAAATTCCGGAATCTGTTTCTTGTAGAACCCGCGGCGAAAAACAAAATAGTCGATCCAGTGCGAAGGCCGCTGGCGATTGGTGCGCATTGCGAGCGCTCGCGTTTCCGTGCGCCAAGCGGCGTTTTCAAAAGGCAGCGGTTCGCGGATATCCACGTCCCAGCGGCGCCCGGCCATAAGATATGGTTCGGAGGGCCGTGCCACGCGTTCAATGGCTTTGCAAAAATCTTCCAGGAAAAGAATGTCGCAATTGACGTGGCAAACAATCTCATGCCGTGCCAGTTCCTGAGCCTGGTCGTAGATGCTGGCCAGATATTTGGTGCCATAGCGGTTCTTGCGCACCTGTGGCACATGGCGTATACCGAGTTCGCGGCAAACCTCGGCGGCACCCGCGTCGTCGCCGAAAAGCAAAATCTCAACGTCGGGATGAACCTGCTGCCAACTGCGCAAGGCATTTCGCTGGATCACGTCAATGTGACCCTGGAATGGCTTCGGAGTGGAGAAAAAAGTGAGCATGCCCGGAATTACACACGATCCGCGATATTGCCTTCCATGCCGTTGAAAAACCAAAGGCCGCCCAGAACGCTGACCAGCACGATACATACGGACGCGAAGAGGCTGCTGGTGGGCGGATGGCCGGTGCCCGTGAGTCCCCAACGGAATCCGTCGATCACACCGGTCATGGGGTTTAGCCCATAAACCCAACGGTAGCGCTCCGGCACCATCGAACTGGAGTAGTAGACAGGCGAGGCCAGCATCCAGAACTGCACCAGGAAGGGAGTGAGATATTTAACGTCGCGATAAAGGGCGTTGAGCGCCGAAAGCCACAGGCCGATGCCCAGCACGGTAAACACCGCCAACAGAAGGAAAAGCGGTAGCAACAGAAGCGTCCAGGCCGGGCGGATATGGTGCGCAAAGGTAAAAATCAGCATGACGGCGAACGCAATGCTGAAGTCCACTAATCCGGAAAGCGCGGAAGAGACGGGAAGAATGAGGCGCGGGAAATAGACTTTGGTAATGACGCGTTGATTCTCCACCATGACCGAGGTGACATTCGTGAGCGCCGTTGAAAAATACGTCCACGGCACAATGGCGGCGAAACAAAAGACGGAATATGGAAGTCCTTGTGACGGCAGCTTCGCGAGCCTTCCAAAAAAGAGCGTGGCCACGAGCATCGTGAGCAGGGGCTGAATGATCACCCAGGCAATGCCGATAGCGGTCTGCTTGTAGCGGATCTTGACGTCGCGCCAGACCAGAAAATAGAGCAATTCCCGGTAAGCCCAGAGCTCGTCCAACCGCAACTCGAACCAGCGGTGCGGCGGATCGATGCGCAGGGTCACCTGGGGTGACACACGGTTTGCGAGCGCGGCGGCAACAGGCGAATTGGAAGTGACCGATGCCATGCTTAACAGTAAATTTCCCCTGAAATCATGTGCACTTGACAGAGTAACAGATTCACTGGAACAGGGATGAGGCGGGAGTGGGTGGCGACCAGCAAAAGGGGTACAAACACGTTATTGCTCCTCTCTTTGCTTCAACTGCTCGATGTCCTTCTGTTCGATCTGCTTCATCAGGTCGCTTCGCCGGAAAAGGTAATTTCGCAACTGCGAGGAAATCTGCTGAGGCACCACGTGGACCTGGTTATACGCAGCTTGCGAAAAGGAGATCGGGCCACGGGCGGGGATCAGGTGCGTGCCCCATTGGTACATCAGGCCAATATTCCAAAGTACGAAGCATCCGAGAACAGCGGTTGAAATGGCGATGGCGCGTTGCCGCGACGCAATGTGGGCGGCGAAGCATTCCAGGCTTACGGCGAGTCCAAGAATGAAAATGGCTGTCAATGAAAGGAAAAACCGATTTCCAAACGACGAGATCCCCGCCCAGTCTGGATACACCGAAAAGAAGAGGTAAAAAGAAACGGTGGCAACCGCGAGGGGAATACCAACGCGCGGCAATCGCCGGGCGAAAAGCACGAGTCCCGGAAGGGCAAGGAGCAACACCGGAGTCCAAGAGAATAGCCCATGATTCGAGGAGAAGAGCACCGAAAACAAAACGGGAGAATTCCAGAGAAAATCGCGGAGCGAAACGTAGCCGGTCTTGAGAGGCCCACCATACACGATGGCGCGCGAAATAAATGTGGGCAGAAGGCCAACGCAAACGATCGCACCGAAAACCAGGTGGCGGGCGAGCAAAGAAGCGAGCTTCTCACCAGTTGTCGAAGCGCCGCGAAGTTTATCACTGTATTGCCATAGGGCTTCGACAAGAAGAACGGTAACCACCATCAGATTGGCATAGTAAACATTGAGCATCAAGGCGGTGATCAAGCCGAGCACGGCCCACTGGCGCATGGTCCTTGGCGCGCGGGTACGTTCCCAATACCAAAGAAACAGAGCCACAGTAAATGCGGAATGCGCGTGCGACCAGGAAGGGTTGAAATAGATGTAAACCGGGAGGGAGCTGCCCCCCCAAAACGTAAGTGTGGCCAGAAAGGCCCACAAAGCGTCTACATATTGGGCGGCAAGTTTAAAGGAGAAGAGCAGTCCAAGAAAACCACAGATTGCGGTTCCCAGCGCCATTGCGTAGCGGTACGGTGCGGAAAAACCATCCGCAAGCACGGCGCTGCCCAGGCTTCGGGCGAGCAACACGCCTCCGTGGGCGACCAGCAGGAACGGAGACCAGAGCAAGGCTGGGCCAACCGTAAAGTGATTGTCCAGATGGCCCGTCTCGGTTCGGAATTCAACTCTAGGAAGACCATTCTCATCGAGCCGGGCTTCACGAAAGCTCTCGTTGGCAAACTGATAGTCGTGGGTGAAGTCGAGGTTGTGTTCGATCAACGGCGCGCGGGCGTATGCGTAATAACCCACTCCATCGCCGCGAACCCAGGGATTTAGGAGCGGAAGAGAAATTAGAAACAAAACAAGCAGCAGACGCTCGTAGTTGTGCGGTTGAAACGGGATGTTATTCGTCAACGAGGCGGCAACCACCTTTACCGGTTGAGCGCTGTTCATCGCAAAGCCAGCCCACTGATCCTGGAAGCAGCGCGGACCTGAAGCCAAATTCCCGGCCGGCGCGTCACGCCCGCGTGAACTTTCCTGCTTCTCTTCTCAAACGAAATGCAGAACGAATGCGCTAACCGACGGAAAGCTTCGCCGACGCCGCGTTCGAAAGCATGCCATCCTTCTGCCGGAAATAAGAGGAAACACGATCAATGATGTCCGCCAGGCTGGTTTGCGGGCGGAACCCGGTCAGGGAATGGAGCTTTTCGATGGCGGGGACCCGGCGCATCATATCTTCAAAGCCCGGCTCGTAGGCCTTATCGTAGGGGATGAACTGGATGGCAGAGTTGCTTCCAGTGCGCTGCTTCACGATTTTGGCAAGGTTTTCGATGGAGACTTCTTCGGTGTTGCCAATGTTGATCACTTCACCGACTGCGCGGTCCAGCGGCATCAGCCGCAGCAGAGCCTCCACGGTGTCGCGCACGTCGCAGAAGCAACGCGATTGCTGGCCGTTTCCGTAGACCTCAATGGGTGCGCCGTCCAGCGCGCGTTTCACAAAGTTGGGCAGCACCATGCCGTAACGCCCGGTTTGCCGCGGGCCAACGGTGTTGAAAAAGCGCACGACGATGACCGGCTGCTTTTTCTCTTTCCAGTAGGAAAGCGCCAAAAATTCATCCAGCGCCTTGGAAGCGGCATAACTCCAGCGTCCCTTGGTGGTGGCGCCCAGAACCAGGTCCGCGTCTTCGTGAAACGGCACGTTGGTGTTCTTGCCGTAGACCTCCGAAGTGGAGGCAATCAGGACGAGCTTTTTCTTTTTGCTGGCGGCCTCCAGGATCAGTTGTGTGCCGTTCACGTTGGTTTCGATCGTGCGCACGGGGCTTTCCACGATGAGCTTTACGCCCACGGCCGCGGCGAGATGAACAATCACGTCGGCATCATCCACAAGCTCGGCCAGCAACTGGCGGTTTTCGATGCCGTCCAGGTGGTACTCCAGGCGTTCCGAGCCTTTAAGGTGCCGGATATTCTCCATGCTGCCGGTGGAAAGATTGTCGAGCAGAACCACGCGGTCGCCCTTTTCCAGAAGGCGCTCCGCCAGATGGGAGCCGATGAATCCCGCGCCGCCAGTAATCAGATATCGCACACTTCCTCCTAGAGTTTGTCCGAGTCGTCCAGATCCGCGGGCTTGGGCTGAACGTGGGCGGGGAGTTCTTCCTGGTTCATATCCAAAGCTTCCTGAGGTCCGTAGCCGTAGGAATACGGGTAATAACGATAGGAATAGTAGTAGTCCGGCGCGCTGGCATTGACCGCGTTCAAGACGACGCCCAACAGGCGGCTCTTGACGCTCACCAGCAAATCCCGAGTCCGGGTAAAGGCTTCTTTCGGCGTCTCGCCCGAACGCACCACCAGGATCACACCATCGGCTTGAACGGAAAGGATAACCGCGTCGGTGGCCGCCATAATCGGCGGCGAATCGATGACGATGAATTTATAAATGGTACGGAGTTCCGCGATCGCATCCGCCAGGCGATGGGATGAGAGCAGGTCCGCCGGATTTGGCGGCAGCGGCCCCGTAGGAATCGCGGCGAGATTGGGAATCGCGGGATGCGGGACGGTGACCAAATCCAGCGTCGAAACTCCCGCCAGGTAGGAACTCAATCCAGCGTATTTGCCGCTGCCGAGGTTCAGCAATCGGCCGACACCCGGTTTGCGTAAGTCGGCGTCAACCAGAACTGTCTTGTCGCCCAACTGAGCCAGAGTTACCGCCAGGTTTGCCGCGGCCGTCGTTTTGCCCTCGCGGGGCAATGCGCTGGTCACCAGGATCACCTGCGGCGGATGATCCGGCTGGGAAAGCAGCAATGCGGTTCGCAATGCGCGAAACGCTTCCGACATCTGGGACTTCGGCAGATGCTGCGCGACAAGCTCAATGCGTTTCTCTTTGCCATTGCTCGAAGCGCCGCCAAAAAATCCCATTCGCCCCTTCGAACCAGGGCCCTCGCCGAAGGCGGGCACGACCGCAAGGCTGGGCAGCCGCGCCAGCATCTCCACGTCGTCCGGGGTCTTGACCGTGTTATCCAGATATTCGCGCAAAAGCGCCAGGCCAATTCCGCCAACCAGGCCGACCAGAAAGGCCAGCGCGATATTGCGGGTTTTGGCGGGCCGCGAGGGATACGACGGAATCATCGCCGGATCCACCACGCGGATGTTGGAAGACTTCAATCCCTCGGAAATGCCCGCTTCCTTGAGTTTTGTCAGCAGGCCTTCATAGAGAGATTTATCGGCTTCCGATTCCCGCTTGAGAATATTGTATTGAACCAGCTTTTCGGCCATGTTGTTCGTTTCGGCCTTCTGCACTTCCAGAGCCTGACGGATCAGTTCTTCCTTCTGTCTTGCCTCGCGGTAATCGCTACCTAACTGGAGAACAATTCCTTTGCTCTCCTTGGCGACCTGGTCGTCGGTTTCCTTGATCTGCGCCTGCAGGCGTTGGACCTTGGGAAAATTCGGGCCGTACTGATTTACGGCTTCGCTGTACTGAACGGAGAGATCCGAGCGGCGTTTTTGAAGGTCCTGCAAAAGAGCATCGCCGCGAATTTCAGGAACGGCGTCAATGTCGCCGGCCTTGGCGTACTCGTAGAGTGCCTGTTTTTTCAGCGTCTCGCCCTGGGCTTCCGTGAGTTGCTTGTCCAGTTCGGCGAGGCGTTCGGTGGTGATATTGGACTTGTCGTCGACGCTCCAGATCTGGTTTTGCCGCTCGTAGTTGATACGCGCATCCTCGGACTGCTTCACCGTGAGCTTCAATTCATTGAGCTGGCTGGTGAGGAAGCGCGTCGCTTCCAGCGTAGCTTCGTAGCGGCTCTGGATGTTCTGGGCCTTAAAGTTCTCCAGGTGGGCATTCAGAATCTTGGCGGCAAACACGGGGTCCGTGGATTCGTAACTTACCAGGAGTAAATGACTGCTGGGAATGCGCTTGACGCCCAAGCTTCCCAAAAACGCGGCAACCTCTGGCGGACGTTTTTGATTGGCAAGTGAGCCCTTAGCGATGGCCTCGGAAGGAGCGCCACCGTTGGAAAATTCGGGAGCTCCAGCGAGCCCGCTGTTGCGGATGGTCTGCAGCGCCAGGGTTTCGCTGGTCAGGACTTTGGATTGCGTCTCGATATAGTTGTCCAGATCCATCATGAAGTCGTAGCTTTCCGCACCCTGGAACGGCAGGATGTTGGAGTTTTCACGATCGATCTCGATCGTGGCCGTGGCCACATAAACCGGACGCATGCGGAAAGTGGCTATGCTGACGATGGTCACCACGGTCAGAAGGAAAGTCAGGATCAGCCACTGGTGCTTACGGAGAATCAGCAGATAGTCGTAAAGGTGGGGTTCGCGGGGCGACAAGTCAATCGCCGGCATGTGCCGCGATCCCGCAAGAACTTCGACCTTCCCGTTGTTACCCGATTCCCTGGGAATCAGTTTGTTCTCGTCTGTCATAGTTCGCTCTTGCTAAAAGGCCAATCGAGTCACCGCGATGGCCGTGCCAAGGGCGAGTCCCACTTCCGCGGCCCGTATTAATACTTCCTTGGTCCGGCTGTCCGGAATGTAAAGAATGTCGCTCGCGCGCATGGTGATGTCCTCGGATTGGCGGTCCAGGACCTTCTTCAAGTCCACCTGCGTCTCCGTTTGCTTGCCGTTTTCGTCTTTGCGGATGATCACCGCATGGTCCAGCTTGGCGATTTTGGTAAGTCCCCCAGCAAGCGAGAGCACCTTCAAAGCCGTGAGTTGCATGCGATCGTTGGAAACGACAAAACCACCCGGGCGACTCACCGCGCCAAGAACATAGACAATACCCGCGTGGGGAACGGTAACCACGTCGCCGGCCTGCAGCACGATATTGTTGCGAGTGTCTCCTGTTTCCAGCAAGTCGTTCAAATTAATCGTCATGGAAGTCGTGTTGGACCCGACCGCGCTCGCATCGCTGGTTGCGGCGGCTGTGTTGGCGCGAGTGGTTTCCTCGGCGGAGGGGAAATCTGCCCCCTTCTTCTCAGGTTGAGGTTGATCAGGCAGGGGAGTCGAGATCTGCGCCGAATCCGGTGATGGCGCCTCTCCTGCGCCCGACGCCGAAGTCGCGCCAATCGGCTGCGGATTGGAAACGTCCGTGAAGTTGCTCGCCTTCTGGCGCGTCACTATGACCGTGTCGCCCGCGTCGTTCTGAATGCCGCCGGCTTCAGCCAGCACTTCCAGCAAAGTAACCTGGTGGTCCGCGTGATACACCATGGGATGCATAACCGCCCCAACCACCGTGATGGGCTGGCTGCGATGCTCTTTTACGGTTATGCCGACCTCCGCGTGAGTGACCAGGCCATTGGATTCCAGGATCTCGGTAATTTTCTCTTCGGCCTGCTTTTCCGTGAGGCCGGCCACTCGCACGCGAACCGGAACCAGAGGGATATTGATTGTGCCGGTCTCACTAACCCGGAGTTCCTTGGAAAGTTCTGGAACGTCGAAGACCGAGAGTCCCAACAGGTCGCCTTCTCCAATTACGTAATCGTGGACGCTATTGTGCGAACCCATCGTAAGAGTTCGGATTCGATCATTGACTTGCTGAGGAGTTTCGCCGACGGTGATATTTTGCTGTGCCCTGAGCACAGGTGCCGAGGCCAGTAGACAGGCAACGGCCGCGCAGAGAAAAATATAGCGCCGCCCCACAATCGTGAATGGGACCATTAGAATGGGTAACCCCCCACCGTATTATACATTCGGACCACTTCAGGTGACCCCTTGTTTTCTCTTTCGTATACGTGGCGGGGCAGCGCCTGGCTCGCCAGGGGACTGGGGTTGCAGGCGTGCCGTGGCCAGGTGGGCGGAGACAAAAAACAACAGGGCGTTTGCGGGGATATGCAGGTTAAAGTCAACCAAACTATGGACTAAGAGCCCGCTGCAACCCACCAACCCCGTCAGATTCAAGGCTGCGCCAAAGGAACGCCCCAATTCCTTCAAGCCGCGAATGGACTCGATGAACAAGACCCCCAGAAACCAGACGCAGCAGAGCCCTCCGGGTATCCCGGTTTCCGCCAGGGCTTCCAGATAGTCGTTGTGGCTGTGGTTCACGATCTTTGCGTCGTAGAGCGTTTCGTAGGGCGGGAAAACCTGCTGGAGCGTGCCCAAGCCTGTGCCCAGATACAGGTGATCAAGGAAGATGCGCCAGGTGTCCACGCGCATGGAGGCACGCTTCCCCAAGGTGACATCGAGCACCTGATGGTTCGTGAACCTCTCAAGCACCTTCTGAACGCCGATCCCGGAAACCACCAGCAATGCGCAAAGGACCAGAACTCCGCCCGCGAGCATATACTGGCTGCGAATCCGGCGGACCAGCAGCAAAGCGAACAGCACCACCAACTCAACGATGAAACTGATAATGCCGCCCCGCGAGGCGGAGAGAACCAGGGCCACAATGGGAACCATCGCGAACAGGCCCACCAGAAACAGGCGTTCCTTTCTAACTTTTCCCAGCACCAGCGGCACCAGCGCCACCGGAATCAGGAGCTCTGCGAATCCGGCGAAATGGTTTCGGTTTACATACGGCCCGAAGGGGTAACCTCCGTAGCGCATCTCTCGAATCCAATAAAGCTTTCCGTTAAACGTCAGGTGCTGCAGCAAGCCAAATACAGATACGAAAAATCCCAGAGACATCAGAAACCACAGCAGTCCACGCCAGTGATTCATTCGGTAATACGCCTGAGGTAAAAGCAGCAGCAGGATCAGATAGACGAGCAACAATTGTAGCTGCAGGCGCGTGTCGTATATGGACGCCGTTTTGTGAAGCAGCAGTTGCACGACCACCACGAGCGTGAAAGCCATCAACGGAAAAAGAAGAGGCGAGAGAATAATCTGCTCTTGATGCCAGGAATAGATGCGTACGGCCCAAAGCACCAACAGCGCGGCAAAACCCACTTCCAAAACCGCCTGGGACCATTCTTCGACGCCGCCAAAGGCCAGCACGGCAAACGCCAGCAAAACGCAGATGCCCACGCGCAGCGGCTTCATGGGCGGTGACGTTCCTTAACCTCGGGCACCAGCGTCACGTCGTCCACCCAGGCGTCGCCGGAGATGCGTATGTCTCCGTTGGTGCTTGGTTCGCGGCTGACGCACACTTCCACGCGGTGTACTCCTGGCGCGGCGGTCCATTCCTGTTCCACAAACGTCCAGGTAGATGTTCCGTGGGTGTCTTTCGTAGATGCCGGTGGAATTGCCGAATTCCCCACGGAACGCAGGTGAAAGCGGATACCCTGGTCGCCCGTAATGTCTTTCGTTTTTACCCAAGCGGAGAATAGATACTTTAAACCGGGAGTGACCACGCCGGATGCGCACGCAAGATCCGCATTTGGATTGTGTGCTCCGTCAAACGTCAATCGAAGTGATTGCGTGCCGGATAATTTTTCCGTTGTATCCAGCCCCGTGTGCACGCCTTGTTCGAGCGGTTTGTAAGACCACGCAAAAATCTGATTGCTGAGGCCGGACTCGAAGCTGGGATCCCAGATTACCGATCCTTGCGGCTGAATCAGGGGCGGGAGATTCATGGTCGAAGTGCCCTGGTCCCACACGCGGCGCGCCGCATCATAATCTCCGTTAAACATCAGCGCAGTGACGAACCCGTTGAAGTCGCTGATTTGCAGTTGGGGTTTCAGGCTCATCAGGCGCATCCACATGGTTTGCGCCACTGCTAATTGTTGCGAATCCACTGCTTCAGCAATCGCCGCCACATAGGCTGACGGCACCGGCGGAAGAAGATAGTTCACGATGGCATTGACATCCGGATCGGCGCGATAGACGCGGGAGAACGCAGCGCCCGCGCGCCGCGGATCCGCTTGCAGTGTGGCCTTTAATTCCGCGATTGCCGCGGGCAAATCGCCCTGCCGCAGCAGGAAATTGCCGTAGCGCCACGCCACTTCGGAGGAAGCCGGGTAGGAGCTTTTGGCACGTTCGAATGCGTCGCGCGCCGCCGCGATGTCCCCCGCGAGTTCATAGGCGGTGCCCAGATCCAACCACGCTTCCGTATAGCCCGGATTTAGCTGTACTGCTCTCTGGTACGCCTCGAGCGATGCCGCCGCGTCAGGCTGTTCCAGATTGAATTGCTGAAAGTGGGCAAGCCGATACCAGTATTCTGAATTCTCCGGTTCCAATCGCATGGCCAGGTGGAGATCACTGCTCGAAGGCTTCTCTGCGAACCATCCAGCAATCCCTGAGCGCGCTCCAAAAAAAGAGAGCCACAGGGCAACACACACAGCACCCAAGACCAGGATGCCCCGAGAGAGGGAATCAGAGAGGCGCAAAATCATCGCAAGTAACTGTGCCTAGAGCGAACAGGAGAAGCAAGAATAAACTGAAACGGAGGGGGAGAAATGCCGTTCCAAAATGGAACAGTTCACTTCCCTTGCATCGCCACTTGGGTTTCATCCTGGCGACCGCGCCGCCGAACGTCAATCCCCAGGCGCTTGATCTTCTGATTTAAAGTGGAAAGCGGTATCAGAAATCGCTCGGCAGCTTCCGTCTGGTTCCAGCCAGTGCGCTCGAGCATGTCTATGATGATGCGGCGCTCCACCTCATCAATAATCTGGAACAGCGAAGGATTTGGATTATCCGCCGCAGTGCGCGCGCCAGGTTCCCCCGGCAGCGGCGGCAAGAATTCTGAAAGCTGCAAACGCACTCCGCGAACAATTTCCTTGCTGCGCAGGGATTCCGGCAAAAGATCCACGTCCACGCGTTCCTGCGTCGAAAGAACCACGGCGCGTTCCACGACATTTTCCAGTTCGCGCACGTTTCCCGGCCAATCGTAATCCATCAGTAGCTTCATTGCCGACGGTGTGAATTGCCGCAGCGGCCTGGTGTTTTCCCGGCAGAAAATCTCCATGAAATGCGCCAACAGCATGGGGATATCTTCACGCCGCTCGCGGAGAGCGGGCAGATGAAGATGGATCACGTTCAGTCGGTGGTAAAGATCTTCGCGAAAGCGCCCTTCTTTCACGAGCGAAAGGAGGTCAATGTTGGAAGCGGCTACGATGCGCACGTCCACCTTGAGTTGTTCCGTGCCGCCCAGACGCATGAATTCGCGCTCTTGAATCACGCGCAGGAGTTTCGCCTGCGTCTCCGGGCTCACGGTGGCGATTTCATCGAAGAAAATGGTTCCTTGATCCGCCACTTCAAACAGTCCTTTTTTCGAAGAGACCGCGCTGGTAAAGGCGCCCTTCACATGGCCGAAGAGTTGCGATTCCAGGAGGTCCACGGGAATCGAACCCGTGTTGACGGGAACAAAGGCGCGATCGGCGCGCGGCGACGCGGAGTGAATCGCTTTGGCGATCAATTCCTTGCCGGTGCCGCTTTCTCCACTGATCAGAACGGTGGAGCGCGACGGGCCAACCTGCGCCACCAGATCGAACAGCGTCAGCATCTTGTCGCTTTTACCGATAATGTTTGGAAAATTAAACCGCTGCTTCAGCGCACGCTTCAGTTGCAGGTTCTCTTCCCGTAAGCGGTGGGATTCCACGGCCTGCGCCACCTGGGCGAGCAATTCGTCGTTGGACCATGGCTTGGTGATGTAGTCCATCGCGCCACTCTTGAATGCCGCACGCGCCATTTCAATGGAACCGTAGGCGGTGATCAGAACGATCGGCAGGTGCGGATCCAGGCGATGAATCTCCTTCAGCAGTTCAATGCCGTTGCGATCCGGCAAGCTGACGTCCAGCAGCAACAAATCGAACGGGTGTTCCCCCAGGCGCGACAATCCGGATTGCCCGGTTTCCGCCATGGACACCTGGTAGCCCTCGGTTTTCAGGAGGAGTTCCAGTCCCTCGCGAATTTCCGCTTCGTCGTCTATGACAAGTATCGAGCCTTTAGGCATGCACCGCGTTCCTTACGGCCGGAAACTCCACATGGAAGGAAGTGCCGCGTCCCGGAGCGGACCGCACATCAATCTTGCCGGCGTGTTCTTTGATGATCCCGTAACTCACCGACAAGCCGAGGCCCGTGCCGCGGCCTCCCGGCTTGGTCGTGAAGAAAGGATCGAATATCTTGTGGATGTGATCGCGGGGGATTCCGTTGCCTGTATCCGCAACTTCAATTTCCACGCTGCCATTGTGCGCGGCGGTGCGCACTTCCAGAATCCCACCAGTCGGCATGGCGTCGCGCGCATTCAGGAACAGGTTCAGGAAGACTTGCTGCAGCTTATTGGCCGAGCCGCGCACCGGAGGAATCCCATCGGTCAAATGCTTCACCACCTGAATTTGTGACGTCTTCAGTGGATGGGCGATCAGCGAGAGCGTCTCTTCCACCACGTGGTTGACGTCTACGTCCGCCAGTGCAGTGGGGCCGGTGCGCGAGAAGTTCAGCAGGTTGTTGACAATTTCGCTGGCCCGGAACGTCTGCTTGACGATCTTTTCGATGATCGCTTGCCGTGGATCGCCTTCGGGCATCTGCCGCGCCAGCATCTGGATGTAATTCGAGATCACCGCCAGCGGCGTATTCACTTCGTGCGCCACACCGGCGGCCAGCAAGCCCAGCGAGGTGAGCTTCTCCGTCTGCGACATCTGCTCTTCCATGCGCTCGCGTTGCGTCACATCGTCAAACAGCAACAGCCGCCCGATCCGCTCTCCGGCTTTGCTGACCAGCGGCGTAATGGAAACGTTCAGCACCATGGAGCGGCCCTGATGCACCAGGCGCTGCTTGTAGATACCGGTCACCTGCTCGGCTTCGCCGCGGTTGGAAATTTCCTGCACAAGATCCGCGGGTAAGAGATTCGCCAGCGGCTGGCCGACGGCATTCCCCCGCGTTACATCGAAGAGTTGCTCCATGCGGCTGTTCCAGGCCTCCACCGTGCCATAGAGGTCTACGGCCAGCACGCCGACGTTGAGCGATTCCACAATGTTTTCACTGAAGTCTTTGAGGCGAGCGACTTCGAATGCTTTTTGCTCCAGCGTGGTGTAGAGCTGCGAGTTGTCCAGCGCGATGGCCAGGTAGCCGGCAATGGTCTGCACCAGTTCGACGTCATCGCTCGAAAGAAAGTCGCCGTCCACGGTTTTCCCCAGCCCCAGATAAGCGACGGTGTGTTCGCGAATCCGGCAGGGAATGAAGTAGTTCAGATCCAGTTGCTCGATCGTGCGCCGCACGGATTCGGAAACGTCCGGAACATTTCGGCAGGACTCGAAGAAAATCGTGTTGTTAGCCAATTCCGCATTGGCGGACTTCAGGAAGCTCAAGTCCAGCCCTTCGCTGAGGCGCACGCCCATCGAGCGCGCCAAGCGCATATCACCGGGGCTCTGCGCGTCTTCGACAAAAATCGCCAGGCGGTCAACCAGCAGCGTCTGCGAAACGCGGTCCATCACCGAGCCCAGCATGGGCTCCAGCCGCACTTCGTTGGTCAGCGTGCGCCCGAACTCGATCAGCGTGCGGCGGTAGTCCAACCGGTCGCGGTAGAAGAAACGGTCTAGCCTTGCCTGAATGCCTTCGCGGAACGGCTGAAACAAAAACGCGGCCACGACGATCGCGATGATGCCGCCCACGGAGCCCGTGGTCTGCTGATGGAAAATTTCGGCGATCAGGGCCACAAGCCCGAAGTACACGCCAGCAACGGCAGCAGTGGCCGCGGTGTACGCCAAGCCGCGCTTGAAGATGATGTCCACGTCCATCAAGCGATAGCGGACTATGGCGTAGCCGAAACACAGAGGAATCAGCACCAGGCTCAAGGCGGAGAACTGCATCCAGGACCGCAAGGGGGCTTCAAAAATGAATGGAATAACGTACAGCACCGCAAATGGCAGGCTGCCCGCGAGCGTTCCCCCAGTAAGCCACTTAAGCTGTTGCCGCAAGACGCCGGAACGCGTACGACGGTAACTCAGATAAAAAATGAGTCCCGCAACGCTAAAGTAAAGACAGAGAAATGCGAGAGACAGCTGGTCGAGTGAATACCGCGACCTGGTGGTTGGTACGAATCCCATGGAATCGAACGCAACCAGAAGATTGATCAGCAGGAGAGCGGCGGGAGGGGCATACACAGCCGCGAATTTCAGCAGAGATTTGCGCGGAAATTCCGGGCGCTCCGGAAACACCAAAGCAAAATGCAGAAGCAGAGCAGGAGCAAGTAATCTCGCTACAATTCCTGCCCAGTAGATTTCTTTGTCAAAGGGGTCGAATTTTCCGCTGTACTGAAACGAATAAAGGATAAACGATACGAGGCAGAAGACGTAGAAGTGCACGGCACGCGGGGCATTCCAGCGGCGCACAAAAATAAACAAACCGATAAAAAGATAGAGGAGTCCAACGACTCTTAGACAATTTTCAATGCTCAGCGGTTTCTGGGCCGGAGTGGTAATCAGGCGGGTTTCAAACTCCTCACCGTTCCGCTCCAGTTTGTAGCGCAAAAGGGACCACAGTCCCGCACGGTAGAGCCGACGCGCAACGTCTGTTGCCTTGGGAATAGGAACATCGTTGATAGCAACAAGGCGATCGCCGGGATGAATTCCGGCTGCAATGGCAGGCGAATCAGGCGCCACTTTCCAAGCTTCGACGCCAGAGGGTCCATCCGACCAAGCTACTCCGTCGTCCACGACGTCGTACCGCGAGCGCTGCAGGAAGTTGTACCAGGAGAAGATAATGGCGGCCAGCGTTGCCAGCGCCAGCACCACCGCCCCCACCCGTACGCGCAGTTTTTGTCGCATCGAAAGGTCGAGCCCGCTTACACCCTATCGCATTGGAAACCGCAGCAACTCATCTTCCAATCTTCTGTAGATACTTGAGTTCATATCTAGATGCAAATGAACAGTTTATGGATGCTCAACTGAGGTGGGACGCGGAGTATCCAGTTTCTAATAGGGCGGCTACAGCTTTTCAGAGGCGACTTAATTTTTAGAATTGCAAGCTCAAGCCGCCCCGGAAACTTCGAAATGCGGAGACCAGAAAAATCTGCCCATCCCGCGTGTTCACTGGAAAATAACCTTGCGCGAGCAGGTTGTCACATTCCGCGTTCGCTTCCCACCGGCCAAACCCGATTCTCGGCAAGGCTTGCCGAATCCCCACGTTTAGGAACGGACTCACCTGATATTCCGCCTCGCCGTAAGAATCCACTCTCGAGAGCGCCGAACCATTGATCCATTTGTAGCCCACACTCAGGTGCGTGCCGCTCTGCGGGATTCGTGCGGTAATCCTGGCCGCCGCCGACTGGCGCTGGGCGCTGCGGAGCCCGTCGCGCAGGCCACTATCCATCTCCGCAACCGGAATCAGAGCGCCAGAGAAAGCATAAATGGCCGTGAGTTCCAGGTCTTCGCTGAGCCTCTGCCGGAGCGCTACCCGCCCACCCCAATCGCTGGAGGAACCGCCGTCGTACGCAAAACCCTTGGAATAGAAATCCTGGAAATACTCCTCCGCGGGCAAGCCGCTGCCTCGCCCAAAAAGAGCGATGTGACTGTTATCGTCGTGAAACGCGGCAATCTGCAGGATACTGTGCTGCCCAAGTTTTCTCTCCGCCGCCAATTCCTCGTGCTGCCCGCTCTCCAGAACCGGATGGCCTCTGCGCAGGAGCAAAGCCGGAAAGGCATCCAGTTGGTTCAAAGCGGCTGCGAGGACGCTGGGAGCATCCCTGCCCAGCAACTCATCATTCAAGGAATCGTTCAGGGCCGTGCCATTCGGCAGCGCCGCATAAATCGCGTCCACATTCCAATTGGAAGTCAGCCGCGTTTCCAGCTTCACGTTCGCGTGCAAATTGTAGGCCGGCGTCCCCAGACCAACCAGCACATACTCCCCGCCCGCGCGAATCAGGAAACGGTCCCCCAAGGCGATGGTTTCGGTCTGGCCCAGCCGCACACCGCGGAACACCAAACCGCTTGCCCCTAATTTTGCTTCGCGCAGCACCATCGTGCTGGACGGGCCAGCCTCTGCGGAACCCGAGGGCAGCCAAACGGTGGCAATGCCGCCTGCCGGTGATTCGTCGTCCGGAGTCATTTGGCCGGCGAACACGATGTGATCGTTGCCGCTGATCTTTTGATCGTAGGCAAACGCGGTGCTTGGAGCCGCCGCTACGTTCGAAACGGAACCCGGCCGGCGGGCGCCGTCCGTAAGCGCCACAATTCCCAGCGGGCGCTGAATATGCTGCTCCACAATTACGGAAGACATGATGGAACCCGGGGCGTCGCTCTCGTCCCATTGCAGAACTGGCCGCAGCCCGGGAGCGGACCGCAGCACCCATTTCCAATCGTCCGGCTCGGCATTGCCCGCCAACGGCGGCCTGCGTAGCTGCTCAATTGAAGCAAACAAGGATTCGAGTTGAATGCGAACGGTGGTCGTCAGGCTGGGAGAAATTTGTACGTGTTTCTGCAGGTACGGCAGAAATCCGGCCAGGGTGACCCGCACGGTGTAAGCGCCGGGGATCAGTTTTTCGCCGCTGAAGCTGCCCTGTGTGTTGGTTAGAAATTCGTAGGAGGAGGCGACGCCCGGTGCTTCGGGGATGACGACGACGGAGGCGCCCAATTGCGGAATTCCACCGGAATCCCGAACCAAACCAGAAACTTTGCCGAGTCGCGGAGCGGTAGATCCAGGGTTTTGTGCGGCGGCTTGGGCTGCACCACAAGTCACACCCACAGCGGAGGCCAAGAACACTCCCAGGCACAGGAGCGCGCTGTGCTTCACCCGATTACCTCCCTGGTGTGACGTTTGCCGCCGTCTTCTGCTCCGTCGGATTCCTGACGCTGAACTCGGCGGTACGGGAGAGGGTGGCGTTCGCCAGCAAATCTGTCGCGTTAACCTCGAGAGTATACTTCCCAGGCGTCAAAGAGGCTAGTGGTAACAATCGTTCGATCGTCACCTGATCGCCGGTCTCTTTCAGGTCGGCGGACGTCAGCTTGAACTGCATTCCGGCCACGGGATCGTTGCCCTTTTTGACCGTGAACAAGAACGAAGCGCTGTTCTTGTGCGTCTTTTCATCGCCCTTGAGATTGTAAACTTGCAGGTAGATGCCGAGTTTGTCCGCGGTGGTGAAATCGCCGTCGAGGCGCGGCCGGACCTTCGTTGAGCCCAAAACGAACTGACCAGTGCCAATCTGCTTCGCCGGCACGTGTTCGATCTGATCCGCCAGGATCAGAGAGCTCGCCTCCAGCTTTTCATCCTCATAGCGGGGAACCGCCAGGCGAGTATTTACCGCGCCGACGTTGCCGCTGTTCACATCCTTGATGACGATGTCCAGGCGGTAGAGTCCCGGGCGGAGCGGCAATGATTTCTGGTAAATGGAAGATTGCTTCTGGGAAAGCTTGTAGAGCGATTCCGGATAGTCGCGCGTCAAGGGATCTTCAAAGGTCTGGACCACTCGCCCAGTTAGAGTGCTGACGCGGCCAAAAATGTTCAGCTCCGCGGTATAAACGCCGTCCTTGTCCTTGAACTGCAACTGGCTGTTGGGTAGTTGGACCGTAACCGGCACGAGCACCGTATCGTTTGTGATCTTCAGAAAATCGGTCCGGTAATTGAATTTCAAATCGTCGCGGACCATCCGCGAGGTCACCAGCGCTTCCAGGTCCTTGTACTTCACCTGGGGCGGCCGCTGCACTTTCGCGTAAAGTTCCAACCGCGTGAATTCGTTCAAGCTGGCAGGTTCGCCGCCCAACGCCGTAGGCAAGTGTGTGCCGTCGGAACGCGTGAAACGATCGGTCTTGGAGGCCAGGCCCATGGATTCCATCAAGCTTAAGCCGGCGCCCGGCACATTGAGCAAAGCGTCCTTCTCGGACGGGTCCATTGTCAGGCGATACTCGCCGGAGCCGCTGGGATCCACAAACTCGAGTTCCACGTTCTCCTGGATTCCTTCGAGGTACCGATACCTCCAGCGCTCCCAGGGATACGTGGTGGTCTCGCCGCCGCCTTCTTCCATCGGGCGATCGTAGGTGCCGCCCGTGGGGTGCGATTCAATTTCGTCGGGAGCGCCCCAAATGATGTAGATGCGTCCGCGATCCGTCTTCCATCCCGGAATGCCGGAGGCGAAGTGCTCGTTGGCGTAGGCGATCCGGCGGTAATGTTCTTCCTTGAAATCGTCACCCGGCATATCCGGATTGCTGCTGCGGCGCAGCCAGAACTGCTCAATAAATTGTTCCCGCTCCTCGTTAGTCTGCAACTGCAAAAAGGCCGTGCGCTCTTCGGGGGAAATGATGTAGACCACGTCTTCGTTCAGCCAGGTCTTGAAGGAGTTGTCCAACTCCTTGTACGTCCGCTTCATCTTGTCTTTTTGTTCTTTGGTCAGCTTCTGGTTCTGCGGGATGGTCTGCGCATTCGGATCGGGAGCCTGCGCCTGCTGCCCGGCGAGCGGAAGGGTGAGCAACGTGTAGGCGGTCAAAGTGGCGGAGACTTTGCGAAACGTCATATGCATGAAGACACCTTTACAGCCTATGGATTCTAATCCCCTGGCCGTACGCCGTCAAATTGGGAATCTCATTCATTCAAAGACAGTTATGCCCTGATGCCTGTTAGACGAGGGAAGTCCGTGGATGCGTTGCCTGAAGGAGGGCCCTAAAACGAAACAAATGGACTACTGAACGCGATGGTTTTGCACTTCGGAAACGACCAGGGCATCAAATAACGCCAGCACGTGCCGCCGGTATTCCAACATGCGCGAAAACACGCTGCGGAGTTGCGGTTCGCGCTCGGCATCGCGGTGCCATTTGGCTAGTACCGCGGGAGGAACCTCAATATCCTGGCGCAGCTTTTCCGCGGAATGCCCTCGCAGGAACAGTCCGTAGAAAAAGGCCGCTTCACGCTGTGGATACTCCAGATCCACGGTGATCTCGGCCGGCAGGTATGTGGTCATCGTCGCCATAGGAAAAGCGCAGTTTACTCAAATTTGTTTTTGCGTCAAGTAGGACTCCAGTTCTTGTGCCTCCTGGTGGTCAATACCCCCAGCGACGGGCCCGGCAACCTCATCCACTCTTGACCGCTTCCAACCGGCATAGGATGCTTAAGGCCATGGGGAAGTTACCCAAATCGCTCGCACGCCAAACCGTAGGCCGTTTTCTGCGGTTTGGCATCGTGCGGGGATTGCGCTCCGTGGAGATTGACCCGGAAGAATTTCGCCAGCATTTGGCGGACAAGCATAACCTCTGGATTCCTCACTTTGGCCGCATGCGCGATGTGCCCATCGAACAGATTGATGCCATCGCCCAGCGCCTGATTTCGGATGCGCAGCGAATTGCCATGGCCCAAGGCGCGGGGTTTGGCCTGGGCGGCATGATCACGGTCCTTCCGGACGCCAGCCTCCTGACCATCATCACCCTTCGCCTGATTCAAAGGCTTTGCCTGCTCTATGGTTTTGTGGAAGACGGTTCGGAGCGTCGCGCGCAAATGTGGCTGGCCGCTGCCGGTGCTGCTGGCATAGATCTAGGCAAGGATCTTGCGGAAAAGCAGTTGGCGGAAAAATTGGCGCCGCGGATCGCGGGTCGCCTGGCTGTCCGCATCGGGGAAGAAAGCGCCGAAAAATGGGTGGGACGTATGGTGCCGCTGGCCAGTTCGGCCATCGGCGGCGCTTTGAACTATACGTTTGTCCGCTCCTGGGGACGCCGCGTACAGCGGCATCTTCGTGACAAACATCTTGCGGAGCGCGCTTCGGCCGCCATGCCCATCGCACTCGCCAAACCAGTTCCGATCCGTTAGCTGCGCTACGCTTTTGCAGGACGCTCATGAACCAGCAACCCTTTCTCCTCGGCGTGAATTTCCCCTGGGTTCACTATGCGCAGGACTTTGGAACCACTCCGCACGGGCATCGGGGCGTCTCTGTACCCGAAAATCGCGCGGCGGTGGCTCACGAATTCGCGCGCATGCGTGATTGCGGAGCCAAGGTGGTTCGCTGGTTCCTGTTTGCCGATGGGCGCGGCGGCTTTATAGCGAATAACGGCATTCCCCAGCGTGCGGACGATTATTTGTTCACTGATGTAGCAGTGGCACTCGAGCTCGCGCGGAAATTCGAGCTGCAACTCTGTTTTTCACTTCTCGATTATTTGTGGCTGCAGGAACATTCCGGCGGGCCGCCACAGCACCCAAACGGGCAAGTCATGCAGTTCGCCGCCGGCCGTGAGGCGTTCCTCCATCGCGTGTTGATTCCGATGTTGCGGGAATTTCGCCTGCACCCCGCCTTGTTTGCCTGGGAGATTGCCAACGAACCGGAGTGGGCGATTCGCGAGTTTCACCGCGGGCCAAAGGCCAAGATGCATTTCGCCGATTTCCGCGCGTTTGCCGAGGAAGTCGCGGAAGCTGTCCGGGAATTCGCTGGTGTGCCGGTAACGCTGGGCTCCGCTCGCCTGGATTGGGTTCGCGCTTGGACTGAACTTGGCCTGGATTTCTATC
>Ga0075030_100000350_pt1 | contig 39629 bp, 37 predicted proteins | sample LitLauG_LLR_2012_FD_71393 | JGI IMG/M metagenome (GOLD analysis project Ga0075030, IMG submission 71393) | Freshwater sediment microbial communities from Pennsylvania, USA - Little Laurel Run_MetaG_LLR_2012 | ecosystem: Environmental > Aquatic > Freshwater > Creek > Sediment | place: USA...
AGGAACTCGGCGTTCAACAGTTCGGTCATCAGGTCGTCCGAGGGGTGCCGGATGCGCCAGTCGAGGTATTCATCGAATCCCTCGCCGAGGAAGTTGTGCTGGGACACTTCCATCGGCTTGCCTGCCTCGGTCGCCAGCGCGGCATCGGCGCGCGCGCGGACCGCCTGCAGGTCTTCCTCGGGAATGCCCAGCAGCATGCCGATGACCCGCATGGGCATCTGCGCACCGAGGTCGGCGACGAAGTCGAACCGGCCGGCCTCGACCAGCGGGTCGAGCGCCCTGGCACAGTATTCGCGGACCAGCGGCTCCAGTGCGGTCATCTTCTTTGGCGTGAAGATCCGCGTGAGCAGGCCGCGGTGGATCGTGTGCAGGGGAGGGTCCTCGAAGATGAAGACGCCGGGCGGGACCGGGGTGTTCGACTTGATGAATTCGAGAACGGCGCCGCGCCCTGAGATGAACGTATCCCGGTCGGCAAGGCCACGCTGGACATCGTCGTAGCGGCTCATCGCGTAGAAGTCGTACTGCTCGTTGTAATAAAGCGGAACCTCCTCGCGCAGGCGTCGATAGGTGGGGTAGGGGTTCGCAGCGAGTTCGGTATCGTAGGGGTCCCAGCGGATCGGACCCTTGGCGGTGGCATTCATGCTGGCGTCCTCAGGGCGGATCGTGATTTGCCTGTGCAGGCCGGGTGGGCGAAGATGCGCCATGGTGCCGCACCCGAGATTTAATGATACACTGTGAATCATAACTCCAGCAGCGGGAAACCGTCAACCGCACCGGACGCGCGCCTGGTGCGAACGCGTGCTGCGCTGTGCAGCACGCTGCTGTCCCTGCTGGAGCAGAAGGCCTTCGACCATGTGACCATTCGCGAGGTCACGACGCGCGCGGGCGTAGGCTACGCCACCTTCTTCCGGCACTACCAGGACAAGGAAGGCTTGCTGCACGATCTCGCGGCGCGCGAGATCAGCCAGCTGCTCGCGATGACGATGCCCATTCTGTACACCGTCGACAGCCGGGCTTCGACGCGGGCGCTCTGTGCCTATGTGTGGAGGCACCGCAAGCTATGGTCGGCCCTGCTGACCGGAGGCGCCGCGGGCGCGCTGCGGGAGGAGTTCATCCGGCAGGCGCGGCAGCTCGCCGCGGGGCAGAACAACCCCGATACCTGGGTGCCGGGCGACCTGAGGGTGGTCTTCGCGGTCGGGGGCGCGGTCGAGATCCTGGCATGGTGGCTCAAGCAGCGCGAACCGCTGCCCGTGGATCGAGTCGCCGAGATTCTCGACCGGCTGGTGGTGACGCCGGCGATCGCCGGCGCGAAGCTGCCGGGACCCTGAACCGGGCGGCGCGGTCCCGCGGGCCGGCGTCTCCTGACATATGAGTCATCAACTCTCGCATGTGCCCGGCGCGCATGGGGCGTGGAGAACGCTGCATCATGCGATCTGCCTCCTGCGCAGATCAGGGGGGCATGCCTAGCTCGGCCTGCGCGTCGACCAGCACACTGCCCTCCTGGTTCTTCAGGCTCAGCTTGATGGTGACGAGCGGTACCCCTTGGGGCGTATCGAGCGCCTTGGCCACGACCTCACCGTCGAAGTACGTGACATCGCCCTCGAAGGCGGGTCCGCGGAACTGCGACTTGGAATGCCAGATGTAGCCGTCGTGACCGGCCCAGTAGGCCAGATAATCGTGTACCCATGCGCCCATGGTCGCGCCGTAGCCGTAGGCGCGCGCCATGCCGACCTCACCGGCCCGCTGCGTGTCGATGTGACCGCGGGAAGGTCCCGACTGCAGCCCATCGCGCCGCCGCGGATCGATCTTCGCCTCCTCGTAATCGCAGGTGAATCCCTCGATCCAGCCCTGATCCTGCGTGGTCCACGGATCCTCGACGCCCTCGGGGACCACCCACTGCCACGAACCCCAGGCGTCCTGCATGAACGCCCGGTATTCCGTCGTGAACGAGGAGATACTGTGCGGCCCGATGACGCGGCGCGGCAGCCGATCGCCAACCCGGACCTGCGCGAAGCGCGGCGAGACGCCCTCGCGATTGGAAAGTATCCATTCGTAGCGCACTTTCTCGATCTGCTTCAGTTCCTCCGCCGTCCAGCGGCGGATCGGGGTCAGCTGCTTCTGGAACATGCTGCGCTTCGCGGCCTCCGCCACGAGGTAGCGAATCGCCGTCGCGCGTTCCTTGGCCACGAGTGCGCCATGCTGGTTGTAATGAATCGTGTCGCCCCGCGAGAACATGGTGGGCCCGGCAAATTTGGTCTCTGCCAGTTTGTAGCCGTCGAAGCGCCGTTCCTGCGTATAGTGATCCCCCGGTCGGATGCGCGAGCCATAGAACCACCATTCCTCGCCGCCGAAGATCAGGTGCGATCCCGGGATGCGGCCGACACAGCAAGGCTGGCAGCCCTGGTAGAAGTCCATGTTCACCATGAACGATTGCGGCGCGACCAGGCCGCCGAATTTGGAGTTGCGGGCAAACTCCTCGTTCCAATGGATGGGATTGGGATAATCCATCGCCATGACCCAGCGGCGGATGTCCGTCGGCGAGCAGGGCGCCCAGAGCTGGCCGCCGCCGACCAGTTGTCCCACCCGCGGATCGACGTCGCTCACGTCGAGCTGCACGGCGCTGTCGGTCCTGGCATTGGCGGTCATCGATCTTCCCCTTCATACGATGACCCTCAAGGTACTGCGCGCGGGATGTCTGCGCCCGTAACGCTGCTTGCCTGCATAGGCAGTGGTCGGCTTGCGACGGCCGGTGCTAGCATGCAGGTGGTGGAATCGCTGCTGCGGCACGTCTTGTCCGGGGGCATCAACGTCGATGGCTGATCAGGATGTTACGGCGATCATTCAGGTCATCAACCTGTACGGCCTGGCCATGGACACGCAACGCTGGGATCTGTTCGATCGCATCTTCACGCATGACGTCGAAGCGGATTTTGGCGAACCGTCGCACTGGCGGGACCTGGCGGCGTTCAAGTCCGATTTCGCGGCCTTTCACGGCCCCCTGGACAGCACGCAGCACACGATGGCGAATCATCTGGTGCAGGTCGAAGGGGACCGCGCCCAGGCCTTCGCCTACGGCGCGTGGCGGCTGATCCGCCGCGGGATCGAAGGCGGTGAACTGTGGGAGGGTACCGGCTGGTACGACGACGACCTGGTGCGCACGGCGGCGGGCTGGCGGATCAGGCGGCGCACCTGCCGCGTGGTCTGGTGGAGCGGTAATCCGCTCGTCCAGGAGACCGCGCCGGGCATCAAGTTCAGCCTCCGCTCGAGCGTGCTGAAGAGCGAGGGCAGAGCCGGAAACGTCCGATTTCTGAAGGCCATTGGCCCCGGATAGTCCAGCCTGGAGCATGCGGCGCGGATCCGCCACTTCCTGTTCCAGAGGCGCGCGGCCAATGAAGCGGTGGTCGATCTTGATCGCGTGCGACCAGCCCTGTTCAAGCGGATTGCGATAACGCAGCCGAATGTCCGTCACCATGCTCCCGGACAGAGGCGGCGGCGGGCGGCGCTTCCACTGGTCACCCTGGTGTGCCAGAAGTCCCTTGTCTTCGTGCAATGGCGCCGAGAAATGGACCAACAACGGCGGAAAGCCGTTTTCCGTGCGATTCATCGTGTAGGCGGTGCGGTCAAGCTCTGTGAAGGCGAAACAGTTGCCCACTTGCAAGACCGCCTCATGGACGGCCATGACATTCCTGATCTTGCCGTGAACCTCCCCGATCATGAGTCCACCTCAGAATCAAGGGCAGCGCATGCCGTGCGCGTGGGCCACGGCAATGCTGCGCACTGTTCTAAAACAGACTGATACCGAGGATTTGGTGGTCGAGGTCGCCATGCAGCGCTCCCAGCATGAGACTGGCGCTCGCCAGCTGGCGGCGCTCGAGATCGATCAAACCCCGCTGATGGCGATGGGCATGCCGGAGTAATTGATTTCGGCAAAAGATGGCCAGCAGCCCACATAAACCACATCACCAGGCGCGCCGCCAAACGACCCACAGGAGAGGTTTCGCCGCAGATTGGATCGCTGAGCATTATTGCTTGGCGACAAGCGGTTTGTAGCGCTGACAGCAACGTTGAATTTACCTTTCCTCTCTGGGAGGATGGCTCGACAGAAGGGTATAGCAGGTTTGAAGAATTCATGGGACCAACGATATCCGGCAGCCGGGTTCGCCGTGTGCGCCACGAGGCCCGGCGGCGCGAAGTCCAAGTGTCGTGTGTACGCGAGATCAGCCCGCATTTCATTGAAGTGACCTTCACAGGCGAATCGCTAGCCGATTTCACCAGTCTCTCCTTCGACGATCACGTCAAATTCTTTCTGAATGCGAGCGACACGAATCCGGTCATGCGCGACTACACGCCGCGCAGATACGATCGGGAAAAGCGCGAACTGGTCATCGAGTTCGTACTGCACGGCGACGGACCCGCCGCCACGTGGGCCGAGGGGGTGCAGCCGGGTCAATCGGCGGTCATCGGCGGGCCGCGCGGATCCATGATCATTCCCCTGGACTTCCACTGGCACCTGCTCGCCGGCGATGAAACGGCGGTTCCCGCCATTGCCAGACGCCTCGAAGAGCTTCCTGCCGAGGCCAGGGCGTTCGTCGTGATTCAGGTCGCTGACCCCAGGGATCAGCGAAAGTTGGCGACTCGTGCACACGCCGACGTGCAGTGGGTCGCGAACCCGGACCAGAGCATTGCAGCGGTTCGGCAACTGGCATTGCCCGGCCGCGACGGCTATGCCTGGTGTGCCGGAGAGTCCAGTGCCGTTCGGGCGCTGCGCAATGTCCTGGTGCAGGAGAAGTCCCAGGACCGCCACGCCATCCGGGCCGCGGCATACTGGAAGCACGGCGCGGTCGCGCACCACGAAAATCTTGAGGACTGAACAGCCGGCGCCGTAATCGTCACGCAAAGGTACTACGACACGATCTGCGCCAGGACCATGCCGCTCAGGGTGCAAAGCATAGGAGGATCTGAATGGTTACGGAAATCGCCTTGATCACGATTAGCATTGACCAGGCACGGCAATTCGAGGCGGCGGTCGCGCAGGCCGCGCCGCTGTTCAGGAATGCCCCGGGTTGCCTGGGAATGGCGCTCGAACGCAGCATCGAGAGCCCTCAGCGCTATCGCCTGGTCGTGCGTTGGGCGGAAATCGAGGACCATACCGTGCGCTTCCGTAACTCGGATGCCTTCAAGTCCTGGCGTGCGCTGGCGGGCCATTACTTCACGGCAACGCCTGAAGTCGAGCATGTACAGGAGGTCGGGCGCTACTTCGGGTGAATCTGCACTTTGCAGCTGCCTGATAGCGGCTGCATGATTGCCGTGTCCGATGCGATGGACTTGCGTGCATCGCACCGCCGTCCACCAGTGCTGTGGCATGCGGCATATCAATCCGCTCTGCTGGCTGGTGCTCTGGCCTCCTGGCTGCCGGCAATGGATTTCGGCTACGCCGAGTCATTACTGAAATCGATATCAACCCTCGATTCCGCAGGCCGAAGACCCCGCTGCTTTCGGCAGCGCGCCGCGCTGCGCGGCTTCGCCCGCAGCGTTGAAGAACCTGCACCAGTAGGTTTCGGCGTTGACTGACACCAGGGATCTGTAGAGAGTCGGGTTGTCGCTCGGACCCCACTCGGAAGCATCCAGGAGGGCCAGGGCAAAGAACCACAAATCACAGACGCGTACGGGGAGGATCGGGGATGGTCGCAGCGAAAGACGGCAGAACGATTGATCTCGTCAAACTGGCAGTATTGACTGCCGGCATGTACGGACTTGTGACGGGTCCACTCACGATGGCCGCAGACGGCGGCGGCGCCAAAGCGGGCACGTCTGCCGAACTCGAGGAAGTCGTCGTCACGGCCGAGAAGCGGGTCGAGAATCTGCAGAAGACAGCGGCTGCCGTGACCGCCGTTTCCGGGGAATCGCTGCGGAATTCCGGCGTCGTGGATCCGCAGGGTCTGACCGACATGGTACCCGCGGTCGAGGTCGGCTATAACAACTCGAACACGACTTTCGCGATCCGCGGCGTCTCGTCGACCACGGATGCCACGCTCGGCGACGCCGCCGTGGCCTTCCATCTGGACGGCGTGTTTGAGGGCCGTCCTACTGCGGCGTCGGGATTATTCTACGACGTGCAGCGTGTCGAAGTCCTGCGAGGGCCGCAAGGCACTCTGTACGGCCGCAATGCGACGGCTGGTACCGTCAACGTCGTCACCAATCAACCAACCTTTGATGGTTACCATGGTACGGCCTACGTCGAGACCGGCAATTATGCTGAAGTGCGTACCGAGGCAATGTTCAATGCGCCGCTGACGGACACGTTCGCCGTGCGCGGCGCGGCGCAGACGCTGCATCACAGTGCTTATCTGGACACGGGCTACAATGATGCCGAGGACCAGGCGGTAAGGCTTCAGACCCTTTGGAAGCCGAATGAGGATTTGTCGTTGCTGGTGTTTGGCGATTATTTCCACCAGGGTGGAGTCGGCAACGGCCTCGTCCAGCTGCCGTTCGGGTCGGACCCGTGGCAGACACCGGTGCCACTGATTACGCAACCCGGCACAGCACATGGAGGATATGTGTCGCCGTCGGGCACGACGGACAACCTGAGCTGGAGTGTCCACGCTGAGCTGACTTGGAATCTGGGTCCGATGGTGCTCACCGAAATTCCTGCTTATCACCGGCTGCGGGTCAACTACTTTGCCTATGGCAACGGCATCGATAACACGCAGTACGACGAGGAGAAGGAGACCTCAAATGAACTCCGGCTGGCATCGACGGCGGATTCCAAGATCAAGTGGGTGGCGGGGCTTTATTATCACGACGAAGAGCAGCCCTACACGCAGATCTTCTACGACAATGCGCAGCCGATGAATGATACCTGCTGCGTCACGTTGGGCGAGGGCGACAGCCTGCACTTCATCTACCCGACAATCTCGAATCCGTCCTATGCGGCATTCGGCCAGATTACGTATCCGGTAACGGACAGCTTTCGCGTGACCGGTGGCCTGCGCTGGAACCGCGACCACAAGCGCGTCATTGGCGGAACCTATAAGTTCTTTGGCGAAGACACGGTCCCCTTCTTTGGCCCCACTATTCCTGCCGGCACGCAGCAGCTTTCCATCGCCACGGATGCCAATACGACCTGGCAGAAAGTCACCTGGAAAGCGGGGGTGGAGCAGGACCTCAGCGACAGAAACATGGTCTATGCCAACGTCAGCACGGGTTACAAGCAGGGTGGTGTGTTTGCCGGCGCTTCGCCGAATACTTACAACCCGGAATCCGTAACCGCCTATGAGATCGGATCAAAGAACCGCTTTCTGGATAACCGGCTGCAGGTCAATGCCGATGTGTTTTTTTACAAGTATAAGGACTACCAGGTTGACCAGCTGGAAGATCTGCCGATTCCCGGAGGCGGTTACTCGTTTGGTGATGACATCTTCAATGCAGGGCGTGCCACCGAATACGGCGGCGAGATCGAGACGCGCTGGCGGGTCACTCAAGCGGATGAGCTGACCCTGAACGTGGCGGGCCTGCACGCCGTCTTCGACGAATTCATGTTCCCGCTACAGGCCAATCCGCCGCGCCATGGCATACCGAATCCGGTAACCTTCGAAGACCTTTCCGGGCAGGTGCCCACCAGTGCGCCGAAATGGACTGGCACCCTCGGTTATCAGCACACCTGGCCGCTCAGCGATGGATCCTCCGTCGATTGGCTGGTCCAGAGCCATTTCGAGACCAGCTACTGGCTCGCGGTCGATCATGCCTTTGATCCGAACAAGGCGGGCAGTTACCAGGGTGGCTATTCCCGCACGCTGACCGAGATTACGTACCGCAGCGCCGGAGACAGGTACTCCGTGCAAGCATGGGTACGCAACATCGAGGACAAGGCGGTCATGAACACATTCTCGTACGGCGGTGCGCCGCCGGCTTATGCCTCGATCTCCCCGCCGCGGACTTACGGTATCACCGTCGGAGCGCACTGGTAAGCAGGAATGAAGCCGTTCCGAATTGGCGAGTATGACGTCTGGAGTGTGATCGAGCGGGAGGGGCCGCTGCGGCCGCCCGCAATCATGTTTCCGCGATCCAATCCGGAGCGGGCGGCGGAACTGTTGGCGACCATGCCGGCGACGGTGTGGTCGCCGACCACCGGAATCCTGTTCAACACCTACCAGTCGTTCGTCTTGAGGTCATCGCGCCGCACCGTGGTCATCGACACTTGCGTCGGTGACAACAAGGCGCGGCCACCGCATTTCAACTACCCGAAGAAGTCGTGGCTCGACGGCTTTACCAGCGGCAGACTGAAACTGGACGACGTCAATCTCGTCATTAATACCCACCTGCACGTCGACCACTGCGGCTGGAACACCCGTCTGGCCGGCGATCGCTGGGTGCCGACGTTTCCGAAGGCACGCTACTTCATGGGTTCATCAGAGTACGACTATTGGCGTGACCAGACGGCACTGGGCTTCGAGTTGCCCGGGAGAATCTGGACCGATAGTGCTTTGCCGCTGGTGACCGGCGGCCAGGCCGAGCTCGTGCCCATGGACGCGCAGATCACGGGCGACATCCGTCTGCTGCCGACACCAGGCCACACGCCCGGGCATGTTTGCGTCGAGCTGCGTTCCGGCGGAGAGCGAGCCATCTTCGTCGGAGACCTGATGCACCATCCCATACAATGCTGGGAGCCGGATTGGAGCAGCTGCTTCTGTGTTGACCCGGTGGCCGCCGCAGTCACGCGCCGGCGCTTCTTCGAGGAATATGCGGATAGCGGTGCGGTCATCGTGCCGGAACATTTTCCCTACCCGACGGCCGGCCGTATTAGGACCAGCGGAAAGGCCTTCGCCTGGGACTTTGCCTGATGGAGGATCCGGCGGCGGTGGGGTCCACTCAACCGGTGACATGGAACCTGCGATTCAGCCTGCTCGCGGCGGCCACGTTGCCAGTCATGGCGAATTTCTGCATCGCCCCGGTGCTGGCGAAACTCCAGGCTCACTTTTCAGCAGTGCGCGCTGCGCCGATCTTCGTCCCAATGCTGCTGACGCTGCCCGCGGCGATGGGTGTGGTGTCCTCACCTGTCCTTGGGGCGCTTCTCGACCGGGTCAACAAGCGCCGGGTACTGATCGTTGCGGCCGCGGCGTTTGGTATTCTCGGTGTGCTGCCCTTTTTCCTCGACCGGCTCAACGTCATGCTGTTCACAAGGGTCCTGCTGGGAATCGCCGAGGGTGCCCTGATGACCGGTGTCACCGCCATGGTTGCCGATGCGGTGAGCGGCTATGAGTTGAAACGCTTTTACAGCCTGATGCACGCCGTCATGAGCGTCTCGGGAATCGTCTTCCTGAGCGCCGGGGGCATGCTGGGCGAGAATGGGTGGCGTCAGCCCTTTCTGCTGTTCGGTCTTGGACTTGTGGTCGCCGTGGCGCTGACGACTACACCGCAGGTGAGGGTGGCGACGACGACGGCCCGGGCAGCCGGCGAGCCGTACCCATGGCGGTTGGCTCTGCCCATCTTGTCGGCTCCCATCTTCGGGTGGCTGCTGTATTACCTGATACCCTCGGGCCTTCCCTTCCTTTTGCGCGAGCGGGGGCTCGATAGCCCCAAGGCGGCGGGATTCGCCGGAGCCACTGCAATGGTGTGCGTGATGATGACTTGCCTGGTCTACCCACGCATGAGCCGGCGGCTGGCTCCCCTGCACATGCTTGCCGTGACGTATCTGCTCATGGCAGCGGGATTTGGCATTGTGGCCGGTGCAGAGGCCTACCGGATTCTCGTGCTGGGCTGCGCGGTCACCGGACTGGGCTTCGGGCTGCTCATGCCAAATGTCGCCGTGATGCTGCTCGGCCGCGTCGCGCCGGCGGTCCGCGGTCGGGCGGCGGCGGGCATCTCCATGAGTGTGATGATTGCCGTATTCTTTACTCCCCTGCTGCGCCATTTCGCAGCGACCGCACTGGGCGGTACCGGGCAAGTATTCATGGCCGCGTCGGTGCTGCTGCTTTGCGTAGGCCTGGCGCTCGTTTTTGCCGGGGCCAGGGCGACCGATGGCACTCCCAAGGCGGCTGTGTAGTGCCGGTACGGACGCAGCGACCGAATGGAACGTTGTATGCCAGGATCAGCTTTGCATCTTGTAGCGAGGAGGGCAGTGATGGACGAACCCAAGAAATGGATTAATCACGTGGTCTTCAATGTCCACGATCTGGATAAGGCGGTAAAGTTCTACACGGAGGTCGTGGGAATGAAGTTGATTCGCCGCTTCGACGATCGGAAGATGGCTTTCGTGTCCTTCGGCGAACATCATCATGACATCGGACTGTTCCAGGTCGGGGGCACCCCGGAGCACGATCGCCAGTGGCACGGGTTCAATCACCTGGCCATGGAATATGCGGGCGGCCCGGAGATTCTCGATGAACTTCATAAGCGTTTGATTGACAAGAACGCCAAGCTGGACAATCTCGAGGGCCACGCGGGCGGGCGCCACAAGAGCGTCTATTTCTTTGACCCTGATGGCAACCGGCTCGAGTTCTATTGGGAGAATCCCAGCTGGAGGCAGGAGTCGGCGCAACAGGTCAAGGAGGCGAATGAGAGGTCGCAGTAATACCAGATCGGGACAGGGTACCGCACATCGGTGAGCAGTAAGGCAGGGCGAATGCCGGGCGCCATGGAATCCGCCGCAGCGAGAGGTCAGTTGAGTTCCGGCGGGGTTTCGTGGAGGGACCGTGCGGCGATCATGCGGGCGATGGGCAGTGCCGCCGTGGCTGCCGGGGAGGGCGCATTGAGCACGTGCACCATGCGCTCGGTTTCCGCAAACATGAAATCGTGCACCAGGGTGCCATCGTGGAGCACAGCCTGGGCACGAATACCGGCCGGATAGGGGAGCAGGTCGTCCAAGACGAGTTCCGGACAATACCGGCGGCATTCCTCGAGATAGCGGCTCTTCAGAAGGGAGCCGCCGAGTTCCTTGAGTGAGGACCGCCAGTGGCGCCTGAGCACCCGCCAGAACCCGGGGAACCCGAATGTCTCTGCCGCATCGCGCAGATTGAACGAGAAGTGGGCGTAGCCTTCGCGGGAAAAGCCGAGTACGGCATTGGGACCGACCGTCACCTGGCCACCGATCATGCGCGTCAGGTGTACGCCGAGGAACGGCAGTTCCGGGTCGGGGGCCGGGTAGATCAGGTGTCGCACGATGGCGGACTTCTCCGCCGGTAACTGAAAGTACTCGCCCCTGAACGGTATGATGCGCAGCGGCACAGCCAGCCCGGCGGCACGGGCCAGGCGGTCGGATTGCAACCCGGCGCAGGCAATGAGGTGGGAGGCGCGGATGGGCTCGGCCTGTTCCAGGCGGACCTCAATTTCCGAAGAATGCTCGCTGAGGGAGTGCACGGTGGAGCCGAGCAGAACCTGACCACCGAGACGGCGTATGTCGTCCGCGAGCATCTGCGATACGCGGCGGTAGTCGACGATGGCGGATGTGCGCACCAGCAGCGCCTTGATTCCGGTGATACGTGGCTCCAGGACGTTCAGTTCCCGGTCGTTCAACTCGTCGGTGGCGATGTTATTCTGGCGGCAGCGCTCGCGCAGGGCATCGAGGCGGCCCACCTCCAGCGGGTTGGTCGCAACGATCAGCTTGCCGCAATGCTCCACCGGGATGCCGTGCTCGGCACAGAATTCGGTGGTTGCCTTATTGCCGGCACGGCAGAGCCTGGCCTTCAATGAGCCAGGCGCATAGTAGACACCGGCGTGGATAACGCCGCTGTTGTGGCCGGTCTGGTGCGTGGCCACACTGCCTTCCTTTTCAAGCAGGACCAAGCTAGCGCCGGGCCGCCGCAACAGCAGTTCGCGCGCCGTGGCCAGGCCGACGATGCCACCGCCGACGACGCAATATTCATAGCGCATGGATCACTGCCACCTCACGGGCGGGCGCGAGGCGCTTGTCCCCGGCCCGGCGAGGCACTACGGCCTGATCTTATTGAACTGCTCGAAGTGAAGCTCATAGCCCAAATCGCGCAGTACCGCCTCGCAGAGGTCCTGATCCTCAGGACCGGTTCCGCCGGCCACGCCCATTCCACCAATCAGGACGCCGGCACGCTTGAGGGGCAGCCCGCCTTCGGTCGCAACGATCGGGTGCTGGCCCATGCGGGCGATCTGCGCAAAGAACCCCGGTTGACTGTCCTGCCAGCCTTTCAGCATCAGAGAAGGCCGTTGCATGATTGCCGCAGTGTAGGCCTTGGCCGTGGCGATGCTGGGCTGAAGCGGACGCGCGCCGTCCATACGCTCGAGAGCAACCACGAAGCCACCGCTGTCGACTATCGCCACGGTGACGGGCTTGTTTAGGGTCTGGGCGTGGCGGCAGACCGCTTCAATGAGCTGCTTTGCATCAGCCAGGGAGATACTCATGCGGCACCATGAATCTGCTTGAGAAAGGCGTGCAGGGCGGCATTATAGGGGCCCGGAGTCTCCCAATACATGGAATGGGGAGCGCCAGGAACGACGGTCACGATCGACCCTGGCAGCCGGCTTTGCGCCGCACGGATTGTGGCGGGCCGAAGCACGGCGTCGTTTTCGCCGGTGAGAAAGTAGAGCCTGAGCCCCGATTTGGCGACTTCATCGAGGGTCGGCCCGTTCGCATTCAGGTTGCGCAGATCGCGCATGGTTGCTTGATTGAAAGTGCCGATCTGCTGAAACAGGAAGGTCTTTGCCGGTTCAGTCTGCTGGAACTCCCTGGTCAGGAGGCGATCCAGAATGGGAATCTTCTCCGCCTCGGCCCGGTCCGCGGCCACCAGCGGCGTCAGTTCCGGATGGCTCAGGCCGCCCAGGGAGTGCGCAAGAACCAGGGCATCTATCCGATCGGGGTGGGACACCGCGAATCGAAGCGCGGCGACGGCGCCGATCGACTGGCCGACCAGGGTGGCTCGCTTGATACCCGCATGATCAAAGACGGCCAACAGGTCACCCGGAAAATCCAGGCTGTCCGGCCCTTCGGCGACGGATTCGGACTTGCCAAAGCCGCGCAGGTCCACCGTAATGACCCGGTAGCCGGATCTGAATTGAGCGGTCTGTTGCCACCAGGCGGCGTGATTGCCTCCGGCTCCGTGGACGAAGCAGAGGGCGGGACCTTCGCCGTGACTCTCGTAGTAGATGCGCAGTTGCGAGGATTGTGCATATGGCATGGTGTGTACTTACTCCGAATGCTGCGTGGGATGGCGGTCAGAGCACGGTTTTCTCGGACGACGCGGGTGTGACACGTGCGAAGCCGCGGACATCCGGGTACGGCGGAGAACGGGAGGGGTCCAGGTCGACTTGCATGGTATTCAGGCACATGGCCAGCATGGAAAAATTGCCAAGGCACCCAATGATGTCCACTATTCCCTGATTGCCGAATTCCTTCACCGCAGCGGCAAAGGTGGCGTCGCTCACGAAATGCTGCTCGAGCACTTCCATGCAGAACTTGAAGAAGATCCGTTCGTCGTCGGCGCCGAATTCGGGAACGCGGTGTTCCGCAATCGCCTTGAGAGCATCGGCTGGCATGCCGGCCGCCACGGCCTTGTCGAAATGTGCATTCCAGGAATGCTGGGCGTCCCAGAACCGGGCCGTGATCAGAATGCTGAATTCGCGCAACTTCTCGGACAGGGAGCAGTCATAGCGCACGAACGCACCCAAGGCTTCCACCCGGTCACAAAGTTCAGGGCTGTGCAGCCAGACCAGGAACGGGCCGCGGACCTGCCCGCGCTTTCCGGCAATGCGCGCGGCGAGTTCGCGCTGGCGCTCGGTGTAATCCTCGGTGCGAAGAATAGGCAGGCGCATGGGCGTTCCTTGCAAAAAGGGCACTTTGACCGCTCAAATGTACGCGATCGGCGCCGGGCATATATGTCACAAATGCGAAACTCAGTCGTGCCGGTTCGTGACCGCCGGATCGCTAGTTCAGATCGCGCGACAGGATCAGTTTCAGGACCGCCTTGTCGGCGGCGCCCGTCAAACCGATGCCGATACCGCCTTCGATGGAGGTCTTCGGCCCCTTGTAGTCCACGACCCAGAACAGTTGATGAGGCTGCTTGCCTGTCGGGTAGAACCTGCGCAGGGCACCGAAGTCGTCGTACTCCTCCGTAGCCACCGCCCAAATCTCATTGATGTTGTAGGCAATACGTGTCGCAGGAGCGAAGTCGAGTTCCGAAATGCCCTTGTAGGAGTTATCTAGAATAGGGTTCACGACTATGTCGAAAGGCCCCAGATGCCAGCCCACGATCGCCCTGATCTCCTGGGTATAGCGGTTGGGGTCCCAGTGGGTGGCGTTGTAGCTGAATTCGAAGTTGACGCCGTAGAAGAACCGCCGGTGCGCCGCATCGGGCGCGACTAGCAGCGCCCGGAGCTTGAAGCCGTTGAAAACCAGATTGCCCGCTGCCGTATAGCTGTAGAGCGGCAGGTAAAGACCCGCCTCCATCCACGGCGCGACGCCGTATGCCCACTCCGGCACGCCGTTGAGCATGTGATTGGGCGCAGCGCCTGCGGCAAAGTCGGCCGTCCTCCGGCCGTCGGGTGTAAAATTATTGTGCAGGGTCAGATTGAAGTGGCCCGGCGCCACGATCTCCGCGTCGTAGACCTGAATCTCATCAGTCTGGGCGTGGAGTATTCCCCACGGAGCGAGACCGAGCAGCACGAGCGCCCCCAGCACGCCTGGCCGGATGGTGGTACGTCGCACGACGGGCGGCGCGCTAGTCGTCGATCTCGCTACCCATCAGGTCCGCGGCCGACAGATGCTCCACGGTTTCGCCAGTTTCGGCAAAAGTCCGGGTGACTCGGTTGGAGCCGTAGATCCACAGTATCTTCATGGCCTGGTCGCCCGTATTACGGAATGCATGCTGGTGGTTTCCCGGTATATAGGTACTGTCGTAGGGTTTCAGGGGTGTCACCTTGCCGTCCACCTCGACTTCACCACGCCCCTCGAGCAGCGTCACCTGCTCGTCGCAGTTGTGGGAATGGAGGGGCGCACCCTGACCCCTGGGGTAGGTGCTGATTCCCGTGGTGATCACGGGGTTGTCGGCCGTCTGATGCGTCACCAGCGGCACCGTGAGGATCCCGCTGCCCCGCTTGATGACTTTGACCCGATCGACGTGAATGATGCTGACGCGGCTCATGGCTGCTGACCCCGGGGTAGGTACCGAATGGCGGGCATTGCAGCCACTTTGGGCAAGGCTGTCAATTGGCGGTCCGGCATAACCCGTTGCATATCCCGCAACCCTTGGTGCAGATTGTGGCGTGAGTGCGCAGCAGGCATATTCATACGTGCAGCCGGTATGCCTGGCAGCATCGGTCCCACCCCCAAAAGACGCAGAATTGCATGACAAAACCCGAGAAGATCCGAGTTCCCGCCGTGGCGCTGCGCGGCATGGTCCGCGGGATGTTCGAGAAGCTGGGCGCTGCCGCCGAAGACGCCACCGTCGTCGCCGATGTGCTGGTGTGGGCCAATCTGCGTGCGGTTGATTCCCACGGCATCTCCCGCATACCGCGTTACATCGAATTGTTTGCGAGCGGTGAAGCCAAGGCACGCCCGAATATCGTAGTGACCCATCCCAAAGCTGCGGTCATTGCAGTCGAGGCCGACGGAGCGCCCGGGCCAGTTGCCATGTGCAGGGCCACTCGGGAGGCGATTGCGACGGCAGCGAAGACTGGCGTGGCGTGGGCGGCGGTGCGCGGCACGGTGCACACCGGGGCCATTGGCTATTACACCAGCGAGATCGCCGATGCCGGGATGATCGGGATCGGACTCGTCGCCGGAGTGCCGAACATGGTGTACGCGGGCAGCAAGGCGGCCGGTGTCGCCACCAGTCCGATCGCAATTGCCGTACCCTCAGAGCGGCATGGCACCGTTATGCTCGACATGGCGACTGCCGTGATTGCGCTGGGCAAGATTGCGCAGTTCCGGCAGTCGGGAACGCCCCTGGCGCCGGGCATGGCATTGACCGCGGCGGGGGAACCGACAACTGATCCAGAGCTTGCGGAAATACCCCTGCCCCTCGGTGGCGCCAAGGGCTCGGGCCTGTCACTGATGATCGAGTTCCTTACCAGCGTGCTGGTGGGCAATCCCATTGTCGCGGAATTCCACTCCGGCACCCCGCATGGTCAACGGCACCGCCAGAACGGCACCGTCATTGCGGTGGACATCGGTGCGTTTGGAACCCTGGCGGCCTTCCGTAGCGGGATTGACGCCGCCGTCGATGCCATCAAGGCGTTGCCGCGCGCCGCGGGCGGCGGCGAGATCCGCTATCCGGGCGAACGGGGCAGCCGGGCCTTCACGGAGCGGAACCGCGACGGCATTCCGATTGCACCTGGCGCGTGGCAGAAGCTGTGCAAGGAAGCTGAGAAATTGGGCGTAGGCGCTCCCGCTTTGACCTCGGCGGGCTGAGGCAAGGGGACATTATGGCGACCGACTACACGCAGATCTCGATGTATATCGACGGTGCCTGGGCTTCGGGCACGGGCAGCAGGCGCCAGCCGATCATCAACCCGGCCACGGAGGAGACGCTAGCCGAGGTACCGCTCGCAGAGCGTGCAGATCTGGATCGCAGCCTGGCTGCTGCAGGCCGGGGCTTTGCGGTGTGGCGCGACACGGCGGTCGAGACCCGCACTCGCATTCTCCTCGAAGCGGCGCGCCTGGTACGCGAGCGTAGCTCCCGTATCGGCGAGATCATGACCCTTGAGCAGGGCAAGCCGGTTGGTGAGGCTCGGGGGGAGGTGGGCCGCGCAGCGGGCATCATTCAATGGGATGCCGAAGAGGCGCGACGTGCCTACGGTCGCGTCATCCCGACCGACGCCGGCACGCAACTACTGGTATTGCGCGAACCGGTCGGGCCGGTAGCGGCGTTTACCCCTTGGAACTTTCCAGCCGGATCGCCGACCCGCAAGATCGCTGCGGCGCTCGCCGCAGGGTGCTCGATCATCATCAAGGCCTCAGAGGAGGCCGCGGGTACGGCCTGCGAACTGGTGCGATGTTTTGCCGATGCAGGCCTCCCGCCTGGCGTACTGAACCTCGTCTTTGGCGTGCCGGAAGAGGTGTCGAGCCATCTCATCGCCTCGCCCGCGATCCGCTTCATCGCCTTCACCGGGTCCATTCCGGTGGGTAAGCACCTGGCGGGTCTGGCCGCCGCGGTGATGAAGCCCAACATCATGGAACTGGGTGGCCATGCGCCGGTCATCGTCTGCGACGACGTTGATCCCGTGGCCGCCGCGAAATCCTGTGTCGGCGGCAAGTTCGTCAATGCGGGCCAGGTCTGCACTTCGCCCAGCCGCTTCATCGTCCACGCGAGCATTGCCGGACGATTTACCGCGGCCTTCGTGGACGCCACGCAGAAGATCAAGGTCGGTAACGGCCTCGAAGCCGGCATCCAGATGGGCCCGTTGGCCAACCCACGCCGGTTGCGGGCGATGCAGGCGCTGGTCGAGGACGCGGTAGGCCGGGGCGCCACCGTGTTGTGCGGCGGCAATCGCATCGGCACTCGCGGCTACTTCTTTGCGCCGACAGTATTGACCCATGTACCCCTGGACGCGCAGATGATGCAGGTGGAGCCCTTCGGACCGCTGGCACCGATCGTGACCTACAACGATCTTGATGATGCGCTGCGGGTGGCCAACTCTCTGCCATACGGCCTGGCCGCCTACGGATACACGGATTCGACGGCCAAAGCCAATAAGCTCGTGCGGGGGTTCGAAGCGGGAATACTGTCGATCAATCACTGCGGCGGCTCAGTCGTTGAAGCGCCCTCGGGCGGCGTCAAGGACAGCGGTTACGGGCGCGAGGGCGGGATCGAGGGCCTCGAGGCCTATCTCGTCACCAAACGCGTTTCGCACAAGCTCTAGCCGGAATCTGCCAGAGTGACTGCATCAGCCAATGGGCACCGGAACTACATTGCCGGCGAATGGATCGAAGGCCCGACGTCCATCGCCAATCGCAATCCGTCGGATACCGAGGAGGTCGTCGGTCATTACACGCTTGCTGATGCGGCGCAGGCGCGTGCGGCGGTGGCTGCCGCGCATGAGGCTTTTCAAACCTGGCAGTTCAGTCCCATCCAGGAGCGTTTCGATATCCTGGATCAGATAGGCAGCGAAATTCTGGCGCGCCGCGACAGCCTCGGAAAGTTATTATCCAGCGAGGAGGGCAAGACGCTGCGCGAGGGCGTGGCCGAGGTCGTGCGCGCCGGGCTGATTTTCAAATTCTACGCAGGCGAAACACTGCGCCTGGGCGGTGAACTGCTGCCCTCGACGCGGCCCAACCTGACGGTAGAGGTGACACGCGAGCCGATCGGCACCGTTGCCATCATTACGCCGTGGAATTTTCCCATCGCCATTCCGGCGTGGAAGATCGCCCCCGCCCTGTGCTACGGCAACACGGTCGTCTTCAAGCCAGCAGAACTGGTACCCGGCTGCGCCTGGGCATTGGCGGAGATCATCTCGAAGTCGGGGCTGCCGAAGGGCGTGTTCAACCTGGTGATGGGTCGCGGTGCAGTGGTCGGAGAGGTGTTCGTCAGCGCAACGGAAGTCCGCGGTATCTCGTTCACGGGTTCGGTGGCGACCGGATCCGCGATTGCCGGCAAAGCCGTTGCGCGCGGCGCCAAGATACAGATCGAGATGGGCGGCAAGAATCCCCTGGTCATCCTGGACGATGCGGATCTACCCACTGCCGCCAATGTGGCGGTCAACGGTGCGTTCTTTTCCACCGGTCAGCGCTGCACGGCCTCAAGCCGGCTGATCGTCACCGAAGGTATCTACAGCCGCTTCCTTCAGGCCCTGACGGAGCGCATGGCCGCCCTGCGCGTCGGTCATGCGCTCAGCGCCGATACCGACATCGGGCCGGTCGTGGACGAGTCGCAGCTGCGGATCGATCTGGGCTACGTGGACATAGGTCGCGCAGAAGGCGCGACCTTGCACCGGGGCGGCGGCCTGTTGAAGCGCGAGCGGCCCGGCCACTACCTGGAACCGGCACTTTTTACGGATACCACGCCCGAGATGCGCATCAACAGGGAAGAGATCTTCGGGCCCGTGGCGAGCGTGATTCGTGTGCGGGATTACGACGCCGCGCTCCAGGTCGCGAACGACGTTCCGTTCGGCCTGTCCGCTGGCATTGTCACGCAATCGCTCAAACATGCCGCGGATTTCCGCCGCCGCTCACAGGCCGGCATGGTCATGGTGAACGTGCCCACCGCCGGGGTCGACTATCATGTACCCTTTGGCGGCCGCAAGGAGTCCAGCTACGGCCCGCGTGAGCAGGGTCGCTACGCGGCAGAATTCTATACCACGGTGAAGACGTCCTATATCGCACCGTGAGGGTGCTGCCGCCCTTGCAACGGGTCGTGGACAAGGAGCGCTGATGCGATTCTCCGGCCCGGCAGTACTTCGCGACCGCAATTTCCTGATTTACTCGCTCGGGAATACCGTTTCCTGGCTTGGGACATGGGCACAGCGCATCGGCGTGGGTTGGATGTCCTGGGACCTCACGCACCAGACCGCGTGGGTGGGAATCATCTCGCTGGCGCAGCTCCTGCCGCTGATCGTGTTCGGTCCGCTGTTCGGCGCGCTGCTCGATCGCCACGAACACCGGTCCTATGCCCTGGCCGTGAATATCGCGCTTGCAGTGCTGGCGGTGGTGCTGTATGCGCTGGCTGCCGCTCATGCCATGAGCATCGGTGTACTCTGTGTCCTGGCGGTGCTGCTGGGTGTCGTCAACAGCGCCTATCAGGCGGTTCGCCTGGCCATGATCAACGACATCGTCGTGCCGGCGCACCTGTCCGACGCCATTGCGGTCAATTCGGTACTGTTCAACGTGACCCGCGCGGTAGGACCGGCGATCGCGGGTTACGTCATCTCCCGCGATGGAATCGCCGCCGCATTTGCGCTCAATGCGGTGTCGTTCTTCGCGATACTCGCAGCGCTGCTCGTCGTGACACTGCGCCCCATTCCAGCCAAGAGGTCGCAGCAGAGCCTGCTGGCCGAGACCCGTGAAGGTCTGAAGTATGTGCTGGACCACCCGGGGATACGGCAGGTCATGCTGCTCTCGGGTATCACCTCGATTCTCGGCCGCGGAGTGATTGAACTGCTGCCGGCATTCGCGGACAAGGTATTCCATCGCGGCAGCGTCGGTCTTGCGGATCTGACGACGGCGGCCGGCGTCGGGGCGATCATCGGCGCTCTGGTTCTCTCTCGCGGTGGGTCCACCTCGTTGATCCCGAGGTTGACGCGGTATTCGGCCCTGTTGCTGGGCGTCTTTGTCGTCCTGTTCGGGCTCTGCAGTTCGTTCATGCTGGGATTGCTGGTGACGGGAATATTCGGGTTCGCGATCGTGCTGTGCAGCGTTGGGCTCCAGGTGCTCCTGCAAGCCTCCATTCGCGATGGCTTTCGGGGCCGGGTGCTCGGCCTCTGGAGTGCGGTCAATGTCGCCGGCCCGGGGCTTGGAGGAGCTCTGATCGGAACCCTGGCCGAACCGGGCGGGCTGAAGGCCGTGACGGTCGCGACCGGCGCGCTGTGCTGCGCGCTCGTGGCCTGGGCTATGCCGCGGGCCGGTCCATTGCTGATCGAACGCTAGGGCTTGCGCGGTTCCAGCATCGGGTGAGCCTTGAACCACTCCGCGATAAAATCAACGAACACCCGGATCTTGCGCACCAGCTGCCGGCTGGGCGCGTAGGCGGCATACAGCGGGCGCTCCGGCAGAGCATAGTCCTGCAGAACGGGCCGCAACGTGCCGGCATGAATATCCTGGTAGACGGACCGGACGGGCAGCAACGCGACGCCCATGCCGCGGATGGTTGCCTTTTGCAGCACCAGATAGGTATTCGATGAGAACACTACCTGTTGCGGTTTGAAGATAACCTTCTTCCCGGATCGCGTGAAATGCCAGACCGGTTCGTTCACGTGGACCAGCGTGTCATGGTTGGCAAGGTCGAGGGGCGCCGATGGCGCGCCGTGCCTATCCAGATAGGCCGGCGCGGCGCAAAGGACGAACTGCAATGGCGCGATCTTCTTGACCATAATCGAGGAGTCGCGCAGGTGCTTGGTATGGAAGGCAATGTCGTAGCCTTCCTCGATAAAATTGTAGGTACGCTCCGACAGACCGCCTAGTTCGAGTCGTATACGGATCTTCGGATGCTCGACGGCGAAAGCCGCAATGGCATCACCCAGATCGAGGCTTCCGATCCACTTGGGCGAAACGACGGACAGTTCGCCTTCCGCGTTCTCACGCAGCGCAACCATGGCGGCATCCTCGCGGGCAATCTCGGTCAGGATCCGCTGGGCGAATTCCAGGTACTTCTTGCCCGCTTCCGTCAGGCTCACCGAGCGCGTCGTGCGATTGACCAGCCGTATGCCGACCTGCCTTTCCAGATCGGCGATGTGCCGCGAGACCAGCGCGCGCGAGATGCTCAACGCGCGGGCGGCTCCCGCGAAGCTCTCGTGGCGGACAACCTCGACAAAACTCTTCATTACGGTGAATCGGTCCACGCCTCCTCCTCGCGCGCCTTATTGGAAAACGTCCTGCAACAATCAATGTAAATCAGTTAACACTAGAAATACAACAACGCCGTTGCAGACCGGCAAAGATCGACCCGCCGCAGCCCGCACAGGTGCCAGCGGCTGGGCGCTATCTATCGAGCAACACGTTGAGAATGGCGCCGCGTCCGGCAGCGACGTTGGCCAGTGCAGCGGCCAGTGCCGGACGCAGCATTGCAGGAGCTTCAACCGTCGTGCCGAGCATCCCGAATGGCGCTGCAAAGCTTGCCAGATCCGGCTGAGCCGTGAGATCGGTACCCGGGAAGGTCTTCGTCGCCACCGCCGCGCCATCGGGATAGGCGCGCAGGTGATTGAGTTTCATTGACAAATACTGGCGGTTGTTGAACACGACGATGAGGATCGGCAGATCCAGCGTTCTGGCTGCGGCCAGTGACGGTAAAATGGGATTGTACAGGAATGATCCGTCTCCGATCGCAAGCACGACCGGACGATTTCTGGCCGCCAGCTTGATGCCGAGCGCCACGGCGATGCCCTGGCCGAGGCCGCCCTGGACATAGAAATACGAGTCCGGCCGGTCGAGTTTCAGGTGTTGCTGCAGGATGCGACTGTGGGTGATCGTCTCGTCGACGAAGATCGCGTCGGGTGAACTGAGCGTCCTGAGTTCGCTGACCAGGTGGACTGCATTGATCTTGCCGGTCGCTGAGGCGGCCGTCTCCTCACTCTGGTCCTGCGCGGCCACCATTGCCTGATGGGCTGCAGTGTGCCGCAGACGCCGCTCAGCAATCGTCGCTTCCGGAAGCGGGCGTTGTTTCAGGGCCGCGAGCGTCATCTGCAGGGTGTCGGCTACGGCGCCCTCCAGGTACTGGTCGGCGTTCAGCACTTGGTAGACGATGTGGGGCCGCTGCGGCACTTCGTCGATCACTATGATGCGCGCGCGCGTTGGCTTTGCGCTAGGCGGGTACCAGGGTGCTCGACAATTCACGAGCAGCACGAGATCGGCATCCTTGCAGAGCAAATCGGCATTCGATCCGAGGTGCATTGGGTGCGAGCGGGGAAAATTCGAGACAACCGCGCCCTGTGATTCGATCACCGGGATGGCGAGCAGCTCGCACAAATTGGTCAACGCCCAATAAGCCGCGCTGTCCCGGCCCGCCGTCTCCGTCAGGACCAGCGGATGGATTGCCGCGCGGAGGCGTTCCGCCAGTTGTTCAATTTCCTCCGGTGGAGTGATCTTGCGGCCCGGGGCCGCGAGCGGCTTCTGGCTGGGCGGGGGCTTCCAGACGTCGAGCAGTACCTCGACGGGTACGTTCAGGTAGCACGGGCCGGCGGGACTGCGCTGCGACAGCTCGGTAGTCCGCAGGATCATCTCGTACAGCGTTTCGATCGTGGGCGCCTGGTTGGCCCATTTGAACGCTCCCGGCACCAGGGTATGCGGGCCACCGACGAGGGAGAGATTGCGGTACCACTGCGAGCCCGGATCCTGCCCCGGCCGCTCGCCGTAGGTGATGGATTCCGAAGACAGCACCAGCATCGGCACGCCGCTCAACAGGGCGCCGTGTATGGCGCAGGAGCCCTGCAGCAGGCCGGGCCCCGCATGCAGCAATACCGGTTGAGGACGGCGGGTAATCACCGTGTAGCCCGCAGCCATCCCCGCGGCGACGGTTTCATGCCACAGATCCAGGTATTGCGGGCCGGGCTCGCCATCGAGGTGCCGCCGGGCAACCGCCTCCCAGACCGGAGCCCATTCGGATCCGGAACAGCAGAAGATGTAATCGGCGCCGCAGGCGCGAAATGCCTGCAGCAGCGCTTCGCCCCCGTCAATGGATCGTTTCACGATGTCAGCCGGTCTTTCCAGGGATCGGCCACTCGAGGCACTCGCAGATGCCGCGACCCATGATCCAGTCCAGCTCTTCAGCAGTGAAATTCATGTGCTTGGTGAAGTGTTCAATGGTGTCCTTGTAGGTCAGGCCATGACCCATCAACCGCGTCAGGTCGGTGCCCCAGAAGCAGCGGCGCGCCCCCATCTTATCCACCATTTCACGCACATACTTGCTGATGTTGCTGAAGGGAAAGGCCTGGGTGGAATAGCCGGGCACCGCAGACACCTTCACGTAGATATTGGGGTGCTCATGCAGATCGGCTGTTTCGGACACCCAGTAGCCGATCGCGTCGTCCACACAGCGCGCCATGATGCCCATGTGATCGATAATGATGCGAAGCTTGGGGTGTTTCTTGGCGATCGCGCCCAGTTCCGTTTTCCAGATGGGTGCGTGCACCATGGTCTTGACGCCGAGTTCCTCGGCGAATGGCCAGTACCAGTCGGCCGTCCCGTCGATCATCCAGTTGCGATCCTGCGGCCGGTGAAATGTCAGGCGCGTTCCCTTGATATGCGGAATATGCTTCCAGTCGCGCATCATCGCCTGGGCTTCATTGGGCTTGTTCTGGGGCACTCGCGCCATGATTCCGAAACGGTCGGGGTAGGCTTCGCAGGCTTCCAGCGCGTAATCAACCCGGTCACCCTCCCAGGATGGGGGCAGGATTAGTGCCCGGTCCACGCCGGCTTCGTTCATTAGCGCGATGCATTCCTGGTAGGTAAACGCTTCAAGCCGATGGCCGTTCAGCGCCATGCGTTCACGCGCACCCTTGATCCAGGGCCGGTCAGGAGTTTCATCCTTCCATATGTGCACCTGCGAGTCGACGATGAACATGCCCTTGCTTCCTTGACTTGAGTGAGGGAAAGCAAAATCTAAACACACAACGCGGCCCGCGTGGCTCTCCGGCCTGCGCAAACAACTAGTGCAAATGAGTTGACAGTCTTTCGTGGATCTTCGATTGAATTTACGGCCTTGCCCGGTGCAGCATGTGCCGAGGCGATCTTTGCCGCGCAGTCAACTGGCGTGGGGTTTCGTCGGTCTCATGCGTTGTGCGGGCTGGCGTGCCAAAGCGGGCGTTGCCGGGATCACGCTTGATGAAGCAGCATGGGACTGTGAATCGGAATCTGCCGGCATCGGTATAGGACTCCAGACACAGCACCAGGATGCCCAGCGATTTTAAGATATATCGTAAGAGACGTCTTTGGATAACTATTGTTGACAAGATATATCGTACGGTATATCTTAAACCCGTCTGATCTAACATTTACGGGTTTTCCTTATGCATTTCAATACATTACATCACAAGCGGCCGGCGCATGCGCATGGCCAGCACCTGAGCAGCTCCCTCGGCGGCGGCCGCACACACCACGGCTGGAGTGGCGGCGGCATGCGCGGCGGCGGCATGCGCGGCGGCGGCCCGGGACTGAGGGCGGCACGGATGCTCTCGGCGGCCGATCTGCAGTTACTCATCCTGTCGCTGCTGGAGGAGCGGCCCCGCCACGGCTATGAACTGATTAAGGCTTTCCAGGAACTGACGGCCGGTGCCTATGTGCCCAGCCCCGGCATGATTTATCCGGCCTTGAGTTACCTGGAAGAGCTGGGCCAGGCGACAATTGAACAGGACGGTTCAAAGAAGCAGTACCGGATCGCGGCGCCCGGACTGGAGGCGCTGAACGATAACCGCGCGCGTGTGGCCGCCCTGTTCGAGTCGCTCAAGAATATCGGGCAACGCCTGGAAAGAGCACGCGCTGCCTACGAGCAATCCGGTGGGACTTCGGCACCCGCCGCCGCCCCGGGTCCGTTGGCCCTGGAGGCCGCCAGGAGGGACCTCAAGGCCGCATTGTTCGATGCACTGGATGCCTCGCCGGACGAACAGCAGCGCGTGGCCGAGATTCTGCAGCGTACCGTCGCCGAAATCCGCAAGAGGTGATCCCAGATGAGCAGTGCCCGCCCACACTCGATTCACCACGTCAACTTTCCCATTACCGACGTCGAGCGCACGAAAGAGTGGTATGCAAGGGTTTTTGGCATGCATCACGTCGATATCAGCCATCTGAGCAATAGCAAAGTGCTGCTGATGTCTCGCGACAATTTCGAACTGCATTTCACGCCAGTGGATGCGATGCAACGCATGGCGCCGTTTCACTACGCCATGGAAGTCGAAGATTGGGACGGATTTCTCGCCCATCTGAAGGCGATCGGAGTCCGCTACACCAGACCGGTCGAGCGCCCGCAGAATCGCTCGAAGTTCTGCTATATCCATGATCCCGACGGCACCATGATCGAGCTGACCTACCATGGTGACCGGTCGGACTTTAAAAAGAACAGTTGAGCGGCGCTCCACCGGATCGCGGCCAAAATATGCGATTTGCCAGATTCGGTCGGGACAGGGCGTCGAGCTCGTATGGCCTCGTGGAAGGGGATTGCATCATTCCAATCAGTGGTTCGCCCTTCGATGCCTGGAGCGTTGCGGGTCGGTCCTTACCGCTGCATGAGGTGCAATTGCAGGTCCCGGTGATCCCGCAGAACTTCTATGCCGTGGGATTCAACTACGCCGAGCACGTTCGGGAGCACGCGAGACGGATGGGTAAGGCACCGGAATTGCCCGCCCGGCCCGAGCCCGGATATCGCTCCCCCAGCGCCCTTGTGCCGCATAATGCCCCGGTTGTACTGCCTCGCGATAGCTCCAGCGTGCAATACGAGGGTGAACTCGTGGCCGTCATTGGCCGGCAGGTAAAGCATGTTGCGGAAGCAGAAGCTCTGCAGTGCGTGCTCGGGTACACGATCGGCAATGACATCAGCGAGCGGAACTGGCAGAAGGTGGATCGCACGTTCTGGCGTTGCAAGAACAGCGATACCTTCAAGCCGATGGGCCCGTGGATTGAGACTGAGGTGGATCTGGATTCCCTGCAGACGAGCGTCAGGGTCAACGGCACGACGCAGATCCAATTCCCCACCAATGACATGATATTCGGTGTCGCTCGCTTCATCGCGACCATTTCCGAGTACGTGACGCTGTATCCGGGCGACGTCATATGGATGGGTACGGAAGGATCGTCTACCGACCTGCATGCCGGTGATACCGTGGAGGTGGAAATCAGTTCGATTGGCGTACTGCGCAATCCCATCGTGTCCGCGCCGGATTGAAGGCCACGTCCCCGATCGCCGCAGTGCGGATCCGGGGAGGGCCACTGCCGTGGATACGGGCATTGGTCAGGATACGGAAACCTATGCGTACGGAATCGGCAGCGGTACTGATCGGAACCATCCACTAGGATTACAGCCCAACACCAGGCAGGTTGAAAACCATGGCGATCCAGCGCATAGAATCAGTGACGTACGGGGTCGAGGACCTGCCTGCCTGCGTCCGCTTTTTTGAGAATGTCGGCCTTGAGCCGATAGCGAGCGCGACGGGCGGCGCGTGCTTCCGTACACCGACAGGGCAGCATGTGTACCTGCGGCCGCATGACGATCCAGCGCTGCCCGCGGCGACTTCTCCGGGATCAACGATCCGCGAGCTGTGCTGGGGCGTGGACAACAGGGCGGCGCTGGATGCCCTGGCGCGCGACCTGGGTGCAGACCGCAATGTCAGCGTCGATGCGGACGGGGTCGTCCATAGCTTCGACGAGAGCGGCTTCGGGTTTGCGCTCGCGCTGGCCCGTCCCGTCCCGGTCGCAGTGTCCCCAAGAACCACCAATCTGATGGAACAGGTCGGGCGGCGGAACGCTGGCGCCATGACATACGGGCGTGCCCGTCCGCTGCGCCTGATCCATGTCGCGCTCGATATCCTGAAGGAAGGGCGGGAGAGGGCGGTCGGTTTCTACCTCGAGCGGCTCGGCTTCCGCGCCATTGACCAGGTACTGCCGATGGGCTGTTTCATGCAATGCGAGGGTGACATTGAGCACCACAATTTCCTGCTCTGTCACCGCCCCGATCGCATCGCCATGAATCATCTGGCCATGGAAGTTCGTGACGCAGACGAGGTCATCGAAGGCGGCAATTACATGCATGCGCAGGGGTGGAAGGAATCGCGCCGCCTCGGTCGACACAACCTCGGATCCAACATCTTCAGGATGTTCCACGCGCCCTGTGGGGGTCGCATCGAGTACGCCGCAGACATGGACCGGATGGACAGGAGTTTTAAGCCCCGTGTCTGGGCGCAGACTCCACCGCACAATTTGTGGATGGTTAAGTTTCCTGGCGATACGGATACTGCTTGAACATTGCACGTCCTGGGGGAGTAAACGAAATGAGTAATGACGAGAATGCCGGCATTGCCGGCAATACGGGTACGTGGCCGCAGATCATCCTGATCTACGCGCTGTGCGTGCTGGGCGCGGCGACCATAAGCCAGGCCGTACCGGTGATTGGCGACATCGCGCGTCTGTTTCATCCCACGCGCCAGGTTGCGGGATACATCATTTCTATTCCTTCCGCCCTGGTTGCGCTGGGCGCGCTGCTGGCCGGCTTCGCGGTCGACAGGATCGGCGACAAGCCGATACTGCTGTTCGGATCTCTGACCGTGATCGTTGGCGACCTGGGTGTAGCGTTCAGCAACACCCTTGGCGAACTGCTGCTGATGCGTGCCATTGAGGGCCTGGGTTATGTGGCGATCGCCGTGGGCACCGTGACCATGGTGGCGCGCACGACCAGCGGACCGCGGCGCAACAGCGCACTGGCTCTCTGGTCGTCCTTCGTGCCGATGAGCTTTGCGATTCCGCTGCTGCTGGCGCGTCAAATGGCGGGGACCGGGCAGTGGCGTTGGGCCTTCCTCGGTCACGCGATTGCCATTGCCGTGCTGGCGGCACTGGCCGCGGCAACGCTCCCGGCGGCACCCAAGGCCGCCAGCGCAATACGCACCGGGGGCCTGAATCGTGTATTGCGTACGCCGGCCATCTACTTCATGGGACTGGCGTTCGCCGCGGCCGCCTTTGTCCAGACCGGCGTCGTCTCGACGTTGCCGGAGCAATTCGGCGCGCGCTACGGTATACCGGTTGGGCTGGCCGCAGGCATCGGGACACTCGGCATGGTCATCAACATGCTCGGCAGCCTCTCGACCGGCCCGATGCTGAACCGGGGCATTGGCACCGCCCTGTCCATCGGCGTCACGGCGGTGATCATCGCAGCAATCGCGGCCTGTGGCGTCTTTCTTCCCTTGCAGTCCTTCGCGCTGACGCTGGCGGCCAGTCTGGTGTTCTTCCTGAGCGCTGGCGTCGTCGTCGGACTCTGGGCGCTTATGCCCACCATTGCGCCCTCCCCGCAGTCCATCGGCGCCACCAGCGGGTTGGTCACGCAGCTGACGCTGTGGGGTGTGCTGTTCGGCCCCCCTGCTGCATTTGGAGCGCTTGGAGGCGGTGGTTGGAGCCACATGGTCACGAATATCCTGGTGGCGATGGGAGCCTGCCTGGTACTGCTCGTACCGGCGGTGCGACGGGGCGCGGGTTCGACCATTGGCACGTCCGCGCAGCCGGCAGTCCACCCAACCCGTTGATTATTCGCCGCGACCGGTGCCGTGCCTTCGGCCGCCATGCACGCGCCCTGATGCGCTGGCGGCAGCTGCCGTCGGCAGTGCCGCCAGCCCTTAGGTGCGCGGATTATTTGCCTTTCGGACCAAAGTAGATGGCGCGGAGCGAATTGAGCGTGTCCTTCAGTCCCTTCAGGTTCGAGTCCACGCCCGCCTTGTTATTGGACTCTCCAGCCTTGTCCGTCTTCGAGACGTAGCTGCCTACGACTTTCACGCTGCCCTTCACCTGTGCAAGCTGGTCAGCGGGCAATGAGCCGGACTGACCGGCTAGCGTCTTGACAGCATTTGCGATGCCATATGCCGAGTGGCCGAGATCGTCGAGCTTGCCGGCGGCGATGAGCGACTCGAGATCGTGGAGATTTGTGTCGATCAATTTCCAGGTGGCCTCGGTCGCCGGAACCGCATTGACTGCCGGAGCGGCGGGAGCGGCGGCGATCGCCGACGTTACGGTGATCGATAAGGCGGCGGCGACGGCCAGCAGAACTGGACGGAAGGGCATTGATCCTGATTCACGCATGATTAAAGAGTCTCCAATTTGAGTTTGTGGATACCTGGAACAGCAACCGGACGCTCAGCGGCTTCGCCATGGCAGCATCCGCCGGAGAACCAAGTCGCGCCGGACGAAGTGGTGGTACAGGGCAGCCAGGACGTGAATGCCGATGACTCCCAGCAGCACCCACGACAGTCGGTCGGCGTGCAGATCCCCGGCCTTGAAGCCGAGCTTCGTCCCTTCGGGGACCAGCGACGGAAGAGTGCCCGCGCCGAAAAGGGAGATCGGCCAATTGCGTGCCGATGAGGCGGCCCAGCCCGTCACCGACATCACGACCAGGAGCGCGTAGAGGGCCAGGTGCGTACTCCCCGCCGCCCACCGCTGCCATGGCGGTGTCCCCGGGAGCGGGGGAGGCGCCGGATGCCTGAGGCGCCATCCGATGCGAAAGAACACCAGCAACATTAGCAGCGCGCCGAGCGACAAATGGAGGTTGATCAGCCGCTCCGGCTCCGTGCCCCACTCGATTTCAGGCATCTCCCAGGCCACGATGAATTGCGCCGCGATGAGCACAACCATTCCCCAATGCAGCGCCTTGGCTACCGCGCCGTACCCAAGCTCGCCGTCCGCGTTTGTTCCCGTTGTCATTTCGCCGTCGCACCTCAAAACGATGTATGCCAATGCAGGTCGACCCCTTGGGGGGAGGAATCGCAGGCCACCGCCTTGTTTAGGAGGCGGCGGCCGGGTTCGGATCCCTGGGTGACAAGAACATCAGCGGATACAGAGACTAGACGAATCGTCCGCCGGGGGGGAGAACGAAATCGGAACGCCTGGGTTTCCAATTCCGAGCCAATCGGCGGTCAATGCCTCCGTGCGGCGCTTTCCCGCACCCCAGGTCCGAACCGACAGGCCATGGCGGGCAGCACCAGCAGGTTCAGCAGCGTGGAGGTGGCCAGGCCTCCCAGCACCGTGATGGCCATTGGACCCTCAATCTCCTGACCTGGCTGGCGGAAGCCGATGGCCAGCGGTGCGAGGCCGAGGGCGGTCACCGCCGCAGTCATCAGTATCGGCACCAGCCGCTCGTTGGCGCCGCGCAGCACGGTTTCCAGATTCCACGGCAAGCCCTCGGTGTCGACGAGGTGCTCGTAGTGGGCCAGCAGTAGAATGGCGTTACGAGCGCTGACACCGAATACCGTGACGAGGCCCACGCTGGTTCCGAGCGACAGACCGACACGGCTCGCCGCGATTGCCAGGACACTGCCGATCAGGCAGAACGGGATATTGATCAGCACCAGCCAGGCGTTCATACGTCGGCGGAAGGCCATGACCAGCAGCACCAGGATCAGCACCAGAGCGAGCGACGAGTAGAGCAGCAGCTCGTTGCGCGTCTGCTGTTCGGCCGCGGCCGCGCCGGTGAATTCGACAAAGGTGCCGGCTGGCAGCCGTAGGCCGGCGCCGATGCGCTGCCTGGCCTCGGCGACCGCATCCTGCAGCGGGCGGCCGCTGACATTGAAGGTCACGCTGACGCGCCGCTGTCCGCCATCATGCTCGATGCTGTAGCGTTCCTCGGTCAGCCGGATGTGCGCAATGCTGGACAGCGGCACTGAGCCAAAGGGTCCGGGGATCAGCAGCGCGCCGAGCTGTTCGGGTCGATTCCGCAGGTCATCGGGCATTCGCAGGACGGTGTCGACCGTGCGGTTGCCGCTGAACGTCTGACCGACATCGGCGCCGGCGTAGGAAGATTGCACCGCGTCGAGCACGTCCTCGCCCTTCAACCCTGCTGCAGCGAGCGCACTCGGCAGCAATTCCATCGACAGCGTGGGTGTGCCGCTCTCGCGCTTGAATTGCAGGTCGACGACGCCGGATTCCCTGGAGAGCGCTGCGACGACGCGGTTGCCGATGTCATCGAGTTGGTCGAGATCCGGACCGAAGACCTTGACCGCAACCTGGGCGGTCTCGCCGCTCAGGGATTCGCCGATGCGGTCCCCCAGGAAGGTGACAACCTCGCTCTGGATGCCAGGGTATCTGTCCAGGATGGCGCGCAGCGCCGCCTGCGCTTCGCCCTGATCGATGCTCGTGTCCGGCTTCAATTCCACGTGCAGTTCGCTGCGGTGCGGTCCCCAGGTGTCCTCGCCGAGTTCGGCCCGTCCGACCTGCTGCTCGACCGTGTCCACGTAGGGAAGCTTCAGTACATCGGCGCTGATGCGCTCGCCGAGTCCCATCATTTCCCCGAGCGAGGTGCCCGGAATGGTGCTCGTGACCTGCATGACGAAGTGGCCTTCGCGGAAATCCGGCATGAACGTGCCGCCGAGGAAGGGCAGGGCTGAGAGCGCCGCGGCAACCAGGAGCGCCAGCACGAAGGCGATGCGATTAAAGCGTGGCTCGATCCACCCGACGGTGCGCCACTGCCATCCCTTGAGCGTCGTGAGCCAGCGCGCCTCGGGCCGCGAATCGTGTCGCCGGAAGAACAAGGCACACAGCGCCGGCGCCGCCGTGATTGCAACCAGAAGCGACGCGAGCACGGCGAGGATGAAGGAGAGGGCGAGCGGACCGACGAAGTGACCCTGTACACTGGAGGTAAAGAGCTCCGGCAGGAACACGGCGATCACGACCGCAGTCGCGTAGATGACCGGGCCGCGCACTTCCAGTGAGGCCTCGCAGATCACCTGCAGGCGCGGCAGCGGTGCGGCCAACGCCGCGTTGGTGCGCAAGCGACGCAGGATATTCTCGATGCCGATGATGGCATCGTCGACGAGCACGCCGAGCGCGACCGCGAAGCCGCCGAGCGTCATCGTATTCAGCGTCTGGCCACTGCGCTCGAGCACAATGATCGCCGCCATCAGCGACAGGGGAATCGCAATGAATGCGATCAGTGCCGCGCGCGCGTCGCGCAGGAACATGTAAAGCACGGCGAGGATCAGCAATGCGGCGATCAGCAGGGATTGCTCCATGTCGCCGAGGGCCCGTTCGATGAAGTTGGCGGGACGGTGCAGGCGCGGATACACCGTGATGCCCTGGGCCTTCAGCGCTGGCGTGAGGTCGGCCAGCGCCTGCTCGACCAGACGTGTGGTCTGGAGCGTATTGGCGCCAAACTGGCTGGCCAGCGACAGCAGGACGCCCGGACGCCCCATGATCAGCGAGTCCCCTGACTTCAGTGCGGGGCCAATCTGAATCTGCGCTACGTCACGCAGCCGGATCGGGGTGCCGTCGCGCACGGTCACTACCGCCTGGCCGAGCCGCACCACGTCGGGCTGCGGGGTCGGGGACTTGACCAGCACGCGCTGGGATTTCAGGTCGATGAAGCCGGCTCCGCGCAGCGCCAACGCTGCGCGCGCCGCAGCGGCCACATCGACGAGTGTTATGCCGTAGCTGGCCAGCTTCCTGGGGTCCGGCTGGACCTGAATCTGCCGCACGGTGCCGCCGAAGACGATGACGTGGGCGACGCCGGGCACCGCGAGCAGCCGCGGCTTGATGGTCCAGTCCGCCGCATCGCGCAGCGCATAGGGATCTAGCGTCGTGGAGCTAAGGCCGATCTTCAGCAGGTCCATCGTGCTCGAGACCAGCGGCGAGAGTTTCGGGGTGCCCACCCCCTGGGGCAGAGTGCTGCCGAGTTCGGTCAGGCGCTCGGAGATGCCCTGGCGGGCGATATGCAGGTCGATGTTGTCGGCAAAGGTGATCGTCACGACGGACAGGCCGGGAATGGATTCGGAGCGCAGCGTGGCCAGCCCCGAGGCGCCATTGACCGCATTCTCGATGGGGCGGGTCACCAGCTGCTCGACCTGTTCGGGTGCGAAGCCCGGCGCTTCGGTCTGGATGTCGACCTGCGAGGGAACGAATTCCGGAAAGACATCCAGCGGCGCCTGCGCGGCACTCCAGCCGCCGAACACCAGCGCCAGCATGGTCAGTACCGCCACGGCACCGTGATACCGCACGCAAAGCGCGACGATCCAGCGCATCGGGAGCCTACTCGCCTTCGCCGCCGGGGTTGGTTTCCCGCGCGAGCAGTAGACCGGCCCCGCCGGTCACCACGGTCTCACCCGCGGCAATGGGCCCCTGGACGAAATAGCCGCCGGAGAGCGGCCGCCCGATATCGATGGGTACCCGCGCAAACGTCCCGGCGGGCTTCTCCAGATAACACCAGGTCTTGCCCTCGCTGATCACCAGTGCCCCGGGAGGAATCAGCACACCGGTTTGCACATCACCGGTGCCTGAGAAGGCGGCCAAGCGCTCGCCTTCGGCCGCATCCGTGCCGCGCAGCGCCGCAAAATAACTGCGACCGGGTACGCTGGCGTCCGCCGGCGCAGGCCAGATCTGGCGACTTGCCCAGGCGACTGGGTTGGTCGATCCGCCCAGGCGCGCGAAGCGCAGGCCGGGGCCGGTTCTCGGAACCGGCGCATCGAGTGCAAAAGTCACACGCACCAGCTTGACCCGGCCGTCGGCCAATTCGCCGAGCAGCGCCGCACCGGTAGGTTCGAGCCAAGGCGCATGCTGGCCGAACTGGGCCGTGAGGCGCTGTTCGGCCAGCGCCAGGGCGGCGGCATCAGCCGTTGCCTGCCGCCGCGCGGCTTCCTCGACTTCGGCGCTCAGCGCGCCCGGTGTTCCCTGCAGGTGCTCGGCGCGGGCCAGGGCCGCATGGCTCGCGGCATCGGCGCCCCTTGTGGTGGCTACCTCGGCCGCCGCCTGGGCGATGGCCTCGTGGCTCAGCACCAGCGCATAACCCTCGACCTCCGGCGTGTAGTTGATCGAGCGGGCCGGCGCCTTCTCAAGACCGAGCTTGGCCTGGTCCTCCTCTGAGAGCTTCAGTCCCTCGCCAGGTTTGGCCGACGCTTCTGGAGCCGCTGCCGCGGCGGACCCAGTCGCCGGGGCGGCTGCGGCCGTGTCGGCAGCCGGCTTTGCGGTGCAGGCCGCGAGCAGCGCCAGGCACAGCAGCGCCGGCAGGCGGGTGACGGGGGGTAGGGTTCCGGACAGCGCTTGTAGTCGTTGCATGGGTGAATGAATCGGTGAATGAAACCGGAATCTACGGGTTCGCGGCGGGCTTGTCGCTGGCCAAATTCTGCCAGCCGCCACCCAGTGCCTTGCACAGGCCGATACGCGCCTGGAGGCGCGCCAGCTGGTACTGGGTGTACTGGTCGCGCGCCGAGTTCAGCGTGCGCTGCGCCTCGAGCACGGACAGGAACTCACCGGCCCCTTCGCGATACCGCAGCAGCGCCGCGGCCAGGGCCTGCTCGCTGTGCTCGACGTTGTCCGACTGCGCCTGCTGCTGCAGGTCCTGGTTCTGGATCGCCGCGAGGGCAGTCTCGACGTCCGCGTACGCATTGAGGATCGCCGCGCGATAGCCGGCCAGCAATTCCTCTTCGTGTGCCTCAGCTTCCGCATGGACCGCCTTGAGGCGCCCGCCATCGAAGATGGTCTGTACCAGGCTGGCAGCCGGCGCAATTGACAGCCCGGTGCCGGGTACCGTCAGGTAGACGGCCTGGAAACCCGGGTTCTGCATACCGCCAGTGGCCGCCAGGCTCAGCGACGGGAGCATCGCCGCGCGAGCCACCGCGACATTGGCATGCGCAGCCTGCAACATCGCCTCGGCGGACATCAGATCAGGGCGGCGTGTCAGCAGCTGTGCGGGCAGGCCGGGTGCGAACTGCGGTTCGTGCAGGGCGGCCAGCGGCAGTCCTGTCACCCTAAAATCCTCGGGTAGGCGGCCGATCAGCACTGCCAGTGCCGCCCGATGCTCGATTTCCCGCTCGACCAGCTCCGGGATCAGCAGCTGCTGATGCGCCACGGCCGCTTGCTGTAAGTCCAGTTCCACTGCCGTTGCAGCGCCGGCCTCATAGCGGGCTTGGACGGCCCCGAGCATCCTGTGCTCCGCTTCCAGCGTGGACCGCGCGGCGGCGAGCCTCTCGCGCAGCGCCAGGACCTGGAAGTACTGATCGGCCACCGCTGCCGCGACCGTAAGCGCGAGTGTGGCCTGATCGGCGCGGCTGGCAGCCGCGGCATCGAGCGCGGCACTTCGAGCCGCCCGCCCGCCGCCCCAGAAGTTGGCCTCGTAGCTGGCCGACAGCACTGCGCCGTAGTCGTTCTCGTGCCACGAGGCGCCCTGGCTGCGCCCGGCCACGCTCGCGAAATTCGCTATGGCCGTGACCGTGGGCAGCAGCGATGCTCCGGCCGCACGACTGCGGGCGTCGGCCTGGCGAACCCGCGTCTCAGCCGCCGCCAGATCCTGGTTGGCGGTGCTGGCCGCGTCGATCAGTGCATCTAGCTCATCGCTACCGAAATCGCGATACCACTGCGCGCCCGGCCATTTGGCCTCAGCTTGCGGCGCCGAGTACTGCCACTGACTCGGAGACTCGGTCGCAACGCGCACCGGCGCCATAGCGCTGCAGGCGCTGATGAGCCCTGAACCCGCCAGCAGCAATGCGGTTCGGGCCCTCCTCACGGGTGAAGAATGGACTGCACGCGCCACCGGCAAACTATCGGGGACCGACGACCATGAGCATGACAGAACCGGGGACCGTTGCTGGCCACGGCACTGGGGGAACCGGCGGGCCAAAGTCGGCGCTGGGCAGGTACAGCCTCCCGGTTTTGGGATCCAGCCCGCCAAGGCGAGTGCCTTTTTGGGTGGCCAGAGTCTGCACGATCCTGGGGATGCGGTGTTCGTCGAAGCCGATAACACTCAGTTTTCCGTCCTCACCGGCGGGTACAAAAGCCAGTTTGCGATCGGCATCGAAAATCACCCCGTCCGAGCCATGGCCCGTCCTGAGCGAAGCCACGGACTGCCTGTCACTGACGCGCACGATCTTGGTAATTCCATTGTCGCATACCGAGATCAGGTATTGGTCGGCTGCATCGTAGGCAAGACCCGAGGGCTGTAAGCAGCCACTCAGCTCGATGGCGCCGGTGACCTTGCGTGACGCGATGTCGAGCACGGCAATCTTATGCTTGCTCGCGACGTTGACGTAAACCAGGCCGGCGCCGTCGGCTACGCCGGATTCCAGTTCGCCGCCGATCCGCACGGTTCCGACTACGGTCGGACCCTGCGCGTTCACCAGCGTGGCGGTACCGCCGCGATGATTCAGGACGACAACGAGTCCCGTGCTGGGTTCGTAGACGGCCGCGTCCGGCATCTTGCCAGTGGCCACGGAGCCCAGAATCCTGCCGGTCCTAGCCTCGGCCACCGTGGCCGCATTCTTGTCCCCATTGGTGCTGACAATGAGGCCGGTGTTGCCGACGGGTACCGCGGTGTGCACACCGGAGCCCGGGACCAGTACCCCGGTCACTTTCCTGGTGTCCAGGTCGAGGGCCAGGACCCCGAAGTCCCGGGCCAGATACAACCGCCGTGCGCCGCCATCGACCGTCGCATAATCCCAGCCGCCATCCGGTATCGGAATCCGACCGATCACCCTGTAGATGGGGACGGTCGCAGATTCGGATGACCGTTCGGCGGCGAACACCGTTGCACCCGCAGTCGCACCTGTGAATGCCGCAGTCATTGCGACGAGAACCCAACGCTTCATGATCGCCCCTCTATCCGTGGTCTGACGCACAAGAATCCAAGACTTGAAATCCTAAGGACATGTCTACGGTGCGCGGCGCACCGATCGTCGCGCAGTCAGGCACCGGCGCCCGACCTTGGCAGGTCGAATTCCACCAGCACTGCATTCAGAGCGCTGTCCAGGCGCTTCAGGCGACCGGGCGATACTAGGGCATCGATTGTTACTTGTGGGGTAACACTGTGTTTAGGTTGGCAAACCGGCTTCCGGGGCGATGGGGCTTTACCAAGGAAGCGTGCCCGCATGGTCGCTGCGCGGCAGTCTCGTTGCCGCCCGCGGGATGCATCTGATTCAACCTGGGCAGGGACGGACAGCGGGAGACGGCAGCGGACCGGCAGGCCTACTTCGTTGCCCCTGCGATTCCAGCCAGCCCCGCGTTGACGCAGCCCTCGTCCTTGTCGCCGCCCGGTGCGCCAGCGACACTCATGGCACCAACGAGCGTGCCGTTGACCCGTATCGGTGCGCCGCCTGGCCACGTGATGAGATTCGGGTCACCATTGACCGGACCGGGGAGTGGGGGAGGCCCAACCGGGGCCGGACCTGCAGGCGGTGGTGCCGAGGACGACACTGTCCTCGAGAAGTCGCGTGACGACATACCGGTCTTGACCGCCGTGTAGGCCTTGCGATAGCCGAGTTCGACGGAGCGCTCCGGAGCGGCATCCCCGCGCAGTACAATGCGCCTGGACATATCGGGGTCGAGCACGGTGACCGTAACGTGATAGCCATTGGCAGCGCAGCTTGCGAGGGCGGCTTGCGCGGCATCGAGCAGGATGGCCAGCGGGAGGGGCCCGGCGGGCTGGTCTGCTTCAGCGGCGACGGCGGTCATCGTGAAAATGGTCGCTGCGATCGCGAGGTATCTCATGGTCCGCCCCTGATTACGCCATACCGTCGCTGCAAGGCTAACCCAGGAAACCATACCGGCAGCCGCCACGACCCGAAATTCTCTATTGCACGTGCTGCACCAATGTACGCGCTATGAAGCCGAGTCAACACCGCCCAACAGCCAGGGAGAGATCATGACGCGCTCGGACCAGGATTCACCCTACCAGTTGCCCCAGCCTGAAGGGATGATCGCCGACCTGATCGTCGCACGCAGCCTGGATCTCGACGGCGATGCGTCGAGCTGGATTCCTCAGGCCGAAGGGGTCTGGTTCCGGCCGCTATTGTTCGCCGTCAGCGCCGGCTATTACATCAACCTGCTGAGGGTGCGTGCGGCAGGAGTACTGTCGCGTCATCGGCACAATGGCCCGGTCCACGCCTGGACGCTGCGTGGCAGATGGCGTTACCTGGAGCATGATTGGATGGCATCCGCCGGCGACTACGTCTTTGAACCGCCGGGCGAAACGCACACGCTCGTCGTGCCAGCCGACGTTCCTGAGATGATCACGCTCTTTCACGTCACGGGAGGATATGCCTACGTGGATCCCCATGGTAAAGCCGCGGGTTACGAGGATGTGTTCACAAAGCTGGATCGCGCCCGTGCACACTGCGAGACGGCCGGGTTGGGCACGGAGCACATTCAGCGGCTGATTCGCTGACAGACTTGAACGGCATGCCGTACATTCGGCGGCCCAGGGCGCCACCGTGCATTGGGATATTCCGTCTTCGGCCAGCGCAGGGTGCACGAGGTCGTCGCCGCGTAATGGTCCGCGCCAGTGAAGTGCTGCAGCAGTCATGAAGTCTGGAACTCTGAACTGCTAGCGCACCGGCCGACCGGTCTTCCTGGCCCAGTCCCCGATCAGCTCGTCGTACAGATCCTGTTCGATCAACTGCGCCTTGTCCTCGATGACGATGCTGATGTCCAGGGATCCGGTCTCCATGAGCTTGCGCGCGCGCTCCCAGTGCAGCTGCGCTGCGCCCAACCAGCCCCACCCGGTGTGCAGCGTGAACGCGGTACCCGGTATCACCGGGCCCAGCACGCTGATCGGGACGGGCAGGGACCGCACGAGTTCGGCCGTCATCTCGGCTGTGGCACCGGGGTATACGAGCGCGTCCGCGCCGGCTTCGGCATAGGCGCGCCCCCGATCGATGGCCTCCTTGAGCGAGCCGGATCCGCCGCCGCGATGCTTGCTCGTGAACAGCTCGTCGCAGCGCCCGATGATCACGAACGCCGGGTCCTGCCGTGCCTTGACGATGGCCTGCAGCCGCACCTGCATGTCGGCGATCGGCAGCAGCCCGCCGGCGTATGCCGAGTGCTTCGGGTTGATCTCATCCTCGACGTGGAAGCCCGCGATGCCGGCGCGTTCGTAGCGCCGGGTGAAATGAAAGGCATCGGCCACGGTTTCCCCGAGCGTATCGGCGTCGACGATGAGGGGGATGTCGATCGCCGCTGCAATCCGCGCGGCCTGCTCGATCTGTTCCACCTGCGAGAAGATGCCATTGTCGGGCACGGCGTAATGAAACGCGCTGCAGGCGTGGCCGCCCAGATAGGCGGCCTTGAATCCAACGCGTTCGACGATGCGCGCGGTCAGCGCGCTGTAGGCATCGGCGACGATGAAGTGCTCGCCGCGATTGATCAGGTCGCGTAGTTTCTGCGCTTGGCTCGGCATGGCTTTCCCCTGGTGTCGTGGTTCCGTGATGGGTGCGGTGGCACATGGTGCCATTGAATCGGGTGCGCCGCCTCCCGCTGCGAAGTTGCCTGCCTAAGGCGGATGGCCGGGCAGGTCGAAGACGAGCACTTCGGCCCGCGCGCCGCGGTCGAGGCTGAGCGTGGCGGTGTCCGTGAGCTTCATGGC
>Ga0075030_100000354_pt1 | contig 39372 bp, 29 predicted proteins | sample LitLauG_LLR_2012_FD_71393 | JGI IMG/M metagenome (GOLD analysis project Ga0075030, IMG submission 71393) | Freshwater sediment microbial communities from Pennsylvania, USA - Little Laurel Run_MetaG_LLR_2012 | ecosystem: Environmental > Aquatic > Freshwater > Creek > Sediment | place: USA...
GAACAAAGCGGACCTAGTTGACAAGATCGCAGGCGCATGTGAAATCAGCAAGGCACAGGCCACGACTGCGATTGATACCGCCGTGGACAGCATTACGTCTGCCCTCCGCAAGGGAGATCGTGTAGCTTTGATAGGCTTCGGCACTTTTTCTGTGTCGCAGAGAAAGGCACGGAACGGGCGCAACCCGCAGACCGGAGCTACTATCAAGATCGCTGCGCGCAAAGTCGCGAAGTTTACCCCTGGCGCTGAACTCAAGAAGTCTGTCAATAAAAAGTAGGCCGGAAGTAAAACTCAAGATCGAAGATCGAAGGAACGGCAGGGGGTCGGCCCTGCCGTTTTTGCTGCGACTAAGAACCGCGTTGCGGGAGCAGCGACATGAGTACCAAATTCTTGGCGGGGGATCGGATCATAGTTTCATCCGCTTTTTGCTGGGCAAGGAACGCGACAGGAGCCGTCAGTGAGCCCCCCTCGCAAGTGATTGCACTGAGCGGTCCCTGGGACAATAACCTTACCCGAATTGAACGTAGCGCGTTGGGGGAGGCAACCGTCTACTGGGTCTGGTTTGATGAACCACAGTTCGATGCTGACGGGGATGGTCCGTTTCGAGGAGGCCAGATCCATGAAGATGCGCTTGCCCTGATCTCAAGGATTTCAAATTGAGCGTGGACCCAATTTCCAAAAGAATTCTAATTCTGCTTGGATTACTGACTTTGCTCGGCGCGCAGGAAGTGGGAAAAGTGCCATTCGGCACATGGCAGCACCTGTCCGCAAATCCCGTAATTAATCCGCGGAGCAATGGGTGGGAAGCCGCGGGCACATTCAATCCGGCAGTGATCGTCGAAAAAGCTGCGCACGGGGACAAGATCGTGATGCTCTACCGTGCCCAAGACAAGCAGGGAACGTCGCGGCTGGGGTATGCCGAGAGCCGGGATGGAGTGCACTTCACCCGCCGCGACCAACCCGTTTTCAGTCCCTCGGAGGATTATGAGAAAGACGGCGGCGTCGAGGATCCGCGTCTGGCTCAATTCGGGAATACTTACTATCTGACCTACACCAGCTACAACAAGAAAGACGCTCAGCTGTGTCTGGCGACCTCCAGGGATTTGATTCATTGGGATCGCAAAGGCGTCATCATCCCTGCGAACAAGGGAAACTGGAATGTGAAGTGGACGAAGTCAGGCGCCATCGTGCCGGAAAAGATCGACGGCAAATATTGGATGTATTTTCTGGGCACCAGTGCCGACAACAAGGATCAGGCTGGTCTGGCCTCCTCCACCGACTTGATTCATTGGAGCGAGGCCACGCAGATTCCAGTGCTGCCGGTGCGGCTCGGGCACTTTGATTCGCGCGTGGCGGAGCCGGGCCCAGCGCCGATCCTCACGTCGAACGGGATTGTCCTGATCTATAACGGCGCCGACGACAAACTGGTGTACCGCACTGGAATCGCGATCTTTGACCGCGCCGATCCGCGGAAACTGATCTGGCGAAGTGACAAACCTGTGTTCGCTCCCGAAAAAGAGTGGGAGAAAGTCGGCCAGGTTCCTAACGTGGTTTTCGTGGAAGGTATGGTGGAACAGCGCGACCGTTACTTGTTCTACTATGGCGGCGCGGACACTTATGTGGGTGTGGCCGAAGCCCCCCGTATTCATTGATGCGCGCTTGACCCCCTGCCAGCACCCACCCTAACATCGATTGGGGCCCATGCGAGTTCAGATTGTTTCTTCTTTGGTGGTCAATTCCGTTTGCCGCACGCTAGTGAGCGTGTGTTTCTTGCTCTCAGGAATGCCGGTCGCGCAGCAAGCGAAGCCCGCACCCGCTGCCATCGCCAACTTCACGGACGTCGCCGACAAGGCCGGTCTGACCGCGCAGAACATTTTCGGGGGCGTCGACACCAAGAAATACATCATTGAAACCACTGGCAACGGGGTCGCGATTTTCGATTTCGACAACGACGGCTGGCCCGATATTTTTCTCGTGAACGGCACCAGGCTCGATGGATTTCCATCTGGGCAAGGCCCAACCAACCGCCTGTATCGCAACAATCGCGACGGAACTTTCACCGACGTCACTGCCAAGGCAGGTCTGACCGGAACCGGCTGGGGACAGGGCGTTTGCGTCGGCGATTACGACAACGACGGTTGGCAGGACTTGTACGTTACGTACTACGGCAAGAACCGGCTCTACCACAACGATCACGGCATCTTCACCGAAGTTGCCCAAAAAGCCGGTGTCGCTGGGTCAGGCAAATCCTGGGGCACGGGCTGTGCCTTCGTCGACTACGACCGTGACGGCCATCTGGATCTAGTCGTAGCCAACTATGTGGATTTCGATCTGGCGTCGGCGCCGGCTCCCGGAGAGCGGCCGACCTGCATGTGGAAGGGTGTACCGGTGATGTGTGGGCCGCGCGGGCTGGCCGGTGCCAAGAATATTCTTTATCACAACCGCGGTGATGGGACGTTTGAAGATGTCACCACGAAGGCGCACATCGACCGCACCGACGGCCACTATGCCTTCAGCGTGTCGACCCTCGACTTCGACGAAGATGGCTGGCCCGACATCTTTATCGCCTGCGACAGCACACCTAGCATTCTTTATCGCAATAACCACGACGGCACCTTCACCGACATCGCGGTCACCGCGGGAGCGGCCTTCAACGAGGACGGACGCGAACAGGCGGGGATGGGATCAACGATCGCGGATTACAACGGCGACGGGCATCTCGATATTTTCAAGACCAACTTCTCTGACGATACCTCTACGCTCTACAAAAACAATGCTGACGGCTCATTTACCGACGCCACCACAGTCGCGGGTCTCGGGCTGTACACCCAGTACCTGGGCTGGGGAACGATGTTCCTCGACATCGACAACGACGGCTGGCCCGACTTGATTCTGGTGAACGGCCACGTATATCCCGAGGTGGATAGCCAGCATCTCGGCAGCAACTATAAAGAACCGCGTATTCTTTACCACAACAATGGCGACGGGACCTTCAGCGACATTTCCGCATCCGGCGGACCGGGCATTACTACTGCGGCTTCCTCGCGCGGTCTCGCCGTTGGGGATTTGTGGAACGATGGCAGGATGTCGGCGGTGATCAATAACATGAATGCCGCGCCGAGCCTGCTGGCGAATCAGATTCACAACTCGAATCATTGGGTGGCGATTCACACTGTCGGAACCAAGTCGAATCGCGACGGCATTGGCGCGCGCGTTCGAATCAAAACGGCCGCGCGTGTGTTGGTCGATGAAGTTCGCAGCGGGTCCAGCTACATCTCGAACAGCGACATGCGAGTTCATTTCGGTCTGGGCTCAGCCTCGAAAATTGAGTCGGCCGAAATCCGCTGGCCAAGCGGGTTGACGGAGCGCTTCGCGAATCTGCCTGTGGACCAGATTCACACTCTCAAAGAAGGTACAGGCGCGGCTGTAGAACTTGATCCGAAGAAGCCATAGGACGAAGCCGATGAAACTGGGTGCCCCACCCTTGTCGCGTTTTGTGCGACAGGGTGGGTTTTTTGATTCTCGAATGGCCTCCCGCGGATTTTCGACAGAGCGACCCCGAGCAAAAGCGAGGGGGAGTCGAACGGGAATCTCCCCCGGCAGTGACTCCCGGGAGATTCCTTCGACTTCGCTCAGGACAGGCTCTCAGCTCCGCCTGAAGAACCGCGACGCTAAGGCCGCCGTCTAAAACACAATGGCCACGATTCAAACTGAGGCCCTACCGAAAGATCTGATGTAGTGCCCGATTACTTGCCCGGCTTGGAACTCTTCGGGAACTGCATCGTGCGGCTGATGCCTTCGCCCTCATTGACGAAGATCAACTGGTTCGCCTTGATGTCTTTCAGCGTATCGACCTGGCCGCTGGGCCAGCGAATTTCGAGCACATCCACTCTTTCAGCTTTCCCCAACCCGAAGTGAACCCGCAGATCATTCTGTGAAAAATAACCTCCGCCGCTGCGGACTTCGTCCATCTGCTGGTGCGGCTTCGCTTCTCCGGGCGGGTGCGTAACGCACGTCAGGCGAGCGCCAATTCCGCTGCGGTTCGACTTCGTACCGATGGTGCGGACTTTGATCCAGTTGTTGTCGAGCTTGGTGTCGCAGCGAAGAAGCTGCGGATAGTCGTTGACGGTGTTGACGACCACATCGATGTCGCCGTCGTTATCGAAATCGCCAAACGCCGCGCCCCGCGACGGACTCGGCTCGGAGATACCCGGCCCAGCCTGAAAGGAAATGTCCGCGAAGTGGCCGTTCCGTAGATTCTGGTACAGCAACTTGCGCTGCGCATAGCCAGCTTCCGTTCTCAACTGTTCGACCTCCGGATAGACGTGGCCGTTGCAGATCAGGATGTCGGGCCAGCCATCGTTATCCATATCGAAAAAGCCGACGCCCCAGCCCAGGAACTGCGTGTGTGCGCCCAGACCCGCGGTGAACGTGGCGTCTTCGAAATTCGCTCCGCCCTGATTGTGGTAGAGCGAAGGCGTATCGCCGGCGAAGTTCGTCTTGACCAGATCCAGGTTGCCATCCATATCGTAATCTGCGGCCGCGATACCCATGCCGGCTTGCGGTTTGCCGTCAGGGCTGAGTGCACAGCCAGCTTCGATCGCGATGTCTTCGAACTTTCCATTCTTCTTGTTCTGGTAAAGGGCACTGGCGGTGGAATCGTTGGCCACGTAGATGTCGGGCCAGCCGTCGTTGTCCAGATCGGCGGTCAGCACGCCCAAGCCGTAGGTGCCGTTGGCACGGAGAATCCCGGACGCCTCGGATACATCGGTGAACGTGCCGTCACCGTTGTTGTGGTAGAGAATGTTTTTGCCGCCTTGCAATCCAGGAGGCCCGCACGCCACCATGACGCTCTTGTAGAGGCATGGGCCTGATTCGGGCACAGGCGCGGTCGCGAGATCAAGTTCAATGTAGTTGGCGACGAACAGATCGAGGTGCCCGTTGCGGTCGTAATCGACGAACGCGCAGCCGGTGTTCCAGCGCGTGCCCTTGCTCGCCACGCCAGCCTTCTGGCTGACGTCAGTAAACGTGCCGTCTCCATTGTTGTGATAGAGAACGTTTCTTCCAAAGTACGTGACGAACAGGTCGTCCCAGCCATCGTTGTCGTAATCGCCAACGCAGCAACCTTGGCCCCAACCGGAGTGGGCGACGCCCGCTTTTGCGGTCACGTCGGTGAATGTGCCATCACGATTGTTGCGGAAAAGATGCGAGGTCGGCTCACTTCCTAAAGGGAACCCTTCCAGGCGCGTACCGTTTACAAGGAAAATGTCGAGCCAGCCATCGTTGTCGTAGTCGTAGAAAGCGACGCCGCATCCGGTTGTCTCGAGCAGATATTTGTTCTTGTGCTCGCCACCGAAGATCGTCTTGACATTCAATCCAGCTTCGCGCGCGACGTTGAGGAAACTGACGCCGAGATCGGCGGTCTGAGTCTTGGGTTCATCTTTTGGGGCGGCGGGCTTTTGTTGCAGGAGCGCTTCTGCTCGCAGCCAGCGCGGGCGGGCGAGCGCCAGCACGTTCTCCAGCGAGAGCACCAGAGCCGAACGGCTGAGAGATTTCAGAAACACGCGGCGTGAAGGGAACAATAGATCGCTACCTGGCCCACTCGGCTCGTGCTAAAATTCGCCCCTAATTCTTATATTCAGTGAACCGCCACTTTGCAAGCGCCGCTCCGGCCCAAGGGACTACCGCATTGAATCATGCGTTTGTCCACCTCCGAAATCTGGCATGTATGGCATTGGCCGCGATGTGGCTGATTTTCGTGAGTTTTTCCGTGGCACAGCAACCTGCGCAATCGCCCGAGTTAACGCGACCCGTTCGCACCTGGGAGTTTCTTCCTGTTGTCGGATCTCGTGCCGGGCTGTTCGGCAACGAGAGCGGACGATTCGAGGCTTGGGTCTATCCCCTCAAGATTTTTCGCGAGTTCCATCTGATTTTCCACGTCGGGGATCGGGCGCTTCCTGCTGAAGGTCTCGCCCGCACTCTGACCGTCCGTCCCGAGTCGGCGTCGATCCTGTATGCGGGAGATTCCTTCCGTGTGCGCGAGACCCTGTGTGTGCCCGTGAACGAGGCCGGGGCAGTAATCCTTCTCGATATTGAAACCGAACAGCCATTGGAAGTAGAAGCCGCGTTCACACCCGACTTCCAACTCGAGTGGCCGGCCGCGCTGGGCGGAACGTTTGTTGATTTCGACGCCAAGCAACACGCATTTGTCTTTGGCGAGGAGACCAGAAAATTTGCGGCGCTGGTTGGGTCTCCGACCGCCGGAGATCCTCACCTTGCCTACCAGACGAATTATTCTTCGGCGGACGAGAATTCTCTGCGCTTGGGCGTGACCCAAAGAGGAAAAGATCAGAAAGCGTTGGTCATTGCCGCTTTTGTCGCAGGCCGGGCGGACGCGGACAAGGTCTATCAGCACCTGCTGACTTCCTATGCAGACTCGATGCGTGAGTCGGCGGACTACTACCGCGCTTATCTGGGCAAGACCGTCAGCCTCGATCTCCCCGACGCCGCCCTCCAACAGGCTTACGACTGGGCGCGGATCAGCACCATTCAAGGATCGGTGAACAATCCATATCTAGGCTCGGGCTTAGTTGCCGGATATCGGACTTCGGGTGTCGGTCAGCGTCCGGGGTTCGCGTGGTTCTTTGGCCGAGACTCGCTATGGACGTCGTTTGCTTTGAACGCCGAGGGCGATTATTCGACAAGCCGTGCCGCTCTCGATTTCATCAGCAAATATCAGCGTGAAGACGGCAAGATCCCGCATGAGATCTCGCAAAGCGCGAGTCTGGTGCCGTGGTTTAAAGACTATCCCTACGCATATGTTTCGGCTGACGCCACGCCACTTTTTATCATTGCGATGAATGATTATGCATCGCAGAGCGGAGACCTGGCGTTCGCGCGGGGAAAATGGGACAACGTGTGGCGGGCCTATCAATTCCTGCGCTCGACCTATGATTCTCAGGGTTTCGCGCAGAATGCGGGAGTTGGGCACGGCTGGGTCGAAGGCGGACCGCTGCTGCCGGTGAAGAATGAGTACTATCAGGTCGGCCTCGGGGTCGAGGCCCTGCGTGCACTCTCCGATCTGGCTCGTAAGCTTGGCAAAGAAGACGTAAGCAAGGATCTCGCGGCCAAGTTCGATCATGACAAAGTTGCGCTCGACCAAGCCTTCTGGTCACCTGACAGGAAGAGCTATGCCTTTGCCTTGAAACCCGACAACCAGCGCGTCGACGAACCGAGCGTTCTGACCACGGTTCCCATGTGGTTCGGATTGCCGGATGCAAGTCACGCCGACGAGACCATCACGCAACTCGCAAGCGTCGATCACCAAACCGACTGGGGCATGCGGATTATCTCGCAGCAGTCCAAGATCTATGATGGTTCCGGCTACCATTTTGGCGCGGTGTGGCCGTTGTTCACCGGATGGGCGTCCGTCGGCGAATATCGCTACCACCGCGCGTTTCCGGCTTATTCGAACTTGCGCGCCAACGCGCTGCTGGCGACCGACGGCGCACTGGGTCACTTCACCGAGGTCTTGTCCGGCGACTATTACCAGTCCTTTGCCACGAGTTCGCCACACCAGATCTGGTCCGCAGCCATGGTGGTCAGCCCGATTCTGCGTGGGATGTTTGGCCTGCAGATCGACGCGGAAAAGCCCCAGATCACGCTGGCTCCGCACGTTCCAGAGTCCTGGACCTCGTTTGCCATTCATAGCGTTAGCGTCGGTGGGACCAGCGTAGACTTTCAGTATCGCAAGACGACCGAAGCCGTGGTGCTCGAAGCCAAACGCTCCGGAAGCGGCGATTGCTGGGTCGAGTTCTCTCCGGCTTTTAGTTTGCGCACCGAGGTGGTTGGCGCCGAATTGAACGGACGACCTCTGCCGTTCAAAGTGCAGGAGAACAGCAATGACAAGCACGTTTACCTTCGATTTCAGTTATCGGGGGATGCTAACAACGTGGTCATTCGAGTGAAGAAAGACTTTGGCTTGTCCCTGGACAACGAACTCCCGTCGCTGGGGAGCGCGAGCTTAGGCCTGCGCGTCGTCTCGGAATCATGGAATGCTGCCAGGACCCAACTGCAGTTAGAAGTCGCAGGTCTGGCGGGAAAAATCTATGACCTGGGTGTTTGGAATCCCGGCCAGATCTCTTCAGTGGAAGGGGCCACACTTACTAAAGTGGGAAAGCTTGCAATTCAGATGCCCACTGGACCAGTCGATGCCTACGTCCAGCAGAAGGTCGCGATTCACTTCGCACACCCCTGATTGGCCGCGCCCGCAGGTCAGGCCGGAGCAGAGCAAAAAGGATTAGACTCACGGTATATGTCCAACGTTGTTGCGGCGAACTTCACTATCTTTCTCCAGGAGTGTTGTACTGACTATGCGACGTAAATCTTCGTATGCGTTGTTGTGCGCCTTTCTAATGATGTCGTTGCTCGCTGCGGCCGCGCAGAATGCCAAGGCTGTAGATGAGGAAGGCCACCAATGGTGGCAGCACGCGGTTTTCTACGAGCTGTATCCCAGGAGTTTTGCGGACAGCAACAACGACGGGGTCGGCGATCTGAACGGCATTACCTCGAAGCTGGACTATCTGAAAGATCTCGGCGTGGACGCGATCTGGATCTCGCCCTGCTTTCCGTCACCGCAAGTCGACTTCGGCTACGACGTTTCCGACTACGAGAACATCGACCCGATGTACGGAACGCTGGCGGACTTCGATACCCTGGCCAGCGAGGGCAAAAAACGGGGGATTCACATCATTCTCGATTTCGTCGTGAACCACTCTTCTGACCAGCACAAGTGGTTTCTGGATTCGAAATCGTCTCGCACGTCGGAACACCGCGACTGGTATGTCTGGCGCGACGGGAAAGGGCCCGGGCAGCCGCCCAACAACTGGATCTCGATTTTCGGGGGCTCGTCGTGGGAGCTCGATCCCGCCACCAACCAGTATTACTACCACATGTTTTACGCCGGACAGCCAGACCTGAACTGGCGCAACCCGGCGGTGAAAGATGCCATGTTTGACGTAACCCGCTGGTGGTACAACCGCGGTGTCTCCGGGTTCCGACTCGATGCGGTGGACACGCTGTTCGAAGACCCCAATCTGCACGACAACCCGGTACTGTCCGGAAAGAACGCCCTCGGCGATCCCAACCAGGAGAGCAGGTACAACCAGAAACTGCCCGAGGTGCATGACGTGCTTCGTGGACTGCGCAAAGTAGCCGATGAAAGCAATGCTGTGCTGATCGGCGAGACGTGGACCGCCGACATCACCGAACTGAATCGCTACTACGGCGAGGGTAACAATGAATTGCAGTTGCCCATGGATTTTCTTTTCACCAAGGTGGATAAACTCTCGCCTGCGGAATTTCGCAAACAAATTGCGGCCGTCAATTCCGCTTCGGGTTGGCCGACATTTGTCATCAGCAACCACGACATCGTGCGCTCCTACGATCGCTACGGCGACGGGGAGCACAACGATCAGATCGCGAAACTAATGGCTGGCCTGTACCTGACTCTGCGCGGGACGCCGATTATGTACTACGGCGAGGAGATCGGGATGAAGACGACGCCTCCCACGCGCAAGGAAGACGTGAGAGATCCGGTCGGCCGCGTTGGATGGCCGAAGGAAAAAGGCCGCGACGGCGAGCGTACTCCGATGCAATGGGACGAGAGCGAGAATGCCGGCTTCTCGAAGGCTGTGCCGTGGCTTCCAGTACCATCGACCTACAAAACGCACAATGTGGCCGACGAATCAAAGGATCCCAATTCTGTGCTCGCCTTTTACAAGTCGGTGCTCAAACTGCGGCATACCAACAAAGCACTGTTGGACGGCAACTACGTGGCGTTGAATGAGAATGACCAGAATGTGCTTTCGTACTTGCGCACTTACAAAGATCAGGTCGTGCTGGTTGCTCTGAACATGTCCGGTGCCAAGCAGAAGGTGAACTTTGAAATGAGCAAGAATGGGTTCTCCTCGACGAAGGCTTTAGTAGCGACCGGGAAATCGGCCGCGAAGGGAGACGTGATCACGCTGGAGCCATACGGAGTCTTCATCGGCCAGCTTACGAAATAATGGGCACGGGGTGGCGCGATGCATGAACTGTCGATCGCGATGGGCATAGTGGATGCGGCGTTGGACGAGGCACAGCGGCGCGGTGTGCAGGTGAGCGCCGTGCATCTCCGGCTGGGCGCGCTTTCTGGGGTGGTCAAGGACGCGCTATTGTTTTCGTATGAAGTCGCGTGCCAGGATACGGCGCTGCAGGGTTCGCGTTTGATCGTCGAAGATGTTCCGGTGGTTGTGTTTTGTCCGCAATGCCAGGAGCGAAGGACGCTGAACTCCGTGCAGTCGTTCTCTTGTCCGGAGTGCAGCGCGCCGACACGAGATATTCTGCAGGGCAAGGAACTCGAGGTGTTTGCGCTGGAAGTGCAGGATTAGGAAGGTTCAGGAGTTGGAGATTCCCGAATGAGCGAGCCACGGTTGGTCGAAGTGCGCAGGAATGTTTTGAAGAAGAACGACGTGATCGCTCGCGCATTGCGCGAACAGTTCCGCGCGGCGGGAGTGTTTGTGGTGAGCCTGGTCTCGAGTCCGGGTTCGGGTAAGACCACTTTCCTGGAAAAGACACTCACGCAATTGCAGCCGCAGTATCGTGTCGCGGCTCTGGTCGGGGACTTAGCGACCGAGAATGACGCCGTGCGCCTGGCGCGCAGCAAGGCTCCGGTGAAACAGATAACGACCGGAACGCTGTGCCATCTTGAAGCGGCGATGGTTCAGGGCGCGCTGCAGGAATGGGATCTGCACCAACTGGACTTCTTGTTCATTGAGAATGTGGGAAACCTGGTGTGTCCGTCGTCGTATGACCTGGGTGAAAACTTGCGGCTCGTGTTGATGTCGGTGACCGAAGGAGAAGACAAGCCGCTGAAGTATCCGACGATTTTCAATAGCGCGGATGTTGCGGTGGTAACCAAGGACGATCTGGCGGTCGCGGTGGAATTTGACTGGGATGCGGCGCGGACGAGCATCCAGTCGGTGCGGCCTGGAATGCAGATCTTTCGCTTGTCGGCGAAAACCGGCGAGGGCATGGAAGAGTACTTGAACTTTCTTGCTGAGCAGTTAGCCGAGAAAAGGGCCGTGGCTCACATCTAAGGAACCTCGGAACCAGTCGTGATTGTGTCCGTCTAGTCAAAAGCCTGAACCGCAAAGTGCGCCAAGAAAAACCACAAAGGGCGCAAAGAAAATCAACGAAGCCGGCGGAGGCTACTCGATCAGAGCCTCCCGAGTGTGAGCAGTTGTTCGCACGGTCATTTCGAGCACGCCTCAGACTGAGGAAATCTACTGAAAAAATAGTTGATTGGGCGGCCTATGGAACCGTGTTTCCGCCGAGCCCGTTCTGGGAAAAACTCGAACTTTGGGGGCACCCCCCTCCCCCCCCTCTGAATGGCTTGTCTGGCGCGGGGTTTGCAAAACTGCTTTGCAAAATCTAGAGCCGCAAGGGGTTAGAGGTCAAAATCTTGACAACAAAGAACTTAAGGGTTGCTCCGCGGCTTTTCCATGTACCGCCTTCGCCTCAGCGATGATGAGCTGTCTTGCCTGTGGAAGGCAAGGTTGGATGTCACATGGTTGGCTGTATCTTCTGTGAGTTTATGGGACGATGTATCGTAGCTCTGGAGTCCGTGTCGTAGCTCTTCTTTCGCCCCTCCGGGGCTAGCTGATTTCCCACTTGCTACCCACCGCTTACGCGGTGGGCTGCATTCTTTCGCCGCTCCGCGGCTCGGACTCCATGCCCTTTTTCGGCACGACTGAAGTCTCGCCCTCCCGCTCAATCTGGCGGTCAACCGTAACGTGAAACTGGTCTAGAAACCGTATTTCGCGACGATCCTCTTCTCTTTTTTTCCGATTACTGCAATTGCGGCGTGCTCTGCCGGCAGAGTCACTGAAAGTGGAACGCCGGTGGCTTGGTCTCGAATGTTGATCGTCGTGTCGTTTGCTGAGTCGGAGACGAGGACATAGAGCACGGAGTCCGCAACGACGGTTGGGAATACTAGCACTCCGGGCGGGAGCGGCGTCTGCATAGTGAACATCGGGGGGAGGTTCAGCCGGTTGGAGACGTAGGTGTAGAGCGCGGCCGTAGCCTGCAAGTCTTCGGAGAGTTCCACGGGGTAGGACGTCCAGAAGACTCGTCCTTTGCCGTGAGGGATTTCCTTGAGAGTGGAGCCATCTTCGAAGCGCAGGGAAACCAGCCAGTTTTGTTGGGGCTGACCAAAAGCGAGCGGGAGGGAACGGGTGGCTAGACTGACGGTGGCGTTGTGAGAAGTGAGGGGTTCGACGTGCGCCGGAAGCCCGAGGTCAACGGTTCTGTGGACAACCTGCCAGTGCTCGTCGCGCTCGACTGGGCCAGTGACGAGGAGATTGCCTCCCGCGTCAACGTAATTCAAGAGTGCGCGCCACGCGGTTTCGCTGAGTGCTTGGGGCGACGGCAGAATGGCCCACTTGGGGGCGCCCATCTTCTCGATCTGATTTTCGGCAATTACATAGGACGGAAAGTGGACGTCGTAAGCCAAGGCGCGCACGGCACGCCGCTGTGCCTCCAATTGGAAATCCGCGAGCACAGAGTACTGCGCGGCCTGCGAGGTGATAATCGCAATCGAAGGCTGTTGCGGATCGCGGAGGTGTTCCTGCAATGACGGAGTGAATTGAGCAAAGGCGCGTATCACCGAAGCCTCCGGCTTCTCGGTGTAGTCGGTGCGCACGGCTCCAATCGGTGTTTCGTTGCTCTCCGTCATGTAGGAATTCGTGTTCCACAGCCATTCGATCGCGCCAGAACCCTGAATGAAGGACGTAGCGATCTTTCGTTCGAGTAGCGCTGCTTCGCTCTCTGGTGTGCGGCGGGCGACCTCGTCGATATTTAATTCGCGCTGCAGGCCAGTTTCCTGAATCAGAAGTGCTTCTCCCGGCTGCTTGGCGGCGAGCGAGTCCCACAGGATGTAGTCGTTCTGCCACCAGGAATGGTTAGTCGTGAAGTCGACGGACTGTCCCCAGAAGGCAGGGGATAGACGGTCCTGGATGCCGCCTTCATCTTGTCCGACGGTGACGAGTTGCTGCGATCCGGCGGCGCGGATCGTGTCGCGCATGGTGCGCGCCCAGTTGGCGAACGACTCCTGGGCGAAGAGGAAATAATCGTTGACCCTCAGTGAGTTTTTGCCGATGTACATGCCGCGGGGCGAGAACTCGTCTTCGAGCGGAAGAGAGATCTCTCCGGTCACAGATTCGGGGGGAACATTCCATAGCATCGCCAGCTTCGATCGATCTGGATAGCGTGCGCTCAGCCAACGATTCCAGCTCGCCAGTTCGATCGGGTCGCCATTGGGCCGCATGGTCCACAGATGTTGGGAAAAACTCGGCTCGTTGATGAGATCCCAGGCGAGGAAGGGGACGTCATGGAATCGCGTGACAACGGACGAAATCAAAGTCTGCTGTTTGCGGACAGTCTCCGGGTCGAGAAAGGCGTTTGTGCCTCCGAGCACATCGGGCAGAAATGCAAAGAAGTTGAACTGCACCGGCAGCCCGTACTTGCGGGCGGTCATAAGATACGCCTCGAGCGTTCGCAGGGTGCGCTCGTAAGGCTGACCGTTTTCGTCGCAGAACTTGTCCCAGCCGGTCCACCAGCCGGTTCGGATCATGTTCAGGCCGGCATCGTGGATCTGCGCGAGATCCTGATTCCACACGTATACGTTGGGATGCTCGACATACAGGCGCTGGACCTCGCTCGACATGTACGTGGTGCCGATGACCGCCAGGGGATGGCCGTCAAGCTCGAAATAGTCGTGGTTGACGCTGAGGTGGGGACCGGAACGAAGATAGGACTCGTCTCGAATCCAGAATGCAGAGTGATAGATGGCGCGAACATGCACGCCTTCCATCAGTTGCGCCTCCACGAGGTAGAGTCCCTTGCCGTCTGGGGCTGCCAGTGTGATTGGTTGGGTGGACGGCAGAGCGGCGCTTACGGTGATCTCCTTCGAACGCTGCCCGTCCGGGAACGATGTAATCTTCACGGATGCTGCTGTTTTCTGCTCGTCCGCCGCATTCCAAACGACCCGCATCTGTACGGGTTCGCCCGCCAGGTACAACGGCAATAGCGGACGTGCGGTAAATTCCTCGGCGCCCTGCAATGCGTGCTCCGCAAGAGATTGCACCAAGGTTCTATTGTCGAAGAACTCGCCGGGAAGCTCTGCGTTCACGAAAATCCAACGACCGCCATCGAAGCCATTTCGGTAGTGATCGACCTGGACGGCCGGGGCGGACATCTTCCGGCCGTTCTTTATGCCCCAGGCGAGCGAGTCGAGGCGGGCGTCGATGGAACCGGCGGCTCCGCCGCGATGGTAAAGGTCGACGGCACTCAGGCGGATCACCGGGCTGAAGGCGCGCTTCCAGGCAAAGGGACGAACCTGCACGGCCAATTCTGGATTAGGCAGGAACTGTGCACCGTCGGAGCTGGGAGTCTCCTGATACTGATCGATCATCAGGGGACGTATGAAGCGCACACTGTAGTCGCGCAGTCGCCACGCCCCGTGATCCCGCCAGGCCCCGCGAGTAAATGGCATACCACCTAGAACGAGAAGATTCCCGCCTCGATCCAAGAAGGCTTTGATTGCCGGCCATGCATCCTCAGGGAAGGCTGAGCCGTAGGGCAAGACCAGAAGGTGGCTGGATGGCAGGGCCAGAGCGGTTTGAAGCTGGTCAGTATTTGCGAACTGCGCCCCAGGCAGGATTGCGGCCAACTGCTGAGACGAAACGCTGGCTGAGTCGGCCGACGGAAACCCGGCCTCGCGGAATACGACCGTGCCGGATGCTCTGGTCTGGGCTGACAATGAGAGCGTGCCGGCTAGCAGGGACAGACTGGCGAATAGGAAGATCACAGGATTGCGCATAGGCACAGCTTCATGGGGATCCCGCACAAGTGTAGCGCTTCGAAGTCTCCGGCAGGGGGAGGGTAATGTCAAGCTAGAGAATCGATTTTGTTCGGGTGAATCGGAATTCTCTGCTTGAAGAAAAAACCCGAATCTCTGTGCCCGCGATGCTATGATGGCGAGCGGTCGTGGTTCCTATTCTCCGTCGAATGGTGGATACAGACCTCATGGCAATTACAGCCCCGAATACTCCTACAACGGCCACGGCGCCCGGCGTCGACCAGAGCTACGGCGCTCCGCTGGCTACGGTGACGACGCTCTTCTTCATGTGGGGATTTCTGACCTGCCTGAACGACATTCTGGTTCCACACCTGAAGTCGATTTTTGACCTGAACTACGTGCAGTCCCAGTTAATCCAGTTCGCTTTTTTTGGATCGTACTTTATTTTCTCTATACCTTCCGGCAAACTCATTGACTGGATTGGCTACCAGAAGTCGATGGTGGCGGGTCTGCTCACTATGGGCATCGGTGCCTTCCTGTTTGTGCCAGCGGCGAGCGTCCCATCCTATCCACTATTCCTTGGAGCGCTCATTGTTCTTGCTGCGGGAATCACGTGCTTGCAGGTCGCGGCCAATCCCTATGTGACAGTTCTGGGTAAACCGCAGACTGCTTCGAGCCGCCTCAATCTCACGCAGGCGTTCAATTCACTCGGCACTTTTCTGGCGCCTTTCTTCGGCGGTTGGCTGATTCTGAGTGCTGCTCCAAAAGCTATTGAGGAAATACGAGCGATGGCACCCGATGCCCTGCAGGCCTATCGCTTGCATGAGGCCGCGTCAGTCAAGACGCCCTATGTGGGGCTGGGAATTGCGCTCGTATTGCTCGCGACAGCCATCGGTAGTTTTCATCTACCGAAGATCGAGCACGCTCAGCACAAGGTCGGCGAAAAAGTGAACGATTCCATCTGGAAGCACCCGAGTTTGATCTTCGGGGCGATTGCCATCTTCGTCTACGTTGGTGGTGAAGTCTCCATTGGAAGTTTCCTGGTCAACTATTTCACGCAGCCGGAGATTGGTGGTCTGACGGCGAAGGTTGCGGCCAGCTTCGTTGCTTTCTACTGGGGAGGTGCGATGGTCGGCCGCTTCATTGGATCAGCGCTTCTGCAGAAGGTAAGTACGCGCCGGCTGCTCGGAATCTGTGCGGTATGCGCAGCTTCACTCGTCGCGATTTCGATGCTGACTACGGGGCACTTCGCGATGTACAGCATCATCCTGGTCGGCTTTTTTAATTCGATCATGTTCCCGAGCATCTTTACCCTGGGGGTGGCCGAACTTGGCCCCCTTACCGGCGACGGTTCTGGAGTGATGATCTCGGCGATCGTGGGTGGGGCCATCATTCCGGTGGCGCAAGGCGCGATTGCGGATCGCATCGGCATTCATCACGCGTTTTTTCTGCCGGTGATTTGCTACTTGTACATCCTATTCTTCGCCTTGAGCGGATCGAAGCCGAACAGCGAGCGTTACGCACGGGGATGACGAAAGGGTGGAGGGGGATTCTAAACCGGGTGCGCAGGTGTGGAAGGGGCGTGCGGGGAATCACTGACAGCCCTTAAACGTTGATTTAGATTTGTCACGCAATTCGAGGATTGCTTGAGAGACAATCCTGACGAAACCATGGGGCAAAACAGGAAGTTCGTCCCAAAAAACGGGGTGATAACACTTAAGGCCGTTGCCCAGCATGTTGGACTCACTCCCGGCACAGTATCCGCAGTTCTGAACGACGCACCGTCGGCCCGTTCGATTCCGCAGGACACGAAGAATCGGATCCATGCGGCGGCCAAGGAACTGAATTACCGTCCCAATTTTTTCGCTCGCACTCTGCGCAACAAGCGTACCTACACCATCGGAGTGATCGCGGAAGAAATTGGAGACTCCTACGGCTCGGCAATCATCAGCGGTATCGAACAGCACTTGCGGAAGCGGGGCTATTTCTTTCTGACCGTGGCTCACCGGCACGACCCGGAGTTGCTGAGTCAATACTCGCACATGCTGTCGGAACGGGGAGTCGAGGGCATCATCACGGTCGATACTACAGTGCACGAGGCTCCGGCCTTGCCGACCGTTTCCGTCGCCGGACACAAAAAGCTGAAGGGCGTCACCAATGTTATTCTCGACCACCACCGCGCGGCGGTGCTGGCGCTGACGTATTTGAAGGAACTTTCGCACCAGCGGATCGCGTTCATGAAGGGGAATCCCTTGAGTTCGGACTCCAAGGATCGGTGGGACGCAATCTGCGAGGTTGCAGCACAGATTGGGCTGAAGATCGAATGCGATTTGGTCGCGCAGATCGAGAGCGAGGAAGCCACGCCGATGTTGGGCTATCCGGTTACCAAGCAACTGCTGGCACGAGGGAAACCTTTCACCGCGTTGTTTGCGTACAATGACATCTCGGCCATCGGCGCGATCCGAGTATTACAGGAACAGGGATTGCGTGTTCCGCAGGATGTCTCGGTGATGGGGTTTGACGATATTCCGGGGGCGGCTTTTTACACTCCAAGTTTGACTACGGTGCGACAACCATTGAATCGCATGGGCGAGGTGGCCGCGCAAAGCCTGCTGGAGCGAATTGAGGGGAAAAAGGAATACCCGTCAGAGATCGCGATTGAACCCGAACTGGTCGTGCGCGAATCTACTACGAGAGCGCCTGGCCATAGTTGACGCGGATGCATCAGTGTTCCGGATGACGACTGGCCAACCTGCCTGATCCCTTCATGTCTGTTTCCGGCACACCCCGAGCTGTAGGCTCTGCTAAGACTCTCACGGTTGCTGCGCATGCCGCATTTATCCCGATTGGCATCGTGACGGTCCTTCTCAGCCCATTGTTGCCGACGTTGTCGGCAAGGTGGTCGCTGAACTATTCCCAGGCGGGCGCTCTGTTCACGGCACAATTCCTGGCCTCAACAGTCGCCGTAATGCTGTCTGGTGTCTTGATCGTTCGTTGGGGATATCGATTCGCAATCAAGGCCGGCCTTCTGGTCATGGCGGTGAGCGTGGCCGCGCTGCTGGCCGGGTCGCGGGTGCTGGGGATGGCTTGCATTGCCGGCTATGGGACGGGACTCGGGCTGGCGGTTCCGGCGGCTAATTTGCTGGTGTCTGAAGTCAATCCGGGCCGGCGAGGAGCTGCGCTGAATCTGCTCAACTTTTCCTGGAGCGCAGGCGCCGTTGCGTGCCCATTCCTGGTGAGCGCCGCCACGAAGGCCCATCGAGTGCCGCTCTTCCTCGCGTTGGTTGCTGGATTGTGTGCGCTTGTACTGGTCGGGATCGCCGCCATGCCTTCTTCAATCACGGAGCCCTCGGAGACCAGAGTTGCGGGGACGAGCGCTTCCATCCCTTGGAAGGATCGTTCCTTTCCGATGCTGGCCGCGCTCTTCTTTTTGTATGTGGGAGCAGAAAACAGCTTTGGAGGCTGGGTCGCATCCTATGCCAACAGCCTGGGGAGCATGTCTGCTGCCATGTCGGTGATGACTCCTTCTTTTTTCTATTCCGCGCTGATGCTTGGTCGATGGATGGCGCCGCTGCTGCTCGGAAGGTTCGGAGAGATTCGGGTCGCGCAGGCCGGTGTGCTGCTGGCGTGCGCGGGCATGGCAGGACTGGTGGGGTCGCACTCGCTGCAGAGTGTGGTGGCGAGCGCGAGCGCGGCCGGACTGGGGCTTTCGGCCGTGTATCCAATTACGATCTCGCTGTTGTCGCGCGAATTTGGATCCGCTGCTTCGCGGGTCGGGTCTTTCATGTTTACCTGCGCCAACCTTGGGGGGGCGATTCTTCCGTGGCTGGTTGGTGTCTCATCTCACCAACTCGGAACGCTCAAGGCGGGACTAGCCGTGCCTCTGATCGCTGGCGCTTTGATGTACTTTCTGTACCAGCGAGACTGGAAACCTGCCGCAGTGGAACAAGCGGTGTAGAGTTTGGAGCACTCTAAGTAACCTTTGAACACGTCGCAATTGGGTCTGGCGATCAAAAGCCTGAACCGCGAAGACCGCTAAGAAAGGCCGCGAAGGCCGCGAAGAAAACCGGCGAGAGATCCGGCGGGGGACTTGATCAGAGGCTTCCTAAATGCGAACTGCTCTGGCGGCCAGGCGCGAGAGCCGGACCAGCCGGTAGAGCGGGAACAGCGGCCGGGGAAGTCGAACCGCTTGCCATTCGCTCGGGCCGGGAGTGAAGATCAAGCGCCCGAAGAACCGCAGGCGATCTGCCGGTCGTTCTCGCAAACGCATCATAAGGCGGAAGTAGGGGAAGGATTCTACGTCGTAGGGAGCGTCACTGGTGATGTGACTCTGAATCTCTTCTACGAGGGCCAGCGTCGCAGAGTCGTGCGGGAGATCAGTTCGCGCAGGGATGGCAGCGTCCAACAGCCGGTTCGCTGCCAGCATCGTCACCGACACAATACGCGTAATGCCAAGATATTTCGCTTGCGCGGCGATCCAATCCCAGTCGAGAGCGGGCAAGGCCATGAGGCGCGCAATGTCAGAGAGCCAGATCAGCCGTCCCCACACGTGTTTGGCGGCGTGGGCCGACAGGAGCAGAAGCAGGTCCGCGGGCGATGGCGTCTTCGTGAGATAGCCGGCGACTGAGATCGTCACCGCGCGCTCGAACAAGCCGTCCATGTCAAAATCGATGGCATAGAATCGTGGCTGAATAGCCCACTGCACTTCGAGAAGATTTCGTCCCGCCGCGCTGTCGAAGGCACATTCATATCCGGACTTCAGATAGGCCTGCTCCGTTTCCTCAGAAAAAAGAGGAGCGTGCGGCGTGTAGCCCAGCTCTGCGACAGCCCTCCGGATGCGTGGCATGTCCTTCGGCCGGACCAGCAAGTCGATGTCGCCAGCCTGCCGCAGCGTGATGTTGCCGTAGAGAGTTTCCGCAAGCGCCAGGCCTTTGTAAGGCATGACGTCAATACCGAGTGCGACGATGTGGTCGACGATTCGTGTTAGTTCGCGCGACAGGAGGAGGTTCTTGCAGAGATTGGTCTGATAGCTCTGCTTCAGCAACTTCATTTCTTCGGCAGGGACGGCGTCTTGCAAGCCGAGAAGAGCCTGATAGAGAAATGGCTGAGTGCCGTGCTGGTCAGCCCGAGCGAACAAAGACTTCCAACGGATCGGCTGTTGGAGCAGCGATCGGAGACGGGGGAGTTTTTCCTGAGGGGGCGGGGCGGAACAAGCGGCCAGGAGGATGGACCACTCAGAGTCGAGTGTGGTACGAGTCCCGGGCATGAGTTCAGGTGGAATCAGCGGGAGCGAACGGCTCAACAGGGTGCGAAAAAAATCTCTTCGTGCGCCGGGGGCTCCCTCAGCGGCTAAGCCGCGCCCTTTCAAAACGTGAGTACAAATTCAGTTTTCAGCCGCCGCTCAGACCGTCGCGGTGGCCATGGTCGGGAGCGGTCGAAGCGGTGGTGGCTGAACCTGTGCCACCTGAATCTGTATCAAGTTCGGCGCTGCGAGCTTCTTCGCCAGCATATTCGCCGACGGAATTCCGGTCCTGGCGAATGACTTCTCGCAATCCTGCGAGGACGGCCCGCGCATATTTCCTTCCATGTATGCCAGACCGGGACACCGCGTACAGCTCGATCCGTGAGAACAGTGCGTGCACGTTGTCAGGTCCTTCACGCGGATTGAGCGCACCTCATTCATCTGCTCAGAGTGCCGCCAGATGTCGACGAAAGGCTGGCGCCGCACATTTCCGGTCGGAATCGGGAACTGAACGCAAGGGAAGACGTCGCCATAGGGCGAAACGTAGCAGGCTGTGTGGCTGGCGCTGCAGGGGATCGCCTCAAGCCCAGTCTCGTCGGCTTTCGCTGGAATTGCGCAGAACTCGTCAACGTCGCCAACCAGCGACGAATCCCGGAATACCTCCCGCAACGCGCTGTGGCCGACGCCGAGGCTGACGGTTGAGCGATTGCCGTCCATCATGGGCGTAACCGTTGGATCGAGCGTGCATTCCACACCCAACTCGGCAGCCAGCGCGCGCACCGCGGGATAATCCTGCCTGTTCTGGATCATCAGAACGTTGGCGATGATGACCTTCAGCCCCTGCGACTTGAGAAAACGGATGGCTTCGACGGAGCGCTGGAGCGAGCCCGGAATCAGCGTGATCGCGTCGTGAACCTCGGGGCGATGCGAATAGATACTGACTTGAATGGATTCGACGCCGAGTTCGCGGATGCGCCGGGCTTCGCGCTCGCGAATCAGCACAGCGTTCGTCTTGAGCTTTACGCAGAACTTGAGCTGGCGGGCGTACTCGAGAAGCTCGAAGAAGTCTTTGCGCAGGAATATCTCGCCGCCGCTGAAGGTGAGGATGAAGACTCCGGCCTCCGCCATCTCATCGAGCAGGTGCTTGATTTCAGTCGTGGTCATCTCGCCGTGATCGTGGTGGTCGAGATAGCAGTGCACGCAGCGCTCGTTACAGCGGTAAGTCAGGTCAACCTGCACGGCGAGCGGGACGCCCAAGGCCATAGCCTTCTCGGTCACCTCCTGCATGAGGTTGCTCATCGGGATTCTCCGGAAGGCGCATTCCGCGGCGGGATCGGCTGTTCCGAGACTTGGAGAATCTCATGGCCGGCGAGTTCGCGGGCGAGAGCCTCCGCATCGTGCAGGGCCACGGCGGGCTCGACGTCGAATTCCGGGCAAATTTTGTGCTCGACAATTTCATCGAGCGGGGTAGCACCGTCCGCAGCTTGCCACAGGATCGTGGCTGTCCTGTTCAGGGTAAACAGGGTGGAATCCCGGCCGGACATGATCATCATTTCGCCGTCGAGACTGCGGGCAGCTACTCGCGGATTGCGCGCCACGTAAAGCCTGCTCATCGAATCAGCTCCCAGACCCGAGCGTCGGGCACGAAGGTCAACCGCGAAACCGGCACTCGGCTGACAAACTCGAGGGCGGAATGAAAAGCCAACTGCACCAGGTCTTCATCCTCTGCGAAAAACAAAACGTTGGCAAGCAGAGACCGGGCCGCTTCTGGGTGGGGAATGGGATCGATCCGATTCTCCGGTCCCTGGGCGAGCAAGTACAGCGCGGCCACCGGCGCCGAAACATTCTCGCCCACCTTCGCCAGTTCACCGGTGAACGGGGTGCCGAAGGCGACGTAGCCCGAATCTTGCCTTCGTACGTAGGAAATTTCGTCGGTCAAAAGGGTAGCGTCGGGTGGAGCAAGGCGCGAAATGGTAGTCTTTCCGGCCCCGGAGACTCCGGCGAACAAGAACGCTTTCCCGTCGCGGATGGCGCTGGCGGAATGCAGGAGGAAGCCGCCCTGGCGGGCCAGGACCAGGGTGTGGACGATGCGCAGAACGGAGTCGATCGAGTAGGGATTCGCCGACTGGCGAATCCAGCCGCGCCCCGCCGCCGGTTCCCACTCAGCGCGAAAATCTCCACGTGTCAGGCACCAGAGGCCCAGGCGCTGAGACACGTGTACGTCAGCGTCGGGATTCGCTGAATTGGGCGGGACGAGGTCGACGTCGAATTCGATCTCGGGCTGCCCGGAATCGCTTAGAAATCCGGTGTAGCGATTCTGAAGCATGCCGAGGAAGCCCGGATCGCTCGTGTTCACACGCACCGGCATGCCTCCAACTTCAATCACGAGGCTGAGACGTTCGACTTCTGCGATCAACTCTGGCAAGGGACCGCTCGATGGTTTGAATTCTGACCCAGAAATGACCGTAGCATCCGGCGCGCGCCCACAACGATCCGGGCCGCGGTTTCCGAACGCCGAACCGCAGCCGCGACGGCGCGCGAAGAAAGACTCAAATCCCTGCTGGGGCGAATGCACTTTCCTTCCCGCAGGATGGCAACAACCCTGCCAAGGACGTCACGGTCCGCGACGGGAAGGTCCGGTCGGGGCATAGCATCGCCGCAGGTCAGAATCGTCGAGTCTTCGGTGAACCTTCCTACGACGCGATGGACGAAGAGACGGCGGTCGCGGCGGAACAGCACGATGTCTCCCGCGGAGGCGGCGTCTCTGTCGGTGCGCTCGATCATGATCGTATCTCCAGGCCACACGGTGGGCAACATGCTCCACCCGGTGACCCGGAGCCGCAAGGCTCCCGACGAGGCCAATACCTCGCTCGCCAATTCGCATTTGACGGCGTGCGTGTCGCCTAACGCCACGGCCGATAAATTCATGACGCCTTGAGGGTGGTGCTGGTGCAATTCACTTGCGTGATACTGATCTTTCCGCACGAAAGAGCCGTGGTCACAAACACCTGTTCGTAACGGAAGGACGGCTTTTCGTAAGGTTTTTTGGCGGCCGGAGTACGCGCGTTATCGGAGGACGAATCGTTCATAGCCATAGGGGAACCCTGTCTGGTATCTATGCTTGAGTCTATTGTAATGCCGATTGCGATGCTTGTACGGCGCAACCGCCCGGGCCTCCGCCGCAGGTGGCCTGATTGCCTTGCGTGGAAAAGTAAACCTGGGACGCGCCAGCCATGGTGCCAGTTCCGACGATGTTATCGATGATGATCCCGCTGGTGCCGCCGGCGGCGGCGAGGTTGGCGGTTGCGGCAGATCCGAGATTGCGCCAACGGACCGTATTGTCCGCGGTAATGACGCCTGGCGTCGGACTCCAGGCGGGGTGACCCTGGAGGGCTGTTCTCGACGTTCCCGACGTGGTTACCAGTTGAATGTTGTTGTTGCTATCCACGATCTCGGTGCCCGTACCCGAGGTGTAAGGATGGCTCGCTAGCCAGATGGCGTGGGCTGCCACTTGAGGTCCCTGGTCTCGCCACCGCACGGTGTTGTCTGCCGTGACCGCCCCCAGGATTGCACTCCAGACGGGGGGGCCCTGAAGGGCCGTTCTCGACGTTCCCAACGTCGTAACGACCTGAATCTGAAAGTGGCTATCAATCACCTGCTGACCCACGGTGTAGGCGGTCGCGGGCTTCCAGGGCTGAACCTTGAAGTTCATCAGGCATCCGCCTGAAGCGCACGAAGTGGTCAACCCGGAGCCCAATCCGTTGTTCCGGACGCCGGCGAAGATCCACTCGGTTGCTCCGCCGGTAACATTTGGATTAGGAATGTCGGTCACCGGAGAGCACCCGGTGGCGGCGCTGGCGAGCGCGGGCCCCGTGACCACCGTTCCGAAGGCGCCGGCTGTGATCGGAACCTGGTACACAGTAGGAGCGCCACCGGTGTTTCCGCACACGTAGAGGTTTCCGGTCGCGTTGACCGAACTCAAGTACGTGCTGTCAAAACCGCCTGCATACATAGGATTAGGAGTCGCGCTCGAGTTTCCGACGAGTGCTTTTGCGCCCAAATTGCCCGGCGCGAAGTTGGTTGCGAACGAATAGACCGCCGAGCAACCCGTTCCGGCGCAACCGGCGAGGCTATCCCTTGAGGCGAAGATGTAGAGCTTGGCGGCGGTCGGGTCGACAATGGTTTGCGCAATCACTCCGGTCCCACGATCCACTTGCCCCGATATTGTGACTGCCCCTGTAGAGACGCTGACCCGCTCGACAAATCCTCCTTGATCTGCCACGAAGATATTGTTCGACACCAGATCGTGTACGGGGCTCGAAAGAGGCGATGGGTTGCCAGGGTTCACATGAACGGGCCAGGGCGCGGTGCGTATCTCAGTTAGGGTTCCTTTGAATACGGGATGAAACCTGTGCAGCCAGCTGGCGCTGTCGCCTACCCACGCACTATCGCTCGCATAGTCATAGAAGACGGACGAAGTAGTGTCGTTGGTGGCGAAACCGCTGCCATCGGTGAGCGGAATCGTGGCTATGCATGGCGCCGTTGTGCAAGCACCCGGAGTGAGAGTGGCCGGGCTGGCAACGGTTTCAGTAGTCGAGCTTTTCCATTTCAGTACAACCAGGCTGGCTACGATGCCCCCATTGTTTTGCACAAAAGCGAGCTGAGTGCCATCCGCGGAGAAGACGGGAGAGGTGGTGACCTGGCCGAAGTTGGTATTGTAGGCCCAGTAAACCTGAGGGACGGTTCCGCTACATCCGGGAGAGTAGAGATTGTCGTAGGCGACAATGCTGGCTTGCGTTGCCGAACCCAACAAGCCGGTACTGAAGACCACAAAATCCGGCGGGCCGGGGCTGGCGCAGTTCGCTGTAGTGACGTGAAATCCGTACTTGGCTGGATAGTTGCCCGCTCCGACCGAGGCGCCGGTGCCCAGGTCCTCTGACCAGTCCCGATGCACTCTGGCTGGACTGATACCCTTGAACACTAAGCCCAAAGAGGAGGGTTCTTCGGCAGGGGCCATCTCGTCGGACACGACCCGTAAAGCGCTCCGGCGGAATTCCTGCTGCCAAAAGCGTGGTTCATCGGCCAGGAGTCTAGCCTGGGCGGAGGTCCCAGGCTGGGAGAATATGACGTGCCGGTGAGTCCAGTCCATGGGCAATCCTGCGAGAAGCGGCGTGCCCACCGGGCGAGCCAGAACCCATCCCACAGTGACCAGACAGAAGAGTCCTGCACCAAACCAACCGAACTGCGCGGCAATTCCTTTCATCTCGGCAACTCCCATGGCATGATCGATAGAGCAGGTTGCGGGTAAATCCAGTCTTCTTCAGTCGCAGCGTCCGTGTTGGGCGCGGCCTGAGCGGTGGCTCGCGTCTTTTCTGCGGACGAATGGCGCACGAAAATACATTCTCGAAACCACCAAATCGCAGGCTGGACGCTCGTCTCCGATTGGTGAGGCTGGGATGGCCGGAATTCTACTCCTTCCGAAGGGTCGCGTGCAATGAGAGCTTCTCTAGAAAACGAGGGCTCTAATCAACTGTCATGAAGCCAGTGGCATCAATACTTTCAGGATGCTCCCATAAAATAAATTGATCTGGATTTCCGCAGCCGTTCGCCCAAGAATAACGAATTTGTGACATCATCGTAGTTTGAGTTTCGAGATCGCGGCAAAGTGGAGGTTCGCAACCAGCTTGGATCGATACGACGATGAGGCGGCAACGGAGCAGTCTGTGAGTACACTCGACGCCAGTAATGTTTTGACCCGGGAAGAGATTGGAAACCTCACCGAAGGCGGGGAGCCGGCGGAGACGCTGATGAACGTCGTGGCTCTGATCGCTAAGAGGTTCCGGACGGACGTGTGCTCGGCGTACCTGCTCGAACCGGATCGAGGCAACCTGGTTCTGGCGGCAACGGTTGGACTGCGCCGCGAATGTATCGGCAATCTGCGGATGGCGGTCAATGAGGGGCTTACCGGGTTGGTGGCGGAGCAGGTGCGACCCATTGCCGTGAGCCAGGCGAAAAGCCATCCCCGATTCAAGTATTTCAAGGAGGCAGGCGAGGAAGCATACCAGTCGTTTCTGGGTGTTCCCTTGATCGACCGAGGAATTCTTCAGGGTGTTCTAGTCGTGCAGACGATCGAGGCCCGCGTTTTCAGCGAAGACGAGATTCGCATGCTGACCGAGGCTGCGACCCAGGTCGCTCCGGTGGTAAGCGAGGCGCGTACGCTGGATCGTTTTATCGCTCCCCTGCAGGAACGGCTCTGGGCCCTGGCGCGGAATATGTGGTGGAGCTGGGACCATAACTCCTCCAGCGTGTTTCTCGATCTTGACCCCACACTCTGGAATGATCTCAACCACAACCCAGTGTCGTTGCTGGGCGAGTTTCCCCTGGCGAAGCTTGAGACTCGTGCCGGCGAGATCATGCTGCATAGCCGGGTCAACTACGCTTACCGCCGTCTGCTCGAGTATCTGGAATCGGATCGAACCTGGGGCACCCGGCATGCCGGAGTTCTGCGGCCTCATCCGGTCGCATATTTCTCGGCCGAGTTCGGCCTGCACGAATCCCTGCCGGTCTACTCTGGCGGCTTGGGAGTACTGGCCGGAGATCACATCAAGAGCGCGTCTGACTTGGACATCCCCCTGGTTGGCATCGGATTGTTTTACCCGCAGGGATATTTTCGGCAGCGCCTCGATCGCAGCGGATGGCAGAGAGAAGAGTACCTCGAAACTGATGTCAGTCAGTTGCCGATGGAAGTGGCGATTGGCAAGGACGGCGCGCCGGTCGTGGTGGAAATTGAAACCCGCAGCGGCCGCATCGAAGCGAAAGTCTGGCGCGTCAAAGTCGGACGACGCGACTTACTGCTTCTGGACTCGGACGTCGAAGGGAATGCTCCAGAGGATCGCGAACTGACATCCCGGCTGTATGGCGGAGACCTCCGAATTCGGATTCGTCAGGAAGTGCTGCTGGGGGTTGGCGGACTGCGCGCGCTGAAGGCTCTGGGAATTTCACCGGGTGTCCTTCATCTCAACGAAGGCCACAGCGCCTTTGCCGTGCTGGAAGCCGTCCGCATGCGGATGGAAGAGGAGGGGATCAGTTTTGAGGCGGCGGTTCCGCGAGTTTCCCGTGAAGTCGTCTTCACCACTCACACTCCGGTGCCGGCGGGTCATGATCGCTTTGACGCCAGTCTGGTGGAGGAGCACATCGGGCCCCTTCGCGAAGCAATCGGCCTTTCTCCCGAGAGTCTGCTCGGCCTCGGCCGTGAGAATCCGAGTAACAACGACGAACTGTTCTGCATGACGGTCTTAGCTTTGCGACTTTCGCGGCGCGCCAACGCCGTCTCTGCGCTTCACGGCGAGGTATCGAGGGCGATGTGGACCGGACTGTTCCGCGGTAAGCCGGAAGACGATGTTCCCATCGGACACATCACCAACGGAGTGCACGTTCCCACCTGGCTGGCGCCACAGATGTTTCGCCTCTACGATCGTCACCTGGGCACGGGCTGGCAGCAGCGCAGCAGCGAGGCCAAGATTTGGGAAGGCATCGAGAACGTTGACGACGGCGAACTGTGGGAAACGCATCTCAACCTGAAGTCGCAACTGCTGGAATTCGTCCGCCGCAGAGCCGTGGCTCAAGCCGAACGCCGCGGTGAATCGCGGGATGAGTTGGTGCGCCTGGAGCGCGTTCTCAGCCCCGATGCACTCACGATTGGCTTCGCGCGCCGCTTTGCCACCTACAAACGGGCCAACCTGATCTTGAAAGACATTGAAAAACTGGCCTCCATGGTCAACGATCCGAAACGCCCCGTACAGTTTGTGTTCGCGGGGAAAGCCCATCCTCTGGATGAACCGGGCAAGCGGGTCCTGCAGCAGATGGCCGACCTGATGCGCGATCACAAGTTCCGCGACAAGTTCGTGTTTGTGGAGGACTACGATATCAATGTCGGACGTTACTTCGTGCAGGGCGTCGACGTCTGGCTGAATAATCCGCGCCGGCCGCAGGAGGCCTCCGGCACCAGCGGCCAGAAGACCGTGCTCAACGGCGGTCTGAATCTTTCCGTGCTGGATGGCTGGTGGGCCGAGGCCTACGACGGCATGAACGGCTTCGCCATCGGGATTGGTAGAACCCATTCGAATGCGGGCGTACACGACGCCCGCGATGGAGAAGACCTGCTGCGCACGTTGCGCGAAGAGGTAGTTCAGCTTTACTACCAGCGCGACCGAGACGGATTACCCCGGGGCTGGATCAAAAGCATGAAACGGGCAATCCGTACCCTCGGGTGGCGATTCAGCGCCGATCGCATGGTAATGGACTACACCACCAAATGCTACGTGCCCGCCGCGGGCGGAACTTCGAGCGAGACGAGATCGACTTCGTAAGTCCCCGCCGCGCCTTACGACCCCAACGCGGGTCATCACGGTAGTCATATCCGCCTCAAACCAGGCAGGTTAAGCTTGTCCCAGCAAAGGGTATGTGGACGCTGGGTGGTGCGTAGCTTTGTTGAAATGGCGAGACTTTTTTTGCGTTCTCATGATCGCGACTTTGCCGGCCTCCCTGGCAGCCGATGAGAACGCAGCCGCCATTTTGCACGGCAATGGAGGCGTCCTGCTGAACGGAAGTCCGGCGCCGGCCACGGCGGCTCTCTTCCCCCGGGACGCGGTCGAAACTCAGCCCAAGGCTGTCGCCCGCATCGAACTCACTGGTTCGTCGATCGACATTGATGCGGAAACGGTGGTCGAGTATGAGAGCGACGAGATTGTTCTCGACCATGGGCACGTATCAGTGAATACCTCTCGCGCTTTCAAAGTACGCGCGGGCTGCGTCACCGTTACACCGGTGAACCAGACGTGGACCCGTTACGACGTCACCGACACAGACGGCAAGGTCATAGTGGCGGCACTCAAGAACGACGTCAATATCGATTCCCGATCGGCGAATACCGAGCGGGCCCGGCAATCCCCAAACTCCGGACGGGTCTTAGTGCGCGAGGGCGAACAGAAATCGCGCGAGGAAAAATGTGGCGCAGCCATCCTCAAATCATCCCCTGCTGCAGCGCATGGCGGTTTCTTGAACTCACCATACGGCATCGGAACTGCTGCGGGCGTGGGTGCCGGGATCACACTGTGTATCCTGTTGTGCAAAAACGATGATCCAATCAGCCCGTCGATACCTAAACCCTAGAGTTGAAGGGTGCGCATTGTTAAGCCAATCTTTGACAAAGGCAGCGCCGTCCGGTTAAATGGGCACTTGCAGAAATACGGTCGAGTAAACGGTTAACGCTGATGCGTAAACGTTAACGGTGCTTTGTGTCCTCTCCTATGCTGCTGAAGTCACTGCGCGAAGAGGTAGTGGAAGCGAACCTGGAGTTGGTTCGCCGCGGGCTTGTCCTCTATACCTTCGGCAATGTCAGCGGGATCGAGCGCGGGCAGGGACTGGTGGCCATCAAGCCCAGTGGCGTGCCCTACGAAGAGCTGACGGCGGCTCAGATTGTAATCACCGATCTGGCGGGTGAGATCGTGGATACAAATCTGCGTCCATCTTCGGATCTGCCCACGCACCTCGAGTTGTACAAGCATTTTCCCAACATTGGCGGAGTGGCGCATACGCATTCCGAATTCGCGACGGCATGGGCCCAGGCGGAGAAGCCGATCCCCTGCTTAGGGACGACGCATGCGGACTATTTTCATGGCCCGGTTCCGGTGACGGACCGGCTGAGTGCTTCCCAGATTAAGGGTGACTACGAACTGGAAACGGGGACCGCGATTTGCCGGACTTTCGCCAAACTCGATCCGGATACCATTCCCGCAGTTCTGGTGGCCGGGCATGCTCCTTTTTGCTGGGGGCCGAGTGCCGCTGAGGCTGCCCACAACGCGGTGATTCTGGAATACGTGGCGCGAATGGCAAGCCACACAGTTTCGATCAATGTTGAATCCCGGCCGCTGGCGCGCGAACTGCACGACAAACATTTTCTGCGCAAGCACGGCCGCAACGCCTACTACGGACAGGTCAAGACACAATGAATCTTGCTCTGCTGGTCTTGAGTTCTTCCACTCTGGTGCATCTTTCGCCAGTCGACCTGATCATCATTGTCTTTTACTTCGCCCTTGTGCTGGCGATCGGCTTGTACTTGAAAGAACAGGCCAATACCGGGGAAGACTTCTTCATGGCTGGACGCGAAATGACGGCCTGGGTGGCCGGTCTGGCGTTCTTGTCGGCAAACCTGGGATCGCTGGAATTGATGGGCTGGGCGGGCAACTCCTACAAATACGGAATCCTTGCCGCGCACTGGTATTGGATCGGCGCCATCCCCGCCATGCTGTTTCTGGCGTTGGTGATGATGCCGTTCTACCACATCTGCAAGACGCACTCGGTTCCTGGATATCTCAAGCTGCGGTTTGGGCCGGGCGCGCAGGCGATCTCTTCAGTCTCATTTGCCTTCATGACGGTGTTAATGAGCGGCATCAACATGTACGCCATGGCCGTGGTGATGCGCGTGGTACTGGGATGGGACCTTAATTTCAGCATTTTGATTTCATCCATCACGGTTGCCATCTATGTCGCTCTTGGAGGATTGCGCTCGGCTATCTTCAATGAAGTCCTTCAGTTCTTCTTGATCTGGGCGGGAGCATTGTTGATACCGATCCTGGGGTTGGTGGAGGCCGGAGGCTGGAGCGGGATGAAGGCAAAGATCCTCCAGAATCTTACCGAACAACACGTGGCCAACCCCGGTGCATATACGCACGCGTGGTCGACCCTGGGTACCTTTGCCGACAACCCAATGGGAATCAACTGGGTCGGCATTGTCTTCGGTCTGGGCGCGGTAATCTCGATGGGCTACTGGACCACGGATTTTCTGGTGGTGCAGCGGGTTCTTTCCGCGAAAGATCTGCGCTCAGCCAAGCTGGCCCCCATCATCGGAGCGGCGTTCAAGATGATGGTTCCGTTCATCGTGATCCTCCCCGGCCTGCTCGGTCTGGCGCTGTTACGCGACCCTCACACCGGCAGTCTACTGCGGCTCGTGCCGGCCGACCTCGCATGGTCACCCGCTGGACAGGCGCAGGGCCTCCACGGTTATGACGAAGTTCTGCCGCTGATGCTGGCGCGCTATTGTGGACCGGGGCTGCTTGGCCTCGGCATCACCGCATTGATCGCCGGATTCATGTCCGGAATGGCGGGCAACGTCAGCGCCTTCACCACGGTTTGGACGTATGACATCTACGGCGCCCTGATCAACAAGAATGCATCCGATGAATTCAAAGTGAAGATGGGCCGCTGGGTCACAATTCTCGGCGTGATCGTCAGTATCGGCACCGCTTATCTGGTGATGCACGCGCAAAGCATCATGGACTACGTCCAGTCGCTCTTCAGCTTCTTCATCGCCCCGCTATTTGGCACGGTAATCCTGGGCATGTTGTGGAAGCGCGCCACTCCAGCCGGCGGCTGGAGCGGGCTGTTAGCTGGGACCCTGTCCTCGGTCGGCATGTACACCTGGGTGAAGGTGGATCCTGGGGCAGTGAGATATGTGGCTTTGTCGTCCCAGGCGCAGGATCAGGCTCAGAACATGTTTCGCGCGCTGTGGTGCTGTCTGATTTGTGTAATCGTAACGGTAGTCGTCAGCCTGATGACCAAGCCCAAGCCGGACTCGGAACTGACTGACCTGGTGTATGGTCTGACGCCGATTCCACACGAAGAAAAAGTTTCGATCTGGCATAGCCCGGTTTTTTGGGGCGCGGTCGTAGCTGCTGTGTTTGTGATCTTGCAAATTATTTTCTGGTAGGGGGAAGCGATGAAATCCGGCGGATCGTTGTCGATTTGGTTCTTCATCGGGGTGTCACTGGCGGTGAACGGAGCGGTAATCTTCGCCCGCGGGATTTACGAGACGATATCTCCACCCCCACCGGAGCTTCGGGTTGTGCTCTACGACCTGCACGCCAACGTTTGGTGGGGCGGAATCTTACTGATTCTGGGCGTATTTTTCAGTTTGCGCTTTTCGCCTGCGCGAGAACGAGCACGGATGGCAAAGAATTCTTAAACTGTTCCGAATCATAGAGAGGCATTCCTATGGCTGAAAAGAAGATGACGATGGGTGTCATCATCGGGAATCGGGGATTTTTCCCCGACCAGTTGGCGAAGTCGGGCCGCGAGGAGATGATCCAGGCGCTGGCCAAGGCTGGCATCGATTGTGTGGTGCTCACCCCGGAGGAAAGCAAGCATGGTGCGGTCGAGACCCACGAGGAAGCCAAGCGCTGCGCCGCGCTGTTTCAAAAAAACCGGCAGCGGATCGACGGAGTGATCGTGTCGTTGCCGAACTTCGGCGACGAACGCGCCATTGCTGACACCATGCGGTTGACTCGGCTGGATGTTCCGGTGCTGGTGCAGGCCACTCCGGATGATGCTTCCAAGATGACCATCTTGCATCGGCGCGACAGTTTTTGCGGAAAGATGTCCGCCTGCAACAACCTGAGGCAGTATGGGATTCCCTACTCGCTAACCCGGCTGCACACCGTGAGCCCCGACTCGGAGGAGTTCCAACGGGATCTCGCCTGGTTCGCGGCGGTATGCCGCGTAGTTAATGGGATGCGCAACTTGCGGGTGGGCAGCATTGGAGCGCGGCCTACGGCGTTCAATACCGTGCGCTACAGCGAGAAACTTCTCGAAGCGAACGGTATCTCCACCGAGACCCTCGACCTGTCAGAAATTTTTGGTCGCATCGCCAGGCTGAAAGATGATCACGTCGGAGTTCAAGGAAAACTTAGCGAAATTCGCAAGTACGTGACGACGGGCGGAGTCCCTGATGCGGCGTTGGTCAAAATGGCCAAACTCGGCTACGTGATCGACGACTGGATGAAGCAGACCGACGTCAGGATCAGCGCCGTGCAGTGCTGGACGTCGATGGAAGAATACTTCGGGGTCGTTCCCTGCACGATCATGAGCATGATGAGCAACAACTTGCTGCCTGCAGCATGCGAAGTCGACGTGTGCGGCACTCTGAGCATGCATGCGCTGGCCCTGGCTTCAGAAACGCCGAGCGCCCTGCTCGACTGGAACAATAACTACGGCGAAGATCCCAACAAGGCGGTCTGCTTCCATTGCAGCAACCTGCCCAAGCACTTCTTCCAGGACGTGCGCATGGATTTTCAGGAGATCATCGCCGGCACCGTTGGCAAAGACAACACGTTCGGCACGGTGGTCGGCCGGGTGAAGCCGGGGGCGATGAGCTTTGCGCGCTTCTCGACAGACGACACCGCTGGAGTGATGCGCGGATATGTTGGTGAAGGTGCGTTTACCAGCGACTCCCTGAATACATTTGGCGGCGTGGGCGTGGTGCAGATCGCCGAACTTCAGAAGTTGCTGCACTACATCTGTGAAAACGGATTTGAGCATCACGTAGCTGCGAATTTTTCAACTACCGCCGGCGCTGTGCATGAAGCTACGGTGCGATATCTGGGATGGCAGATGTATTGGCACGGGAACTAGCGGGAAGCGAGTTGCCCGTCGGTGATGGCCTACGTCGAAAGAGGCTAAGAGTCGCTAACTCCGCGCTGCCCTGGGTCCGGCCATTTTCTTCGGTGGAACATTCTGGTTCAGCCGAAAGAAGTTATTTGGATCAAAGTGCGACTTGACGGCGACCATCCGGTCCCATCTGTCCTGATAAGCCTCAGGCACGCGATCTTGCTCATCGCCGCTCATGAAATTTATGTAGACGCCCGGCTTCATAGCGGGCCGAAGTTGGTTGAAGAGTCCGCGAATCCAAGAAATATTCCCGGCATCGGCGGACGGGTCGGACCAACTCGCCAGCAGATTCATGATGAAAGGCGCGCTGCGATCGCCGAATGCGGTCTCGTTCGCGGTGATCCGTGCCGCAGCGCCACCGAGATAAGCAAGTTCAATCTGGGTTTCCGACGAGGGCATCGTGGCAACTGCCTCCACCATGCGATCGATGGTGCCGTCGTCGAGATTCTTGAAGTAACCCGACTTGGTGTAATAGCGCCGGCCATGCGGGAAATCGGAATCCGCCATGGTTTGCAGATCCGAGAATGACACAATCCTGCTGCTTGCGGAATCCGGATTGCACATGGAAAGCGCGGGCTCCAAATGCGGGCGTGCGGCTTCAGAATCACCGGTCCAAACCAGGGAACTGCCGGCCACTGGCCGTCCGCGGAGTTCGATGGGCACTCTCTTTGTATGAGGGGCAAGGCGTAGATCAATGTTCCACTTCAGGTCGAGTGGCGCTTCGGCCATGAAGTCTCTCCAGCGCTTAAGCAACGGGTGAATATCAGCCTCGGGAGTTAAGCCTTCAGCGAGCACCACGGAGGTGAGCGGATGCAGCTTCACAGTGAATTCCGTCACCACTCCGAAATTACCGCCGCCTCCGCGCAAGGCCCAAAATAAATCCGCATTGTTTTTTGCGTTGGCGCGGACGAGGGAACCATCCGCAGTTATGAGGGTGAAGCCCTCAACGTTATCGCATGACAATCCGAATCGTCGGGTGAGCCATCCGGTGCCTCCGCCTAGGACCAGTCCGGAAGCGCCGGTATGAGAGACGACGCCCGATGGAAATACCAACCCTGTTCTTTGCGAAGCGGCATCAATCGATCCCAGTAGACAGCCACCGGCGAACTTAGCTCTGCGCGCCTCGGGATCGACGGTGACCTGGCGCATTCTCGAAAGGTCAATCACCATGCCGCCATCACAGCTGCTAAAACCTGCAAGGCTATGCCCTCCACAACGGATGGCGGTAAGGATTCCTGCCTCAGAGGCGGCTCGGACTGCGTTCTGAATATCGCTTACATCTGCGCAGCGCGCGATGACTCCTGGCGTGCGAGCCACCATGCCATTCCAAATAGCACGCGCGTCTTCGTAGCCCAAATTGCCGGGACGCAGCAAATCACCTTTGAATCGCCCGTGGAGCGAAGCGTAAACTTCCGCGCTGGCTTCCGCCATCGCATGCTCTCCTTAACTAGGCGCTGCGCTGTCCTCGTTGGTACCAAAGCGAAATAAAGCCCAAGAAGACAGCGAACGCTGGAACCGACCATTGCAATCCGTCGACGAAGAACGTTGTAATCGCGATCGCCAGTAGCAACAGAATACCGACTGCAGTGAAAAACGGGTGCGCCCAGAGACGCATGGGTAAGCTCAAGAGTCGTTCGCGCGTGATGGCTTTGCGAAACCGAAGGTGCGAGTTGAGAATCACCAGCCATACAAAAAGCATTCCCGCAACCGCAGTCCCATAAAGCATGAGGAATGCATTCTTGGGGGCGAAGATCGCCAGCAGAATGGCTGCGATAATCCCTGCGGTTGAAGCGGTGAGCGCGCGATGCGGCACGCCGTTGCGGCTCACCTTACCCATCCATACAGGGGCATAGCCTCCTCGGCCCAGCGAGAAAAGCATTCGAGTGGAAAGGTAGAGGTTAGTATTCACGCTCGACAGCGCAGCCGTGAGCACAACGAAGTTCATGATTGTGGCGGCGAAGGGTATATGTGCCGCCGCGAATGCGGTCACAAAAGGACTGCCAGAGAGCGTGGACGAGCCGCTGGTCTGGTTCCAAGGCACCATCGTCACCATAATGGCAATGGCCAGAACGTAGAACAAAATGAGCCGCCAGACAATGTTCCGCATGGCGTGAGGAATGGCAACTTCGGGATCCCGGGCTTCTCCGGCGGTGACGGCGATAATTTCGATTCCCATATAGCTTGTGACAGTGATGGTGAGCGAAAGCCAAACTCCTTTCCAGCCCGCCGGCAAGAATCCGCCGTGCCTAGTTAAATTTGACAACCCAATCGCTCTATGGAAGCCGACGCCAAGAATCAAAGAAAGCCCCACAATGATGAATGCGACGATGGCCGCCACTTTGATCATGGCGAACCAATATTCAAACTCACCCAGGCGGTTGACCTGCATCGAATTGAGCGCCACCAGGGCGGCTGAAACCAGCACTACCCAAATCCACTGCGGAACATTCGGAAGCCAGAAAGAAATGTAGATGCCGGCGGCAGTGACTTCAGCGCCGATGGCGATAATCTGTGCGACTCCATAGGTAGCGCGAACTGAAAAGCCTGCCCAGGGATTGAGGTACTTCTCGGCATAAACTCCAAACGCTCCGGCGACTGGGTGGGCGACAGCCATCTCCGCCAGCGCATAGGACATAATCAGAGCAATGCTCGCTCCCAGAAGATAGGAAAGAATGACGGCCGGTCCCGCGAGGCGAATGGTCACGCGGCTTCCCAAAAACAAACCGACACCGATGGCGCCGCCAATGGCCATCATAGTGAGCTGTCTTTGGCTCAGGGCGCGGTGAAGACCTTCCACTTCCTCCATCGCGGGCTTCTCACCTACGACTATGGCCCCAGTTGCTGAAGGTTGTTGATCAGTCATAATTGGCGATACTGGCAGGATCGGATGAGAAAATTGACGTGGAACAATATCCGCGAGGGCGGTGGAATCAATTCCTCGTGACCTTGGCCAGCGCGCTTCCGAACCGGTGCACTTCTTCCACCGTGTTGTAGTGCACCAATGACGCTCTGACAACGCCACTCTCTGTGCTAAGCCCCATTCGCCTTATCAGCCGCGGCGAATACATGTGGCCGTCGCGCACGCCGATATTGTTCTTTGCGAGCTCCTCGGTTACCCTCGCTGGGGAAATATTCGGCAAATTGAAGCACAACGTCGGTACTCGTTCAGCTATCCGCTGCTTGTCCGCAACGCCGTAGACGATTGCGCCGCAATCGTTCAGCACCCGAAGCATTTCGAGCGAGAGCGATTCTTCGTAGGCCTGGATCGTCTCGAATGCACGTTGCAGAGCGGTCCGCCTCGATCCCGTTCTCCCTATTTCATCGTTCCCGTTCATGCTCGTGCCCAGAGCTTCCAGATAGCGCACCGCGGCATCCATTCCGGCCACATTTTCATAGATGAAAGTGCCCGCTTCAATCTTTCCGGGTGGCTCGTCGGCGATGAAATCCTCTCGGAAGGTTGGAAGCCGTTGAAGCAGTTCGCGGCGCCCCCAAAGAAATCCCATGTGGGGGCCGAAAATCTTGTAACCCGAACAAACCAGGTAATCGCAGTCGAAGACTTGCACGTCAATCAATCCGTGTGGACCGAAATGCACGGAATCGAGAAAGATTTCAGCTCCGGCCGCGTGCGCCACCCTTGCTGCCGCCGCGACATCCACAATCGAGCCGATGGCATTCGAAGCAAGGGTGCACGCCACAAGGCGTGTGGTCGAAGACACCAGCGGGACTAAGTCGTCAACGTGCAGGTTCCCGTCGTCCCTCATCTTCCACCAGCGGAACCTTGCGCCGTTCCGTTCCAAGGCCAGCCAGGTGGCGACGTTGGCTTCGTGGTCCATGTCGGTGACGACAATCTCGCTCCGCTGGAGGAGCGTTTGTCCGATTGCCAAGCTCACCAAGCGAATGAAGGAAGTGGCATTCATTCCGAACGCGATTTCGGTGGCATCGTGTGCATTGACCAAATCAGCGACACTCTGGCGTGCGCGCAAAATCGTTGCGTCCACTTCAACGCTTTTCGGGTAGCGTCCCCCACGCTGCACGTTGCATTCGAGGAGATGATGATTCACCGCGTCCAGCACGATCTGTGGAACCTGCGCGCCCGCTGCGTTGTCGAAGAAGATGAATTCCGGAGTCCGAGTCAGCGCGGGGAAAGCAGCGCGAACAGTTTCAATGGGGAAACGTGCATTTGGTCCGGATGCGAGTTCCGGGTGAAGAATGCCTTGGATTTTGGCCTGCAAAACCTTCGCTCCTGGTTGTCCAAATCAGCACCGCAGCCTTGCGGAGTAAGTAGCCCAACCTATACCCCGCTGCAAAACCCGTCAAGAGCACAGTTTGCGCGTTTGAGGATAGAATGTGTTCGCCTTGTCCGCCGCGATGAGCGAAGGGGTAACCGCAAACTCTAAAGCAAACATATGCCGGTCTCTTTGACCAACTCCAAGCTGATTTACGACGCTTTGAAGGAGTGCGACATCCGGCTGGTCTCAGCTCTGCCGGAAACCTGGTTGGTGCATCTCATCCGGTTGGCGGACGACGACCCAGAAATGATTCTGGTGCGACTGGCAAAGGAGGAAGAAGGGGTCGGCGTCTCTGCGGGAGCACACTTTGCCGGGGTTAAGTCGGCCATGCTGATGCAGAACCACGGCTTCCTGGCGTCCATTAACGGCATCGTCTCTTTCGCACATCTGTACAAGATTCCGCTCTTGATGCTGATCAGTTACCGCGGTTCTTTGGGTGAGCGCGACCCCTGGCAAACGCAAGGCGGCAACGTCACCGAAGCGGTCTTGCGGGCCTTGCGGATTCCATACTCGTTCCTTGACGCATTGGAGACGGTCAAAAAGCGCATCCGGCAGGCGCAGACGCTCGCGGAAAGCAGTTTGCAGCCCGTCGCCCTTCTCTTGACCCGCGACCTGATGTGGGAGGAGTGATGCTGCGCCTCGATTGTCTGCGGTCCGTTTATTCGGAACTCGAGAACTGTCTAGTCGTCACGATCATGGGAGCGGTCGCGGCTGAGTTGCATTCCCTGGGCCATCGGCCCAATTTCTTCTACTTGCAACACGCAATGGGTCTGGCTTCTTCGACAGGGTTGGGCTTGGCTCTGTGCTTGCCGGGACGAAGCGTAATCGTCATTGATGGCGACGGCTCCCTTTTGATGAACCTTGGCAGTCTTAGCACGATGGCACGATACCGCCCCAAGAAACTGGTCCATGTCGTCTTCGATAACGAAAGCCTGCTATCAGTCGGCGGATTCCCAACTGCCACGAGCACAGGGACGGACCTCGAAGGCATCGCCCGAGCTGCTGGCATTCCGCGAGTGGCAACAGTGCGAAGCGTGGAAAGTTTTAAGGCCGCTGTGACCGACGCGGTGCGTGGCGATGAACTGACGACAATCATCGCGAAGGTCGAAGCCAAGGGCCCCGCTGCCTTTGTCACTGACCTGTCGTTGCTGGAGAATCGGTTTGAGTTCCGCCGGCATATTCAGTCGATCAAGCGGCGCCTAACGCAAAGCCTGTGAGGTGCATAAATGTCTCGCGTCTTGACCGAACTACTCGAAGAACTGGCCGCTAGCCGGCTGCGAGTCGTGGATCTCACCCAGCCTTTGAGCCCACGGACGCCTTTGCTGCCGCTGCCGCCGCAGTGGAACAACTCGCCCGCGTTCAAGATCTGGGAGCTTTCGCGGTACGATGAGCGGGGCCCAGCATGGTATTGGAATGCGTTTGAGACCGGCGAGCACACC
>Ga0075030_100000356_pt1 | contig 39303 bp, 28 predicted proteins | sample LitLauG_LLR_2012_FD_71393 | JGI IMG/M metagenome (GOLD analysis project Ga0075030, IMG submission 71393) | Freshwater sediment microbial communities from Pennsylvania, USA - Little Laurel Run_MetaG_LLR_2012 | ecosystem: Environmental > Aquatic > Freshwater > Creek > Sediment | place: USA...
GGGTGTGTACTTGGGGGGTGGGATTAGCGAACCGTGAGAGCACGGCAAGTTGGCGAGAGTTCTTGGTAGCCCTCAAGCAGCGAGGGTTGCGCGGCATGGAAACTAGTGGTCAGCGATGATCACGAGGGGCTGAAGAACGCGATTCGGGAGACGCTAACCTGAATGCCGGGATGTGCTTTCCGAGCCCGTTCCTGCGCTGCCGGGTTTGCGTCACAGGCCGCGGCCAAGTGACAGCCGTCCGCGCTCTGAAAGTTGCGGGCCACCACGGGCCCCCCAATAACCGTAGCCGATGACGCCTACTTCAATCATGCTTCGTCAGAAAACCGCACCGCTGCCTACCGCGCTCCTGCGCCTGAAACCACAGCGTGGGGCGTCTGCCATAGAATCTTGATATCCAGCCAGAGCGACCAGGAAGTCGCGTACCGCAGGTCCATGCGAACCATGTCGTCGAATTTAACCCGGCTTCGCCCCGCGACTTGCCACAAGCCGGTAATCCCGGGTTTCGCGGCCAAAAGGCGGGTCTTGTGCCAAATGTGGTAATAGTCCGCTTCGTACGGGACGGGCGGCCGCGGACCGACCAGCGACATTTCCCCTTTCAGGACGTTCAGAAACTGCGGCAACTCATCCAGACTGGTCTTGCGCAAAAATCGCCCAATAGAAGTGACACGCGGGTCTTCGGCGATCTTGTAGGGGGCTGGGCTCTCTAACGCCTGACTGCCATCGCCCGCGTTGGCGATGAAGTGCTTCACAAACTCCTCGTGAATGGCGGCGTCGTTGTTGACACACATGGACCGGAACTTCAAGAAGGTGAACTTTCTACCATATTGGCCGAGCCTTTGCTGACAGAAGAAGACCGGTCCTCTGGAAGTCAGCTTGATGGCGATCGCAATGACGAGGAACAGGGGCAGGCCGACGAGCAAAGCCAAAGAGCTGCCTACGATGTCCATGATTCGTTTGGTCAGGCGGGGCAGCCGCTTCGGCGTCGTGTCGTGCAGCAGGTCGTCATAGAGGTTCGATTCGGACTTGTCTACCGGGCCGCACTTGTCCCAGTCCTCGGGAAACACGTGGAACGACAGCCTGATCTCGTTGATCTGACTGATCGCCAAGGTATCCGTAAGCGCATTGGTTACCTTGTTCAAGAGGGCGCTGGCGATCACCCGTCCGTCTACATCGGCGCCGAGTTCCGTGAAAATCACGCCAATGGTGGAGCCTTCCTGGTACCACCCTTTGATATCGGTGTCGCGGCTGGAATGGGACAGCGCCAGCAGCACCTTCTCGGGCGCGCGCTGGTCACTCGCGGAGTTCAACAGCCTGGTGGATTCGAGGAGCATCAGCACGAAGCTCCTGCCGGAGCGTTCGGTCCGTTTGCGCTCGACATACAGGGCATGGGCGAAGTGTTCTTGAGAGAGGATCCCGAACGACTCCACCGGGTGGAGAGTCGGGGCGGCGTGCGAGTTTCCGTTGCGCCGATTGAGTGTTGTGGTGGGTGGTGTGCTTGTCACGGGTTGCTCGCTGGTTGTTCTTACTGCAGCCGGGTGCAGGTTGGTTTAAGCCGAGGCTCAAATAGATGAAGTCTTGATGGTTGGATTCGCCGCCCAAGGCACCGGGATGGCGAGCGGGCGCCGGTCGGTGCCTAACGGAGTGACCCAGTTGCGCTCGATCTCGACCGCCACGGAACGTTGGAGGAGGCTCACGGACACGACGATTCGGTGTTGTTTACGCGTTTCGACCAGGATCCCTTCGAGACCCGCCAGAGGGCCTTGGTCCAGGCGCACTAGTTGGCCCACACTCAGGTAAGCCCACGGCTCGGCTGGAAGCCCGGAACCTACCGCATTCTGGATGGCGGCGATTTCGGAGCCGTCAATCGGGATAGGGACCTTTCCGATGCCGACGAAATGCAAAGCTCCGGGAACCGTCAATACGGGTAAACGGAAGTTCGGATCGATGCGGCAAAAGATGTACCCCGGGAACAGCGGCAGCGTGACGGATTTGAGGCGGTCCGACCAGCGATGGCAACTCGTGTACATCGGCAGGAATTCTTCCAGGCCCCTGTGCCGAACGCCGGCCGCAACCACGGTTTCGCAGTTGGACTTTACTCGGAGCGCGAACCAATGGCGCGAGTCGGTACTGTGGAAGTTGTCAACACTCATCTTAGGAGCTACGCCTTTCGGGCAAGCTACCGCCCTTATAGTCCCATTAGCCCTCATCCTCTTGGGGGACTGCCCAAATCACGTTCTGGTCAAATAGACACACCTCTAAAAGCATTTCAGATGCCAACCCCTGCCCCTGGCAGATGCGTATTTTGTAAGGCATACAGACACCGGAACCAGCACCGAAACCCCGTAACCACCGCGGGATTCCGATACGAAGGTCATATCGGATTGAGACCAGAAAGTCATATATCGTGCATAAACAAGTCTTGAAGTCCTAAATATGGCGGGACATTATGTGGGGTGTCGTTACCAAACATTGGGCACAGACAGCGATCTTTCGGTGGCGGACAAGTATTGGCCGATGTTTGGGACGCCTTAGCCTTCGCGGCCCCTGCGAGATGTTAGTACCGGATAGGCCATACGTACGGTGTCTCCGTCAGGGGTTCGAATTCCTTTGGCACTGGGAGGTCGGGGCGTAGTGATTGCGACGCCCTGCGTTTTTGGTGAGGGAGCGCCGGTCGGTTTCGGCCTGAAGGCCTGTCGATTGCTCCGCGTCCAGATTCGGAACTTGGGGTCCGTCGAGGTCGCCCCATTCGCGTCCAATCCGAGCTCCCCGCACCGCTCGCTGTTCACAAAGCAATCCACATTTATATTTTCCTTCCTTTCAAGCATATCCGGATCTCTAAACCCGGAACCCGTCGCCTCCCGTGCTACACCTGAAGATGGAAGCCGCTTCTGTCCATGTTCACCCCGTCCCCAGTCCCGGCCGCCCGGCGCGGTTGGCCCGGTCCCCGCCGGAAACGCTGTGACGCATCTTCGGAAAAAGACCGTCACGATGCGTCACAACCCCCCGCCACCTCTCCGCAATCTCCAGAAACCAAGCCCCTTAAATGTGCGCGCGCAATTTCGCGGGAGTCTCGCAAGATGCGTCACAAACCGGCCCTCGGCCTGGCCGCAGCTTGCTCCGCCTCCCGTGTGCCGCGTCCCTCGCCCGCAAGCGCCATACTCGAATTATCGGGAGGACCCATCATGGGACTTCGCAGCGTAATCGCAGCTCTAATCTTGGCCACCGCCGCCTGGTGCCAGACCACGGTCGTTCACCCGGCCCGCATCGATGAGGTGCTGGTCAACCCCGGGATGGGTATCCAGACGTTCCAGCGCTTCAACGGCGATCCTTTGAATTCCGGCGTCGCCTGGTCCGAGGAGGGGCCCATCGGCCCGCTGGCCGCCGGCCCGGCTCCCGATTTCCCGCCCTCCACCATTGCCTACTGCCGCTGGTTCTGGCAGGCCATCGAGCCGGCCAAAGGCGACGTCCGCTGGTCGATCCTCGACCATGCGCTGGAGGAAGCCGCGAGTCATCGCCAAAAGCTGGCCATCCGCCTGATGCCGTACGACCAGAAGCATCCGCTGCCGGAATGGTATCGGAAGAGCGGCGCGAAGCGTGCCAACGCCGAAGGCCAGCCTGTCTGGGAGCCCGATTTCGCCGATCCGCTCTACCTCAAGTACTGGGGAGACCTGGTGCGCACCGCGGGCGCCCGCTACGATGGCGATCCGCGCCTCGATTCCGTGGATATTTCGTCCGTCGGCTACTGGGGCGAGGGTTGGAGCAACTACATGCCCGCCTTCGCGCACCAGAAAAGGCTCATCGACATCTGGTTTGACGCCTTCCACGCCACACCACTGCTGATGAATTTCGACGAGCCCGAGGGCCTGCGCTACGGAACCTCGAAAGGGGCCGGGTGGCGCTTCGACTGTCTCGGCGATCTGCGCGCCAGGTGGAACCACATGCTCGACTTCTACCCCGAGCAGATCGTCCGGGCCGGTATTGGCGACGTGTGGCAGCGGTCGCCCGTCTCATTCGAAACCTGCGGCGTGCCCGAATCCTGGAAGCGCCAGGGCTACGACGTGAACTACATCCTGCGCGAGGCGCTGCGCTGGCACGTCACCTCGTTGAACGTCAAATCGAGCGCTCTTCCCGCCGAGTGGAAACAGGCCTTCGACGAATTTCAGAAACACATGGGATATCGCTTCGAACTGCGCCGCGCGGAGTACCCATCCACGGTTCACCCGGGCGCGGACGCCCAATTCCGCATGTGGTGGGTCAACGCTGGGGTGGCTCCGGTCTACCAGCCTTATGTACTGGCACTCCAGTTTCACGGCGCGAAGGACTCGGCGGTCGAATTGCCCGCGGACGTGCGCAAATGGCTCCCCGGCGACGTCCTGGTCGAGGAACCCGTCGCTATCCCTGACCTGCCGCCCGGAGAATATAGCGTAAGGGTTGCGTTGCTCGACCAGCGCACCCGCCAGCCCGCCATCGCCCTGGGAATCGCCGGCCGCACACCGGAAGGCTGGTACGATGTCGGCAAGGTCCAGATAGCGCACCGCGACCATTAGGAGCTTCCCTATGCGGCCTTTGCGACTGCTCATTCTGCTCTGCCTGGCAATGTCTTCCAGCCTCGGAAGAGCCGAGGTTCGCGTATGGCAAGGCGTGCTTACGCTGCCTACTACCCTCGAGGGGGCGCCCGACCCCAATCCGCCCTTCGACATCTTCGCCACCACGAAGTTCAACTACCCTTACACGCTGCGCGAGAACCTGACGGACGAACGAAAAGAGATTCCGTGGCGCGCGGTTTTCATCGAAAACGAATACCTGAAATGCTCGGTGTTGCCGGACATCGGCGGCCACCTCTATACTTGCCTGGACAAGGTCAGCGGGCAGCCCATGTTCTACGCCAATCCCTCCATCAAGAAGGCGCAAATCGGTTATCGCGGCGCGTGGGCAGCCTTCGGCGTGGAATTCAACTTCCCCGTCTCCCACAACTGGGTGTCCATGTCTCCGGTCCAGTACTCCTTCGCCTCCAAGACCGATGGCAGCGCCTCCATATTGGTTGGCAATATCGACCGGCCCTACGGCATGCAGTGGACTGTCGAGCTGATTCTGCGGCCCGGCAGCACCTTACTCGAAGAAGCCGTCACGCTGTACAACCGCAGCGACGCGCGCCATCGCTTCTACTGGTGGAACAACGCCGCGGTGCGCGTGTGGGACGATTCCCGTATCTACTACCCCATGCGTTGGACCGCGAGCCACGCGTTCACCGAGGTCGATACCTGGCCGGTGGATTCCAGCGGAATCGACCTGAGCGTGGTTCGGAACCAGGTGAAGGGCCCCGTCTCCCGGTTCGTGCATGGCAGCCGCGAGCCATTCATGGGCGTCTACCATCCGCACACCGATACCGGGGTCGCGCACTATGCGGATTACGGCGAACTGCCCGGCAAAAAGATCTGGTCTTGGGGCGTGGATGCCGATGGGTTGGACTGGCGCCGGGCGCTATCGGACGACAACAGCGCCTATGTGGAAGTGCAGGCCGGGCCCATGCGCAACCAGGAGACCTACGCCTTCCTGGAGCCGCGGCAGACCATCCGGTTCCACGAATTCTGGATGCCGGTGCGCGGCATCGGTGGGATCGCGCGCGCCAACCTTGCGGGCGTTCTGAACCTGCGGCGTGATGGTTCGAAATTGCTGGTTGGCTTCAATGCCAATTCCCCGATCGAAGGCGCGAACATCCGCATCCTCGATGGCGCCCGCGCGGTTTACGAAACTCAGGCGAATCTCGCTCCAGATCGGACTTGGTCGCACGAGTTGGGCGCCTCCGGCGGCAAGCTCACGTTTGAAATGCGCGAGCGCGGCGGGCAGACGCTGATGCGCCAGACCGAAGGCGTGTACGATTGGTCGCCCGAGTCCGAGATCCACACCGGCCCGCAGGAGCGCCTGGCATCGAGCGATCCACTGGAAGCGGGTACCGATCAGGAGCTGAACGGCCGGCTGCTGGCGGCTTACGACACGTACTCCAAGGCCCTGGCAGGATCGCCACACAACCTCTCGCTGTTGACGGCCGCGGGCCGGCTCGCCGCCACCCTGCTGCGATATCAGGACGCCGTGCGTTGGCTGGTCCCTGCACAGGCCCGTGCCACCCAGGATCCCGAGATCGCCTATTACCTCGGCATCGCCTATGATGGACTGGGCCAGGCGCGGATCGCGCGCACTCAGTTCGAAACCGCCCGGCGAATGCCCGCCTTCCGCGCCGCCGGATCCATTCGCCTGGCAGAGTTGCGCGCACGCGAAGGCGATTTACCCGGCGCGCGCGATTCCTTGCGCGACACCCTGCGCAGCGTGCCTGACGACTCCCGGGCCGCAGAGGAACTGATTGCGGTCGAACGCGCCCTGGCGCGGCCCGTGGATGTGCCGGCGCCTCCGCTCAGCCTGCTCGGCGCTGAGCCCAATTCCGATGCCGAGCGCGTCCTCACCGCGTCCGCCGAATTCATGCGGCTGGGGCTATGGCGTGAAGCGCTCGGGCTGCTTTCCCGCGATCACCCCGAGACGGCTCCCGAACAGCGGGAGCCCGGCGTTCCGCTTCCCGGGAACCACCCCATCGTCGCCTACTACCGGGCGTACTGCCGCCAGAAACTCGGCGAATCCCCGGCGGCCGAGTATGACGCGGCATCCAGGCTGCCTACCGGGTACGTCTTTCCCAACGGCGCCCAGACGCTTGCCGTACTGGAAGCCGCGATATCGGCGCGCCCGGACGACGCCACCGCGCACTACCTGTTGGGCAACCTGCGCCTCGCTTCGGGTTTGAAGGACGACGCCGTGGCGGAGTGGAATACCGCGCGCCGCCTCAATCCCAAAATTCCGGTCCTCGATGCCAGCCTCGGGCGTACGCTGCTGCTCCTCAAGCACGATCCCCAATCCGCGCTCGCTGCCTTTCGCGCCGGTCTCGGGCCGGACCCCAGGAACCTCGAACTCTATTCCGGGATTGCCACCGCCGCCGCCATTCTGGGCCGCCCCGCCGAAGAGCGCGTGAGCGCGCTCGAACAGTACCCCGATCCCGCTCGTATGCCAGCCTCGCTGGTCTACGAACTGGCGCTCTCCTACGCCGAGGCGGCGCGCTTCGACAAGGCCAAGGCCCTGTTCGAGAATCGCTTCTTCCCTCGCGAGGAGGGCGGCACCAATGTCCGCCAGGTCTGGATCCGTGTGCGCGCATTGGAGGCGCAAGCCAATGCCGCCCACGGGCATTGCGAGGAGGCCCTGAAAATTCTCGATCATCTGGGCGATGCCGTTCCGCGCCTGACCTTCACGCAGGATGGCCTTACCGCATTTATTGCGGCGCCGCCTAACCAAGTCGCGCTCGGATCTGTGGAACAACACTGCGGCCGCGCCGCCGCCGCCGCGCAGCGATTAGAATCGCTCACACGCCGCACCGACCCGGCAAGTATTGCGTACGCCTACCAGTTAGCTCGCGATCTGCCCGGCTTCCGCGACGACGATTGGAAAGCGCGCTTGGAGTCGGCATCGCGCCGGGCCGATTCCGCCACGGGCGCCAGTTGGAACCTGACCGTCTCGGGCCTGCTAAAACTGGAATTGGGGCGCGCCGGGCAGGCGGCCGATAACCTGAAATCCGCCCTGCTCATGCCCGACCGCAACCTGGCTCATCACTACAGCCGTACGGCCCTTGCGCTGGGGGGTGGGCGTCCTCGCCTGCCTTAATTCAATACCAGGAGGCATATCGTGCGCTATGCGCTCTTTTCCATTTTGATGCTGGCCGGTTTGGGATTGCGCGGCGATCCCGCCGAAACCCACTGGGCAAGCGACCCTGCGTGGGTCCAGGCGCGTTACGGCCCCTGGGGCGGCCCAGGCGTCGATGCGGCTCCCGGGCCCATGGATGCCGTCGCATTGAAGGATTACGCTCCGAAGCCCTCGCTGATTGTCGCCGAGACTGCGGTTCCGAAAGCCAGGTTTCCGGTCATCGACGCGCACGCTCACGTCAATGCCAGGACTCCGGAAGAGGTGCGGGCGTGGGTTCGCACGATGGACGAAACCGGCATCGAGATGAGCGTCGTGCTGACAGGCGCAACCGGCGAGGAGTTCGACAAACTGGCCGATCTCTATTTGAAATCGTATCCCGCCCGGTTCCAGTTGTTCTGCGGAATCGATACCCGGGACATCGACCAGCCGGGCTATCCCGAGCGCGCCGCCGCCGAATTGGCGCGCTGCTATCGGCGCGGCGCCCGCGGAGTCGGAGAACTCACCGACAAGGGCACGGGTTTCGGCGGCGGCGCAACCCTGCCTCGCGACCGGCGCTTGCACCCTGACGATCCCCGGCTCGTTGCCTTCTGGGAAAAATGCGCCGAGCTGAACATGCCCGCCAATGTCCACATCGCCGACCATCCCTCATGCTGGAAGCCCCTGGACGTTTACCAGGAGCGCACGCCGGACTATCAGCATTTCAATCTCTACGGCAAGGACGTGCCCTCCTGGGAAGAGTTGATCGCCATGCGCGACCGCACCCTCGCCAAACACCCCAAGACCCGCTTTATCGCCTGCCATCTCGGCAATCAGGGGCACGATCTCACATCCCTGGCGGCGGCGTTGGACCGATACCCGAACCTCGACGTAGATATCTCGGCGCGCGATTACGAAGTCGGGCGTGCGCCTCGCACGGCGGCGAGATTTCTCGGCCGCTATCGCAATCGGGTCTTGTTCGGAACCGATATGGGGCGCGAAAAGAGCATGTATCAGGCTTGGTGGCGGCTGCTGGAGAGCGCCGATGAGTTCCTGCCCGGCCGCGTTTGGTGGCGCTACTACGGGCTGGAACTGCCCACCCCCGTTCTGGAAAACCTGTATCGCGGCAATGCTCGCCGGCTGCTCAACTGGACGAAGATGTGATGCCAGTTTTCTTCGTCCGGATGAGCAGGAATACCAGCACCGTGGCGGCGAGCGGGACCAGGCTTGCACCAACCAGGATCGGCGCGAAGGAGTACTTGTCCGAAATGCTGCCGATCAGGAACGTGGAGATGATCGTCCCCACGCCGGCGCCCGTCCCGCTCAGTCCGCTCACCGAGGCCACCGATCCGCTGGGATACAGGTCCGAGGGCAGGGCCAACCCCATCGTGGACCAGGCGGCGTACGAAAACGTCGAGATCGCGAACAAAGCGACGAGTATTGGGAGCGAAGACACCACGACCGCTGGAATCAATAGCGACATTCCGAGGCCACAGATCAGGATGACGAATTTGCGAGCTTTCAAGACCGGCCAGCCGCGCTTGATGAGGTGGCTTGAAAATCCGCCGCCGAAAAAGTTGCCCAGGTCGGCCGCCAGGAAGGGAACCCAGAAACCCATCAGCGTGTTCTCCAGCGTGAAGCCTTTGGAGACCAGGTAGATCGCGAACCAGTCGGTAATGAAAAACCAGACTGGATCCGTCAGAGCCTTGCCGAGCACGATACCCCAGGTCTCCTTGAGGCTCAGAAGTTGACGCCAGGAAGCAGGCCGCTGCGCGTCGCCAGCCAGGGCATGAGCTTCGACACGCCGTTCTTCCGCGTGCGCGGCCAGGATCATCGCGCGCTCTTTCGGGCCGAGGTTGGGGTGCGTCTCCGGTGGCTGGTAAAACGCCTTCCACGCCAGCACCCACACCAGCCCCAGCAAGGCCGTGAAGAAAAACGCCGGCCGCCAGCTTCCGGAAAGCCGGTAAATCCAGAACACCAGGAACGGGGCGATCGCCCCGCCAACGGCCGATCCGCTATCGAACAGCGCTACGGCCCAGCCCCGCTCGGATTTGGGAAACCACTCCGAAACGGTTTTGGTCGCGCCGGGCCAATTGGCCGCTTCGCCGCAGCCCAGCAGAAATCGGAAGGCGATGAAACTCTTTAGCCCCACAGCCATCGACGTGACGGCCGCGGCGAGCGAATACCAACTGACCGTCAACAGAAGACCGCGCCGCGTCCCAAGCCAATCCAGCACTCGCCCCGCCACGGTCTGCATCAGGGCGTAAGCAATGCGGAACGAGATGACGATCAGGGCCCAATCCGAGTTGTTCCAAGAGAACTCCGTCTTCAGGTGCGGCGCGAGCACGCTCAGCGTCTGCCGGTCGATGTAGTTGATGATCGTCGAGGCCAACAGCAATCCGCCGATCCACCAGCGCAGATTGGGGATTATGCGGGGATTGGGAAGGCGATTCAACGCAACAGCATATCACTGGCGGCGTTTCCGCGCGACGAATCGTGTGCAACGCCTCACGGGCTTTCCGCCCATTCGATGCGCAGACGCGCGAAGGTGATCCGCTCGATGGAGATTCGTTCTCCACGCTCGTAGAGCACGCCGATGGCGCCGTCGCGCAGCGGGATCACCGTCGAGTAGGCAGCCGGCCCCCGGTGCAGCGCGCGCCCCGCGGTCCAGGACCGGCCGCCATCGGAGCTCAGCTTGACCGTCAGATTTTCGCGCTTCGTGCTGGCAGCGTTGGTGAAGACCAGAAGGTCGCGCGCGCCCCTCCGGTAACGGGCGATTCCGGCGTTGCACACTGGGTCGATCAAGGCGGCATCCGGAGCCGCGGGTCCGAACGTGATGCCGCCGTCGGTGGAGCGTGCGACGGCCCGCGTTTTGCTGTCGCGCAGGCGCATGTTCTGCAGAATCGTGCCGTCCGCCAGTTCCACGGCCTTGCTTTCGTCGGTGTCCCGTCCGATGAACGCGCCGGCTTTCCAGGTGACGCCGCCGTCGTCGCTATAGGCGTTTCGCGACGACACCACGCCGGCCGCATCGCGTGTCACCAGCGGCACGAGAAAACGCCCCCGGCTGGTCTGGAAGTGGGTGCCCGAAGTGGCGAACATCGCCTGCCACGCCGGGTCCTTCACCTGCGGGGTGAGATCGGCCGGTTGCGACCACGTGGCCCCGTCATCGTCGCTGTGCATCGCGTGGAACTGGAATGTGGTGGGGCCGGTGAGGGCGCCGGGCTGGGCCGTCCCGAAGCCGATGCCGGGAGGTCCATAGGAATGAAAACACCAGACGCGCCCGGTGCGCCGGTCGAGCAGCAGCGAGGGATCGCCCACGCCACCCGCGCTCACGCGCCGAATGAGACTCACGGCGGACCACGTCTTCCCGCGGTCGCGGCTGCGCCGCATCACCAGCGAGATCCGCGCCGGCATGTCGCTGGCGCTTTCGTGGCGGGCGTCCGCCACTGCAATCAGTGTGCCTCGCCGCGTCTCCACCAGGGCTGGGATGCGGTAGGTGTGGACCCCCGCATCGCCCTGGCGGAAGAGGTCCACCTGCTCCAAAAGCGAGGTTCGGCCCGCCCCGGTCGCAGCCGTCGCCGCCATCAGCAACGCGGCGCGGCGAGTCGGGAGGGGCGAGTCCATCGGTAGAAATTCCGGTCCTACGCCCGCGTGACCGCGCCCTCCGATGCCGACGACACCAGCTTGCAGTATTTGGCGATGACCCCGGTCTGGTAGCGCAGCGCCGGCTGCTTCCAGCCGGTCAGCCTCCGCTCGATCTCCTTCGCCGGGACGTCGAGGTTCAGGACGCCCCGGCCGGCATCTACCGTGATCGCGTCGCCTTCCTGCACCACCGCGATGGGACCGCCGTTGAAGGCTTCCGGCGCCACGTGGGCAATCATGAAACCGTGAGTCGCTCCGCTGAAACGCCCGTCGGTGATCAGGGCCACCGAGTCCGAAAGGCCGGCGCCCACGATCGCGCCGGTCACGCCCAGCATCTCGCGCATCCCTGGTCCGCCGCGCGGGCCTTCGTAACGGATCACCACCACATCGTTGGGTTGGATCTTGCCCTCGGTGACGGCTTGCATGGCGTCTTCTTCGCGCTCGAACACGCGGGCCGGGCCGTGGTGGACCGTCTTATCGTGGCCGGCGAGTTTGATCACGCAGCCTTCGGGCGCCAGGTTGCCGCGCAGAACCGCGATGCCGCCGCGCGGTTTGAGCGCCCGGTCGAGCGGCAGGATCACGTCCTGGCCGGGCGTCTCGTGTGCCTCCGCGGCCTGCTCGGCAAACGTTCGGCCGGTCACCGTGAGCGCCGATCCGTCCACATACTTGCCTTCCAGCAGGCGACTGGCGATCACCGGGATGCCGCCGGCCTTGTCCACGTCCGCGGCCAGGTAGCGACCGCCCGGCTTGATATCCACGAAGACCGGCGTGCGCGCCAGCACCGGTTCGAACTCGTCGATGGTAAGCGGCACCTCGGCTTCGCGCGCCATCGCCAGCAGGTGCAGCACGGCGTTGGTCGATCCGGCGGTAGCGGCCAAGCCCGCGATGGCGTTCTGGAATGCCGCGCGGGTGCAGATATCGCGCGGCCGGATTCCCTTGCGGACGGCGTTCAGAATCGTCTCGCCGCAGCCGTAGGCGACGCTGTTCTTGCGCTGGTCCACCTGCGGCACCGAGGCCGTGCCCATGGGCGAAAGGCCGATGAGTTCCATCACGGTGGCCATGGTGTTGGCCGTGAACTGCCCGCCGCAAGCGCCTGCGCCGGGGCAGGCATGGTCTTCGATATCGAGCAGTTCGGCGTCGGACATGCGCCCTCGGGCATGAGCGCCGACGGCCTCAAAAACGTCCTGGATGCTGATGTCGTGGCCGTTGTGCCTGCCGGGCATGATCGAGCCGCCGTACAGCACCACGCCTGGAACGTTCAGGCGCAGCAATGCCATGGCCGCGCCGGGGATGGTCTTGTCGCAGGCAACCAGGGCCACGATGCCATCGAACATGTGGCCGCGCACCATCAGTTCGACGGAGTCGGCAATCACCTCGCGGCTGATCAGCGACGTCTTCATGCCCTCCGTGCCCATGGTGACGCCATCCGAGATGGCGATGGTGTTGAACTCCATCGGCGTGCCGCCGGCGGCGCGGATGCCCTCTTTCACTTTGACGGCCAGGTCCCGCAGGTTGTAGTTGCAGGGCATGGTCTCTATCCACGTATTGGCGACGCCGATGATCGGCTTGGCGAGATCCGCATCGGTGAAGCCGATGGCCTTGAGCATGGCGCGGGCCGGGGCGCGGTCGCGGCCCTGAGTGATGGTGTAGCTTTGCAGTTTCATGGGGAAGTACCAGTGTAGCGCCAAGTAACGCCGGCGATCGTAACTACCGCCGCGAGTTCTGCCATACGCCCGATAGTATCGCCGGGTGACTCGAACGGCAATCCCCGGTGGATGCCCGCCCCATCCAATGTCAGCGGTGGCAGTAGCCGCGCCTCGGACAGCTTGAACTCGGATCACGGCTTCGCAAGCCGATGGAGTCTGTAGCCTACGAGAAAGAGCCAGGCCGTGGCGAGCAGAGCATTGCCGATTATGGTCAGACTGCCCGTTAGCGAAAATGATCCCGAGAATGCCGGTCGCCAAGCCCAAATAGGCTGTGATTTTGCCGAAGGCTCCTCTCAGCATTGCGACACCGGTCAAGAGGATCCCGGACGAGAGCGTCACTATTGCATACACGATTTCCAGGGGGGACATCAGCATTGCGGACGCATAGTTTGCAGCCGCGACAAAACCCGCCCGGCGGACGGTGTCTGCGGTTGTAGAGTAGTCACGATACAGGATGAGAGGTGACGCGTAATGCGACCAGGTGACGCCTAAATCTAACACCACAAACAGCCCCACGAATGCGGTCGCTAGCAGCATCATGTTCTTGTTGACAGATTTCAACGCCAGATAAAGAGCCAATGCAACCGGTACGTAGAGAATGTCCGTGAAAACGGAGAGACCAAGAATCGCCCACCAAACGGTCGTCTTCCCGGGAAGGTACTGAAACCAAGTTTCGCCACCGCCGTTCGGTGGCGCGCCGGCGTAGGCATACAAAACGATAATCATGATGTACCCGATACCAAGGACGAGTGCAGCGATACCGCCTGGTCGATACCATTTCTGATCACTGCCGGCTGCATCAACCGTCGTTTTCTCGGGGCTCATCAGCGTTTCCTCTCGCAGTGCTCCGACATGAGTCAGGCTACCCCGGCCGTCGCTCGGTGCTCCCGCGTCAACCGACGAGCGGGCGGGGGAGGCAGCCAGTAACACTGCCCGGCTCAGGCCGTTTTGGCTGCCTGTAACACCGTAATATCTTGCCCGCGTACGCCGTCGTCGCGCTCTATTTTGTCAACCCTATCGCTGGAATGCTGGAACAATTGCATGAAATGAACTACCTGCCATATGCGAGCGGCCTCTCCCAATCGCGGCAGCCGGAATCGTGAGTTTTGCCTGCTGGGTTTTGCCGGCATTGTCCGCCGACCCGCGGAATTGCCTTCCGTGTCGGACTGGCTTCCGATGACGGGCACCCGGAAACCGGTCTCGTCTCGTGCCGGTGAGTGGGCACAGCTACGATTCGCCGTTCCGTGGTCCTGTTTATGCCAGATCTTCCGCCCGAATCGGCAGCCGTCGCACGCGCTTGCCAGTGGCCGCGAAGATGGCGTTACAAACCGCCGGAGCGATCCCCGGCGTGCTAGCCTCGCCGATCCCGCCCGGTGAAGCCTGGCTGGGCACGATGTGCACTTCCACCTTCGGCATTTCATCGATGCGGAGCATGTCGTACTGGTGGAAGTTGGCCTGCTGCACGCGGCCTTTGTCGATGGTGATGCCGCCCTTCAGCGCCGCGGTCAGGCCAAACGCGATGCCACTCTGGATCTGCTGCTCCACACCCCACGGGTTCACCACGTGGCCGCAATCCACCGCGCACACCACGCGATGCACGCGAACCTTGCCGTGAGCCACCGAGACCTCGGCGATCTGCACCGTGTTGCTGCCGATGTTGTTCGAGAGCGCCACCCCCAGGCCATGCCCGGCCGGCAGCGGCTTGCCCCACCCGGCCTTCCCGGCGGCGAGTTCGAGCGCTGCCAGCAATCGCGGAGACTTGGCCAGAAGCCGCCGGCGCAATTCCACAGGATCCTTCCCGCCCGCCGCCGCCAATTCATCGAGGAACGACTCGGTGAAGAACGTGTTCTGCGAATAGCCCACCGATCGCCAGTAGCTGACCGGGATGCCCGGATCTTCGGCGTGATAGTCCACCAGGATGTTCGGAATGGCGTAGGCCATGTCGGCCACGCCCTCAACGCCGGTGCGCGCCAGACCGTCGCGCAGGCCGCCGAACGGGGCGCAGGCGATGGTGGTGGTCCACGCGACGGGCCAGCCGTCGGCATCGAGGCCGGCGGCGAAGCGGCTGAAAGAGGCGGGCCGGTACCAGTCCTGCTGCATGTCGTCCTCGCGGGACCAGGTGAGTTTCACGGGAGCGCCGGCGGCTTTGGAAACTTCCACCGCCTCGCCGATATAGTCGGCGCGAGCGCGCCGTCCGAAGCCGCCGCCCATGTACTTGGTATAGACCTGCACAGCCTCCGGCTTCAAGCCGGTGATCCGCGCCGCCTCATTGCGCGCGGCCGTCTGGCCTTGTGTGGAGGCCCAGACTTCGCAACTGTCCGCGCGCACGTGGGCGGTGCAGTTGAGTGGTTCCATGGGAGCGTGCGCCAGGTACGGGGTCTCATAAACCGCCTCGATCTTCCTCGCCGCGGATGCCAGCGCTGCCGCTGCGTCCCCCTCCTTACGCCCCACCGCGCCCGGCTTCCGCGTAGCCTCGGCAAATCGCCTGGTGATGGCGAGGGTGTTCTCCGCAGCCACCGGACCTTCGTCCCACTTCACCTGCAACACGCGCCGCCCCTGCATCGCCGACCATGTGTTGTCGGCCACCACCGCCACTCCGCTGGGGACCTGGAGCACGCTCTTCACGCCGGGTACCGCCTTCGATTTCGTCGCGTCGAAGCCGGCTACTTTGCCGCCGAAGACCGGGCAGCGCTCGATCACTGCATAAAGCATCCCTGGCAGCCGCACGTCGATGCCGAAGGCCGCGCTGCCGTCGACTTTTGACGGCGTGTCCAGACGCTTGGTGGCCTTGCCCACGAGCCGGAATTGCTGGGGATCCTTCAGGGTCACGTTCGCCGGCACGGGCAACTTGGAAGCTGCCTCAGCCAGACTCCCGTAGCTCAGCCGCGCATTGGTGGCGGTATTCACAACCGTGTTGTTTTCGGCCCGGCAGGACGATTTGTCCACGCCCCATTTCCGCGCGGCTGCTTCCACAAGCATCTCGCGAGCCGAAGCGCCGGCCCGGCGCAGCGACTCCCAGGAACTGCGAATGCTCCCGCTGCCCACCACCCCCTGGCTCGGCCCATACTCGCGGCTCACGCCGGGGAATTCGGTGCGGATGTTCTTCCAGGAGCACTCCAATTCCTCGGCCAGCAACATCGAGAGCGAGGTCACGGTGCCCTGCCCCATTTCAGCTTTGTGAATGAACAGAGTCACCAGGTCGTCGGCGCCCACGTGCACGAATGCGTTCAGCTTGGATGCGGCGCCGGCGGTGTCGGCGGCGAGCAGCGACGTCCCGGGCAGGTAGAAGCCTACCAGCAGACCTCCGGCCGTAGCGGTGCTGGTGCGCAAAAATCCGCGTCGATTCATTTGAGTATTCACCTGGCGCCTCCCATCCGCTTCAATTCGGCGGCGCGGTGGATGGCGCGCCGGATGCCGTCGTAAGTTCCGCAGCGACAAATGTTGTTGCGCATGGCCTCGTCGATATCGGCATCGGTGGGGGTGGATGTCTTGGCGATCAGCGCCGCGGCCGTCATGATCTGGCCCGACTGGCAGTAACCGCACTGCGGCACGTCTTCCTCCATCCACGCCAACTGGCAGGGATGACTACGATCGGCGGAAAGTCCCTCGATCGTGGTGACGGCTTTGCCGGCCACCGTCGAGATCGGCGTGACGCAGGACCGGACCGGCTGCCCGTCGATGTGCACCGTGCACGCGCCGCATAGCGACATGCCGCACCCGTACTTGGTGCCTTCCATCCCGAGCGTGTCGCGCAAAACCCATAGCAACGGCATGGCCGGGACGGAATCCACCGTCTGCGCTTTGCCGTTCAAAGTAAATTTCACTGCTGGCATCCGCAACCCTCCTTGGAGTACCCTCGATATGAAGCAGTATAGCCGATGCGGCCGCACGATACTCTTCCACGGCGGACGTTCCTCGCCCTGGCCGGCGCAACGCTGGCACAGGCCGCCGAACCCGTGATCGATATCCACCAGCACACCCCCTACAGTGGACGGACCGCCGAACAGTTGGTGGCCCACCAGCGGATGATGGGGGTCACGAAGTCGGTGCTGCTGCCGGCGGGCTCGAAATTCGGGCTGGCGGCGGACGCCGGTGGCAACGATACGGTGATCGAATTGTGCCGCCGCTACCCGAACGAGTACCGGTTTTTCGCCAACGAGCTGCCCGACATCCCGGAGACCAAACGGGTGATCGAGAGGTATCTCAAAGCCGGAGCGATCGGAATCGGCGAGCAGAAGTTCCACGTGGAGTGCGACTCCACGGCCATGCAACTGGTGGCCGGCATCGCCGCGCACCATGGTGTGCCGGTGTTGATGCACTTCCAGCACGAGACCTACAATCTCGGCTTCGAACGCTTCCACAAGATGCTGGAAAAGTTCCCCAAGGTCAACTTCATCGGGCACGCCCAGACGTGGTGGGGCAACATCGACAAGAACCACCAGCAGGCGGTGATGTACCCGAAGGGGCCGGTGACACCGGGCGGCATCACCGACCGCCTGCTCGCGGACTATCCCAATGTCTATGGAGACCTCTCGGCCGGCTCGGGTTTGAACGCCCTGCTGCGCGACGAGGATCACGCGCGAGAGTTCCTCAAGCGTCATCAGGACAAGCTGATCTACGGCAGCGACTGCAGCGATCCGGAAGGCGCCGGACAGAAATGCTCGGGCTCGCAGCAGTTGGCCGCCATCCGACGCCTGGCGCCCGACCAGCAGGCGATCCGCAAGATGCTCTCTCTCAACGCCGCCCGCGTGATGAAGCTGTAGCGCAAGGCGCTCGATTTTGGAGATGGGGCCAATGAAGTCATTCGAATCGTTTCAGCCCGCGGCGCCACCGCGCAGGAAAGAGAGCTGTGTGCAAAAGCTATTTTCTGAGAAACGGAAGCAACTGGCCTAAGAAGACGAGTGTTACAGTTCGACTCGACGCCGACGTAGTGGCTTGGCGAGAGAATTCCGGCGCAGGCAGCGGCATTAGGAGGCTTCGGAGGCGTGGATGCGGAATCGACCACAAATCGTCGTAGAATGAATCTGCGGAGGCATGAAACTCCTGAGGGGCCGCGAATCCACCGAAGGAATCGTCCGCTATAAGCGGCGGGGTAGCCAAGCTAGGAGCTCGCGATGCGGAAACTGATCGACAAACTACGGAGTCTGCTGAAGCGCGAACCGGAGGGGCCTCCCGACGACTATGCGATGGTAGGCGCGCCGAAACGGCCTCCGCTGCGCGGGAAGAGCGCGGCCGCGGCCGAGCCGCTCGAATAACCAACTGGTCACCCTTGTGCGGTGGCAAGATCTGGCGTCAAGCAACGAACTAACTAATGCCGCACGACGGCGCCTTTTGCGACCTCGGCATCGGTTGCGAGCGTTGCCTCCGTATCGAGCAGGTGGATTTTACGGGAATGCGCTCCGGAGATCTGAAGCGTTGCCACGCGCGAGTGGCGCACGGTCACATTCTCGACATCCTTCAGCATCGTCCGGGTGGGGATATCCACGCCGTCCAGCAGCAGATCCTTGACGTTCTCCACGCGCAGCCCGGCCTTCCAGGTTGGGGACTCCGGCTTCTCCCAGCGGATCTCGACATCCTTCATCGTGAAGTTGCGCGCGTCACGCAAGGTGAGTGCGGCCTGCGTATTCTCGTACGGCGCTTGCGGGTCGTGCGACACGAACAGACGGACGTTGTCGAGCCGAACGCCGTCCAGCCAACTATCGGGATGGCCGTTGATCGCTGACGTCCCGGTGCCGTGCGCGATGACATTGCGAATGGAGACGTTGCGGATGATACCGGCAGGTGGTTCTTTTTCGCGCCTGGTTCCATCCACCTCGCTGCGGCGCTTGATGTTGAAGTGAATCGGATCGCCGTCGCCCCACCAGAACCAATCGAATCGCCGGGTCTCGATGGTGAGGTTGGAAACCACCACGTCTTCCACCACCCCGCCGTCGAACACCATGAACGCCAGGCCCCGATTGGAGTTGGTGATGACCACGTTGTCGATAGCCACATGGCGGATGGCGTTCGAGTTGCCGTCGCAGAACTTGATGGCGCTCGAAGACGAAGACAGGCGGCAATTCGTCACCGTCACATTTTCGGTGGGCAAGGCCGGGCCCCAGATGTCGGCCGAATAGAAGACCAGCGCATCGTCGCCGGTTTCGATGGTGGAGTTGGAGACTCGTACGTCCTGGCATCCATCCGGGTCGATGCCATCGGCCCACACCCCTGCCTTCTGGCTGGAGGAGATATAGACTCCATCGATCAGCAGCCGCTTGCAGGCATATGGATTGATGGTCCAACTGCGCGACCGCACAAACTTGAGGCCGCGAATGCGAACGTCGAGGCAACGAAGCAACAGAACCAGGCGCGGATACACCGTCTCCTTCGGGAACCCGGCGGGGAACGACCGCAGGAGCGGCTTTCCGGTGGCCTCCATCAGAAGCTGGTTGGCCCGGATGTAGAAATCGGTGAAATCGTTCGGCCGCCATTCGTACGAGGCTTGCCCGTCGATCGTGCCCCGGCCCTCGATGGCGATGTCGTGCAAGTCCTCTCCGTACAGGAGTGCGGATTTCGGGGCCGGGTCGAATTCCCGCCCCTCGAGCGAGGCGAACAACGTAGCGCCGGCCTCCACATACAGTCGTACCCCGGATTGAAGGCGCAGTTGGCCGGAGGTGTATTCGCCAGGTGGAACGTAGACCGTGCCGCCCCTGGCGCGACCGCACGCGTCGATGGCATCCTGCAGCGCTCGCCGCGCATTATCTTGTTTGCGCCCGGTGGCGCCGTAGTCCTTCACATTGAAAACGGGTTGGGCGGCCAGCGCGGCGGCGCAGGCGGCGAATGCGAACCAGAGCTTCATGAAGTCATTTTGCACGAATCGGTGAGGCGTTTTAGCGGGCCGATTACTCCCCCTGCCTACGCCGCCGCTGGCGCCGCATCGCAAGCGCAGCCAGGCAGCCTCAGCGTTCCGCCTGGTCATACCCGTTCAGCCGGCGAATCCACACGTTGCGGTAGCGCACCGGATTCCCGTGGTCCTGCAAGGCCAGCGGCTCCTCATCGCCATGCGGCGTGTAGCGGGCCACCACGCGATGCACCATGGTGCCCAGGATCTGCTTTCGGTGGTGGACCAGCACGCCGTTGAAGAAGACCGTGGCGTAGGCCGGCCGCACCAGCTTTTGGCCTTCGAATTTGGGCGCTTCGAAGACAATGTCGTACACCTGCCACTCGCCTGGCCTGCGAATGGGATTCACCAGCGGCGGCCATTGGCCGTACAGCGCCCCAGCCTGGCCATCGGCGTAGGTCAGATCGTGATAGGAGTCCAGTACCTGCACCTCGTACCGGTTCATCAACAGGACGCCGCTGTTGCCTCGATCCTGACTGGTGCCTCTGACGTCGGGGGGCTCGGACCATTCGATGTGCAACTGCACGTCGCCGAATTTGTCGCGCGTCAGCAGGTCGCCGGTGCGCGGCACGCATTCGAAGTAGCCATGCACGACCTTCCACTTGGCGTCGACGGATTTACCGCGATCGGCGCCGCGGCCCGGCTGCATCCAGCGCGACAGGTCGTGGCCGTCGAACAGCACGATCGCATCGGAGGGAGCCTCGCCCAGAACCTTGCCGGGCGTCACCGCTTTGGGGCGCGGACGGTTCGGGTCATGGACGTGCCAGCGCTGGCCCGGCAGAATGGCCGTGTCGGTATAGCCGGGGCTGGCCTTCTTTTGCTGCGCCAGAAGCGCGACAGCCAGACATAGACCGGCGGCGGCCAGCAGACGAACGGCATGGCGGGTATTCATGGCGGCCTATACAGCATAATGGGGAATTTAGTGTGGGACAAACGGGGGGCTGGACGGAGTGAGAAACGTCATGGTGCGGTTATGAAGGAAATTTACATGGTTCGGCATGGCGAGACCGAGTGGAGCCGTTCGGGCGCGCACACCGGGCGCACCGACATTCCGTTGACGCCCGCGGGCCGCGAAAACGCGGCGGCGCTGGGCCGGCTTCTGGCGGGGCGCCCGTGGAACCTGGCGCCGAGCCTGGTGCTCTGCTCGCCCATGAGGCGCGCCCGCGAGACCTGCCGCCTGGCCGGCTTTGGCGATATGGCACAAATCGAACCGAATCTGGGCGAGTGGGACTACGGCGATTTCGAAGGCCGCACCACCGCCGAAATCCGCCAGGAGATTCCAAACTGGTCGCTCTGGGTGGACGGCGTGCGCAACGGCGAGTCAATCGACCAGGTGGCGGCGCGCGCCGGCGCCGCGATTGCCCGCGCGCAGGCTGCCGAAGGCGACGTGCTGCTCTTCGCGCACGGCCACATTCTACGGATTCTTGCCGCCCGCTGGCTAGGGCTGGCGGGCGATGCCGGCCGCTATTTCGCGCTGGGAACGGCGTCGGTCAGTTCGCTGGGGTACGAACGCGAGACCCGCGCGATCACCTGCTGGAATCTTTCGATTTCGGCATGACCAGCCCGACACGCGTGGCCTTAGCCCCCGCCGCCAGCTTCATCACCTTGGTAACCAGTTGCAGCGTCTCCACCGGCGAGATCACGCGCGTCAAGTTGCGGTCGGCATCCAGGCCGCTCAACACCGCCAGCCGCCACGAGGGCATAATCACGTCCATCACGCGGACTCTCTCGCTGCCGTTTTCAAACCAAACCACCAGTTCCTCGTCCTCTTTGAGGGCCTTCTGCATGGCGCCGAGCTGGCCCAGGATGATGGAACCGACGTTCTCGGCCGGCGGCTGAGCGGGCGCCGACGCAGGCTCTTTGGCGGCGGCCGAGAGCAACGCCTCCTTGGCAAGCTGCTTAGTGAGATCGACGAAGGCCATCTGGAGAGATGCTACCAGGAATGGGACGCCGTGTCATGACCTGAGAAGTTGAGGCCGTGTTATCTGCGGTCCCAAGTCACTTGCATCCGGTCGCGGCCGTCGGTGGCTTCGAGCGTGATGCTGTTGATGTTGCGGCGCTCGTCTACCGAGAGGTACATGGGGCCGCGGAGGCGGCGGTCTTCGGAGGCGACATCGGCCTTGAGGCGGCGGCCCTCATCGGCGATAAGGATGCCGGTAAAGACGAGCGGCCGGCCGCGGTCGGTGCGGAACGACACCACCACCCGACCGCCCCGGTCGATGTCCACGTTGGCATCTGAGAGCCGCTGATCGAAACTGTTGAGCGAGGCGGTGCCGCGCCCGCGGCCCTGGAACGTGACCACATTATTCCAACTGAAGCCGGGTCCGCCGCGGCGTTCGTCGGGCCCGCGCCGGTCCTGATCGTCGCGGCGCTCGGGCGGCCGGTCGAAACCGGGCCGGTCGCCACCGGGACGATAGTCGGTGCCTGTCATCCGCCATGAGAGGCGGAAGTGGTAGCGGCCTTCGCCGCCGTCGGAATCGCGGATGCGCACGATGGCGCTGAAATCGTTGCGGCGCGACGGCTCGGCCAGCAGGCGGATTTCGTTCCGGCTGTCCACCACCTGGAACTGGAAACCGTCAATGTCGCGGTCGGGCAGCGGGGCGTTGCATTCGGAACCATCGTCGCGGGCGTCGCGGCCGGAGATGGTGCGGATGAGGACTTGGTCGCGGTGGACCGAGACTTCGACTTCATTGTCTACCTGGAGCCGGATATCGCACTGGCCTTTGCCCATCGGCACATCGTCGCGGGTCATTCGCCGGACCTGGAATCGCGTGTCCGCCAACGCGGGCAAGGCGGCGCAACACATCAGGAGCGCCGCACCGTTACGACACATCGTGGAGAGTTTCATTACTCTTAGCATACCGCTCGAATGGATGTGTCGTGCTACTTACTGGTTTCCCTTGCGGATGGATTCGTCCGATTAATTTTCGTCAACGTGCAGGTATGGCTGGAGCCCGGCGAATCCCGCCATTGCCGGACGCTTACACGGTCCGCCTACAACGCTTGATCGTGTTAAATAATCCGGTTCCTACCCGCTTGCCCCGAAACGCCCCTGGAGACACCTCTTGAAAAGCAATCGGATTCCGCGTACTATCGCCAGAGCCAGCTCACCGTTCTGGTGTTTTCAGAACGGAGTGACGGGCGAGGAGAGACATAGATATAGGGGAGGGGATGAAATGTACAGTAACAATAGAACAGTGCTGATTACAATTGGATTTCTTTCTGCCGGCCTGGTGCTGTTTGCCGACGGCTGGCCCCAATGGGGGCAAAACCCACAACATTCGGGCTCTATTCCCACCGTTGGGCAGAGCCCCAACCGGAAACTGGCCAGCATGACGTATGACCCCTTTGTAGCCCAGGAACAAGCGGAGAACGGGGGGGAGCTTCTGGCCCACTACCAGGCGCCGCTGACCGACGGACAGGATGTATTCATGGAGTTTATCGGGGGGACTTACACCTCGTGCAATCCGCCCGGGTCCTATACACCCTATCCATGTGGCAACGATAACTGGTTCAACCAGGTCTGGAGCGAGAAGCGTTTGCACTGGGAGGCTGGCAAGTTAGTGGAGAAGTGGTCTTATGCGAGCGATTGGAAGCCGGAACCGGATGCCGGAGGCGAGCTGGGCGGTTGGCAGCCGGTCTTCCACGCGGTCCTCACCGAGGATGCCGTCTGGGTGCCCGGGGCTGGTGGAACCGTGATCAAACTGGCCAGGGGGTCGGGACATATGATCGCCCGCTACAACCCGTTCGGGCACACCATCGACCCAAATACCTTCGTTTCCAGCCCCCTCAGCGCCGACAACCATGGCAACATCTACTACAACGTCCTGAAACTGAACATCACCAACGATCCCACCACTAACGACCCGTGGTCGTACGGCCCCAATTTCGATGGCAATGGTGTCACAGACATACCCGATGCCTGGATCGTCAAGATCACGGAGGATGGCGACATCCGCAAGGTAAGTTACAAGAGCCTGACTTTCACTCCAGCGGCGCCCACCACGTGCAACGTCACGTTCTCTCTCACGGATCTGCCCTGGCCACCGTCTCCCACCGCCAAGCCACGGACGGTCCCGTGCCTCTCGCAGCGCCCCGGCGTGAACATTACTCCGGCCATCGCACCGGACGGCACCATCTACTCCGTTACGGTGGCTCATAACGTATATGCCAGCCGCTATAGCTACGTGGTCGCCTTCTGGCCCGATCTCTCGCTGAAGTGGGCCGCGTCGCTTCGCGACCGGCTGGACGATGGCTGCGGCGTCCTCGTCCCCTTCGCCACCAGTAACACTCCGCAGGCGAACACGTGCAATTTTGGAGCCAACTTCGGGGTCGATCCCGCCACCAATGAAAGGCCCGCGGGCCGCGTCATCGACCAGTCGTCCTCGTCGCCCGTGGTCACGCCGGACGGCGGTGTGATCTACGGCGCTTACACGCGCTATGACTACGCGCGCGGCCACATGTTCCGCTTCGACAAACAGGGCGGCTTTGTCGCTGCCTACAATTTCGGATGGGACTCGACGCCCGCGATTTACCCCCACCACGGCTCATACTCGATCGTCATCAAGGACAACCACTACGACGCCGGAAACTTTTGCGAGCCGGATCCCAGCGTCCCTGTCTCCGGGACGGTCTGCGTGGATAAGGCGAAGGGGCCGTATTACATCACGCAGTTGAATTCGAACATGACGATCGAGTGGCAGTTCCAGAACACCAGCACGGACTCGACCCACAACAATGGATTCGAATGGTGCATCAACGCGCCGGCGGTAGACCTGTTCGGCAATGTCTTCGTGAACAGCGAGGATGGGAACCTGTACGTCCTCCGGCAAGGCGGTCATCAGATCGGCAAAATCTTCCTGAACCAGGCGGTGGGAGCGGCCTACACGCCCTTGTCACTTGGGCTGGACGGCAAGATTTATACCGAGAACGATGGAATCCTGTTCGCTGTCGGGAACTGAAGCGTAGAAACAGTGGGGCGGGTGCCAACCTGCCCCACGTCGACGATGGAATTCATTCTTGGGCTAGCTCGGGGCTAGCTCTCGGAATGTGCGGCGACAGGGACGATCGGGATGGTAATTTCAACGATCGTCTTCTGCGCGTCAAAGGCAAAATCGAGACTCGCTTCAGAGCCATAACAGATCTCCAATCGCCGTTGCACATTCCGCAAGCCAACACCGGTTCCAGGCGCTTCACCCAGCCTGGTCGTACCGCTGTTCTCCACCGAAATACGAAGCGCGTTGAGCCGCAATTCTGCCTTGACAGACACATATCCGGGGTCCGGGCTTGGGGCCACTCCATGTTTGATGGCGTTTTCGACCAGCGGTTGCACGGAAAGCACGGGAACTGGCAGGTCGAGCGCTCCATCGTCCACGTGAAGTTCCACCCGCAGGCGGTTACCCAACCGGAGCTGTTCCACTTCCAGGTAGGCACGCACGATCTGCATCTCCTGAGATAACGGCACGAACGTGCGCTCCGATTGCAGGCAATAGCGGAAGATGTCGGCCAGATTCAGCACCATTCGCCGCGCAACGGCCGCTTCTCGTGGAATCGAGCCGTAAAGCGTGTTGAGGGCGTTAAACAGGAAGTGGGGATTGATTTGCGATTGCAGCGCGCGAAGCTCGGCCTGACTGACCAGCCGATTCATCTCCTGGTTGCGCAACGTTTCGATGTGCTCGGAAATCTCAGCCGTGGTCCTGCCCAGCGCATCGAGATCCTCGCTCAAATACCGCTGACCACCGTGCCGGGACCCGAGCAGGATGAGTTGCAGATCGCCCGGCCCGCAACGCACCGGCATCACCGCCTCGGTCCACGACCACTTCGGCAAGGACCTCAAAGGACCAAACGAGTCCGCAAGGAGGGGCGTGTGCAGATCCGCTGCACCTCCCAGCTCTTTGGGGTCCACCACGGCGAAATCCTTAGTCCGCACGGCGGCCGCAACCAGGGCGGCCGCCCAGTCGAGATAGTGGGCCTCGCCGGAGAAGTGCGGGCAATCCTTGACTCGCGCTGGCAGTCCGGCGACGCCGCCACGGCGGAAAACTGCCCGAGTGAGCCAACGCTGGACCTTGCCGCGAAGCCATGCGAATAGCACCAGCAACAGGCAGACGCTGATTAGCAGGAGGGCCTCGTGCAGGGGTGATTCCGCCGGACGGGGCGCCAGCATAAGCCGGAACGCCGCTACGATCACAAGGGCGGAGACAACGGCGGCAAGAAGCGCGTTGGCCAGAAATCGCACGAACGCGTCAAGAAGCAAGAACCGATAGTCTTGGAGCAGCACGAACAGGGCAAGGGGAATGCCAGCATGATGCACGACCAATTCGCTGGACCAGACGCGACTCGCATGTCCGCTGCCGAAGTGGATGAATGACGTAGCGAAGAGCGCCAGACACATCGAGCCTAGAATGCGAAATCCGGCCCGCCGTCCACGCTCGGCGGGCACGACGGCCGCAGCCAGTGCCAATACCAGAAACCCCACTGTGATCACCAGAAGGGCTGTCTGGTGAAGCGCCGCGCCATTCCCCGCAATCTCCCAAAAATGCATGATGATCGCGACTGCGCTCAATACGTAGCCAGCTCTAACCAGCAAAGGCCGGTTGTCCTCCAATGACACGTGAAGCAAGACCGCCGGCAGAAGGCTTAACACTGAAAAACTGAAGGCTACAGTCAGATCCAGCGCAGGCGATGGAAGCTCCGGCCACGCAAGAATCACGAGTGACCCCAGATTCCAGGCGAGCGAGAGTGCCGCCGCCAGTTGCGGCAAATACCGCCCGCGGTCGCCCGACCATCCTCGCCCGCTGAAGAGCAAGGTCAGGAAGATCGCAAATATCAGCGCCCCAGCCGCGTGCCCCAGAATGTTGATTAGCAAGGGTTGATTGAGTCCCGTCATATCATTGCCCCTAGTTCGCTCACTGGCGTGAAATGCTCGCTCGCCGAGGCCTTCCCGGCGGCGAGGAAGTTATCAGAGCCTGGCGGCGCTCCTCTCATACTGTACAGCGAGAGATGCGGAGCAGTCGCGAGCCCTACTACACGGCCTGCGTCCGCTGACCTCCGATTGTTGCCCGCTCACGTCCCAATGTGGGACGCTCGTAAATTAGAAGTAGGAATCCAGCGGGCGATGAGCTTTGATCTAACCAAGATGGACTGCCACCGGATCTCAACCTTGATCGTGGATGATGAACCAGTTGCGCGCCGTCTTTTGCGCGAGGAATTGGAGAATTTCGAAGAGATCGACGTCGTCGGCGAGGCCTCCAATGGGCGGGAGGCGCTCCAACAGATCACGGCGCTGAAACCAGAGCTGGTATTCCTCGACTTGCAGATGCCGGTCATGAGCGGTTTCGAAGTGGTTCGCGGACTGGGCGGCGCCAATTTGCCCGTAGTGGTGATCGTGACCGCGTTCGATCAGCACGCGATACAGGCATTTGAAGCCGGCGCGGTGGACTACCTTTTGAAGCCGGTCGGCGAGGATCGCCTGCTGAAGGCGGTGGCGCGCGCGAAGGCTCTACTCCATCGGCCCATCGACATCGCGAATCGGGTAGCGACTATCGCGTCAGTGGGTACTCCCGAGCATCCCGCGCGCAGCCGTAAAGTGGTGGGGCGCACCGGTGAAGACTATATACTGCTCGATGCGGACGAGGTGCTCGCCTTCCAGGCCGAACGCGAGTTAGTGTGGATCATCACCGCCAGGCGCCGCCTGCTCGCAACCCAGACACTGCGCGCGATTGAAGGGCGCCTGGATGGCACCGAATTCCAGCGCGTGCATCGCAACGCCATTGTCAATGTGAATCACGTTCGCAAACTGACGGCTCTAAGCAGCCAGCGCTGGTATCTGACGCTCAGCAACTCACTGCAACTGGTGGTCAGCAAGCGGCAGGCGCACAAGATCCGGCAGATCCTTCAGTGGTGAGTTTACGTACGTTCGCCGATTGTCCGCTCATGGCGGTTCCTCGCCCGCTCGCGGTCGGTTCCGCCCGGCCGTAAGATAAAGCTAGGCGGCACACCGGGGAGTCTCAATACTGACAGCATGAAGAAAACTCTCCCTCCCGGTGCTGTCACTCTATGTTTTCTCCTCGCCGCGCGAGTCGCGTTCGGCCAATCGCTCGGCAACGCGGGAACCATCGAAGGAACGGTTCTCGATCCCTCGGGCGCGGCGGTGGTCAAAGCCGCGGTTACCATCCACAACGCGATTACCGGGTATAGCCGGGCGGCGATTACCGGCACGGATGGTTCCTTCCGCTTGAGCAACATCCCGCCAAATCCCTACCACCTTGAGGTGACCGCATCGGGCTTCAGCGTTTTCTCCCAGGACATGAACATCCGGAACTCCGTGCCCGTACAACTCAAGGCAATCCTGGAACTGGCGGGCGCCAAGTCCAGTGTCACCGTCGAGGCTGGGGCCGACATGCTGGAGGTCGATCCCTCGGCCCACGTGGACGCAGATCGAACCTTGATCCAGAGACTTCCGACCTCCGATCCCGGCGCCGGTTTGAGCCAGGCGATCGTGTATAGCACTGGCGGTGTCGCTGCCGATGCGAACGGGTTCTTCCATCCCCTTGGCGACCACGCCCAGGTGAGCTTCGTCATCGACGGCCAGCCCATCAGCGACCAGCAAAGCAAGCTCTTCTCCACGCAACTCCCCACTAGCGCCATTGAGAGCATGGAAGCCGGTACTGGCACGCCGACCGCCGAATTCGGCGATAAGACGAGCCTCGTCGCCAATATCACCACTCGTTCCGGCCTCGGCGCGGGACAGGTTTTCGGCAACCTCGGCGCTACTTACGGGTCATTCGGCACTACGGGCGGCAGCGCGGGTATCGGCTTTGGCAGCGCCAAAATCGGCGACTTTATCACCGTCGATGGCATCCGCAGCGGGCGGTTCCTGGACACTCCCGAATTTACGCCTTTCCATGACAAGGGCAACAACGCGAGCATCTTCGACCGTTTCGATTACCAGCCCAACGGCAGGGATGCTTTCCACCTGAATCTGTTCACCGCCCGCAATTGGTTCCAGATCCCGAATACCTACGACAGCCTGGATCAGGACCAGCACCAGCGCGTGCTCACCTGGAACATCGCGCCGGGCTACCAGCACACATTCAATGCCCACACGCTGTTGACCATCAATCCGTACTTCCGCAAGGATCAGGTGAACTACTATGCCAGCCGCGATCCGTTCGCTGACTCTCCGTCCACCGAGAGCCAGGCGCGCCAACTGCTGAATTGGGGCGCTAAAGGCGATTTGTCCCTCACCGCGGGTCACCACGCCATCAAGATGGGCATCGACGCCAAGCAGACGCGGCTGCTCGAGAACTTCAACTTCGGCATCACCGACTTCACCTACAACCCGGTCTGTCTGGATAGCAACGGGGCCGCGCCCGGACCGCCTACGCTGATCGATCCCGCCAGTTGCAGGGACGCCGGTCTAGTCCCCAATGGCGGTTTCTCGCCAGGATTGTTGCCCTTCGACCTCACCCGCGGCGGCCGCCTGTTCGCCTTTCATGCCACCGGCAACGTGAATCAAGTCGCGGGCTATGTCCACGATGCCATCACGGCCGGCCACTTCGTGTTCAACGTGGGCTTGCGTGTAGAACGCTACGATGGGATCACTACCAGTAACGGCTTGGAGCCGCGTGCCGGCATCGCGTACAACATCAAGGGCACGGGAACGGTGCTTCGCGCCGCTTATGCGAGGACCTTGGAGACGCCTTTCAACGAAAACCTCCTCCTCTCCAGCGCCACCGGCGTCGGCGGTCTCGACCAGAATGTTTTCGGCGCTAACTCCGTTCCGCTCCGGCCAGGGCGGCGCAACCAGTTCAACACCGGCCTGCAGCAGGCCATCGGCAAATACCTGCTCGTGGATGCGGACTATTTCTGGAAGTACACGCACAATGCTTACGACTTCAGCACGCTGCTGCTGACCACCATCACGTTTCCCATTTCCTGGCACAACTCGAAATTGGATGGCATCACCGGCCGCGTGAGCACAACCAACCTGCACGGTTTCCAGGCGTATTGGACGTTCGGTCACACCCGCGCACGCTATTTCTTCCCCGAAGTCGGCGGCCTGATCTCCCAGGGCGCTCCACTCAGCGGCAACGTTTTCCGCATCGACCACGACCAGGCATTCCAATCCACCGGCGTCTTCCGCTATCAGCACAAGAACAACGAGTGGGTATCACTGACCTGGCGCTACGATAGCGGCCTGGTGGTCAGCGGCATTCCCGATTCGGACGCCGCGCTGGCGCTGACTCCGAATCAGCAGGCCACCATCGGGCTCTCCTGCGGCGGCATGGCGGCCACCTACACGAACGGCGGCCTTAGCCCCGCCGCCTGCGGCACGAACCCAGTCCTCTCCAAGTTGCTGGTGCTGCCGCAGGCTGGCACGGAAAACGACGACCACAACCCGGACCGCGTCAAGCCGCGCCACATCTTCAACCTCGGGCTCGGCACCGACAATCTGTTCCACTCCGAAAAGCGCGAGAAATTCAATGCGTCCGTCGAGATCGACAACCTGACCAACAAGGTGGCGCTCTACAACTTCCTTTCGACCTTCAGCGGCACCCATTTCCTGGAGCCGCGGACTCTGGTCGCGCGGGTTGGCATAAAGTTCTGAGCTAGTCCAGGGCGAACACCAGCAGTGCGTGGCCGGCGGGGATCACCAGGTACTGCTTGCCGCCGGTCAGGAATGTCATGGGATTGGCGTCGATGTTACCCCCGGTCTCGAACCGCCACAGAAGATCGCCCTTCTGCGCATCCAGCGCAAAGAACGAGCTGAGGTTGGAGCCAAACACCAGACCGCCGGCCGTAGCCATCAGGCCTGCATGCGAAGGCCGGTGCAGCTTGTACTCCCAACGCAACTGGCCGGTGGCGACCTCGAGCGCGCGCACGGCGCCATACGGCTCTTCCTCCTTGTAATCGTGCTGGCCGCCGCCGTTGAAGGGCGCTCCCGGCTTATACTCCGCGTCACCCTTGTGATAGATCCCGGCTTCTTCCTTGGCGTTCACATAATACAGGTTGGTGTTCGGGCTGAACGTGGAACTATACCAGTTGGAACCGCCGCCAAGGCTCGGCCAGATCAGTTTGCCTTCCACGGTTGGTTCCGAATCGGGCAATCGCATGGGCCGCCCCGCTTCATCCAAGCCGCTCGCCCAAGTCTGCTTCACGAACGGGCGGCCGGCGATGAATTTCCCGGTCACGCGATCCACCGCGTAGTAAAAGCCGTTGCGGTTGGCCAACACCACCATCTTGCGCGGCTGCCCCTGCACCATACCGTCGGCCAAGATCGGCGTCTGTGTCGAATCCCAGTCGTTCACGTCGTGAGGGGTGTATTGGAAATGCCACTTCTTGGCGCCGGTATCGGGGTCGAGCGCGATCAGCGAATCCGCGTACAGGTTGTCGCCCTTGCGTACATCGCCGTTCCAGTCGGGCCCCGGATTTCCAGTGCCCCAGTAAACGGTATTCGTCTCGGGATCGTAGGCGCCGGTGACCCAGGTGGTGGCCGACCCGGTCTTCCAACTGTCGCCTGCCCAAGTCTCGTTCCCAGGTTCGCCTTTGGCCGGTATGGTATAGAAGCGCCACACCCGCTTACCGGTTTTGGCGTCGTAAGCATCGATGAATCCGCGCACGCCGAATTCGCCGCCCGCCATGCCGGTGATGATTTTGTCCTTCACGGCCAGCGGCGCGCCCGTGCTCGAGTAGCCGTTCTTGTGGTCGGCCACGGTCACGTCCCAACGCACGCTGCCGGTGCGGGCGTCAAGCGCGATGAGGTGCGCGTTCGTGCTGGCATAGTACAGGGTGTTTCCCAGGATCGCCACGCCGCGATTCACCTTGCCGCAGCACAGCCGCAGATCGCTCGGCAATTCCTTCTGGTAACGCCAGAGCTCCCGGCCAGTGGCGGCATCGAGAGCCGCCACCGCGTCGGGCGGCTCGGTAATGAACAGCGTGCCATCCACTGCGATCGCCGACGTTTCAAACGTATCGGTCTCGTTGACCTGCCGCATCCAGGCAATACGCAGTTTCGCCACATTACCCGCGTTGATCTGGTCGAGCGGCGAGTAACGCTGGCCGGAGTAAGTCCGCGAGTAAGTCAACCAGTTACCCGGCTCCTTGTCGGCGTCGCGAATGCGCTCGTAGGGAACGTTCACCTGCGCCAGCAGCGCGGCGGGCACGAATAGCCATACCAGTGATCTCATTGTGCCTCCTTCAAGGACGCCAGGTACGCCACCACATCGGTCAATTCCGTATCGGAGAGTTGGCCCTGGTACGACGGCATGGGCGACTTGCCGCTCTGTTTGTCCACCCGCGCCAGGTCTTTCTTCCAAAATGAAAACGAGCGCCCGGCGCTGTCGCGGAGTTGAATCGAGAACGAATCTTCGTTCACGCGCACGCCGGTCACGCTCTGGCCGCCGTTCGGAGTCACCGTGACCAGCAGGTACCCTTCCGGCACCGCCGCCCCCGGATTGACCAGCGACTCGCGCAGGTATGCCGCGCTGCGCGACTCGCCGATGGCCGAGAGATCCGGCCCCGCCACCCCGCCCTCACCGTGCACTGAATGGCAGCCGGTGCAGCCTTTGGCGCGATAAATCCCGGCCCCATGCGCCACGTCGCCCGGCACGGGCTTTTGCACGACCTTGCCGAGCGATCGCACATAAGCGGCGGTTTGCCGCATCTCGCGGTCCGACATGACCCCCGCTCCGGGCATTTCGGTTCCGCGGATTCCCTCGTCCAGGATCTTGAGTAGCGTCGCGTCATCGGGCGCGCGCTTGAGCCTGGCCCGGGTCAACATCGGCCCCCGGCCGCCCACGCCCTTGGGCCCATGGCACAGCGCGCAGTGGACCTGAAACAGTTTCTCACCCCGCAGCAAGTCGGCCCGGCTGGTCGGAAGCTTCACTTTGGTTTCCGTCCCCGCCGCCATCGCCGCACTCCAAACGACTATCAGGCAAGCTCGTGTCATAGAAGGGTCCATCTTATACCAAAATGGCCGGTGTCTCGGCACACTGTGGGCGACCGGTGCGTCAACGATCCCCTCGGCGAACTCGGGAACCGATTCGAAGTTGGGACATCCAAACCAACACAGCCAGCAATGGCCGTGTTACACCTGGTGCAGACTGGTAAGTTCGGCGGTGAGCGCGTTCAGGATGATGCTCTTGATTCTGGCTTCGCCGCCGAGATCGAAGATGGCGGCGATCGCGATGGACCATCCGCTGTGCCCGTGTCCGGCTTGATTGGCCAGCGCGTGCAGAACCGCCTTCAGGCGGTTGGCGGCGGCTTCGGCAACCTGCTCGAGCCGCTGCGGAGTGGTTTTACATGCGGCGCGTGGCGGCACTGTGATCTCGCCCCGCAATGCCGGCATCAGCGGGATGATGGAATACCACCACCTGCCGTCCGCCTGGGCGCCGTATTCCTGGCGGAACGCTTCGGCGATATCAGGCTTCTTGCGCAGTCCCGCGGCGATGGTTGAATTATCTTCGGTGACCTGGAAATACGCGCGGAGAAACTGCTGGCAGTTGCGCCGGCCAAGCTGGTAGTCATGGTCGCGGAACTTCTCATCGATGAAACCGCCAAAGGCGCCTAGCGAGCCGCACATCAGAGCGGGCAGATCGCGCGCAGAGTCGTCGCTGGGGGCAATCGCGAAACGGCTGCTCACGTTCTCGTCCATAGCGAGCTTCAGGTCCTCGCCCTGGAATCGCGACTGGTTAATGAGTGCGCCCAACACAGCCTTGGCAACATTCGCTAGTTGCGCATTCTCCTGCGCCTTGTAACCGAGGTCGAACGGCGCTTGGCCGGGGAACGGGGCCACCGAGATTACGGCGGCGTTGGCGCTTTCCGGCGAGCGAGGATTGTGACCGCTGGTGTTGCCCGCGGCATTGGCCAGGTACTGCCGGGCCCGTTCGAAGGGATTGTTGTTGGTGACGCCGCCATCGGCATACACGTTGTCAAACTCCGCCGGCACCTGGGCCGGATCCCACGCCGGTGGTATCGCGACCCGAGATTCGCACTGCCCGTTCTCGCCGGGCTTGGCGTTGCCGACGCTCCACAGCCGGCTCTCGTATTCGTCTCGCCTCCTCGCCAGGATGTGTGAGGCCAGAAAGACCGGAAAGGCTCCGGTTGCCATGGCTGCGGTTCGCAATATTGCCCAGTTCTGGTCCGCGGGGTCCGAGCAGTTCAGAGCCAGGGAGGTGGCGGTGCTAGCCGCCGCATCACTGGCGATGGCGAACTGGATTTGATCGGCATGGTAGTTGATCCGTTCTTCGAAGGCGCCGCTATTGGATCGATCGACGCCGTAGGGAATGCCGCGCAGGTTGGTCAGCGACAGGATGATCCCCAACGGGTCGGCCACCCAGGGCCGGGCGCGGAGCCGGGAGGGGTTGGGCTGTAATGCCGAGTTGGCGATATCTTCGATCGGAGAACTGTCCAGGAGCGACTTCACCGGACCCTGGTTGTGCGGCAGGTCTCGCGTGCCTAGCAGCAGACTGATATCGATGGTTTTGACCCAACTCTGATAAAGGCGGTTGACGGCCGCGCCGGCCGGCGGAAGGGCTTGCCGCACGTGGTCGAACTCTTCGCGCAATGCCACCGAACTGATGGAGGCACACATGCCGCCCGCCGAAGCTCCAGTCATGGCATCGAGGAGTACATCGTGGGCGGGGATCGTCCAGGCTTCGATATCGTCGCCGTGCAGGGCGCGCTGCGCTTCGCGTTCAGCGTACCAGGCGTCAAGGGCGTCCACGAGAAAATCCAGGACGCCGGCGGTATAGGCGCCGGCGGACACGGCTCCGGCCATGTTGAGTGCGATGTGGAAGGGCATGGGTCCTATTATGACGCCGCGCCTGGCGTGGCAGCGCGGGCGGTTTCGCTCGCCCGCAGTCCGGCTCTTAGTTGCGCTTGGTGAGCAGAACGTCGGCCTCGACAGGCGCGCCGTCGCGGAGGACCTTCACCTTTACCGTGTCGCCGGGTCTCTTGCTGCGGAGGGCGTAGGTGAAGTCGTAGAGGTTCTGAATGGCCTTACCGTCGAATTCAACCATGATGTCGCCGGCCTTGAACCCGGCTTTGGCGGCGGGGGAGCCCTCGCGGACATCGGCGAATTTTACGCCGACGATCCCCTCGGCGAAATCGGGAACCGATCCGAAATTGGGGCCGTAACCGGAATTGCCGCCCACGGGGCCGACGCTGCTATCACCGTGTCCGGAGGTCGGGGCCACGCGCACGAATTGCGGCCGTTCCGGCGTGTCGCGCAGGTGGTCCGTCACGTCGGCGACAAACTGCAACAGCAGGGACGCATCCGGGGCGTCGATTTTTTCCCAAGTGTCGCTGGGTTTATGATAGTCGCCGTGCAGGCCGGAGAAGAAGAAAAGGATGGGCACCTGCTTGGCCTGGAACGAGGTGTGATCGCTCGACCCTTCGCTGGCCCCGACGCCGGCAAAGTCCATCTTTAAGGCGTGATTCGGAGCGATTTGCTCGAGCAGCGGACGCAGGGTGGAGCCGGAGCCCACGCCGCCCACGTAAACCTTGGCGTCGCGGATCCGGCCAATCATGTCCATGTTGATCATGGCCACGGCCTTTTCCAGCGGGAGCTTGGGATGCCCGGCGTAATACGCGGAGCCCAGCAGCCCCTGCTCCTCGCCGGCGAACGACAGGAACAGGATGCCGCGCTTTTGTTTCGGCAGGCGCGAGTACCAGCGCGCCAGTTCGATGACGCCGGCGGTGCCGCTGGCGTTGTCGTCGGCGCCGGGGTGAACCGTGCCGGTCTGGCTCGGGGCCAGGGAGTACTGACCGCCCAGGCCGAGATGGTCGTAGTGGGCGCCCACGATCACGTACTCGTCGGTCTCGCCGGGGATGTAGGCGATGACGTTATGGACGGTCTTGACAGCACGCTCGACATCGGTGTTGGCGTCCACATTTAGCGACTCGGGAAAGGCGAACGATTGCGGTTTGAGGTCCTTGTCGATGCCTTCGATTATCTGGTCGAGGTTCCGGCCGGCATTGTTGAACCAGGCCGCCAGGCGTTCGGCCTTCACTTGTACAAACGGGATCCCGGCATCGAGCGGGCCGGCAGTGGTTCCGAACTTTTCCAGCGCATCGGCGTCGGCCTCGGCCTTGTGGGTGGCGACGTCGTTGATCAGAATGACCCCGGTGGCGCCGTGGATCTTGGCGTTCGTGGCTTTGCTGGTGAACTGGGCGTGCTGGGTATAGGACCTGCCATCGAAGACGCTCTGGGGGTCGTTCTCCTGCGGTTCGTGGCGCAGCATCAGGACGACCTTGCCTTTGACGTCGATGCCGGCGTAGTCGTCATAGTGGTACTCCGGGGCGGTGATGCCGTAGCCCGCGAAGACCACGGGGCCCGCGAGTTTGCCCACGTGTGAGAAGTTGAAGGGAATGAAATCGTTGGGGAAGTGAAGGGTAGTGGTGTGGCCGTTTTCCGAGAAGCGGAAGTGGTTGGCCTTGCCGAGTTGCGCGTCGGTGGTGACCGGGAAGGCCTGGTAGTAGCTCTTCCCATCGACCGGCTTGAGCCCGAACCCGCGGAATTTGCCGGCGATGAAGGCGGCGGCCTTCTCCAGTTCCGGGCTGCCGGTGACACGGCCGCGGAGTTCAGGCGAGGCGAGGAACTTGATGTCGTTGAGGTAGGCGCTGGCGTCGATGGCGGCGGTGGCGCCAAGCGCAATCGACGCGGCGAAAACGGCCGTGAACAGAGCGGTCAGCGGACCGCGGGCTCTGAGTTTCATGAGTAGCTATTTCTTCCTGATGGGCGAGATGGCCGGCGCCCCGGGAGTGGGCAGATCGGGCACGGGAAGTTTGACTTCGCAGCCGCAATCGTCGCCGGCATTCTTGGCGGTTTTCTGATACTCGATTTCGAAATCGACGATCGTCTTCAGGTTCGGCCACTCGATGGTGTTGGGGATGCGGCGGCCGTTGATGAACATGGTGGGTGTGCCATTGATATCGAGCGCGCGGCCTTCGGCGGCTTCGGCGGCGACCTCGGCATCGGTGGCCCTGCTGTCCAGGCATTGGCCCAACTGCATGGCGTCGATTTCCGGAAGGCCTTTGGCCCACTCCATCACGTTATTCTTCAGGGTGTCGGGCGAGATCGTTTCCTGGTGGCCGAAGATGTAGTCGTGGTAGCTCCAGAAGGCTTCGGGCTTCTGCTTGAAGACGCAGCGGCCGGCGATGGCGGCGGACCGGGCCCAGGGGTGTATCGATTCCAGCGGAAAATCCTTGAAATAGAGGCGCACCTGCGTGGGATAGGCGTCGATCAGGTTCTTGCGCAGCATCGTGGCCTCTTCTTTGCAGTGGGGACACTGGAAGTCACTGAACACCACAATCGCCACCGGTGCGCCGGCCGTTCCCAAAGCCGGCTGGAACTGGTTCTTGAGCTTATCCAGTTCGGGCTTGAAGGGATTGTCGTTGACATCGTAGACGGCGCCCTGGAGGATCTTCTTGCCATCCTTGGAAACCAGCAGCGGGAGTTCCTGGGACGCAGTGCCCTGCGAAATGCGGATGCGCACGTCGAGGAATCCTGGGAGCAACCCGGAGGGCTTGGGCTCGAGCACCTCCACCTTTAATTCGGGACGCAAGACAAAAAGATGCCGGACATAGGCTTCGAGGGTCGGTTTGTCCAGGGCGGATTTCCGTGGCGCATCGGCTGCCGCCAGCGATAGGGCACCCAGTACGGAGAGCAAGAGGGGTCGAAACATGTTCTTCCTATTGTAAGACAGACCGGCGGCAATGCTGGGAGGGGGTGCGTAAGCGTTGTCGGGATGGCGGCGTGGCCTGATGGGGAATTCTCGTCGCGGAGAGAACCAAGGCAAGGCCCAACATCAGAGCGATTAAAATCGGGATCGAGGTTCGGCCGGCGCGGGCGGTTGGTGATGCGCTTGGGATATGATGATGACCGGCCGCGCGGGAGCTGGTTACCACGGCGCGGTGGGAAAGGGAAAGGATGCGTCAGTTCGCCACATGGTATTGCGCCGCCGCAGTCTGCTCGATCGCGGTTCAAGCGGCCGAACGGCCGCGGATCGTCGGCATTGCCAATATTGCAGTGAAGGTTGACAACCTGGAGGAGGCGCGCAAGTTCTATTCGGGCGTAGTGGGCATGGAGGAAGCCTTCGCGACCAAGGATCCTGCGGTGGCGGGGGAGTTGGCCTGCTTCAAGGTGAATGACCACCAGTACGTGGAGGTCTCCCCGACGCTGAAAAGCGAGACCGAAGACCGGCTGATTCGCATCGGCTTCGAGACCAACGATGCCCGCAAGCTGAGAGACGCTCTGGCGGCCAAGGGGGTGCCGGCGCCGGCCAGCGTGGGCAAAGACGCCAATGGCAACCGAAGCTTCGTGATACAGGACCCGGATGGCCACTCGGTGCAGTTCGTGGAGTACGTGGCCGGCTCGGTCCACTGGCGCAACTTCGGCAAGCATCTATCGGACAAGCGGATATCGGACCACATGCTGCACGTGGGTGTGCGGGTGACCGATCCGGCGAAGGCGGACGGCTTCTACAAAGACATTCTGGGGTTCCGCCTGCAATGGAAAGGCGGGCCGGCGGACGAACGGTTCGAATGGATTTCGATGATGGTGCCCGACGGGTACGACTGGATCGAATACATGGTGCGCGAGAAGACGCCCACGCCCCAGCAGTTGGGCGTGCTGCATCACTATGCCCTGGAGACCCTGGATATCCTGAAGGTTTATCGCACGGTGGTGGAGCGGGGCTACCAGCCGTCGCGTGAGCCCGCGATTGCCCGCGATGGGCGCTGGCTGCTGCAACTTTATGACAAGAACTACACGCGGACGGAGATGATGATCCGCAAGCCGGTACAGACCCCGTGCTGCTCCCCGAATCTGGACGACTTCAAGCCATGAGACGAAAGATCTGGAGCAATCTGCCCGCGTTCGCGCCGCAGCCGGCGGTGACGGACCATCTGGCGATCGCGAATATGCGCGGCTGGCGTTTGCGCGAGCCGTCTTCGGGCGAACGAGACCGAGTTCATCAGGCACCGGCTGGCGGCGTGGCCGGGAATGAAGGCGGCCGTCAACGGCGCGTTCCTCGACCAACTGGTCCAAGTCCACCAAGACGCCGCTATACCAGTTCCTGGGAGGGCAGACGCGCTTCAAAGCGCGCGCTGGCTTCACCCGAGGGCCCGACAGAGGATGCGCTCGCGGCGCCGCTGATCCGCCGTGCGGCAGGGCTAGCTAGCTCTTGCTTATCCGGTTGTTTCAGCAGACCACTAGCGGTAGTGTAGAGGGGTGCCGCGCCCACCGTTTCCGAAAACGTTGCGCGAATTCCAATTGAAGTTTGCCACCGAGGAGGCATGTCAACAGTACCTGGCAGCATGCCGATGGCCTGATGGCTTCGTGTGTCCGCGATGTGGGAA
>Ga0075030_100000357_pt1 | contig 39180 bp, 28 predicted proteins | sample LitLauG_LLR_2012_FD_71393 | JGI IMG/M metagenome (GOLD analysis project Ga0075030, IMG submission 71393) | Freshwater sediment microbial communities from Pennsylvania, USA - Little Laurel Run_MetaG_LLR_2012 | ecosystem: Environmental > Aquatic > Freshwater > Creek > Sediment | place: USA...
TATAGCAGTTCGTCAATTTTAAGGAATCTCCCGAGACGAACAAACGCCGAAATAGAACCGGCAGTACCTGCTGAAACTGGTTCCGACAGCCCTACCTACGCAGCTTTACCGAAAGGACACAGTGGTCCGCCCCGCAGCACATTCGTGGAGCGGAAGTTTACTGGGCCGACGAGGGCGGCGAGCGGAACTCCGGCGGTGTCCGGCTGCCCTCTTCGTGGAGGCTCGTCTATTGGGATGGCAACTCGTGGCGGCCCGTCGGCGGCATCTCCCAGTACGAGATCCGAAGGGACGAATTCAGCCGGGTGCAGTTCGATCGCGTTACCACCACGCGCTTGCGCCTCGAAGTGCAATTACCGGAACGGGGAACGGCCGGCATTCTGGAGTGGCGCACCATCGAATAGGGGCAGGGCCAGAAGGCCTGCCTTACCGCCGGAACAGATTGCGGAGAATGAACACCACGTTGGCCGGCCGCTCCGCCAGGCGGCGCATGTAGTAGGGATACCAGGCCCGGCCGAACGGCACGTAGAGCCGCACGCGGTAGCCCTGCGCGATCAGCTTGCGCTGCAGATCGCGGCGAATTCCGTAGAGCATCTGAAATTCGAAGGAATCGCGCGGGATGTTGCGCTCCGCGGCATACGCTTTGGTCTGCTCGATCAGGGCCTCATCGTGGCTGGCGATGGCGGGGTAGATGCCGCGTTCGAGCAGCAGCTTCGTCAGCTCCATGAAATTGCGGTCTACGTCGGCCTTGTGTGGCCACGCCACCGAGGCCGGTTCCAGGTAGGCGCCCTTGCAGAGCCGCACCCGGATGCTGTGGGCGTTGAGCATTTCGATATCGGTCCGGCTGCGGTGCAGGTATGCCTGAATGACGACGCCCACCGAGCCGTAGCGCTCGTGCAGCCAGGTCACCAGCTCCAGCGTCCGGTCCGTGTAGGCGCTTGACTCCATGTCGATGCGGACGAAGGTGTTGAGCATCGCCGCACGCTTTACGAGTTGCTCCACGTTGGCGCGGCATTGCTCCAGGGAGAGGTCCAGGCCAAATTGCGTGAGCTTCAGCGAGACGTTGCCGTGGATGCCGGAACTCTGCAAGGCATCCAGCGAACGCACATAGACGTCGCGCGCTTCGGCGGCTTCGTCCAGTGTCGAGACGCTCTCGCCCAGATGATCGAGGGTAACGGTAAGGCCTTCGGAATTGAGTTTGCTGCTGACCGCCAGCGCCTCGCCAAGGGTTTCTCCGGCTACGAAACGGCGCGCCAAGCGCCTGGCCAGCGCAGAGGTTTCCATCCACCGCCGGAGCATCTTGCGGCGTGAAAGGAACAGGAAGAAGGCCCGCACGTCCGATAGACTAACATCCAGCGCGTTCCCACCGCCCGAGACCGAAGCCGGGCAGCGTCGAAAACGCCGGCGTACCGGCCATGGCAGGACAGGCCGTGTACGTTCTTACGCGGTGGCGGCCATGGTCTGGGCAGCCTCCGCGAGCTGGAAGCGGCATGACGTCATGCGGACGGCGGCCTCGGTGCCAGTGGAGCGCACGATGAAGCCTGTGGCGTGGAGGTGGAGGGCCCGGCCGCCCTCCTGCATCGCGGGCCAATCGACAATCATCTCGATGTGGGAGCCGACCGGAAGGGGCCGGCGGCAGCGAAAGCGGACGCCCCCAGAGCTGAAGTCGCCCGTGATCCCAGAGCCCCAGCGGGAAGGCGCGCCGCGTTGCGAGACCCGGAAATGAATCGGAATGTGCACGCCGTAGCGATGGTTGAAGCGTCGATCCTGGTTGCTTGTGGCCATATTGTTCCTGCCGTTCGAACGGGCATGCTGCAATTCGGGAGCCAAGCGGCTAACTCCTTTGCTGCAAACGTAGTACTAGGGGCGATCGAGTACTTTTTACGCGGTCGGGAAAAATAGACCGGATAGTTTTGAGGATAATATCGAAAGTAAACACTGCGGCCTGAAATCGGCTGGCCCGCGGCGCCGCGATCCCTGTCAGACAGCATCACGGACGCCCCGGTCTGGTACGATGAGAATTCCCCTTTCGAATTATGGCTTTGCGCTTCTACAATACGTTGTCCCAACAGGTGGAGGAGTTCGCGCCGTCGAGCGGCAACACGGTCCGCATGTACACTTGCGGGCCCACCGTCTACGACTTTGCCCACATCGGCAACTTCCGCACCTTCACGTTCGTGGACCTTCTGCGGAAGTGTTTGCGGGCCAATGGGTTCAAGCTGGACCACGTGATGAACATCACGGACGTGGACGACAAGATCATTCGCAACGCCGTGGCCCAGCATAAGGAACTGAACGAGTACACCGCGATCTACACGAAAGCCTTCCTGGAGGATTGCGCGGCGCTGCGCCTGGAACGGCCGGAGCGGCTGGCGCCGGCCACCGAGCACATTCCGGAGATGGTGGAAGCCATCGAACGGCTGGCCGCGACGAACCACACCTACACCAGCGATGGGTCGGTCTACTTCCGCATCTCGACGTTTCCCGGATACGGCAAGCTCTCACACAACGATTTCAGTGGAAATCTGGCGGGCGCGCGGGTGGACGTGGACGAATACGAAAAGGCCGACGCGCGTGATTTCGCCCTGTGGAAAGCCCCCAAGGAGGGCGAGCCAGCCTGGCAGACGTCGCTCGGACCAGGCCGGCCGGGCTGGCACATCGAGTGCAGCGTGATGGCCATCCAGTACCTCGGCGAGACGCTGGACATCCACGTGGGCGGCGTCGACCTGATTTTTCCGCATCACGAAAACGAGATTGCCCAATCGGAGTCGCTCACGGGCAAGCCGTTTGCCCGCTTCTGGCTGCACGCGGAGTTCCTGATGGTGGAAGGCCAGAAAATGTCGAAATCGCTCGGCAATTACTACACGCTCCGCGATCTGATGGGCAAGGGCCACCAACCGGAGGCCATCCGCTATCTGCTGGCGTCGGTGCCGTACCGGAAATCGCTGAACTTCACTTTGGACGGGCTGAAGTCGGCGGCGATCGCCATCGAGCGGCTGCGGAACTTCAAGCTGAGGCTGGAAACCGACCGGTTCGCCGAAGGCATCAACGAAACCCTGGCGGGACGCACGGCGGAGGCTTCGGCGGCCTTCGAAAACGCGCTGAACGATGAGATCAACACGGCGGAGGCGCTGGCGGCGGTCTTCGAATACGTGCGCGACGCCAACAGTGGCATGGACTCGGGCGAGTTTCGCGCGGGGAACCGGGCGGCGGCGCTGGAGTTCCTGGCGCGTTTCGACAATATCTTCGATGTGCTGCGGCCTACGGCCAAGGCCGGGGAACTCTCGGACGCCGAAGTGGAGGAGAAAATCGCCGCTCGCACCGCCGCCAAAAAGGCCAGGAACTTCGCGCTGGCCGACCAGCTTCGCGTGGAGCTTCAGGAGCGGGGGATTATCCTCGAAGACACCAAGAGCGGCGTGCGCTGGAAAAGGAAGTAACTTGAAACTGGACACCAAAGCGGTCCATGTGGGCGACCGCAAAAAGCCGGGGCGATTCGTTCCCGTGACCACGCCGATTTATACGGCTACGAGCTACTTCTACGACTCCATGGAACAGCTCGACCGGGTGTTCGGCCACGAGGAAGAGGGCTATTGCTACTCGCGCCACGAGAACCCGTCGGCGGCGGCGCTGGAGGAACTGGTGAGCTCGCTCGAGGGCGGGCATGGTGGTTTGGCCTGCGCTTCGGGGATGGCGGCGATCCACACCGCTCTCTCCGCGGGGCTGGTGGACCGGCGGAAATCGATTGTGGCCGGCCATGCCCTGTACGGCGCCACGGCGAACCTGCTAATGACGGTCTTCGAGCCTGCGGGCGTGAGCGTGCGGTTTGCCGATATGTGCGATCCGGAGTCATTCCGCGCCGCCGTGGCGGAGGCGAGGCCCGGCTGCATCCTGATCGAGACCATCAGCAATCCACTGCTGCGTGTGGGGCCGATCGACCGGCTTGCGGAGATCGCGCGCGAGGTGGGCGCCGCACTGGTGGTGGACAACACCTTCGGCACCCCGATGCTGGTGCGGCCCTTGGAACTGGGGGCGCACTTCAGCGTCCACAGCCTGACCAAGTACCTGGCGGGCCACGGCGATGTGATGGGGGGGATCGTGGTGGCGGACCGGCAGCATCTGGAGACGCTGCGGGCTCTGGGCCGCTCGATCGGACCGGGATTGGGGCCGTTCGAGTGCTACCTGGCGATGCGCGGCATCAAGACATTCCCGTTGCGCATGGAGCGGCAGTGCGCCAACGCCTGCCGGTTGGCTTCGTGGCTGAGCACCCATGCCAAGGTCGAGCGCGTGAATTTCACGGGCGATCCGAAACACCCCGACGCGGCCACCATTCGGCGGCTCTTCCCGGCGAATCTGTACGGGGCGATGGTGAGTTTCGAAATCCGCGACGCGGGCCGGGAAGCGGTGTTCCGGTTCATGGACGCCCTTAAGCTGATCGTACGCGCGACGTCGCTCGGAGACGTGCACAGCATGGTGCTGTATCCGCCGATGAGCTCTCACCGGGAACTTTCGCCGAAACACCGGGCGCGCATGGGAATCCGCGACGGACTGGTGCGGCTCTCAGTGGGGATTGAAGCGGTGGAAGATATTATCGCGGACCTGGAGCAGGCGTTGCAGGTGGCGTAGGCGGCGGGCAGGGAAGGACGCCTACCCCACTAATTCCAGCCACAAGGCCCGGTAGTACTTCAGGAACCGCTCCGGCTCCTTGCTTTCCCCCGCCTCGCACAGAGTCCAGCGATCATACCCCGTCTTCTTCATCAGGCTGAACAATTCGCGGTAAGGATAGCCGCTCACCAGTTCGGTGATGTGGCAGCTCTTGAGCCAGGGACGCAGCAGTTCGAACGAGCCCTTCACGGACCCGTTCGCCACGTCGGTCGGGTTCGAATTCCAGCACAGACCGACGTTCTTGTGATTGGTGGAGCGCATAATCTCGGCGGCTACCGTCGGCACCTGGGTCTCCCCACCGTGAACCTCCAGCCAGATCTCCACCCCGTGGACGTACCCGAAATCGCCCACCTCGCGCAAGCCGGCGGCGATGTTGGCGATGGTGGTCTCCTTGGGGACGCCCCTGGCAAAACCGTTGGGGCGCACTTTGACTCCGGTGGCGTTGGTGTCGTGGGCCAGCGTCACGAACTGCTTGGCCAACTCCACCTGGCGCTTGCGCTCGGCGGGGTCGGCCGACTGGAACTCGCAGGTAGTGCCGTAGCTCAGCAGCTTGACCCTGGAGTGCGCGAAGCGGTCTTTCACGCGCTGGCGCTCAGCTTCGGAGATGCCGGGCTCCACGCCGTGCTTGTGGCCGGTGCGCAGCTCGACGACTTCGAACCCAGTGGTTTCCAGGGTCTTGATGACCGTCTCCAGATCCATGTCCTTGAGGACGTTGTAGGTGACCGCGCCGAGTTGCATGGGCCTATTCTACCGCTGGATCCATCCCGTCACGGCAGCGCGTCCACCATCAGGTCGATGTCCGCGGGACTGATGTAGAAATGAGGCGAGGTGCGGACCCAGCCTGCCCGCGGGGCCGCCACGATGCCACGGGCGCGGAGCTTGGCAACGGTCTGGGCCGCCTCCACCCCCGGCTTGCGGAAGCTGACGATGCCCGCGCCATTCTCGGGTGTCCGGTTTCCCAACAGTTCGTATCCCTTGGCCTGGACGCCGTGAGCGATGCGGTCTCCGAGATTTTGGACAACCGGGGCGATTTCTCTTACTCCCACTTCAAGTAAAAACTCAATTGCTGCCTTTAAACCAAAGCAACCAATGGTATTTAATGTTCCGCACTCGTACCGGCCGGCATCCGGCCGAAGGGTCATATCGCGGGAGCCATAGTCGCCGTACCCGGCTACGTTGGTCCAACCGAACTCCACGGGCTCTACATGCTCCTGAAGTGCTTGATTTATGTATAAGATGCCGCATCCTTCGGGACCCATCAACCATTTGTGGCCGTCGGCAGCCAGGGCATCCACATGGCAGGCCTGGACATCGAGCGGAAAGGCGCCCAACCCCTGAATCGCATCTACAAAATAAATGCAATGGTTACGATGGCAGATCTCACCGATCGCTTGAATGGGTGCGCGGTACCCGCTCAGAAACTGGACGAAACTGATGGCCAGGAGGCGGGCGCCGCGGCAGGCTTCGTCAATCCGCTCGAGCGGGTCGGTTGCCGAGAGCCAGGTGATCTCGACCCCCTTCGCCTCCAAACGCTTCCATGGGTAAACGTTAGCCGGAAATTCCTCGCGGAAACCGACGATCCGGTCGCCCGCTTTCCAGTCCAGCCCCATGGCCAACGTGGCGATCCCTTCCGAGGTGTTTTTGACCAGTGCAATGTCGCCCGGGCGGCCGTTCACGATCTTGGCCGCGGCTGCGCGGACGCCTTCATAGACCGCCAGCCACTCCGGGTAGTGGAGGCTGCCGAAGTGGAGGCAGTCGTCGGCCAGGTGCTTCATGGCATCGGCCGAGCGCCGGCTCAGCGGGGACACCGCTGCGTGGTTGAGATAGACCAGGTTGTTGCGAACCGGGAATTCCCCGGCGTATCGCTCCCACAATTGGGGCTCGGTCGCCGGGGCGGTTGCCAAGTTTTTACCAAAATCAGATACCATTCCTCCTACGATACGTTAATAATAGCCATAGGAGGAAATCTGGTGAGATCTTTGTCCGTTCCGATCCTGTGCCTCGTGGTGGTTGCCGGGTTGGCCCACGCCGGCGACAAGAAGAAGGACGACCCCAGCCAGATTGGCAACCGCGACGTCGGCAAGGGTGTCAACTTCTACTCGATCGAACGGGAGATGGCACTCGGCAAGCAGCTGGCGCAGGAAGTGGCGCGCCAGGCCAAGCTCGTGGACGACCCGCTGGTTTCCGAATACGTCAACCGCATCGGACAGAACCTGGCGCGCAATTCGGACGCCAAGGTGCCGTTCAGCTTCCAGGTGATCGAGGGCGAGGAACCCAACGCCTTCGCGCTTCCCGGCGGCTACATATTCGTCTACACCGGCCTCGTCAAGCTGGCCGACGAAGAAGACGAGTTCGCCGGCGCGGTGGCGCACGAAATCGCCCATGTGGCGGCGCGGCACATGACGCGGCAGGCCACCAAGTCGCAGATCGCCAATATGGCCACCATTCCCTTGAGCGTGCTGCTCGGAGGCTGGGCTGGCATGGCCGCGCGGCAAGGCGCCGGGTTGGCGGTCCCTACCATGTTCCTCAAGTTCAGCCGCGGCGATGAATCCGAAGCCGATTTTTTGGGCACGCAGTACATGTATGCTGCCGGTTACGACCCAACGGGCGCGGTCAGCATCTTCGAGAAGATCGAGTCGCTGAACAGATCCAAGCCCAGCGCGATGGCGCGGATCTTCTCGACTCACCCGATGGATGCCGACCGGATTCAGAAAACCCAAAAGGAAATCGACCGGATTCTGCCGGCGAAGGATGAATACGTGGTCAGCACCTCCGAGTACCACGACATGCGCGAGCGCCTGATCCGCCTGGACCATCGCCAGAAGAAGGACGACAACGGCCGGCCGCAACTGCGGCGCGCTCCCGGAAACGGCGCCGGCCCGGAAGACCGGCAGGACTCCGACGAGCGCCCCACCATCCGCCGCCGCGAATTAGTGGAGTAGAGCGGACGCCCTCGCCCGTGGCAACTTGACTTAGAGCACCACCCGTTCGTCGGCGTCGCGGCGGGTGATTTTTTCCCGGTCCAGGTACTCGAGCAGCGGGATGGCGTACTTGCGAGACACGCCAGTCCACTCCTTGAAGGCCGGCACGCCAAACCGCGAACCCTTGCGTTCGGCCAGCATCGCTCGGAGTTTGCCGATGGCCGATTGGTGAAACACCAGGTCGTCGTTGATCCGCACCAGGCGTTTTTCGCGCAGCAGAATCTGCAGCAACGACCGGGCGCGCGCGGCTTCCACGCCAGACTTCGCCAACACCTCGGCTAGCGACGGCACGGACAACCCCGTCTCGTCGAAGGCGCGCTCGATCGCCGCGCGCGCCTGCTCCTCGTCTTTCTTGAGCACCAACTGGTGGCCGCGCGAACGCACTGTCTCGCCTTCGGCAACCAGGTCCCTGGCATCGGCAAGCAAGGCGTCCAGCACGTACGCCGGCGCGTCCTGCAGGTCGCGCCCCCGCAGATCCTGCCGGGCGATTCCCGGCAGCAGCGGGTTCTGGTTGTGGAACTCGCGAACCGTTTTCACAAGGCGGTCGCGGGTTGCCTGGAACCACGCCCGGTCCAGGTACCAGGGCTGCGGCTGCGTGATGGTTACGATGGCGGAGCGAGCGGCCGCGGCGCCGATCTCCGGCTCCAGCAAGCCGGTCCGTGCCACCAGGTCAGCGGCGCCCAAGCCGAAAGGCGCCTCGCGCACCAACAGCCCGATCCGGGCCGCGGCGTCCGGCCCGGCAATCGTGTCCAGGCGCGTCTTCACGTCGTCGCTCTTGCGGTAACGGCGCTCACCCAGGTCCACGACCACGCCGCCGCCGATGGTCACCACGGGCGAAAACATGCGGATGATGAAGCGGTCCCCGGGCAGCAGCAGGGCGGCGTCGCGCAGCAGCAGGCGCGCGTAAGCGGTGGCGCCGGGCCGCAACACCTGCATCCCCTCGAACAGCCTCACCTCGGCTTCGATCTCCGCGGTGCCCGAATGAAAGTGCACCGGCGCGCGGTGCTTCAACGGCTTGGCCGAGGGCAGCAAGTCGAGCCGGCAGTCTACCTGCTTGACCGCGCGGAAGCGGCCCGGCTCCGAAAGCACATCGCCGCGCGCCAGTTCCGCGGGTTCGATATCCGCCAGGTTCACCGCCGTGCGCTGCCCCGCCACGGCGCGGGCGGCCTTGCTGCCGTGCACCTGAACGCCGCGCACGCGCAAGCGGCGGCCCGCCGGATAGACCTCGACGGTCTGCTCCGCGGCCACCGATCCCGATATCAGGGTGCCGGTCGCGACGGTTCCGAAGCCTTTCACGGAGAACACGCGGTCGATGGGCAGGCGGAAGTGGCCGGCCGCGTTTTTCTCCGGCGCCAGCGCGGCCGCGCGCGCCAACTCGCGCCGCAGATCGTCGAGACCGGCGCCGGTCACCGAACTCACCGGCACGATCGGCGCGCTCTCAAGGAACGAGCCTGCCACCAACTCTTCGACCTCCAGGCGGACCAACCCGACCAGGTCGGCATCCACCAGGTCGGCCTTGGTCAGCGCAATCACACCGCGCGGAATGCCCAGCAGGCGGCAGATATCGAAATGCTCGCGGGTTTGCGGTTTGATGGATTCGTCCGCGGCCACCACGAAGAGCAGCAGGTCGATGCCGCCTACACCAGCCAGCATGTTCTTGACAAAGCGCTCGTGGCCTGGCACGTCGACGAAGCCGAGCCGCAGAGACGGCGTCAGTTGAAGGTGCGCGAAGCCCAGATCGATGGTGATGCCGCGCCGTTTCTCCTCCTCCAGGCGATCGGTATCGATCCCCGTCAGCGCCTTCACCAGCGCGGTTTTCCCGTGGTCGATGTGGCCGGCGGTGCCGGCAATGATGTTCTTCATTTCCCCTTGCATCCAATCCGGGATCGTGCTATTCCAGAGTAGAATATATTCTGGCGTCTGTATTTTGGGGGGACGTGCCGCACAAATGGGTTCCCGAAGTACAGCCGGAGCGCTGTCACGCGTGCCGGTTCTGTCTCGCGAAGTGCCGTCGCGGGTGTCTGGATCTGGTGGACGGCGTAGCCAAGCTGACCAAGCCCGAAGCCTGTACCAGTGAGGGGCTCTGCGTTTCCGCTTGTACCGAACATGCCCTCCGGATGACTTGGACGCGGGTGTCGGGGGACAGGCGGGTGGGCCGCTGGCAATCGCCGAAGCCCCCGGCCAGCCGTTCCCGCGAGACAGCGCCTCGATCCCCCGCTTTGCGTTGAGACCGGGTCAAGACGCCGCCTTGCCGCCTCCCCGCTCAGGGCGCAAATTCAGGCGAGTTGACTAGAAACTAGAGGACATCTCCGTTTCACGGCATGGACAGTTGCCTTCTGCACGGCGCAAAGAGCGATCGGTTCGCCTCGGTGCGCGGGGCATACGCATCGAGTTCCGCGATCTTTCCTACAGCGGGCAACGTCTGCGATTCCTTCCTCTGCTCCGGGTCGCTGCTGGCACGCGTGGCAACAGTTTTAAGCCGTACTTCCTGACCTCGCCCATTGCATCGGCAACGAACCCGCGGGCGACCAGTACCTCGAATTCCGGGGCGTAGGCGATAGCAGCAATCCACCCTGGACCGAGTCACCACGGTGACGTTCCGGTAGCTGAGTGCGCCGATTCAGAAGCTCACTAACTTATCTATCTCGGTTGCGGCCCCAAGTTAACCAGTGTAGGCTAATAACAATTGGCTATGAGGGAGAGGGCGCGTAGTCTTGTTTCAGGCCCGGTCGAGCCATGATTTTCCCGGCAACTGAGGACTAATGAAGCGAATCCTTCTGATGGCAGCGCTGTCGTTTTCCGCATCGATGCTTGCTCAGGAAAAGCCCGCCGAAAGGCCGGCCACGCCGGCGGAGAACCAGCCACCAAAGAAGAAGACGCTGTCAGACAAAAGCGACGAAGCCAGGAAGGCCCGTCTTGACGAAGAGGCGCTGATGCCCAGCCTTTCGCGAAGTCCCACCGGATACGTCGAAGACGCAGCCGTGGGAAACGAGATTCGCCTCCGCTTCGACGCCGGCTGGAACATTAATTCTTCGGACCGCGCGGGTTTCTACTACGCTCAATGTACTTTTGGTTGCCACCCTGCAACCTTCGCGAAGCCTGTCTTAGCCAATTTACGCTACCAGGAGATCCATGTGAACGTCGAGCACGCATTGTCGCGGCGTATCTCGTTGTTTATCGATGGTAGCGGCCGGGGCATTCAGCCCAACGGCGGCGTTGTTTCCCCGACGCTCACAAGCCTTCCTTCCCTGCTACTCGATTCCCACAATGGAGCGGGCGATACGCAGGCCGGTCTCAAACTCGCTCCCATCGCTTCCCCGTCCGGCTACCTCACATTTCAGTTTCGCAGTTATCTCCCTACCGGTAACGCCAAACATGGACTTGGCACGGACCACTACTCCATTGAGCCATCGGTGCTGTTCACCAGGAAGATTACAAGTGAGATCGCTCTATCGGGACAATTCAGCGCATGGCATCCCCTGGGAGGACTAGCCGTATCCGGCGATGTCCTGACCTATGGCGCGGGCGCCAATTATCAGTTCCGTATACGGGACAACCTTCGTGTGTCCCCCGTCGTCGAATTCGTAGGCTGGCGTGTCCTATCGGGGTTGGTCAGTAGCGCATCTGAACCTGATCCAACCTCGGCCGTTGCCACGATCGTGAATGGAAAGATCGGCGCACGGATACAAGGGCGTAACAACTCCTTCTACGCCGGCTTCGGCCGCCAGTTGAGTCACGTCGGCTGGTATCGCGACCTGTTAAGAGTGGAATACTCGTACTACTTTTGATGTTTGGCTGAAGCCGGGTCTCCCAGTTGCTTCTGTAACTGCTGTGCGGCGCCGCCCAACTGGGCGCGTTCCTTTTGGGGTAGTTTGGGAAGCGTTGCCGTTAGCCGGTCCAGCGCCTGCTGCGCCTGGTCCGCGGCACCCAAAACGAGATTCGCCTTGGCCAGCCAGAAGAAATCCCGGCAGAGATTGATCTCCGACCCCGGCAAGGCAAGTTGCGCCGCGGCCTGGGAGAACAACTCGCGCGCGCGTTGAGGATTCTCCTGGAGGAGCAGCGTTCCCAACCCAAGCAGCGCCTCTCCGTAGCGGAGGTGCAACTCCCGGTTTTGCTGCGCGGTGTCGCTCGACACGAGGTGCGCGAACATTTCGATCGCCGTTTGATACTCTTTCTCCGCTTCCGCGCGCGGGCCGGTGTACTGCAACGTCCGGCCGCGCAAGGTATGCGCTTGCGCCAGTTCAATGGTGAAAGTTATGGTGGGGCGGGCCAGATCTTCGAACAAGCGCACCGCTTTTTCACTGTACGACAACGAGAGCTGGTCTTCCTGCAGGCTCTCCAGCAGCATCGCCTCGTTGTTGTAGAACTTGGCCAGATCGAATCTGTAGTCCCGGTTCTCCGGGTGGCTCGCAAGCATAGCTTTTTCAATCCCGATGGCCTGCTCGTAGTAGCGTCTGGCCTGTTCCTTCTGGTCCCGATACGAGTCGAACAGCATCGCCAGATCGTTGTAGGCGTGTGCCAGCCCACTCCGGGATTGCGGATCGGTGAGAGGATCGAGAAGGCGGATGGCCTCGCGATATTCGGCTTCGGAGTCCGGGCCTCTGGAGGGCGCGTGGAGAATCCCGAGATTGTAGCGGGATCGGGCGAGATGCTGCAGGTAGAGCACCTTGGTGGGATCGCTCCGCAGCAACTCCTGTTGCACATTGACGGCCTCGACATAGGCTTTCTCCGCTTCTGAGTTGTTTCCGAGCGCGCGCTCGGCTTCGCCATACCAGTTCCAGGCGTCGCCGAGCTTCTCACGGTAGTTCGGATCGGCCGGATCGTGCCGTCGCAGATCTTCGAAAAGGCGGATCGCGGTTTGGAATTCTTCGGCGGCCTCCCGATTCTGCCCCTGGAGGCGATCGATGTTGCCGAGGCGGAGATGCGACTCGGCGATCTCCTTGCGGAATTGCGGGTTGCTCTTCTGTTGTTCGGCAAACCCGTGCAGGTACACTCGAGCCTGGTCGAGCAGCGTCCTGCGAAACGCTTCGATTTCCGGGATCTGGGGAGCGTCGCTCCCCATGCCTGCGCCCGAAGCCAGCAGGAGGTTATCCACCACATCGTTGGCGGTGTGCAGGTTCTTCTCCGCCCGGTCCCGCTCGCGGGCCGCAAGCAAAAAGGAAAAGACCGCAATCACCAGCAGGCCCGCCAGAATACCCGCCGCCAGGCGAGCCCGCCGCAGCGTCCGGCGGCGCTCGAGTTCGCGCTCCGCCAACAGGACGGCACGTTGCCGCCAACTCTCATCTAGGAACGCCATGGCTTGGCCGAAAGCCGGATCGTATCGCGCCGCCCAGGCAGCGGTAGGCCGATTCTCCTGCCGCCATTGGAGACCGAGTTCGAGCTCCGGATCCCGCCAGAGCCCCGCCGAGCCTTCCGCGTGCCAGGCAGCGGCGCGCGACAGGCGGAAATAGCGTTCCGCCGAGATCCGCTCCTGCTCGGTCCAGTCAACCAGGCGGTCCCACAGGCGCATCAGGCTCTCGTGGGAGAGGTCCACGACCGACCGCGAGTTCAGCGGGACTTTCGCCGGCGGCATCAGAAACGATCGGCCCGGACGGCGGAACGCTTCGAGCACCGCGATCACGTCAGGTTCGGGCGCCTCGCACACGGCGGCCAACTCGGCCACTGAGGTAGGCCGCCGCACGCCGCGCGGGTCCGTGAACGTGTCGGTCAGAGCTTTGAACGATCGTTCGACGATGCGCCGCTGAGCCTCCGAAGCGGCATCCGCAAAGGCTTCCTCCGCGTGCTGGGAGAGTGCGCGCTCGATGGTTCCGATGGCTTCGTAGTGCGCTATATCGATCGGCTCGCCGGCCGGGCCATGGCGCTGCCAGTAGTCCCAGGTTCGCATCAGGGCGTGTTGCAGGATGGGAAGCTGATCGGCGTTATCGCCCACCTCGTTCAAAAGGCGCACCACCAGGCGCGGTGCGATCTGGCCCGCACCCACCGCCACCGGTCCGGCGATAGCCGACCGCAGCTCATCGCGGCTCATGCGCGGCACCAGGTAGAGACCGTCGTTCACCGCTTCGGGCAGGTTAGGGTACTGTACGCAGTCCCCGATGAAATCCGAGCGCATGGTCAGGACGATGTAGATGCGGGAGTTTTCCTGTCCGGCCGCTTCGAGGAGCAGTTTTACGAACATCGCGGCTTCATCGCCGGCGCCCGCCTGGTTGCGGCGGAAACGGAACAACTCCTCGAACTGGTCGACCAATACCATGATGTTTTCGTGCGCCGGCAAGCGGGCCTCGCGCACTGCCTCCGCCAAGCCGAGCGTGCTGCGGCGAAGTGTCGCCTCAACCAGCGCACGCCCCATGCCTGCCAGTTCTTCGCCCGCGCCCAGACACTCGGGTACGCTCAGGGCTGCGGCCAGGTGGCCGATCGGATCCTCGCCGGGGCGCAGGATGGCAACGCGCCAGCCGGAGCCGGCCTGCGCCATGGAACCACCTTCCAACGCGGGGATCAGTCCGCAGCGGACCAGAGAGGACTTGCCGCTGCCCGACGCACCCACGACGGCGACAAAATGCGTGCCGCGCAGGCGCCGCAGCAACTCATCGATCTGTTTCTCCCGGCCGAAAAACAGGTGGTCTTCGTCGGGCTCGAACGGGCGAAGGCCAGGGAAGGGGTTTGGCGGTACCCCGAGTTCCATCAACCGCCCGCCTGCTGCTCCCGGAAGCCGCGCACTTGCCCGAGGAAGGGGCGCAGGGAATCCGGCGAAAAGCCATCGAACTGCGGGATGATCGTGGCTTCATGCGTGCGGAACAACTGCTTTTGCGGCGATGCCGGGGCGGCCAGAACCACGCCAATCCCGCTCATCGGTTGCGTCCGGCCATAGCCCGCGGTCTTCCCGATCTCGCGCAGTTTCCTGCGCAGCCAACACTCGTTTCCGGCGCCGTAGTAGACCAGGACCGCATCGCAGTTCTGGAGATTCGCTTCGTGGTCCTCACGGATTTCGGCTTCATCGCCTTCGAATATTGGGGTGGGAACCTCGAATCCCTGTTCGAAGAGATAATCCCGCCAGGGAGCCACCTCGTCCTGGTCTCTCTGGTCGTGAATGAAATAGATCTGCGCCCGGCGGGACGCCGGCAAAACCGCCACCGGCCTGGGCGCCGGCGGGTTCAGACGCGTGTAGATCAGCGTCCGCAGATTCTCGAGGGGCGCTTCGAGCACATCCATGCCCTCCTGCTCACAGGGATCCGCCCGCAGCCGTTCGATGAATTGGCGCTGCCGCTCGTTCTGAACCTGCAACCCTGGAGGAATCCACACCAGGCATGTGAAATTGCGCTCGCGGGCGCGTTCCGCCGCGAGCCGGTACTGGATCTCGGGCAGGGACTCGACCCATTCCTCCGGAACGGCGCCGTAGTTCCTTCCAATCAAATGGATCGACATCGTGCAACGCGACAACTGCGCGCGCACGTAGGCTTCCAGGCCGGACTGCGTTGCGGGGATGCTTTCGGGCGGCATGACGGAGTGCGCATGATCCAGCAGATCGCGGCGGATGGAGTCGCGCGCGTCGGCCAGATCGCGGGTGGCTTCGGCCAGGTAGACCCCCGGCTTGCCCGCCGGCGCGGCGGCATCGCCCCGCTCGATGGCTTCGACCAGGGCGCACAGATCCCGCGCCACATCGTCGACTTTCTTGAGAAACTCCGTCTGGGCCTCAGCTCCGAACATCAGGTCCAGTTCCCGGATGGCCCCGGTGTCGGGATCGACCTTGAAGAACTCATAGCCCAGCAAGCCTTGAAGCTGCGGGGGATGTCGTTCGACCGGGACCGCCGTCTTCAGGATTTTGAAGACTCGCGACCTCTGGCCGATCCGCATACCGGCGGACAATTCCGCCGCGCGGCAGAATTCGCTCAACTCACGCAGGGTCCAGTCCGATTTCACGTAGCGCGGCGACAGCACCGCCACCAGCGCGGCGACTTTCTGCAGCCGTTCCACCAGCGTATCCGCGAAGAAATCATTTCCCTGGAGCTTGGGGTCCCGCCAGATGTGAGGCTCCTTGCCCAGTAACTGCCCGAGGCGGATTTGCAGCACCCGATGGAAGTTCGCGATCCAACCCTGCTTGCCCTCGATTAAGGGCTGGTCATCCAGGTGAGCATAGCTGATGAATGCTTCTCCCTCAAAAGTCATAAGAGACCCAGTGAGTATTGGCGAACGACGCCCGGATTAAGTGAATTTTACTACAGACCTGGGGCAATTGCGGTTTGGCAGCCTGACAAACTCCGAACCGAGGTCATTGCAGGTCATTGCTCGATTGCTTGACTTCAAGAGCCAAAAAGAAGATTATCGAAAGCGAATGAAAGATCTGATAAAGAATTCGGCGATGGGCACGATTGCGTGCGCCCTGCTGCTCATGCTAAGCGGTGCACGATTCGGTTCTGCCTTACGCAACGACCAATGGCAGGTGGTTGGACCTGGCGGCGGTGGTGCACAGTTCATTCCCAACATCAGCCCACACGATTCGAAACGCGTACTGGTGGCGTGCGACATGACGGGCTCGTACCTCACCGAAGACGGCGGCGCCTCGTGGCGGATGTTTAACCTGGGCGGCGTCACCCGGTTCTTCACTTGGGATCCCAACGACTCCAAGGTGATCTACGCGGGTAATCTTGGGCTATATCGTAGTGTGGATGCCGGCAAGTCGTGGCGGCTGCTGTACCCGGCGGCATCACACGTGTCGGGCGCGGATATGCGCGACGACCATGCGGACACGAGCCTCCTGGTGGAAGGCAAGCCGGCCGATCGCGTGGCGGCGCTGGAAGTGCAAGCAGGCAACTCGAAGATACTCTACGCCGGCGTGGGGCGCTCGCTGCGCGTATCGGAGGACGGTGGTGCCACCTGGCGCACGGAGCGCGACTTCGCCACGCCGGTCCGCCGCATCTGGGCCGCGTCCAGCCTGCTCTATGTGGCACTGGAACGCTCGATCGCGGTGCGCGAAAAAGATACGTGGAGCGAAGGCGCAGCCATGCCGGAGCGTTGGGCGGACCTGACTGCCGGGCCTCCGGTCTTTTATGCCGTCTGGGCAGCGGGTGGAGCCGTCTCGGAAGACGGCGGCAAGACGTGGCGCCGTTTCGAATTGCCGGGTCAGGACGCCAGGATGCAGGCGGTGGCCACGAGCCTGCACCATCCGGATACCGTCTATGTTTCTTACGAGCGGCTGAAGGCGGATGGGCAGGACTGGTTCGGCGTGGCCAGGAGCCGGGACCGGGGACGAACCTGGCAACTGGTATGGAAAGAAGCCGGACAGGCCGCGTCCAATATCCACGATGCCTGGATTTCCCCGCGCTTCGGTCCGGGCTGGGGCGAACGGCCGCTCAACCTGGCAGTGTCGCCCAACGATCCGGACCTGTGCTATGCCACGGACCTCGGCCGCACGCTGCGCAGCACCGATGGCGGCACTACTTGGGATGCCGTGTATTCCAGGCAAACCCGTGGAGCGTGGACCTCCACGGGCCTGGACGTGACCACCTGCTATGGCCTGCACTTCGATCCGTTTGACCGCAATCGCATGTTCATCACTTACACGGATATTGGCGCGTTCCGCAGCGACGATGGCGGAAAGAGCTGGCAGAGCGCCACCGAGGGCGTTCCCAGACCATGGGTCAACACGACGTACTGGATGGTTTTCGACCCCGAGGTGCGCGGGCGCGCCTGGGCGGTGGCGAGCGGCACTCACGACCTGCCGCGTCCCAAAATGTGGCGGCGCACCGCGGTATCGCGCTATCGCGGCGGCGTCATCCGGAGCGATGATGGCGGTAAAGCCTGGCGTCCGTCGAACGAGGGCATGCCGGAAACCGCGGCGACGCACATCCTGCTGGATGCGCGTTCGGCGAAGGAACAGCGCACGCTATATGTGGCGGCGTTTGGGCGCGGCGTCTACCGGTCACGGGACGGTGGCGCGACATGGGCACTGAAGAATAACGGCATTACCGGCGAGGAGCCGTTTGCGTGGCGACTGGCACAGGATCCGGGCGGCGGCTTATACGCGGTAATTGCGCGCCGGATCGAGGATGGCAGCATGGGCAACCCCGGCGACGGCGCGCTATATTTCTCCAAAGATGGCGCCGAACATTGGACGCGCGTGAGCCTGCCGGAAGGCGTGAACGGGCCTAACTCGCTAACCGTAGACCCGCGCGATGGAAAGCGCTTGTATCTCTCCGCCTGGCGGCGTAGCGGACCCGACCCCAAGGCCGGAGGCGGGATCTACCTTTCCACCGACAGCGGCGCAACCTGGCGGAACGTGCTCGACAAGGACCAGCACGTCTACGATGTTACCGTGGACCCGCAGAATGACCGCACTCTGTACGCCTGCGGCTTCGAGTCTTCCGCTTGGCGGTCTACCGATCGGGGCGAGACCTGGCAGCGAATCAAGGGCTACAACTTCAAATGGGGCCACCGCGTGATTCCCGATCCGGCCGACGCGAAGTTGATCTATGTCACAACGTTTGGAGGAAGCGTCTGGCATGGACCGGCGGCCGGCGATCCGAACGCGATCGAGGATCTCGCCTCACGATGACGACCAGGCGGGAACTCTTGGGCGCGATGCTGGTACCATGTGCCGGGCTGTTGCGCGCCCAGCGCATGCCGGATCGCGCATACGCTCGCTGCCTGCCCGATTATTTGGAAACACTGGCGGCAGAAGCCTATGCCCGTCGAACTAAACGCATCGCGGCCCTGACCACGGCGGAAGCGGTCCGCAAGTACCAGGCCTGGGCGCGCGACACCTTCATCCGCCTGGCCGGTGGACTGCCAGAGCGTACGCCGCTCAACGTGCGGACCACGGGTGCGTTCGAACGCGATCGCTATCAGGTAGAGAAGCTGGTCTACGAAAGCCGCCCCGGCCTGTTCGTCACAGCCAACCTCTATCTTCCAAAGCCCGCTGCCGGGCCTGGTCCGGGCATCCTGTTCCACATGGGCCATGCCACCAACGGGAAAGGTTCAGCCCTCTATCAGCGCTGTTGCCAGGGCCTGGCCCAACTGGGCTATGTGGTGCTGGCATTCGACCCCATGGGTCAGGGCGAGCGCACCAACTATCCGCGGGCGGGCGGTTGGCTGACACGCCTTGGTTCGGCCGATGAGGAGCACACCCTTCCCGGCCGCCAGATGCTGCTGGCCGGCGATACGGCCACCGCGATGCAATTGTGGGACGCCGTCCGCAGTCTTGACGTTCTGGCGTCTCATCCCAGGGTCGATCCGAAGCGGCTGGGCTCGACCGGCCAGTCCGGCGGCGCAACCGTCACCATGATGCTGGCCGCGGTCGACAACCGGCTGGCTGCGGCGGCTGTGTCCTCGGGCAATACCGAGAACTTCGCCGCCAGTCCGTTTCTCCCGCCGGGCTCCACCGACGATGCCGAGCAGGACTTCGTCGGCTCGGGGCCGCTGGGTTTCGACCGTTGGGACCTGCTTTGGCCGATGGCGCCGAAGCCCTTGCTGATCTCGACCAGCGCGCACGATTTCTACGGCACGTACTCACCCTCCTACGCGCAGAGCGGGAGAGAGGAATACGCCCGGCTGGCCCGGGCCTTTGCCATACTGGGCGGACCCGAACGCCTCGCCCGTTCCCAAACGCCCCTGCCCCACGGGCTGTCGTATTCGCTCCGCGTGGCCATTTACGACTGGTTCGAACGCAGCCTGAAGCACACCGGTCGCACCATCGCGGAGGAACCGCCCACCAGCCCCGAGAAAGACGAGACGCTGTGGTGCGGCACCACCGGCAACGCCGTGCGCGACTTCGGCGGCAAGAGCGTCCACGCCCTCAACCGCGAACGGGCAGACGCCATCCGTACCCCCGAAGGGCCGGTTGATCTGCGCGTGTTGCTCGGGATGGAGCCGGCGGGGGCGGCCGCGCCCAAGCTCGAGGTCACGGACAAAACACATTATGCCGACTGCGACATCCTTGCGGTAGAGGTGCACACCGCGCCGAAGGTCTGGGCGCCTGCGTGGCTCTTCCTTCCCCAGCGGGCGTGGACGCGCCTCCTGCTGATTCTGGAGCCCGGCGGCCGCAACGGGCGGTGGCACGAGGACGATCTGCTGCCGAAGTTAGCCGCTGCCGGCATCGCAGCCTGCGCCGCCGATGTGCGCGGCATCGGCGATTTGGCGCCGCAGTTCAGTTCCGGGGCCGCCGGATACGCCCGTGAGCACCAGTCGGAAGAAAACTATGCGTGGGCATCGCTGATCCTGGGGCGCAGCCTGCTCGGCCAGCGAACGAAAGATATCATGTCGCTCGCAGATGCCCTCACCCAGGCATACCCGCAGGCCCGCCTGGCGGTAGCCGCGCGCGACAGGCTCACGGTGCCGGCTCTGTGCGCGGCCGCGCTGGAGCCGCGCATTTCGAAGCTCTACCTGGTGCGCCACCTGGCCTCTTGGCGAAGCCTGGCCGAGCCCGAGACGTATTCGCAGCCCTTCGCCAGCTTTGTCCCCGGCGTGCTGCGCCACACCGACCTGCCGCAGATTGCTCGTTCCATCGCGCCGCGGCCGGTCATCGTCGCAGGCGCGGTGGACGCCTCCGGACAGTTGCTCTCCCGCGAGCAAGCGCCCTACCCGGATTACCGGGAAGAGGCAATCTGGGATTTCGCAACGTTATCGCAACTCTGAGTCTGGCCTTTTGACACTGGCGGCCCGGCCCGCGGTGAAGCAGTCTCGCCTGGCTACTTCGACTTCCCCGCGTTTTCCAGCACGCTCTGCGCCAGGTAGTTCGCGATTTTGGCGCTGTTCCGCGCCGTCTCGTAGTAGGCGGCCTTCAGCAACTGGTCCTTGCTGTTGAGCAGCGTGTCGCGAATATTCTGCTGTACCCGCGGGTCGTTCAACTCCCTCTGCCCCGCCGGCTCTTTCGAAATTACCTTCAAGATCCGGTAGCCTTCCTGCGTGTGAATGATCCCCGAGACCCCATTCACCGGCAGCGAAACCACCAGTTTGCGCAGCTCCGGATTGGCCTTCTCCAGCGCCGATTCGGGTACGAAACCCATGTCTCCGCCATTGGACGCCGAACTCGAGTCTTCCGAGTAGTTCTGCGCCAGCATCGCGAAGTCCTCTCCCCGCTTCAGCCGCCCTAAGAGCTCCTCGATCTTCAACCGGGCTTCCTTGTCGTTCTGCGCCTTGCTGTTCTTCAGATTATGAATGCCGGGGTCGGGCGTGGGCGTGACCATGAGCTGCGCCATGTGGATCTGCGGCTCCGCCAGGTTGAAGTTCGCCTTATTGCTGGTATAAAAGTTGGTAACGTCGGCATCGGTGATCGTGATGTGCGACGTGATCTCCTTGTTGATCAGCTTTTCCACCGTGAGCTTGCTGCGCACCTGCCCGCGCAGGTCGTCCAGGGTCATATGCCGAGCGGCCAGCGTCTTTTCGAACTCCTCCTTGGTGTAGGGCGCCTTCATCTTGGTCAATTCGCCATCCACGTCGGCGTCCACCGCCGTCAGCCCCAGCTTTTCCGCCTTCTGCATCATGATCTCGTTGGTGATCAGGCTGCCCAGCACGTCCAGCTTCTGCACCATGATCTGGTCCGCGCTCGCGCCCTCCGGTTGTTGGGCGTTTTGCTGATAGGCTTTCTCCAGCTCCGCGTTGGTGATGGCGTGACTGTTGACCTCCGCCGCCACGTTGGCCGGTGGCGCGTGCTTGCACGACATCAGGGGCAACCCGGCCAGCCCCACGGCGAGGAAAACCAATGAGCGCTTCATTTGGCTGAACCACCATTGTAACGGAGCGTCGAGCGCCAGCGGCCCGTAATGGCCTCCTTTGCGAACCTCGGTCCACGCATCCGCCGCCATCCCGACAACGTTGACGCATCCACAGGGTGAGCCGGCAAGCCCCGCCCGCCGGTTCGCTATGATAGTTCTACCCATGAGAGTTGGAATGATCGGAACCGGCGCCATTTCCAATATGCACGCCCGGGCCTACAAAAACATCGGGTTTCCATTGACCGTCTGCACGGACATCAATGAGACCTACGGTCGCAACTTCGCCGCGCAGCACGGCGCCGAATTCGTTCCTACCTACGAGGAGGTCTGCCGCCACCCCAAAGTGGACTACGTCGACGTTTGCACCTTCCCGGATTTCCGGCTGCAACCCATCGAGATCTGCGCCCAAACGGGAAAGCACGTCCAGGTGCAGAAGCCCATCGCCACCAGCCTGGAGACCGCCGGCCGGATGATCGAGACCGCCCGCCGCGGCGGCATCCTACTGGGTGTGGTCAGCCAGCATCGCTTCGATGACGCCAGCCTGTTCCTCTCCAAAGCCATCGCCGCCGGCCGCCTCGGCAAACTGTTGCAGTGCGATTGCTACGTCAAGTGGTACCGCTCGCCGCAATATTATTCGCGCCCCATCAAGGGCAGTTGGCAGACCGAAGGCGGCGGCGCGCTCATCAACCAGGCCATCCACGGAATCGATATCCTGCGCTGGATCGCCGGCCCCGTCAAGCAGGTCTTCGGCATCTGGCAATTGGGCGCCTTGCACCAGATCGAATCCGAGGACATCGTGAATGCCGTCATGCAATTCGCCAACGGCGCCACTGGCGTGCTCCAGGCCGCCACCGCCTTCTGGCCCGGCTACACCGAGCGCACCGAGTTCCACGGCACCAAGGGCACCGCCATCATCTCCGGCGACAAACTCACCACCTGGGACGTCGCCAACGATTCCGGCGATCCGGCCCCCGTGTCGAAGGAAGTTGCCTCCGGCGCATCCGACCCCATGGCCATTTCGGTGGAACCTTTCGAGCGCCAGTTCCTGGATTTCGCGGACGCCATCGCCAAAGGCCGCAAGCCCCTGGTCGCCGGCGAAGAAGGCTACCAAGCACTCGAGATTGTTGACGCCGTCTACCGTTCCTGCCGCTCCCGCGAAAAGGTCCTGCTGTAAATCGTGGGTAGGCTCCGCCCTGCCCGGCAGGCACAGCATCAGTGGCTCCTTCATCAATAGCACCACCATTAGGAGGTGTTTCATGCTAGCGTAGAACCAGGGGAGGGCATGTATGTCTGAAACGCTTACCGCTCCTGGGTTGACCACAGGTCATGCGCCATTTGTCGAAGAGGCTCGCACTCGTGGTCAACTGTACATATCTCAGGCTTACGATCAATATTCTCCGGAAAATCATGAATCCTGGCGGCGGCTGTTTGCGCGCATCCGGCCGCGCTGGGAACTGTATGCCAACAGCCGGTTCCTGGCGGGCATCGAGGCGCTCGGGCTGCCATCCGACCACGTGCCGCACCTCGCCGACGTCAATCGGCGGCTGCAACCACTCACCGGGTTTCAGGCTAAGGCGGTCTCCGGCTACGTGCCGGGTTACCTGTTCTTCGATTGCCTGCGCCGCCGCGAATTCCCCACGACCATTACCATCCGGCCGGCCGAACGGATGGACTACCTGCCCGAGCCGGACATCTTCCACGACGTCGCAGGCCACGTGCCGATGCACACCGAGCGAGCGTTCGCCGATACCCTGGTCCGCTTTGGGGATTGCGCCCATACCGCGGCTCAGATGATCGCCGGCGTTCGCGACCAGGCGGAACGCGTCCGGCGCATGACCAGCATCATCCGGGCGCTGTCGCGCTTCTTCTGGTTCACGGTGGAATTCGGGCTGATGCGTTCGCCCGGCGGCATCCGTGCGTATGGCAGCGGCCTGCTCAGCTCCTACGGCGAACTGCGTCACGCGATCGAATCGCCCGACGTGCAGCGGTACCCCATCCAACTGGAGTGGGTGATCAACCAGGGAGCGGAGATTGACCACTATCAGCCGCTACTGTTCATGGTGGACTCCTTCGACCACCTGTTCGATCTGGTGGATCGGCTGGAACGTTGGATGCGCGAGGGCAAATTGTTCCATGTCGCTCCGGGATTGCCCGAGGTTGGCACAGGCGACCTGGCGAGCTTTCTGGACGCATCGAGACAAATGTGAACGCGTAAAAGTTACTCGAAATTTCTGGCCAGTGGAATGCTGGGGAATTCTCGAAGCCAGCAACCCAGGAGGGGTGTGCCACGTGTGGAATAAACGAAACGAAGAACCGAATGTGCCCCAACATATGCCGCAACATATGCCGCAACCTACGACGCGGCACGAACCTGCGATGCCGCCGGTGCCGGCCGCGCCGGCCCCTAAACCGCAAACGGCCATCATCGGCGCTTCCATGACCATCAAGGGCGAAATCAACTCGCGCGAAGAACTGGTGGTGGATGGCGATGTGGATGGCTCCGTACAATCCCAGAGTCTATTGACGGTCGGACCGAACGGCAAAGTTCGCGCCAACATCAAGGCCCATGAGGTGGCGATTTACGGTTCGGTGCGCGGAAACGTCGAGGTGACGGGGAAGCTTTCCATTCGCGAGCAAGGCAGCCTGATCGGCGACATCAAGTGCGCGGGCATCAGCATCGACGACGGCGCCTACTTCAAGGGCAGTATCGATATCACTCGCCCGGAGCCCAAGGTGGCCACTCGTCCGGTGAAATCGGAGGCGCGGGCGGAAGCCCAGGTAGCGGGCTAGCTTTGTGGGCTAGCCTGGCGCATTCTGGAGCGGTGCGAGCCTCCGAGGACTGGCACCAGACAGCGATCGCCACGGCGTATGCCGGCGGGGACCAGGAGTGGATGCTGACGGCGGTCGAAAGCGTCGACCCCGAAATTCACTTCGAGGCAGACGAGGCGGCCGACCACTGGGAACTGGGTGCGGCGTGGCCCCACATCGCCGCTCTCGTCAATGACGCACGCACGCCGAAGCACCTGTTGATTGCGGCCGTTGGCGCCGCCGGCAGCATCCGCCCGAAGGAGGCAGCACCGATCCTGGTGGAACTGGCCGACTCCGACGACGAAGAGGAAGCCAAGGGGTGGGTCAATTGAGCTCCGCGCTTACTGCCGCCCGGGGTCAAGCTGCCCGGTCTGCGCCGCCCGATGGAGCCTGTAATCGAGAAGTAGCCATAGTGATCCACCGATGAGAGCCAGATACACCAAACAAAGAATGACGACTGGAACGATGAATATCGTGAGCGCAAGTGTGTCTCCCAGGTCTTTAGCGGCGGCCGGCAGAAAGGCCATCAAGCACACAAACGCTGCGCCCGAAATGAAGAACCTCAGCGTGTCCGCGCCGAATTCTAAATGCCTCGCAGAGGAACGGCATAACTTCGAAAATAGAACGACGAGTTGCATACTTCCGAGAAAAGCGAGGCCGAGGGCCACACCAACTCCTGCAATGGCGAGCATCGCCAGGCCAATGTCTATCAATGCATGTAAAGCCCACGTGTGACGCATAATCGTCGCGTCAACGATGATCCATGCACACTTCAGCACTACGGCCATGAAAACGACTCCCCAGACGAACCATATTGCACGAGGGATGGGCCCGGCGTTCCCGGCTTGAAGCAACCTGTCCGCGGCAAACCCCTCCGCGGAATTGGTCACAACAGCCTCACCCACAGTTGCCTGGGAGTTTCCGTTCGATGGCCGGTATCCCCGGCCCCATATCCGCATCGGGCCAAAACACGCATACAGGAAACCAAGCCGGAGACGCAGGCGGTCCCTCCGGAGGTTTCTCAGCAAGTCCAGGACGCGAGCATCCCCGGGCGCGAGGCTCAACGCGCTTTCGGCGATCTGCATCGCGGCCGGCCAGTCGTCTTTTTGCTGGTGTTCCCGGATCTCCCTCTCCACCGAATGGAACCACCTGTCTTGGTTTGCCGCGGCATCGAGACAGGGTTCGGCGGCAAGCGGGACGGAAACCTCCTCATGCGGCCGCTCATTCCGTTCAAGCTGTGGGGCAGCGATCTCGTGCGTGACTCGCTGTTCGAAACACGCCAAAGCCCCCGATGTCCAAGGGAGCAAGGGCGCCGACGGCGCCTCGGAAGCAACATTCGCGATGGGGGCGAACATCCCGGTTGCCTGGTCCAGGCCGGATGGCATGGGGCCGCCGGTGTTGGTTGGCGCCAGGTTGGGCAACCCGGCAGGGGGCTGGCGCTCGAATTCTTCGCGAACACGCGGAAGGAGCTCCTTGGCGTCCGCATGATCGGGGTCGATTTCGAGGGCAGCCTGCAATTTCTCCAGCGCCTCGGAGAGCAGCTCTTTCTGTTGGTTGAGGCGCGCTTCCGCGACGAGCCTGCTGGCGCGGACGGCACAGTCCAACTTCGTTCGTGCCTCAGCCAAGCGCTCCCGCACGCTCTGGTTGGAGCTGTCAAGCTCAAGTGCGATTTCGAGAGTTTTGATCGCCTTGGCAAACTGCCGCTCGACGATATATCTGCTGGCTGCGGCTTCCAAGGAGGGGATTCGCCCCAGGTTCTGCGTTTGCTGCATGTGCCGGACGATGGTTTGCAGAATCTGCCGCCCCCTTTTGTTTCCAGGTTCCCATTGCAGTGCCTGACGCACCATCGTAAAGGCCTTTTGCAGGTCGCCGCCTTGGACGATCTCTGGGACTGCCGCCAGAATTCGCTCCGCGCGGTCGTGCTGAAGCTCCACGAGAATCGCCTGGCTGTCGAGGCGAACTTCGTCAAATTCTCGATAGCGAAGCTCCCGATCCTTCGCCAGTGCCCGGTGTATCAGGAGTTCGAGCGCCGACGGGCACTCTGGCGCCAGGCGACTGACTAGCTCTGGCTCCTGGGTGAGTATGGCCATCTGGAGCGCAACGAAATCATGCTCGAACTTCAGGAACGGGTGTTTGCCAGTTAACAATTCGTAATAGACATTGCCGTAGGCAAAGATATCGGACTGCCGGTCCGCCTTAGAGCCCGTCCCCAACTGCTCCGGCGACATATACGGCACAGTCCCGATGAGGGAACCGTGAGCCGTTCCGCTGAATGTGACGCGGCTCGCGGCCAGCGCTACGCCGAAGTCCATGATTTTGACGCCGCCGTCCGCCAGCAACATGATATTTCCGGGCTTCACGTCGCGGTGGATTACACCTTTGGAGTGGGCGTAGGCCAGCCCCTCCGCGACCTGGGTCATGACATCCACCTTCTCCACCAGCCCGAGCGGCACTTGTTTCTTTATGGCTTCGCCGAGGGTTTGCCCTTCCAGAAACTCCATGACCAGATAAGGGGCGCCCGACTCTTCTCCGCTGGCATGGATGGTGACGATATTCTTATGGTGGAGGCTGGCAGTGGTATGTGCCTCGAGGCGAAAGCGCTTTAACGATTCGGGATCGCTGGGGACCAGAAGAACCTTGATGGCAACGGGGCGCCTCATGTCGGGATCCCATGCCCGATATACTCTGCCCATGCCGCCTCGCCCCAACTCCGCCTCGACCTTGTACCTCCCAATATGGCGAATCGTTGTTCCCGAAGCGCCTTCCGCCTCCAAAGTTACCTCCCACACCAGAAAAGCAGATCCTTATCCGCACGCCGGCCAGTCGCGGATCTTTAGTATTCTATGCCATAAATCCCAGTGCGTAAACCGCTGAGCGCCCGAAGGATGCCGCCAGCTCACCGCCAGCCAAAAACGACCGCCGGCGCTACCCGGGTTTGCCGAAAGACACGATGCTACTCAGGTGTTCGAGGCTGTAGAGCTTTCCCGCCAGATCACAGTCCTGCACGGGCCGGCCAACCGATGGAGGCACATAGAGGGTAAAGCCCGAATGGATCTGCTCCGCGTACTCGCCCATCTCCTCGATGGCAAACCGCAAGATGGCCGGCGGCAGTAGCGGGTGGGGCGAGCAGTAGATGGCCGTCACCTGGTGCCGGGGTGGATAGTATTGCAGCAAGTGGCCCACGAAACGTGCGAAGCGCTCCGGCCGCGACACGCGCTGGCTGTGCAGGCCGGTTTCCAGCGGACCGATTTGCCAGACGATCGCGGGCACGTCGTTTTGCAAGGGCCGGCGCCGCAGCAACAGGTCGGTGGCTTCGTACATCTGCATCCCGTGAACCACCGGGTCGATCCGCAGATCGGCGAGCAGGGTGTCGATCGCGGAGATTCCGGGCAACACTGCGACCCGCAGGTCAAGCGCTTTGGCCAGTTCCAGAACCAGAAACGGCGCATGGGCGGCGACCAGGGGATGGCCATGAATCGCGAACGTGACCGGCGGACCATCGAGAGCGGCCTCGATCACGCGGATAGCCATATGCTCGTAGGCGCTCACCCGCGGCCGGTCCACGCGGTAGCTTTCCTCATAGAGCGACGTCACCTGCGAGCATAGACCTTGCAGGTAAGGTTTGGTAGCCACGCCGGTGTCCAGATAAAGCACCTCTCGGGAGGCGCGCAGGGCTTGCTCCACCTCGCGCGTAACCTGGTTTACCGTTTGCACGCCCAGCCCTGCGATCCACAGGTCGATCATGGCACGTCTCCAGCGCGCACGACGCGCAGCAAGTCCACGAGCCGGTCATATCGCTCCGAGCCCGTGGCATGGCGCACGGCGGCGGCGGCGTCCGCCACTGGCGCCGAATCGGCACGGCTTCCCAGGGCCTCCGAATTTCCGGCGGTCTCGGGTGGGGGTGGCGGTATGACGTTGGAGGACTGTCGAAACGACGCCCACAGGCCCACCTGCAGGTTGCCCGTGGCATCCAGGGACTGCACGGCGGAAAGTTGAATCACTGCATACAGGGGAGCCAGGGGCGGGCCAGGGAGTACGGCGCCGGCGGGCGGCGGTAGACTTGCGGGATCGGCGCCCTCGGCTAGCGGACTCACCCAGACCGCATAAGCGATTCCCTTCTGCTGCTCGCTTGCGCGCAGGACGCAGGGCACAACGGTCAACGCCAGCAACTGGGCGGGCAGCGTGCGCGCTTCGATCACGGGAAGAATCGGCTGGGGTCCGGTGGGTTCTTCCTGGGAAGGGCCGGTAGCGCTTTGCCCTGAGAGCGCCGCTCCCAGGAGCGGCAGCAGCCGGTGGTCGGGCTTGCGTAGTACGTCCTTCTCCTCTTCAGTGAGATCAAAATCCTGGAACATCTGGTCCGGGGATTCGAGGAGACGCCGGCACAGGTCCGGTTCCAGCGCCGATTGGATGAGCAACTGCCCGATTCCGGGTTTCGCGCGGCTGGGAGATGTCTCGGGCATTCGGTGGGCGCCAGCCGCTAGCTGGCTCGCGGGCGCGGCTCCGTCTTAAGCCCCGGGCTGCCGAAGCCGCTGACCATGCGCGCTTTCAAGCCGTGTTGTTCGCCCTGGTCCGCGCTTCCAGGGGGATGGGCGAATGCAGGCAACATCACGTCACTGCCCGAGTAGTGCAGGTGGAGGTCCTTGTTGTCGAGTTGGCTGCTGCCGGCGCGGAAGCGGAGATTCAAGGAGAGACGGTGGGCATTCGAGGTCAGCTTGAGATGCCCGGTGGGGCTGCCTGCCTGGGCGGAGACGTTCTCGCAGAGAGCGAACTCGATGAAACGCCGCGCGCTCGGACTCGGGGAATGGGATGGCATGTCGGTCAGGATGCCGATTCGTTTACGGAATCGTATGGGGTACATTCTTTGCTCTCAAGCGGGAATGTGCTCGATACTTCAACTTGGGAAGAGCCCAACTCGTGCCGAAGAAATGGGCCAGACGCAAAGCTGCGTCTGCGGTGATGGCGCACTGCGCGTTCAAAATGCCGGTGATGCGATTGGTGGGCACAGTAAGCTTGCGCGCCAGTTCGGCGGCACTCACCCCGATTTCCGGCAGCTCTTCGGCCAGGTGCTCCCCAGGATGTATCGCGGTCACTGCCATGGCGTTCTCCTAATGATAGTCGACAATTTCCATTTTCAGATGGACCAGGCGACGCGCTCGGCCACTCAAAACAAATCCGCCCCGGTTGTTGCCCGCCGCGCTTTACGCCATTCCTTCTTGATCTCGCCACGTCCGGGCTGTCCAGAAGAACCATCCAGAGACACGTCGACAACATGTGGGTTCTCCGCGCCGAGAGATCATCCGCGACCTGAACGAAGATCTTACCTGAGAAAGGTCGCCATGGAACAGATGCTTCGCGATGCAGTCCGGGAGAACAGTGGCCGCTGATCCACAACGGCTCGGAAGACGAGGCCGAGCGTCGGCTGCAAGACCAGGCTGTACCACTTACACCAGAATCTCCTTCACTACTTCGCCGGAGATGCCGGTCAGGCGCACATCCAGGCCCTGGAACTTCACCGCCAGGCGCTTGTGGTCCACGCCGAGCAGGTGCAGCATGGTGGCGTGGAAATCGTGCACACTCACCGGATTTTCTTCGGCGGCATAGCCGAGTTCGTCGGTGGTGCCGTAGCTGATTCCGGGCTTGACGCCGCCGCCAGCGAGCAGGAAGGAGAAGCCTTTGATGTGGTGATCGCGGCCATCGCCGCTTTGCGACATCGGGGTACGGCCGAACTCGCCGCCCCAGATCACCAGCGTGTCGTCCAGCATGCCGCGCTCTTTGAGGTCGGTGATCAGGGCGGCGGTGGGGCGGTCTACCTCTTCCGCTTTATAGGTGACGCCTGACTTGACGGCGGAGTGGTGGTCCCAGTCGCGATGGTAGAGCTGGATGAAGCGCACGCCGCGCTCGGCCAGGCGCCGGGCCAACAGACAGTTGGAGGCGAACGAACCATCGCCGGGATGCGCCCCGTAGCGGTCCAGCACGCTCTGCGGTTCCTTGCTCATATCCACCAGGCTGGGCACGCTGGATTGCATCTTGAACGCCATTTCGTACTGGGCCACGCGGGTCAGAATCTCCGGATCCTTGAGCGCGGCATATTGCGAGCGGTTGAGCGCGTTAACGGCGTCGATGGATTCGCGCTGCAGTTTGGCATTCAGGCCCGGCGGGTTCTGGATGTAGAGCACCGGGTCGCCGATGGAGTTCAACTTCACGCCCTGAAACCGGCTGGGCAGCAGGCCCGCCGACCATTGGCGCGCCGCGATGGGCTGCATCTGGCCGCCCCGGCCCGCCGAGAGCAGCACCACGAAACCGGGCAGGTCCTGCGTATCGGCGCCCAGGCCGTAGAGCAGCCACGAACCCATGCTGGGCCGGCCGGCGATGATGGAGCCAGTGTTCATGATCGTGTGAGCCGGGTCGTGGTTGATCTGCTCGGTCCACATGGAGCGGACGATGCAGATGTCATCGACGATGCCGCCGATGTGCGGAAACAGTTCGCAGATTTCCTGTCCGGACTTGCCGAACTTCTGGAAGCGGTGCTGCGGTCCGAAGCAGAGCAGCGGCTTGCCCTGAAGCTGGGCGATCTGCTGGCCCTTGGTCAGGGATTCCGGCATGGTCTTGCCGTGCATCTCGGCCAGCTTCGGTTTGTGGTCGAAGGTTTCCAGATGGGAAGGCCCGCCCGCCTGATAAAGGAAGATCACGCGCCTGGCCTTGGCGGGATGGTGCAGCGGTTTCACAACGCCGCTGGACTGGGCGAAAAGCTCGGGATCAAGCAACGCGTTGAGGCCCAGAATTCCCAGGCCTGCGATACCGCGGCCCAGAAAGGTGCGGCGGTTGATGGATTGGATGTATGCATCAGTATCGTTCATATGTTTTTGTGGGCAGGAGCCCACCCTGCTTTGTCAATTCGGCGATCACCTCGTTGAGCCAGGGCTGATCGAGTCCGCGGGCCAGCCGAGCGTCGCGAATCAGGGTAAGATTATTGGCGGTGGTGACGGCCTCCCAAGTCTCCCGAACGCTGGCCAATGCGTCGGAGAGACACTTGAATACATCGGCCTCGCGGTTTTCGAGCACGGCCAGTTCGAGCAGGGTGGCGCAGTCCCAGTAACCGGGCTTGCTTCCCCGAAGCCGTTGAGTCACGGCGAAGCGAACCACCGGCAACAGTTCCTTCTCTTTGGTCACTGACTCGGAGTCTCCCTTGATGTCCAACAGAGTCACTGCGTTGATCCCAGGGTATGCATCCCGGGAATCGGCCTCGAATCCCTGGATGTAGGCGGCGATCGCCTTGTCCAGATGGCCGGCGGCTTTCCACGCCTGGTCCATCTTTCTTGCTTCCATCCATTGGTCCTTATAAACTCGGCCGAGCAGGCCGAGAGTTTCCGAACTCGGGCCTTGTTCCTCGATTACTCCTTCCAGCACTCGCGACGCTTCGGCCCATCGGCCCAACCGGTTCAGAGCAAAGGCGTACTGCTCCCGCACCATAATCGTGCGTTTCAGGGCTACGGGAAGCCTGTCGTACAGCGCGATCATGCGATCCCAGCGGGAAAGCGCGCGCCACGTCAGATACAAATCCACGATCACGCCAACTTCCACGGCCTCCAGGTCGCCGAGTTGGGTTTCAATCTTCTCGACCCCGCCGGCGTCTCCGGCATCGCGCGCTTGGGCCAAGTCCCGTTTTCGTTGCACGGAATACTGAACGCGTTCGCGGAACACGTCCGTTTTCAAGTGCGCCACATCCGGCGCGCGATAGCCCACGAGCAACTGGAACATAGGGCTGTCGACTGCCGGCGCATTCTTCGCGTCGTTACGCAAGTTTGCCAGACGACGGGTCATTTTGCTCTGCAAGTCAGAGGCTTCCTCCGGTCCGAAGCGGCTTCCTTCGCCCAGCCGGTATGGAAGGGCGCGGAGGAAGTTCAAATCAAACGGAAGCCGCTGCTGGTCAGCGAAGATGGCGAGGGTGGTGGCCGGCCGGGTCGCGTGCCGGACCCCCAGCTCGTAGAACACGTTCGGGTTCCCCAAGGTCAGATCGGCTACGGCGTAATCGCACAACAGGAGCCGCTCGAACATTGGCTTGTGGATGATGCCGCCGGTTCGTTCCTCGTCCGCGCGGATCGGTTCCAGGCCGGCCGCTTCGACGCCGGGCCGAATGGCCCCTTCGTAAATCGCATCGAAGTTAATTTCGGCTTGGGTAACCGGATCTTTCTTGACGCCAAACGGCATTAACACGAAACACAACGGACGCTCCGGGGACATCGCGATTCAGTTCCTCGTAATGGTCTCGTGCATGTTCAGGATGGCCCGCGCTACCGTCGTCATGGCGGCCAACTCGGCCGGTTGCAGATTGGCCGGCGCGGGCGACTCGCCCACGTGGATGAGCTGCATCGCATCGGCGGGAGAGCTCCGGAACTGGGTGAGGCTGGCGCCGTACAAGCCGGCCAGCACCGTGCGTTCCTCCGGTGAAAGGGCACGGCTCACGGCGCGCTCAAAAGCCCAGTCCAACCGCGCGTTCAGGTCGCGGCCATGGGCAAGCATGTTCTGCGCGAATACACGCGCAGCCTCCACATAGATCGGGTCGTTGAGCAGCACCAGGGCCTGCAAGGGCGTGTTCGAATTCACGCGATTGACGGTGCATTCTTCGCGCGTGGGAGCATCGAAGGTGAGCAGGCTGGGGTGCAGAAAGCTGCGCTGCCAGAAGGTGTACACGCCTCTTCGATAGAGGTCTGCGCCGCGGCTGGCGGCGTACTCGCGCTTGGGAAAGTTGAGCGTGGCCAGGTAGCCATCGGGTTGGTAGGGCTTGGCGCTCGGACCGCCGAACCGTGGCATGAGCAGCCCGGAGACCGAGAGCGCCACGTCGTGCACCACTTCGGCATCCACGCGGAAGCGGCTCTGGCGCGCCAGCAGGCGGTTGTCCGGGTCGCGCTCCTCGAGTTGCGGCGTGGTCATCGAAGACTGGCAATAGGTCTGGCTGGTCACGATGGTGCGGATGAGGTGGCGCACGTCCCAGGCGTGCGCGGCGCCGGCCTGGTATGCGGGCTTAACGAATTCGGCGGCCAGCCAGTCGAGCAGTTCCGGATGCGTGGGCCACTCGCCCTGCGATCCGAAATCGTCCAGCGATTTCGAAAGGCCGAGGCCGAAGAACTGGCGCCAGGTGCGATTCACGTAAACGCGCGGCGTGAGCGGGTTGTCCGGCGACACCAGCCAGTCGGCCAGATCGAGCCGCGTGGCGCGCTGGCCGCCAGTCTCCAGCTTGCCGAGGAAAACCGGGATGGCCGGCTGCACGATGTCGCCGCTTTCGTTCATCCAATCGCCGCGCGGCAGCACGCGGGTTTCGGCGGGCTCGGTGGCCTCGGTGACCACCACGCGCGGAATGGAGGCGTCGAGCATCGCTGCCTCCATTTGCAGGAGGGCCACTTCGTTGGCTGCGGACTGGGCCTCCGGCATGGCCCACCGGAAGTGCCGCGCCACGGCCGTCCTCTGCGCGGTGGTGCGCCTGTCTTCGCCCACCCGCAGGGCGCGCAAGACGGCCTCCGGCACCTCCTTGCCCTTGTCGGGATGCGGCCACGAATAGACGCCCGCCGAGAGCGCCAGGCGGAAGCGGCCCATGGTGGCGCGGCGGATTTCCGAATCCTGATGAATGCGAACCGTGATGACGGAGCCCGGCTGGGTGTGCAGGGGCTGCGCGAATCGGAGAGACAGGAAAGCTTTGGACTGGTCGTCATGCGGGCTGATGGCCCAGCCGGTTTTGGGATCGCCGTCGATGGCGCCGATGGGCAGATACTGCTCCGACTGGTTGGTCAGGTTCGACGTGGCCAACGAAAATGGCAGCTTCCGGCCTGCGACTTCGGCTTCGACTTCGGTGAGGATCATGCGGTCCGCGCCGCGCGCCACCCGAAGTCCCGGCAGGCTTTCGTCTTGCACGACCTCGATTCCGAGCGCCGTCCAGACGCCTTCGCCCGGCTGGAACGTGACGGTGTAGGTGTCGTTATCCGGGTTGGGACCGCCGGCCACGATCAGCCCGTTGCCGGGCTTGCGTTCTGCCACGCCGGTGCCGCCCGTATAGCTGCTGAACTCCACCGGCTGCTCGTTGAAGACCTTCAGGACCGCGCCGTTCCGCGACTGCGCCGATACGGGATGCTGAAACCGCCAGGCCAGTTCACCGGCTTCGTAGCGGGCCAGGAGTTGCTTCTCCCATTCGGAGCGGCGGGGATCGAGCGCGGCCATGCGCGCGGCCAACTTCTCGACCGCTGCGGCCAGGCGGGTTTTTAAGGCGTCGGCCTGTCGGGTTTGCTCGGTGGTGGGCAGGGCGAGTTGCGATCCCCAAGCCGCCTTCCCGCGGTCGGGCATCAGACCCGTCTCCGTGATGTCGGCGAAGAACGCCTTCATCGAATAGAAGTCGCGCTGCGTGAACGGGTCGAACTTGTGGTCGTGGCACTCGGCGCAGCCAAGGGTGCTGCCCATCCAAACGGCCGCCACCGTGCGCACGCGGTCCGCGGCGTACTTCGCCAGATACTCTTTCGGCTGCAGGCCGCCTTCGGCGGAGGTGCGGTTGAGGCGATTGTAGGCGGAGGCCACGCGCTGCTCGGTGGTGGCGTCGGGCAGGAGGTCGCCGGCAAGCTGTTCGCGCGTGAATTCGTCGAAAGGCCGGTTGTCGCGGAAGACGCGCAGGACGTAATCGCGGTACGGCCAGGCCGGAAATGCGTTGTCGCCGTGGAAGCCGCAAGTGTCGGCGTAGCGCACCGCATCCAACCAGTGCATAGCCTGCTGCTCGGCATACTGCGGCGTGGCCAGCAGGCGGTCCACCAGTTTCTCGTAGGCATCGGGTGCGGTGTCTTTCAGAAACGCGGCGACTTCTTCGGCGGTCGGCGGAAGCCCGTTAAGGTCCAGGGTGACGCGGCGGATGAGTGTGCGCCGGTCGGCCTCGGGCGAGGGCTGCAGACCTTCGCGCGCGAGCCGCTGCCGAATGAAAAAGTCGATGGGGTTGCCCGGCCCGGAGGCGGTGCGCTGCACGGGCTGATAGGCCCAGTGGCCTTCGTACTTCGCGCCCTCGGCCACCCATCGCCGGATGGTGTCTTTCTGCGCGGCCGTGAGTTCCTTGTGCGCGAAGGCGGGTGGCATGATGCGCGGGCCGGTGGCGAAGATCCGCTGCACGATGGCGCTCTTCTCGGGCTCGCCGGGAACGATGGGCGTGACGCCGCTTTTGGTCTGCTTGAGCGCCTCGTCGCGAAGGTCGAGGCGGAGGCCGGCCATGCGTGAACCCTTGTCCGGGCCGTGGCAGCGGAAGCAGGTCTCCGACATGATGGGACGTATGTCGCGATTGAAGCGGACTTGGGCGGGAGCGGTGGCAGCGAGGAGCAGAAGCGCGCCCAGCGGAACCCGTCGAGGCGAAATCGTACTCATACGGTCCACTATCATATCTCCGATAGCTGGAAGGCAGGGCGGCGACCCGTGCATTCGGCCCGGTGGGTTGTTGTGGTTTCCGCGGCTCCGCCTAGGCGGTGGCGGTCTATCGGATCGGCAATGCTCCCAACATACGTTCCGCTTCCGGATCGGCCTCCGCCCGATGTTCCAGGTAATACTGCAGCCACTGCCGGGCGCGACCCGCATCGCCGATCTGCGCGTACAATTCGCCGATTCCGCGCGCGCAGCGCGGCCTCTTCGGGTCGTGCTGCACCTGTTGCTGGCACTGCAGTTCGATGCTGCGCAGCGCTTCCAGCGAATTCAACTCCGGAACGCCGGCCGGCGGCTGGCGCATGAAAACCACTCCCTTGGAATCCGCGTAGACCAGTCTCCATGCGCGCTGCCGGGCATCGGCCAAATTCACCGCCAGCGGGAATAGCTCACCCGAGAAGCGGTTGAACCCTTCGATGGCTAGTACCTGGATTCCGTATTTGGCAAAGAGTCTCTCGGCGCTCTTCCCGCCTGCATCATCGGTGTTGGCGAGCATCCTGCGGTAGTCCGTATAGACCTCTTCGTTCAATCCGCGCGGGTCGATGAAGTCCTTCTGCATCGGCCACAATCGCCACACCAGGTAGCCGCCGTTTTCGTAGGTATTGAACATGCGGGCAGTGACCTGGTGCGCCTTCAGAAAATCGGCCGCGCCGGACGGCAATTGCCAGTCGGCGGCGCGGAACTGGAAGGCGCCGCCATTGGCCACCGACCAGACAATTCCCGCCGCCAGCGCCGCAGCCACCGCGTATTCCGCGACCACCGGCATGGCGCGCTTCCACGAGGGCAGCAGCGCGGCGATCAGGACCGGGCCAAAGATTCCCATGAAGATCGTATTGCGCACCGCCAGCAAGGAGAACGGCGCAAAGATGCCGAACAGCAGCCAGTCCACGGGACGCGTGCGCCGCCGCCAGATCCCCAGCGCCAGCAAAGCGCCGAACAGGGCGACGCCGAACCAACTGGGCTCCCAGAAGGCAGGATACTGCCACTCTAAATTGTTCGCCTGCAGCGGACTGTTGCGGTAGAAGAAAAGAATCTGAATGACGCGAAAGCCGTTCGGGTTGATGCCGGACACCAGAAAGCAGATCGCCGTCATCAGCCAGAGTTGGCGCTCGCCCGGCATAGGCTTCCCGCGCAGCCGCTCAATCAGCGCCTCGCCGGCATAAGCGCCCATGATTACCCAGCCCAGGAAGAAACCGCCGTGGCAGTTGGCCCAGAGCAGGAAGATCGCAGGCAGCAGCCACATCCGGCGGCGCGACTCCAGAATCGCCATGGCTGCCGCCAGCAGTACGAAAGTTACCAGGAAGGGCCGGCTCTGCTGAAAGTTGATCGCCACGCCACCGGCCAGAATCGCCGCCGCCAATCCGCGGTAAAAGTGGCCTGAGCGCCGGTACGCCATCAGCCCGACCAGCGCACAGAAGCCGATCAATATCCCGGCTCGCAGCAGCACCAGCCCCGGAAATCCCGCCACCTGGTAGGTCAGGTATAGGCCAACCTGGGCCAGCCACTCGTGCGTCAGGTTGAAATACCGCGTGATGGTCTCGCCGGCATAGGACGAGCTCTGCAGGTTGCTGGTGTAGGAGAACGGGTCGGGCACGGTCAGGGCGCGCGTCTCCAGCGTGTGGCGGCCCGTCATCATGTGCAGCCAGATATCGGTGTCGGCGACTTCTCCCGTGAACCACGTCAGCAACAGCAGTGCAGCGAGGCCGGGCAGCGCCGGGCGCAGCCAGGAAGGCCGTACCGCTGGCGCCGGTTTGGATGGCGGCGCGGGCGCCGGACGGCTCGCGGGTCGAGGTGGCATGCGAGGAACCTCAAGTTTAGCATCGGGGTCGGAAGCGTCACACGCCGCCGCTCAGCCGGCTCAGCCGGCGCTGACGGGCGACAAATCGTCGCCGAGTTCCTTCTGGAACCGCTGCAGTCTCGCCAGCAGACCATGCTTCAGCGATGCGTACTCGCTGCGGGTGGCGAGGTTGCCGGTCTCCCAGGGATCGCGCTCCAGGTCGAAAAGCTGGATGATGCCGGCTTGCGGATACACGATCAGCTTGTGCCGCGGCGTGCGCACGGCGCGTTGAAACTGCCGGTAATACGAGAAGACGGCATCGTGGATCGGGCTCGCGGCGGCCCGCAGCAGGCCTGCCACGCTGGGGAACTCGACGGATTCCGGAGTACTCACGCCGGCCAGTTCGCAGGTGGTGGCGAACAGACTGTGCTGATAGACCAGGTAGCCGATCCGCCGGCCACGCGGCACGTCCGGACCGCTAATCAATAGCGGCATGCGGATGCTGTGGTCGTACAGGTTCTGCTTCCCCATCAGGCCGTGCTCGCCGACGGCCAGTCCGTGATCGGCCGTGAAAATCACGTAGGTGTTGGCCGCCTGCCCGGATTTTTCGAGCGCTTCCAGAATGCGGCCGATCTGCGCGTCCATATAAGTGGTATGCGCGTAGTATTCGGAGCGGTGGAGTTGGACGGTCTCGCGGGTGCGCGGGAATGGCGCCAGGATTTCATCCCGGATCTCCCGATCGCCCTGGTCGAACGGATGTTCCGGCAGGTAGTTGGGCGGCACCTGGGTGTGCCGCGGCGGATACAGATCGACATACTCTTTGGGCGCCTGTCTTGGGTCGTGGGGAGAGTTGAAGCCGACGTAGAGAAAGAACGGATTGGGGTTTCCGGATCGCCTCAGGAGATACTCGGCGGCATCTTCGGCCCAGATTCGAGCCGAGTGCTTGATCTCATCCGTAGCCGTATTCTGCCACTCTGCGGTGTGCAGCCACTGCCCCTTGAGGGTTTGGTCCCACGGCGTCCAGGTGTTGCCCGGAGCGGGGCGATGGTAGGCCGACGGGCCGCTTTCGAACATCCCGGGGCTCACCGGCCCCAGAGTTTGGAAACTGCGCCGCAGCGTAGCCTGGCTCAAGTGCCATTTGCCGATGATGGAAGTGTCGTAACCTGCTTTCCCCAAAGTCTCGCCCCAAAGCGGAGTTTCTTCCGCGCGGCGCTGGGCGCGAAACGCCGTGAGGCCCGTGTTGAGCATGGTGCGGCTGGGCACGCACACCGCTCCGCTCCAGGAGCCTTGGTGGAAACAGTGAGTGAAGGAGCAGCCACGCTTCACCAGCCGGTCGAGGTTGGGCGTGCGCACCTCGCGGTTGTTCAACGCGTGGATGGCGCGATGGGTCAGGTCGTCGGCGATGAGAAACAGGAAATTCGGACGCCGGCCGGGGCGCGCGGCGGCTCGGGCGGCCACGGTCTTCAGGAAATCGCGTCGCTGCATGTCATGCGTCGGGTCACAGGTTCCGAGGAAATCCGGCCTACGGCAACGGTCGATTCGATGATCCTGATGCCGCTTGGCGCGGCTTCGTGATCTCAGGCATTCTTGAACTGTTTATGGAATATTACACGTTCAAGCTTATCTAAAGCGCATGTCGCGGACAAGTTCGTGTCGGGTGTGCGTCTTGAACGTGAGAACCCGCAGGGTTCTTTTCTTCTGGCCCTCGAAGCCCTTACCCAACGCCGCTCCCAAATCTCCGGTCAGATCGCCGACCTCGGCGACCTGCGCTGTGGTTCCATCACCTCCACCTCCGGCCGCTGTGGCAAGCCCAACT
>Ga0075030_100000358_pt1 | contig 39055 bp, 33 predicted proteins | sample LitLauG_LLR_2012_FD_71393 | JGI IMG/M metagenome (GOLD analysis project Ga0075030, IMG submission 71393) | Freshwater sediment microbial communities from Pennsylvania, USA - Little Laurel Run_MetaG_LLR_2012 | ecosystem: Environmental > Aquatic > Freshwater > Creek > Sediment | place: USA...
CTGGAACTCATGGTCAAATACGGGATGTCCCCGCTCGCGGTGTTGCAGGCCGATCTGATCCACGGCGCGAAACTGCTCGGCTGGGAAGGGCAGATCGGATCGCTTGAGAGCGGTTATCTGGCGGATGTGATCGCTGTCACAGGCGACCCGCTGCAGGATATCGGCGTTGTCGAGAATGTAAGTTTTGTGATGAAAGGCGGAGTTGTTTATAAGCACTGATCGGGCGCCATCTTTGAGTGGTAAAGCGCCGCGCTGTTCCTGCAAAACTGTGCACAGTACGCTCCCTTCGACGAGAATTCAGAAATCCATCTCGTTGAATTCGAGCACGTTGCTCTGACTTCAATGTTCGCGCCCATGGCGTTCGAATTGCGCCTCCCTGTCGGTTGCGCCAAGTCCGGCGCCCCTATGAGTCGCAGCCACTCGCCCAAACTCGTCCTCACTGGCACGGTTCTGTCGCTATTGCTGACTGCCGCTTCGCCCGCGCTGCTCGGCCAGGGGCCCGCGCCGGACGCACCAAGCGCATCCGTCGCTGCCGCATCACCGATGATCGCGATGCCCGCGGTCGAGAGCCAGCACAAATTTCTGGACAAGTGGAATCTCGCCCTGTTCGCCGGTTCCGCCGCGCTGGCCGCAAGCGATTTCGCTGTTACCCGCGCCAACCTGCAGAGCAATGGCACGGAATTGAATCCGGTGGTGCGCGTGTTTGGCCGCTCGACCGCCGGGCTGGCCCTCAATTTCGCCGGAGAAACCGCCGGGTCGATCGGCCTCAGTTACTTCTTCCACAAAACCGGCCACCACAAGCTGGAGCGGGTCGTCTCCGCCGTCAACATCGGGGCATCCAGCACCGCGATCAGCTACAGCCTGATCCACCGCTGAGCCGCGCCAAACGATCTCTTCTCCCGGGCATTCTTCCCAGTCCAGTGTTAGCCTGTGAATGGCAGTTCCAGCGCAAAGTACGGAGGCATTAGGCTAATCATGCGCATAGCGAAAGATGTAACCGAGCTCATCGGCAAGACCCCGCTGGTTCGCTTGAACCGGGTGACCCAAGGCTGCGTGGCGGAGGTGGTGGCAAAACTGGAAAGCCAGAATCCGCAGGCCAGCGTCAAAGACCGCATCGGGGTCAGCATGATTGCCGAGGCGGAGCGCGCCGGAACCATCCAGCCAGGCAAGACCGTGCTCATCGAACCCACCAGCGGCAACACTGGGATCGGACTGGCCTTCGTCGCAGCGGTCAAGGGATACAAGTTGATCCTGACCATGCCGGAAACGATGAGCCTGGAGCGGCGTGTCCTGCTGCTTGCCTTTGGCGCCGAGATCGTGCTCACGCCCGGCCCGCGCGGCATGACCGGCGCCATCCTGAAGGCCAAAGAAATCCTGGCCAGCACGCCCGGCGGCTACATGCTGCAGCAATTCGACAACCCGGCCAACCCCAAGATTCACTTCGAAACCACCGGCCCGGAAATCTGGGACGACACCGACGGCCGCGTGGACATTCTCATCTCCGGAGTGGGAACGGGTGGAACCTTGACCGGAGTCTGCCAGTACATCAAGCCGAAAAAACCTTCCTTCAAGGCGGTCGCGGTGGAGCCGACGGACAGCCCGGTGCTGTCGGGCGGCAAGCCCTCCCCGCACAAGATTCAGGGGATCGGCGCGGGGTTCGTGCCCAGCATCCTTCGCACCGACTACATCGACGAAGTCATCACGGTAACCAACGACGAGGCCATCGCCATGGCCCGCCGCATGCCGCTCGAAGAGGGGCTGCTGGTCGGCATCTCTTCTGGTGCGGCCGTGGTCGCCGCCCTCAAAGTCGCACAGCGCCCCGAAAACGCCGGCAAGCTGATCGTGGTCATTATTCCGTCCTTTGGCGAGCGCTATCTGAGCAGTATTCTGTTTCAGGAGTTGCGGGACAAGGCCCTGCAGATTCCCACGGCGGCCCTCCCGGCCTGATTCATGCCGCACCTGCTTTCGTTAATTCGCGAAGACGTGGCCACGGTAATCGAGCGGGATCCCGCGGCCAAATCCCGTCTCGAAGTATTCCTGTGCTACGCCGGCCTGCACGCTGTATGGTTCTATCGCGTGAATCACTGGCTGTGGAACCACCGGATATTTCTTCTGGCGCGATGGCTGTCGCAGGTTGCCCGCCTGCTCACCGGAATCGAAATTCATCCCGGCGCCAAGATCGCCCGCCGCCTGTTCATTGATCACGGCATGGGAGTCGTCATCGGTGAGACCGCGATCGTCGGCAATGACGTGACCTTGTACCAGGGCGTGACCCTGGGCGGAACCGGCAAGGAGCACGGCAAGCGCCATCCCACCATCGATGACAACGTGGTCGTCGGGGGAGGCGCCAAGATTCTGGGCAACATTACCGTGGGCAAGAACTGCCGCATCGGCGCCGGCTCGGTGGTGCTGCGCAACGTGCCGGATGATTCCACGGTGGTGGGTGTGCCGGGGCACATCATTTTCCGCGAAGGCAAGCGGGTGGTCATTACCGATCCCAAGCAGATCAACGATCCTTTGTCGGAAGCGCTGGCTGCGGTGGCGACGGAAGTGAACCGGCTGCGCGAGCGTCTGCAACGGCTGGAAGGTTCGGAGGGACGGGGCGAGCCCCTCTCCGCCCGACTGCAGCAGATCATGGAAGACATCGACTACCAGATTTAATCCGCACCGTCCCGTCGAAACAAAACAGTAACTGCCCGGGCCCTCGGGCCGGACATTTTCCCTTGACATTTGGCGTGCCGTCTTTAAGATAAAGAAATATTTATTCACTATGGTGAATATTTATGCATCATGAATAAAACACTACGGCAGCGGGCCATTCTCGACGCCCTGAAACACGGAAGCTTCGCCAGCCAGGAGGATCTGCAGCGGGTGATGCGTAAGCGCGGTTTCCGGGTGGGACAGGCCACGCTTTCTCGCGACATCCGCGATCTCAATCTCAGCAAGACGCCGCGCGGATATTCCGCGCCGCAGGGCGACAACGGGCTGGGCATCGCGCTGCCTCCGGTCTCGCGGCTGGTGAGGGAATTCGTGCTGGGCATCCGCTCGGCGCAGAACCTGCTGGTGGTCAAGACCATCGTGGGCAGCGCGCAGCCGGTAGCAGCGGCGCTCGACGAGGCGGACTGGCCTGAAGTGGTGGGTACGATCGCCGGCGACGACACGATCCTGATCGTTTGTCCGGACAAAGACGAGGCCCGCAAGTTGGCCGGTCGCATCGAGGAAATGCTGGGGTAATGGCGAGGAAACTGAAAACTGCGGTTTTGGGCGCGACCGGATACTCCGGACTGGAACTCACGCGCCTTCTCGTGCGGCATCCGCGGGTGGAGAAACCGCTCCTGCTGCAGCGCTCCGGCAACAACGGGCACCCATCGGACCTGGCCGATATCTTTCCGAGTCTTTCGGGCAACGGCGGGTATCCTCTGCGGGCGCTGTCGTGGCCCTTGCTCCGGGAACAGGGAGTCGAGTTGCTGTTTCTGGCGACGCCGCACGAAGCCTCGCGCGCGCTGGTACCCGAAGCGATGGCGCAGGGACTCCGCATCGTCGATCTCAGCGGCGCGTGGCGCTTGAAGCAAGCAGCTCACCGCGCCATCTACGGCTTTCATGATGCCGATCCGAAAGCGGCAAACGAATTGACCGAGAAGGCCGTATACGGCTTGCCGGAATTGCATGCGGATCGCCTGGCGACTGCGCAATTGGTGGCCAACCCCGGCTGTTATGCGACTTCGGTGATTCTGGCCTTGGCGCCTTTGCTCAACGCGAAGGTTGTGGATCGGAGCCGCGGCATCATCTCCGATTCGAAATCGGGGGTATCAGGAGCGGGTAAGGAGCCCACGGCGAAGACGCACTTCGTCTCCGTGGCCGACAACCTTTCCGCGTACTCGGTGTTCAATCACCGGCATGTGGGAGAGATGGCGGAGCAGTTAGGGCTCGAGGCGCAGGAACTGACGTTTACCCCGCACCTGCTGCCCATCCCGCGCGGAATCTTGTCGACGGTTTATGTGCAGCTTAACCGTCGAATGACCGTGGGTGAAGTCGAATCTTGCTTCCGGAATTTTTATTCGGGCAAGCGCTGGGTGAGAGTTTTTCAGACGCCGAAGCTACCGCAGGTGCAGTTCTCTTTGCACACGAATTACTGCGATCTGGGATTCTGCGTGGCGGAAGACGGGCGGCGTCTGGTGGTGATTTCCTGCATCGACAACCTGCTGAAGGGCGCGGCCGGACAGGCCGTGCAGAACATGAACCTGATGTATGGATGGGCGGAAGACGAGGGTTTGCAATGACAATCGTAGTGAAAATTGGAGGCGCCGCGCTCGAAGATGCCGCGATCTTGCGGAAATGCGCCAAGGCCATCGCCGAACTGGCCCAGGACGGGCATCGCGTGGCCGTGGTTCACGGGGGCGGCAGCGCGTTGACGCGCGTGCTGAAACAACTCGGCAAGCAGAGCGAGTTTGTGGCCGGGCTTCGCGTAACCGACGCCGAAACGCGCGACGTGGCGCTCATGGTCCTGGGCGGAATGGTGAACAAAAAGCTGGTGGCGGCCATCCAGGCCGCGGGCATGCCCGCCGTCGGGTTCTGTGGCGGCGATGGAATGAGCTTCCGCGCTCGCAAGAAAGTGACTCCGGGCAACGACCTGGGATTCGTGGGAGAGATTTGCTTTGCCGAGCCTTGCTGGATCGAAGCGCTCTGGCAGCAGGGTGGCATCCCGGTGATCGCGTCTCTTGCTCTGGGCGCCGACGGTGAGTACTACAACGTCAATGCCGACGAGATGGCGGCTGCGTGCGCGGCAGCCTGCCACGCCAACGCGCTCATCTTTCTGACGGATGTGCCCGGCGTCAAGAATGCCGAAGGTACGGTGATTCCCTGGCTCAACACCCGGGAAGCCGAGGGCCTGGTGGCCAATGCCGTCGTGAGCGGCGGCATGTTGCCCAAGCTGCAGGCATGCAAGAAGGCGTTGAAACAAGGAGTGGGACGCGTTCGGATTCTGCCTGCCGCGGAAGCGGATGCGCTGCCGCAGTTTTATCTCACCAAGCTGCCGTGCGGGACGGAGGTTACCTGCGCATGAGCTTGCGGAGAAACGGAACAGAACCGAAGATCCAGAAAGAGGAATTCACGTTGAACAGTTCACTGCAAAACCGAGCGCCCGTGACGCCGGAGACTTTCCCCGGCATCTTCTGGTGCCCGGACCTGGTTTCAACCCGCGACCTCGGGCCGCAGGGGGTCGAAGCTATTCTCCATCTGACGGAGCTGATGAAGTCTCGCCCGTCGGTGTTTCAGCGCTCGCTCGCGGGCAAGCAGATGGTGCTCTTCTTTGAAAAGCCCTCACTTAGAACGCGGCTCACCTTCGAAGGCGGCATGGCCAGCCTGGGCGGCACGGCGATGTTCGTCGATCAGTCGCAGAGCCGGTTGGACGCTCGCGAGAAGCTCAGCGACATCGCCCATAACCTCGAGCGCTGGGTGGATGTGATCGTGTTGCGCACGTTTTCGCACGCCACCATCGCGAACATGGCGCAGCATGCGGCGATCCCGGTGATCAACGCGCTCAGCGATCTGGAGCATCCCTGCCAGGCGCTGGCCGACTATTTCACGCTGCTGGAACGCTTCGGCGATCTGAAGAACATTACCCTGGCGTATGTAGGCGATGGAAACAACGTGGCGCATTCGCTTCTGCTCACCTGTGCCTGCCTGGGATCTTCTGTTCGGATCGCTACGCCCAAGGGCTACGAACCCAACGCAGAAATCGTCGCCGACGCGAAGAAAATCGCCAAGCAGACTGGAGCCCGTATCGAGTTGCAGACCGATCCTTATGCCGCCGTGGACGGCGCCGACGCGGTCTACACTGACGCCTGGGCCAGTATGGGCCAGGAAGAGGAAGCTGAGATCCGCGCCGGCATTTTTCAACCATACCAAGTGAACCGGGAACTCATGGCCGCGGCGGCTCCGCACGCTGCCTTCATGCATTGCCTGCCCGCCCACCGTGGCGAAGAAGTGACCGATGAGGTGATGGACGGCGACAGCTCCGTGGTCTTCGAGCAGGCGGAGAATCGGCTGCACGTTCAAAAATCAATTCTTTACATATTGCTGGGTGGAGCGGTTCGCTTGCCCGTAAGGAGTGCTCATGCCTGAGAAAGTTGTGCTTGCCTATTCCGGTGGACTGGATACGTCCATCATCATTCCGTGGCTCAAGGAAAATTATTCGTACGACGTCATCGCGATGGTTGGAGACGTCGGCCAGGGCGACGACATCGAGGCCGTGGTCAAGAAAGCCTATGCGACCGGTGCCAGCAAAGTGATCGTCGAAGACCTGCGGGAAGAATTCCTGACTGGATACGTGTTTCCGGCGCTGAAAGCCGGCGCGGTGTACGAGCACAAGTATTTGCTCGGGACTTCGCTGGCGCGTCCGGTGATTGCCAAGCATCAGGTTGACGTGGCGTTGCGTGAGGGAGCGACCGCGGTGTCTCACGGCTGCACCGGCAAGGGCAACGACCAGGTGCGCTTCGAACTGACGTACCAGGCGCTGGCTCCTGAACTGAAGATCATTGCCCCGTGGCGGGAATGGACGTTGAAGTCGCGCGAGGATTGCCTCGATTACGCCGAGCAGCACGGGATTCCGGTAGCAGCAAGCCGCGAGAAGATCCACAGTCGTGACCGCAATTTGTGGCACATCAGCCACGAAGGCGGCGAACTGGAAGACGCCGGCAATGCGCCTTTGCTCACGACCTGGCAGATCACTCGCTCGCCGAAAGATGCGCCCGACAAGGAGGAGAAAGTCAGCCTCGGATTCGCCAAGGGGATTCCAGTCTCGGTCAATGGGCTGGAAATGGATCCTGTTTCGTTGGTCGAGTTGCTGAACGAAGTCGGCGCTCGCAATGCGATTGGGCGCGTTGATCTGGTCGAGAACCGCTTTGTCGGGATCAAGTCGCGCGGATGCTACGAGACTCCCGGTGGCACGCTGCTGATCACAGCGCATCGTGAACTCGAAGCCCTGTGCCTGGAGCGCGATGTTGCCCACTTCAAACAGCACATCGGGTTGAAGTATGCGGAACTGGTCTACTTCGGATTGTGGTTCACTCCCCTGCGCGAGGCGCTCGATGCATTTGTCGAGAGCACGCAGAAGGAAATGACCGGCAAAGTCACGCTCTCGCTCTACAAGGGGAACGTTTCCGTGGTCAGCCGCGAGTCCGAGAACTCGCTCTACCGCACCGACCTCTCCTCGTTCACCATGGGCGATGCGTACGACCAGAAGGACGCGGAAGGATTCATTCGCATTCTCGGGCTGCCCTCGCGTTCGCGGGCGCGCTCACGGGTTGAGGTTACACCATGAAGATGTGGTCGGGAAGGTTCCGGCAGCCGCTGGACCCCGATTTCGAGCGCTGGCAGCGTTCGTTTGATTTCGACCGCCGCCTGCTGCGCTATGAGGTGGTGGCGAGCGCGGCGCACGCGCACGCGCTGAAGAACGCCGGGATTCTGTCGGACGATGAACTGATCCGTGTCTTGCAGGGATTGGAAGATATCGGCCAGCAGGCCACGAACTTCCCCGGCTTCTACAGTGATGGTGATGCCGAGGACGTTCACCACTTTGTGGAGAAGCAACTGGTCGGGCTGATCGGGGAATTGGGCTATAAGCTGCACAGCGGGCGTAGCCGCAACGAGCAGATTGCAACCGATTTGCGGCTCTACGTCCGGGCAGCGATTGACCAGTTGCGCCAGCAGTTGGGGAATTTCTGCGCTGCCATCGCGGACCGCGCCGACCAGTTCCGCGATGCCGCCATGCCGGCGTACACGCACCTGCAGAAGGCGGAACCCGTGCTGGTTGGCCATTGGCTGCTGGCCTACGTGGAAATGTTCTTGCGCGATGCCGGCCGGCTCGCCGATTGCCGCACGCGGCTGAACCTCTGTCCTCTGGGATCGGGAGCGGTCGCCGGGGCAACCGTGCCGCTCGATCGCGAGACCATGGCGAAGAATCTGGGTTTCGATGGCCCCACCGCCAACAGCCTCGATGCCACCAGTGACCGGGATTTCGCCGTCGAATTTGTCAACGCTCTGTCGCTCCTCGCGATCCACCTGAGTCGCTGGGCGGAAGAGATGATTCTGTTTTCCAGCCAGGAGTACGGCTTCATCGGCCTGCCGGAAACCTACTCCACCGGCAGCAGTGCCATGCCGCAGAAGAAAAATCCGGACCTGCTGGAGTTGGTGCGCGGCAAAAGCGGGAGAGTGCTGGGCAATGCCACCGCGTTGGCGGTGACCCTGAAGGGCCTGCCGCTGGCCTACAACAAAGACCTGCAGGAAACCCAGGAACCCGTTTTCGAAGCTGCCGGTACTTTTCTGCAGATGTTGCCGCTGGTGAGCGGATGGATGAAGGCGGTCGAACTTCGTGTCGACCGGATGCAGCGGGCGGCACAGACCGGATTCATGAACGCCTGGGCCGGAGCCACCTATCTGGTCCGCCGCGGCGTGCCTTCGCGCCTGGCTCACGAACGCGTTGGGAAAGCGGTTCAGCTCGGCCTGGAGCGCGGATGCGAACTCCAGGAACTGCCCTTGCCGGATCTTAAGAACATCAGTCCGGAGTTTGATCAGGACTTCTACGAGTCCATGACGCTCGCCTCTGTGCTCGCGCTTCATGATGTCCCCGGCGGTACCGCTCCAGAACGGGTGCGGAAGGCAATTCAACTCAGCAGGAAGAGAATCGAGTCTCTTCACGAGGAGGTTCATGCGCACGCGTAAAGCGATCTTGCCCGATGCCGGGCACATTCACGAGTTAATCTCAGCCTATTCCGGCGATGGCACCCTGTTGCCCCGCACGCTGGCCGAAATCTGCGAGAACGTCCGAGACTTCGTGGTGCTGGAAGACGCCGGCCGCATCATCGGATGCGGCGCGCTGCATCTTTATGGCACGCACCTGGCCGAGATTCGTTCCATCACAGTCGCGCCTTGGGCACAAGGCAAAGGGGGTGGCGGAAGACTGGTGAAGGCCCTGCTGGCCGAGGCGAAACGGCATCGCGTGGACTGCATTTGCCTGTTCACGCGCAAGCCCGAGTTCTTCGGACGCCAAGGGTTCACGGTCGCCCAGCGCGACGACATTCCGGACAAGATCTATAAGGACTGCCACGCCTGCCCCAGGTTTCACTGCTGCGATGAAGTAGCGATGGTGCGCGGCGAGTTGCCCAAATTTGCGATTCTCCCCGAACCCGCGAATTGGTTGGTTAAGCTGCAGGCATGGTCGCCGAATGTTAGCGAGCCCACCAGTTCCAGCTAGGACTGCCGTGAATATCCCGGATGACACTCTTGCGGGTTGAAGAATCCGCAGGAGTGAATCCGCCGTTATTGGTTTACTCCGCTCGCGAGCACGCCCCCATCCACCGGCAAAATCGTCCCGGTCACGAAGCTGGCCGCGTCGGAAGCGAGGAATACCGCGGCGCCGACCAGTTCCTCCAGGTCGCCAAATCGCTTCATGGGGGTGCGCATCAATATCTCCTGCCCCCGGCCGGTACCGACCAGCAATCGTTCGTTCATCGAAGTGCGAAAATATCCGGGTGCGATCGCGTTGACGCAGATTCGGTGGCTGGCCCATTCCACCGCCAGCGACTTGGTCAGCGACCCCAGGCCGGACTTGCTCGCGCTGTACGCCGCCACTTCGAACATGCCGAGGAACGTTCCCATGGACGCGATGCTGATGATGCGGCCGTAGCGGCGTTCAATCATGTGACGCCCGAAAACCTGGCAGGCTCGCAAAACTCCGGTCAGGTTGGTTTCTATGATCCTGCTCCAGTCGGCTTCGGAAAAATCGAGCGTGGGGGCGCGTTTGGTGATGCCGGCAGCATTGACAAGAATGTCTACTTTTCCGAACCCATCCAGGCAAGCTAGCAGCAGTTTCTCCAGAGATTCGCGGTCATGAACGTCACAGGCGACCCGCAACGAACGGCGGCCCAGGGCCTCGATTTCGCCGGCGAGAGTTTGCACGAGTTCGAGGCGGCGCGCGCTCGCCACCACATCAGCCCCACCTTTTGCCAGCCCCAGTGCGATGATCTTACCAATGCCCGAGCTGCCTCCGACTACGACTGCTACCTTGCCTTCCAGGTCCAGCGGTTTGTAGCCCATGTCTCCTCACTTGTTTTTTTTCGATGGCAGCGGTCTGTGGCTTCGCTACCAGTTGAACATCGTTCCGTCAAGCTTCCGGTTCACGGGGAGATACGCGCGTTCGTAGGGGAACTTTTCGCCCAGTTTCTCGTCGTAGTCGACGCCCAGTCCCGGAGTGTCTCCGGGATGCAGATGGCCGTTGCTGAAAAAATAGGAGTGCGGGAACACGTCGTCGGTTTCAGCCGTGTGCCGCATGTATTCCTGGATTCCGAAATTGTTGACCCAGACATCGAAATGCAGGGCCGCCGCCATCGCGACCGGGGAGAGATCGGTAGCCCCGTGGCACCCGGTCCGCACATGATAAATCTCGGCAAGCGCAGCGATCTTTTTCAGATGCGTCAGGCCTCCTCCGTGGACGACCGTCATGCGGAGATAGTCGATCAATTGCTCTGTGATCAAAATGTGGGTATCCCAAATCGAATTGAAGACTTCGCCGACCGCGAGAGGAGTTGTCGTGTGCTGCCGGACCAGCCGAAAGCCTTCCTGCAACTCCGCGGTCACCGCGTCTTCGAGCCAGAAGAGGTGATACGGCTCCAGACTCTTTCCCAGCCGGGCCGCTTCGATGGGAGTCAGACGGTGATGTACGTCGTGCAGCAAGTGCAGGTCGTCGCCAAACTTGACGCGCAGCGCCTCGAAGAGCTTGGGAACGTGTGTGAGATATTTTTCCGTCGACCAGGAGTTCTCCGGCGGAAGCCCCTTTTCTGCTGGTTCGTAAAACATCTTGTCGCGCGCCACCCCGTAGGTGGAAGGCAAACCCGGAATTCCGGACTGGGCCCGCACCGCGAGGTAGCCCTTTTCCTTATATTTCGCGACTTCATCCACGGTCTCTGGGATATCGCGTCCGTTGGCGTGCCCGTAGACCATCACCCCGGTCCGGCTCTGCCCGCCGAGAAGGTTGTACACCGGCGTATTCAGAGCCTTGCCTTTGATGTCCCATAACGCCATGTCGACCGCGGCGGTGGCCGTCATGCTGACCGGCCCGCGCCGCCAGTAAGCTCCGCGGTAGAGATACTGCCAGACGTCTTCCGTCTGAAACGGATCCCGCCCGATGAGACAGGGAATCACGTGGTCCGACAGATAGGAGGCAACCGGCAGTTCGCGGCCGTTGAGCGTGGCGTCGCCCAAACCGTAAAGACCGTCATCGGTTGAAATCTTCAGCGTGACGAAGTTTCGCCCCGGACAACACACGAACACCCTGGCATCGGTGATTTTCACCCGCAGCTCCGTGAAATTGGCTCCACCGAGTGTATCGAATGGCGTCGAATTCCGTGAAGTGTCGGCGAAGCCCGGGAGCGAACTTGCTATCATGGCCACTGCTCCTTGGGGGTGGAAATGAACTTTACCCGTCGTCGATTCCTACACACCACCGGTTTTGCTCTTGCTGCTGTGCGGGTCGGCTTCTGCAGCGCCAGCCCGCGTATGGTTGGGTTTTCCACGCTGGGATGTCCCGCCTGGGAGTGGAGCAAGGTTCTGGATTTCGCGCAGGCGCACGATTTTTCTGCCATCGAACTGCGCGGCCTGGAGGGCACGATGGATCTTCCGGCACGTCCGGAATTTCAACCAGATCGCATTGCACAATCCAAACGCGACGTCGCGGCGAAAAATCTGAAGATCGCGTGCGTAAGCAGCTCCGCTCAACTGCATGATGCCGATCCGGAAAAGCGTAAGCAACAGATTGCCGACGCGAAGCGGTTCATCGACCTGGCCGCGGCTGTTGGCGCTCCCAACGTGCGGGTGTTCGGAAACAAGATCGAAGGCCCCAGGGAACAAGTTGTCGACCGCGTTGCCTCGGGGCTGCGCGAACTGGGAGCGTATGCCGGCGAGCACGGTGTCACGGTGATCATCGAATCGCACGGGGACTTCACCGATTCGCCGACGCTAGGCGACATCCTGGGGCGCGCGGATTCCCTTCACGTTGGCCTGCTTTGGGACGCTCATCACACTTTCGTCGACGGCAAGGAGGACCCGGAATTCACCGTGCGCAAGCTGGGAAAATATATCCGGCACACGCACTTGAAAGACTCTGTGCCGTCGGCCGACGGCAGACACTACGTGCTCACCGGGCGCGGCCAAGTGCCGGTTCGAAAGCAGGTCGAGGTGCTGGCTGCCACGGGCTACACCGGTTGCTACACCTTCGAGTGGGAGAAAGTCTGGCACCCGGATCTGGAAGAGCCGGAGATCGCCATCGCCGATTTTGCAGAGTTCATGAAAAAGATCCCGGCGAGCGCGTCCAGCCAAGTCAAACACTCAGGTCGGCCGGTTTGAGCCGAGGAGTTAAAACCTGCACGAAACCGAGCGCCACCAGGTAAGCCGAACCAGCCATCACAAACACCGGGACGTACGAACCGGTGTGCTGCAGGGTATAGCCCACGGCCTTGGCGGCGAACATGCCTCCAATCGCGCCCACCGTGCTGGCGAAGCCCACGACGGATCCCACAGCGCTCTTCGGAAACATATCGGAAGCAATGGTATAGAGATTTGCTGACCAGCCCTGGTGGGCTCCCGCCGCGAGCGCAATCAGAGCCACGGCAATCCATCCATTCGTGGTGCGGGCCGCCAGCATGACAGGCGTGACAGCCAGCGCACAAACGAGCAACGCGGTCTTGCGGCTGTCATTCAAGGCCCATCCTCGCTTCAGCAAGAAAGACGAAAGCCACCCACCCCCGATGCTGCCGACGCTGGCTCCGGTGTAGATGACGAATAGCGGCAGCTTCATTCCTTTCAGATCCAGCCCCAGATTGCGGCTCAGGAAGTCTGGCATCCAGAACAAGTAGACAGACCAGATGGGATCGGTAAAGAGTTTCCCAAATGCCACCGCCCAGGCTTGGCGCAGCCTGAGCAGAGTGCGCAGGGGTACTTTCTGCGTCTGCTCGAGGGCGTCGCTTTGGATGTGAGCCAACTCCCCGCGCGAAATATGCGGGCTTTCCTCCGGGCGATGGTAGAGAGCCAGCCAGGCTACGATCCAGATCAGACCCAGGGCGCCGGTAGCGATAAACGCCATGCGCCATCCAAAGCGGTAGGTGAGCCAGGGCACGACCAGGGGAGTCACGATCGCACCCACATTGGTGCCAGAATTGAACAGGCCCGTGGCCAGGGCGCGCTCCTTCTTCGGGAACCACTCCGCGATGGCCTTGATGGACGCCGGAAAACTACCGGCCTCTCCCAGCCCCAGACTGAAGCGCGCCGCGGCAAACTGGAGAATGGAGCTGGCAGCGGCGTGCGCCATCGCCGACAGGCTCCACAAGAATACGGCGAGGGAAAATCCGGTGCGCGTTCCCAGCCGGTCAATCAGCTTTCCCGCAAACAGCAGGCCGAAGGCATAGGCAAACTGAAAAGCGGTAACAATGTTGCCGTATCCGTCGTCGGTCCAGCCGAGTTGGGCTTGCAGGGTGGGCTTGAGCAGCCCGATGACCTGCCGGTCCATGTAGTTCACGGTAGCTGCAAAAAACAACAGGGCGCAAATCAGCCACCGCTGGTGGCTGGTTTTTTCTGGCATGCGATAGCTCCCGCTGGATGCGGCCGGAATGGGGCGGAGGTCCAAGCGATTAGAGTCGACGTGAATCACTAAACATCGTGCTGGGCGTCCGCGTCAAGCGCGTGATGCTGATATGATGCAGAGCTTGAAAGGCGCGCAGATGCTTGCCCGCGCCGCCACCTGTTCATGAACAAGGCCTTCCTCAACGAAGATTTTCTGCTCTCCAATTCCGCGGCACGGCGACTCTATCATCAATTCGCTGCCCGACAGCCGATTCTCGACTACCACTGTCACCTCCGCCCCCGGGACATTGCGGAGAACCGTCGTTTTGCCAATCTGTTCGAGATCTGGCTGGAGGGTGACCACTACAAGTGGCGAGCCATGCGAGCGAATGGAGTAGCCGAACGCTACTGTACCGGCGACGCCGCGCCCTACGAGAAGTTTCTGGCATGGGCGAGGACGGTCCCGTATACGCTCCGCAATCCGCTCTACCACTGGACGCATCTCGAGCTGCAACGCTATTTCGGCATCACGGAATTGCTGGACGAGTCTTCTGCGCCGGCCATTTGGGAGCGCGCCAATACCGCACTCGCTGAATTAACCGCACACACCATTCTCGGAAAGTTCGACGTCAAAGTCGTGTGCACGACGGACGATCCGGCCGATGACCTCCGCCATCATCGTGACCTCGCGAAGTCGAACCTGCCGACCCGCGTGTTTCCTGCTTTCCGGCCGGACCGCGCTCTTGGGGTGGGGAGACCGGAGTTTGTTCCTTGGCTTCAGCAGCTATCCAGGGCGGCCGATGTCGACGTGCGGGATCTCAGTTCTTTTCTTCAGGCCCTGATTCGACGGCACGACCACTTTCATTCCCTGGGCTGCCGCTTGTCGGATCACGGATTGGATCAATGTTATGCGACGCCCTGTTCGGAGCAGGTTGCGGCCTCGATCCTTGAAAAAGCCATGGCCGGCGCGCCCATCCCGGAAGACGAGCGCACCCAATTCGCGTCGTTCATGATGCTGTTCTTTGGCCGCCTCGATGCCGAGAAGGGATGGACCAAGCAACTGCACCTCGGCGCCCTGCGCAGCGTGAACACCGCGGCCTTGCGTGCACTCGGAGCGGACTCGGGCTTCGACGCCATTGGAGACTTTCCCCAGGCCGGCCAGCTGGCCTCGTACCTTGATCTGCTTTCGCGGGAAAATTCACTGCCGCGCATGATCCTCTACAACCTGAATCCAGCGGATACCTTTCAGTTCGCCGCGATGATTGGTTGCTTTCAGAGCGGAGATCAGCCCGGCAAGATTCAGTTCGGCAGTGCCTGGTGGTTCCTCGATCAGAAGGAGGGGATCACCGCCCAGATCAATGCGCTTTCAAACGCAGGTCTGCTTTCTCGATTCGTCGGGATGCTCACGGACTCCCGCTCGTTCATGTCGTACCCGCGACATGAATATTTCCGCCGCGTCCTCTGCGACATTGTGGGGCAGGACGTGACCAACGGGGAACTGCCGGATGATGACGGGCTGCTGGGAAGGCTCATCCAGGATATCTGCTACGGGAACGCGTGCCGCTATCTGCAACTGCCCGGCATCCAGCCCGAAAGCCTGTAGATTATCGTTATTGTAAACGTTTCCGGTGGCGAGTAGCATAGCTCGCCGGAGAGCCTCATCATGTTCAAGCTGCGCCTCGCGATCGTCGGTTTCTTATCCGCTGCAATATTCCTCGCCCCACCCGTTCAAGCGCAATGGATTCCTCGGAATCCCGTCACCTCAGTGCAGCACCAGGCCGACGCGGTCATCTTTACTCAGCAGACCGGTTTTCTGAAATTGCAGGTCTGCGCCGACTCGATCATCCACGTCGTGTACTCGCCAGCTTCTTTGTTTCAGGAGCACCCCAATTTCGTCGTGACCAAGACATCCTGGGAGACTCCCCAGTGGAACATGCAAGAGACGCCCGACGAAGTCACGATCACGACCTCGCGCCTCACCGTGAGTGTGGCGCGGACCGATGGTGCGATCACTTATCGCGAGCCCGACGGAAAGCAACTGATGCAGGATGCCAACCGATGGCTCACTCCCGTCAAAGTCAACGGAGAAGATACTTACCATGCAGAGGTGTTCGTCAATATCTACGGCTCGCACGAGGGGCTGTACGGCCTGGGCCAGCATCAGGCTGGAGTCTGGAACTATCGGGGTGAGTCCGTCGACATCTCGCAGGACAATTCCAACATCTCGGTTCCGCTGCTGGTTTCGAGCAAAGGCTACGCCATCTACTGGAACAACGAGTCACGCAGCCGCTTCAACAATCGCTTCGCGAATTACATGTACATCAGTTCGGAGGTCTCCGACGCCGTCGACTACTACTTCTTCTACGGGCCCGAACTCGACAAGATCGTCGCCGACTACCGTCAGTTGACCGGACAGGCGCCCATGTTCGGCAAGTGGGCATATGGTTTCTGGCAGTGCAAGAATCGTTACAAGGCGCAGGACGAGATCGTCGCCATCGCCCGCAAATACCGCCAGCTGCACATTCCTGCCGACAACATCGTGCAGGACTGGTTCTGGTGGAAGCGCAAGGGCGAGTTCGTGTTCAACAAGAACTATCCCGATCCCAAGGGCATGGTCGACGAACTTCACGCCGCGAACTTCCACCTGATGATTTCCATCTGGCCGTTCTTTGAGCCCGGCTCCACCAACTACGACTACATGGAGAAGCAGGGCTGGTTCGTCGACAAGTTTAAATTCGCCAAGCCGCCTTACCACACCGATGCCATGGCGGTGTATGACGCCACCAATCCTGAGGCGCGCAAATTCTACTGGGACCAGGTGAACAAGGCTCTGTTCAGCATTGGCCTCGATGCCTGGTGGATGGACACTACTGAACCGGAAACGGAAGGGCAGGAAGAAAACATTCTCCTCAATCATAAAATCGCCGCGGGTAGCGGAGATCGCTATGTGAACGACTATCCCCTGCTCGACGCCGGCGCGCTATATGAGGGGCAGCGCAGCGTTTCGGACCAGAAGCGGGTCTTTATTCTGTCCCGCTCGGCGTTCTCCGGATCGCAAAGGAACTCGGTGACGGCGTGGTCAGGCGATATCAACTCCGACTGGCTCAGCTTCCGCCGCCAGATTCCGGCCGGCCTGAACTTCGCTCTGTCGGGTATTCCCTACTGGACCACCGACATTGGAGGTTTCGTTTTCGGAAGCCCCAGCGATCCCTCGTTTCGTGAGCTTTTTGTGCGCTGGTTTCAGTGGGGAACGTTCAACCCTATCATGCGGGTGCACGGCACGCGCGGCGATCCGGATGGAAACGAGTTGTGGTCGTACGGACCGGAAGCACAGAAAATCCTGGTTGACTTCGACCGCCTTCGCTACCGTTTGCTCCCTTACACCTACTCGCTGGCGTGGATGACCACGAGTGAAGCCTACACGCCCATGCGTCCGCTGTTGATGGACTTCCGCAATGACCCGCGGGTCGCCGATATCGGGGATGAGTTCCTGTACGGCCCCGCGTTCCTGGTCAATCCCGTCTCCGAGCCGGGAGCGACCGCCCGCAGTGTCTATCTGCCCGAGGGCAGGTGGTACGACTTCTGGAGTGGCGCGGTTTTGAAAGGTGCGGGCTCGGTGACCGCACCGGCTCCCATCGAGCGCATTCCGCTCTACGTCCGGGCTGGCTCGATCGTGCTCATGGGCCCTGAGATCGAGTGGTCCACCGAGAAACCCGCGGACCCGATCGAACTACGCGTCTACCGCGGCGCCGACGGGAACTTCACGCTCTACGAAGATGAGAACGACACCTACAATTATGAAAAGGGAGCGCACGCAACCATTCCATTTCACTGGGACGACGCCCATCAGACCCTGATCCTCGGAGAGCGCAAGGGCGAATTTGCCGGCATGTTGCTGACTCGCACGTTCCGGATCACCTTCGTCACAGAGAACCACGGGGCAGGAATCAAATCGGATGACAAACCCGACCGGATCGTGAAGTACCAAGGGAAGTCCGTCACGGTCAAACCGTAATGGGTTGGGTTACCGGCCTGCCGCGGTAGAAGAAACGGCAGCCTGATCCAAGGCGCTCTTGAGTTGGTAGTCTTTGTACTCGATGGTGAGGGTCGCGCGTCCCCCCAGCCGGATGTAGCTCACCGACTCGTTGCGCGCCGGCAGCCAGAAACCCTGCACCTTAACGTACTCGTGATGGATTTCGCTGTGCTTCGTCCAGAAGGAGGGGTTCTGGGCGGGCTCAGCCTCAATGCGGGTGACCGCAAAATCGGATCCATCAACCCACACTTGGCCACGATAGACGTACTTGCTCTTCGCCTTCGGCGTGACCTGCAGCACATACTGGCCGCCACCATCAGAAGGTTCATAACGCACGAAGGCGAATTCGTAGTTAGCGCGGTTCAGCGAAGTGCGATCGTGCATCTCGGGCGAAGCGGCCTCTTTCTCACCCTCCAGCAGTTTCTTGAATACGCGATCGAGAATCAGCTTTGAGCCCTTCTGCGAGATGACTTCGAAATCTTTTGTCGCTGGGCTCGAATAGCGCGCCTGGACGGTCATCTCCGCTTCCCGGTCTCCGGGGAATCCGCGGTAAACCAGGTGGTAGATGCGAGTTGCCTTGGCGGTCTGCAAGGCCTGGGCACGCTCCAGATTGCGGCGGACGAGGTTGTCGACGACCTGATCGACAGAAAGGGGTGCAGAGGAAGCCGAGGCCGTAGGAGAATCCGAGGCCTCCATAAAAAAAAACGAGTAGCCGCTGACGACCGCCAAAACCAAGAGCATCGGGAGGTTGTGCATTCTCGGCATGTCCTTCTCCTACATCTTGGCCAAAGCCTTTGCGTCCAGTTTCAGGTTCAACCGCTTGCCCTGCGAGGCCGTCGCACTGAGAGCAACCTCATAGGCTCGGTAGCACGCGGCAAACACTGTGTCCCAGGAGCTGCCCTCGGCCTGGCGCCGCGCCTCGATTCGCATCATTTCCAAATCCTCAGGGGACCTTATCAGGCGTTGGATGCAATCTGTAAACTCTTGGTTTTCGCCGCAGATGAATCCGCTCACACCCGGTCTTACGATGAACTGGGGTCCGCCTTCGTTGCTGACGAGCGCGGGCACGCCGGAAGACATAGCTTCAAGCACCACATTGCCGAAGGTGTCGGTCTTGGACGGGAACAGGAACACGTCCATCTTCGCATATGCCCGAGCTAACTGCTCGCCCAAGAGTACACCGGGAAACTCGCTGTTGGGGAGATGGGCGCGCAAGTAGTCTTCACAAGCGCCCTGCCCGACGACCAAAAAGCGATAACCGGCGATGCCCGATGCTCTAAGCTGCCGTTCGATTTCAACCAGGGAGAGCACGTTTTTCTCGACCGTGATTCTTCCCACGTAGCCGATCGTGAACGGATTGGCGGAATGCTCGCGATGGCGCGGATGAAACCGTTCGGTATCGACGCCGCGCGTCATCAGAAAGCAGGGCTTGTGCGTCGAGTTCTCCAGCAACTCGATCAGTTCCCGATTGGGCGCCATCAAAACGCGGGGGATCTTGTAGAAACGACTGGTGGCGCGGAAACTCCAATCGCGAATCTTGCGCGCGAGTTTCTGGCGCCAGCAGGTTGGCAGGAAAAAGAGCAGCGGGATCGCACGCCGTTCCGCATACTGGTGAACATTGGTATGCCACGACGCCACCAGGGGAATCTTCAACCGGTGCGCCACGAAGGCGCCGAGAATGCCAACGTCGCTGGGGCCCGTGATGTGCAGAAGATCCGGCCGGAACTGGCGAACAATTTCCTCCGCGCGAGCGAGGTGCCGCAAGAACGCCAGGTCGAACTCGTGCTTGCGGTCGAGGGCGAACCCGAACCGCCCGCGCGGCAGTTCAACGCGCACGAACTCGTCTTCATGGCTGACCTTTTCGCTCTCGTAACCTCCGTGCAGTAAGAGAAACGGTGCTCGATGCCGCCGGGCGTAGGCTTCGAACTGGCGGGCCGTATTGGCGACGCCATCCACCTCCAGATACGCATCGGTAAAATAAGCGACCCGTCTCGGCTGGGCACTCATAACGACATCTCCTGTCCAGAGATCTTCCGGCCAACCTCCGATTCAATCTGCGGAACTTGAGATCCCCGGTTCAGGGCAAGCTCCAGGGTGCGCCGCACGGGGCCGGCCTCGCCCAGGCGGAGGCCGCTGAAAATGCCTCGGATAAATCGGGGCGGCCTTTCCCACAGCATGCTTAGCGGCCGGGATACCCCCTGCGAATCGGGATGATAGACGCGCTCATCCCAGTGGCGCGCTCCGATGGGATGATCGGGATAGTAACGAATCACGTCGAGCAGTGTGTGATAAAGGCGCAGGGTGGTGCATTCGGCGTACTGTGGCATGGCAAGGACGTGACTATGTCCGTGCCGGACTTCGTCTACAAATTCCGAGAAGCTGGCCGCATTGGTCAGGTTGAGCAAGCCGCTGGCCTCGCATCCGTGACGATCACCGCCGGAAATGAAAGGGCGGCGATACGCTCGTGACAACTCGATCACTTCATAGTTCTCTTTCCATCCGCGCAGCCCGCCCAATTCGAAAGCGTGCAGAAACTCGTTCGTGGCCTCCAGCAGATCGCGCATCGCGGTCCGGTGCGCCAGTCTTCCGATATTGGGCAGATCCCACAGCGGATGGTTAAAGACGACCAGCACCTGCGGAACGCTCCCCAGGGCCGCAAGCAATTCCGCCAATTGGCGCTCGCGGGGCTGCGCTGTGTACGCCGCCATCCGCTCAAGCCAGATCGACGCTTCCGCTGTCGGCAGGTTGTGCACCCCGAGATGGAAAGTGGTGCCGGCAAACGGTACGGACCATTCGAGCGAAACCGGAATGCGCCGTGCTTCCGGAATGACTCTCAACAGCAAGGGCGCCTGAATGTTGTCGTGATCGGTGAGCGAGATCAGGCTGCGCATTCCCATGCCGTCTTCAATCTGTTTGCGCTCGACGGTGAAGGCTTCATGCGGCGCCAGCGGAGGCGTCCAGTAAGCCTTCCAGAAATCGGTCTTGATCGCTCCCTCCCGCTGCGCCGCGCGGTCGAGTCGAGCCAGGGCCCAGCGCAGCAGCGGACGCTCGCTGGCGAAGTCGCTGATGAAATACAAACTCTCTTTGGAGCGGTTGGTGTGTCCGTGAAGTGAAACGGCGGTGGTGAACTGGCGGGTAGCATCGCGGTCTTTCCAGAGACACGTAAGCTGGTTGCCCAAGCTCGTTCCCTCCGTGATCAAGGATTTTCCAAATGCATAGGTTCATCTTGTAATCGGGAGGTAAACGCAGGATTACGCCGAAAACATTTCTGTGTGAATTTGTTTATTAGAAAGGTTACTCGTCACGATTCACAACATGTTTACATTCACCATTCCATCGCTCGCTATACTGCAGCCAATGTTAGTCGTGCGAAGTCGGTCCGAATTATCGCGCCGGGCAAATCAGTCATGGTTGCGGGAGACTGTATCGATGAGGATGCCCGTGCTCTGGAACTGGAAATCGGCGGTTTTGAGCATCATGCTCAGGGTTCCCGTGTTCGCCCTGGCAGCCGCACGGCGGGGGCTGGGAGCGATTCTTCTGGCGACGTTGATCGAAGCCGCCGTTTGTGGATTCAATGCCGGATGTTACGCGGCGGTGGTTCAGGGGTTGCGCGATCGCAAGCCGGTCTGGCTGACCGCTCTGTTCATTTCCGTGATCCTGCCTGCCATCGGCCAGGTCATTGAGTACCAGGTTCACGTCTGGCGGGGAACGCCGCACGCAATCCCCGCCGTCATCGTCTCTACCGTCTTGGCCGCGCTGTCGTCGCTCTTCAACTGGTATGCGATGAAACGTGGAACGCTGCTGGTGGGGGGAGAGGGCAACTCCTTCTCCACTGATCTGCGCCGGATTCCCCTGCTGCTTTACCGATTTCTGCTGCTCGGGCCGCGCTGGTTGTTGCGCCGGGCAGGCTGGACCGCTCTCCCGTCGGTTTAGGGGCCACACGAGTTCGGGTACGTGAAGACTCTTCACATCACGAATGCCTGGCATGCGAATTCCGGAGGAATTGCAACTTTCTACCGTGCGCTGATGCAGGCGGCTGGCCGCCGCCGGCACGAAATCCGGCTGGTCGTACCCGGCCCTGAAGACCAGGTCGAAAATGTCGGCCCCCACGCCCGCATCTACACGGTTGCCTCCCGCCCAGCTCCCCTGAATTCTGACTATCGGCTGATGCGGCCCGACGTCTATTTACGGCGCGGCAGCCGGCTGCGGCAAATCCTGAACCAGGAGCGTCCGGACCTGGTGGAGGTCTGCGACAAGTACACGTTGAACTATTTCGCCGGCATGTTGCGGGTCGGCATGATGGGTGATGTCGGCATCCGCCCGCTAGTGGTAGGACTCAGTTGCGAGCGCATGGACGACAACGTCGGCGCCTATCTGGGATGGAATTGGATGGCCCGCGACCTGGTGAATTTCTACATGAAGTGGCTGTACTTCGCGCTGTTCGATCACCACATCGCAAATTCGGCGTATACCGTCGAAGAACTCAGGCCGGCTTCGGTGGGACATCCCATTCGCCGGGGTGTCTGGATTCGTCCGATGGGCGTCGATAGCCGCGATCTGACCCCGCGGCACCATTCTTCCTTTTCGCGGTTCGATCTGCTACAGCGAGTCGACGCCGGCTCACACGCATCCCTGCTGCTTTACGTGGGACGCCTCGCTCCCGAGAAGAATATCGGTCTGCTCATTGAAACTCTGGAAACTCTGAGAAGACGGCAGGGGCGCGAGTGGCACCTGGTAATTGTGGGGGATGGAGTGCAGCGCCCCCCCTTTCTCGCGGAAGCGGAACGTCGCACTCCGCACCGGGTTGCGTGGCTGGGGCATGTTCGGGACCGCCAGGAACTGGCACGGATTTACGCCAACTGCGACGTCTTTCTGCATCCCAATCCTCGCGAGCCGTTTGGCATCGCGCCGCTGGAAGCCATGGCTTCTGGGCTACCCGTTGTCGTACCCGACTGCGGAGGCGTGCGTTCCTATGCGGATTCGACCAACGCTTGGATCGCGCCGCCGGATGCTAACTCGTTTGCCGATGCTGCGGTCGAAGCGGTTTCGAATCGGTCTTTGCGAGAGAAAAAAGTTGCCCGGGCCTTGCTCACCGCCGCTCAATTTTCCTGGGAGCGCGTGGCCGCACAGTTTCTTGATCTGTATGAAGATCTTTGGAGTGTGGCGCAAGGTAATGCCGGTCGCATCGGCGCCGACTTCTACTCTACGGCGCCGCCGGGAAAAGGGTCTCCGCTGGCCCGGCTTACTGCCAGCCTGGTTCAGCGCATGCTTGCGACCCGCTGAGCCAGAGAGCTGCCCTATTCCAGCGTCGATCCCAGCAGCTGGTACTTATATTTCTTTCCATCCCAGTACAGGACGGAAGACGTGTTCTCGCCCTCGCTGCTTTCTTCCATAAAGACGCCCAGAGTCGTCCTCTTCTTCAGGGCAAGCTTTTTGACAGCCAACGTCTGAAAAGGCAGGTTGATGAGCAGGAACTTCGACTTGGGGGTCTCGGCGCGCCAGGCGCTGCTGCCGGCTCCGTGAATGATCAGCAGGCAGACACCTTTTCGCTCCGGCGCGTCGGAGGCGAAGCTGGATGTAACTTTCACGTCGCCGAAACCGAGATAGGCGTCATAAGGATCCGCGACGGAAAAGCTGTATTCGTCGCGATCGGCCATCGGGTTCTTGCACTTGGCTGCGACCACGAGATCGTCGATGCCATCGCCGTCGAGATCGGCCACCAACTGCGGTGGCCCGGCGATCAGGGAGCAGTTGTCGCCGAACTGTTTGTGGATAAATTCGTCAGTGATCGCGGGCGACGGCGACTTGGCGTGAACGGGTAACGACACCTGCTTCGTAGTCTGCGCTGATGCGGATGCGATCAGCAGAGCCAGGAGCGCTGGGAGCAGAAATTTGCTGGACGACATGAGCTAACTGTAATCCGGATCGCGGCGGCCGGGAAGAGAGAGAGTGGTGACGGAGGTAACGGGTTCCGGCATTTGATTCATGCTTCTCATGCTGAGCGAAGCAAACGATCTCTGCACTCTTGTTGCGCTCTCGATGTGCTGGGCAAACTGCAGAGGTCCCTCGACCCGCACAGTACGCGGGCCGCACAATGACAAGGCTAAGTTCCGACGCGCACCCAACCTGAATCTTGCTTCCCTGGAAGCTCCCCTATTTACGGAAGTGTTCCCAACCGCGCGGGCGCAGTTCGCGGGCGATCCCTTTCTCATCGCGTAGAAAAATCCTTCTCCGGCGAGTGACGACACCGATGCAGGTAATCGGAACCCCGGCAATGTCGGACGGGATGTTTCTCGCTGCAGGCACGGTGAAGAGCAGTTCGTAGTCTTCTCCCCCGTGCAGGGCGAGGTCGAAATCGACGGGGCGGCGGGGCTGGCCGACACGGGCACGGGGAATCAGGTCCGCGGTGATTACAGCGCCGACACCGCTTTCTGCGCAGAGGTGAGCGAGGTCAGTGGAGAGGCCGTCGCTGGTGTCGATCATGGCCGTGGCCAATTGCTTTTCGCGCAGGACGCGGCCGAGGTCGATCCGCGGATCAGGATAAAAGTGACGGGGATAAGCGCCGGGATTCAGCTTCTTTCTGGGCTGGGCTCTCATTTTCAACACGGCGGCTGCGGAGCCGCCGAGTTCTCCGCTCACGTAGACGCGGTCGCCCGGTCGCGCTCCGGAGCGCAAGATCGCTTTGCCCCTGGGTACCACACCCACGACAATGATGTCCGCCACGACTCCGTGGGGTGATTCCGCGGTGTCCCCTCCGGCGAGGGTGACGCCATGTTTTTTAGCCCGGCTGACAAGACTTCGGAGGAAGCGGCCGACCCAGGACTGCGGCAAATCGCTAGGCATTGCGAGCGAGAGAAACGCGGCGACGGGTTCACCTCCCATGGCGGCGATATCGCTCAGCCCGCGGGCCAGGCAGCGATCCCCGACCGAATTGGCCGGGTGCCAGTCACGGCGGAAGTGAATGCCTTCTAGCGAGAAGTCGGTCGTGACCAGAGTGTCGTGCCCCTGCGGAAGTCGCAGCACGGCGCAGTCGTCTCCGATTCCGGTGAGGATCGAAGGGCGTGCCGGGAGGATACTCCCGTGCGCCGGTTTCTTCTTGCCCTTTCTCGCCAACCGGCGAATCTCGGCAATCAGCGCTTTTTCGGCAAGCGGCACGACGCCACCACTATAAGCGAAACGCCGAGGATTTCCCGGGGACACGACGTCGGACGGAAGGACGGGCAACTCCAATTCCTCATATCCCGATCCGCTCGGTTGAGCTTCAGTCGATGAAGCCGTCAAGGGTGATGGTCACAACCGGCAGTCCACCGTAACCCGTCCTCCCTGCCCCCCGGTTACCGACCTTCGGTAACCGAAATTAGTCTATGTGTGTCGTTGACAGGGGGAATCCAGTTTGTTACCGTTAACCAGTCTTTCACACAACTTTGGCCGAGCTAATAGCTGCAATTACCTAGATTTGCAGGAGTAGAGAGAAGCTCAGGTCCGGTAGGCGTAGGGCGCGACAAGTTTTCCATTCCCAAGATGGGACGCAGCCCGAAAAGTCAGGTGGTCCGAACAGGCGCTCTGCAACCTCAGAACTAGACCTGGAATTCCGGACCTGATGATTCAACATTCGAGGAGCGATTTGCAGAAGCGTTTTTACATTCTGTTTGTGGCGCGCGGCGACGACGGCCAGCTGCGCAAGATCTCGATTCCCGTACATTATCTTTACGTTTTTGTCGTGGGCGCCGCGATCGGTTTCCTCAGCCTCACTGGAATTGCCAGCTCGTATACCCGCATGTTGTTGAAGGTCTCCAGCTATAACCAGTTGCGGCAGGAAAAAGATCAGCTCAGGAACAACTATTCGCGCCTGGAACAGGTCGCGAAGGAGCGCGACGTGCAAGTCGCGTCCTTGGGCTCAATCGCGGGAGAAGTCTCGGCGCTATACGGTTTGAAAACGCAACCCGTTTTTGTGACCGCATCGGCGGACCAGATTGGCGAGGCGGAAGTCAGTTCATCCCTCGACCAGTTACATGTTCTGCGGACCTCGGCGTTGAGCGGGGCTACAATGGTTGGCCTGACCCTGGGGCTGACCAAGAACGCGACTACAGCCGACTGGTTCAAGGCGAACTCGGCGCCCAATCTTTGGCCTGTCGAAGGCCAGGTCACGGGCAGCTTTGGTGAGCGCATCGATCCGTTCAACGGCGAAGGCGCGTTTCACAGCGGCGTCGATATCAGCAGCAATTACGGGCATCCCATCGTGGCCCCGGCTGACGGCGTGATCATGTTCACCGACCTGCTGGGCGGATATGGCAAGGCCATCATGATCGATCATGGCAACGGAATCAGCACCCGTTACGGACACCTTTCCGGCTTTGCCGTGAGCGCGGGGCAGAAGGTGCATCGCGGCGACGTGATTGGATACGTCGGCGCCAGCGGACGCTCCACCGGTCCCCACCTCCATTACGAAGTCCGCATCAACGACACCCCGGTGAATCCTTACAAGTATTTGCGCATGACCCTAGCCCACAGCGGCGATTTCCCGGCCGGAAGCTAGCCAACTCCCAGTTGATTCTTGTGCGTGGTTTTCTCCTCCTGTTCCGGAACGGTAGCCATCCTGAGCGCATTACCGCGGTAACTCTGCCGTCCGAGGTGCATGCCGACATGGGGCTCAGGCAGCGATAAGATTAGGGAACTCCTCGCGGGTGCGGGGCTGGCCGCTTTTGCGGGCCAAACGAAAGCGATGGATAATCCTCAAGCAAAACGGTTCGGACGGTACGAGGTCCTCGGCGAATTGGGCCGCGGGGCGATGGGAGTGGTGTATAAGGCCCGTGATCCCCAGATCGACCGCCTGGTGGCGGTAAAAACCGCATCGTTGCGGGGACAGGACCGGGATGCGGAAAAAGAATTCCGCATGCGGTTTCTGAATGAAGCGCAGGCAGCGGGCCGGTTGCACCATCCGGGAATTGTCGCAGTCTTCGACGTCGGCGAGGATGAGGAGACGGGCGACCCCTACATTGTCCTCGAGTATATTGCAGGAGAAGCGCTGAACAAGATTCTGGCGCGGGATAGAAAGCTACCGCTGTCGCGCGCATTGCAACTGGCCGAAGAGGTCGCGCAGGCTCTGGATTACGCGCATGAACAGGGAGTCACCCACCGCGACATCAAGCCGGGCAACATCCTGGTCACCGAAGCGGGGCATGCCAAGATCGCCGACTTCGGCATCGCAAAGTTGAACCTGGCGCATTTCACGCTCCCGGGCAAACTGCTGGGAACGCCGGCCTACATGGCCCCCGAGCAACTGAGCGGTGAGGGAGCGGATGGACGTTCCGACCTGTTTTCGGTGGGCGTGATTCTCTACGCCATGGTTACGGGCCATTCTCCATTCCAGGGAGACAGCGCCACCACCGTGTGTTTTAAGGTCGCGAACCGAGAGCCGGTACCGGCCAGCGCGCTCGATCTGGATTTGCCGCGCGAACTGGATGGAGTGATTGCACGCGCCATGGCCAAGAATCCCAAGCGCCGCTTCCAGCGCGGGGCGCAGTTCGCCGAGGAATTGGCTGCATTGCGGGCGCGCTTTGTCCCCGCTGCGATGGCATCGGTCGCGACCGCTGCGACGGCGAGTGCTGCGAAACCAGTTGCCTTCAGCGGGCCTCCGTCGGTGGGCCTGGCCTATGCCAAACAACGGATTCGCGCGGCGATTCTGAAAGCTCCGATCAAAGATCTGGCCCTGGGCCTGGCCACCGTGATCATGCTGGTGATTGTCGGGGTGCAGTCGAAGTTGCTCGTGGTCTCACACCAGGATGCGACGACTGCGGCCAATGAAGTGACGACGGTGCGCGCGATTCCGGCTCTGAGTGAACCGGAGGAACCGAAGCCGTCATCGCCAGCAACGACTCAAGCGGCACCAACGCCGCAGCTTCCGGCAGCCCAGCTGGTGAAGGCGAAAAAGGCGACTGTCCTGGTGGCGGCTAAGCGGCCCACCAAAAATGCGCCAGGCACTCCGCCACTGGCGAAAGAAGTAGTCGTACCGCTGTCGACTGTGGAGCTGGCAATCCGGCACCAATTCAAAGAAGCGACGCTCTCGGTATGGGTCGACGGCAAGCTGGCGTTGAACCGTCCCCTGCACGGCGGAGCGCAGAAGAGGCTGGTCGTCTTTGGCGGCGTGCGAGGCACAGAATCGGAAACACTACAAGTGCCCGCCGGCAAGCATGAACTGCGCTTCCAGGTGCAGACGGAAGATCAGACCGTGGACCTGTCGAAGACCGTTGCGGCCGACCTGACCGGCGGCGGCGATAAGACTCTGCAGGTTTCCTTCGACAAGCACAACAAGGCGATGAGGCTGGATTGGCAGTAGACGGCCGGGGGCTCAGGTTTCAAAGACTGAAAAAGCAACTTGAAACTTTGCAACCTTGACCTTGCCTTATTGGCGCAATCCCATCCAGTTTTCCGATACCACCAGCGAGTTCCCGGGGTTCTGCGGATCGTATTTTACCGACGTGTGCAGGCCGAGGCGGCAGGAGTGCAGGTTGATCCAGTGGCGCAGGTAGGTGACATCCTGCGAGCACTCGTAAGAGACTCCCGCAACATCGTACTTGTAAATCAGCATGACGGCGGAGCGGCGCTCTTCCTGCGCCGCAAGTTCCTGCACATCGATCACCGTGCCATCGGTGATGCGCCCAGCGCCTTCCAGCCAGGCGCGGCGCTCGCGCTCCAGCTCGTCGGCGCTCTTCGGCTTGTTCCGCAGGAGCGCGTACGCGCCCAGCAGCGCCATGCCGCTTGCTGCTACCAATCCATAGAGTCGTAGGGAATCCATACTTGAATTGAAATCGGGTGGCGAGCGCCGCGATTTCCTCAATCAGAATATTCGGAATGCAACGCTCTTGGAAGTGGTTCCACGGTTACGGAGGTGGGTGGGCTGTGCAAAACCGGACGAAGGATTGTGTTTGCATTAGAATCGGCGCGCAGGAGATTCGGAGGAGCGTTGAAACCCAAGCCCGCGAGTTCACGAAAGATCTGCGCTGCTTCTTCGATTGCCTTCATATTGGCCGCCGCCTGGTTTGCGTTCACGTCCGCGGCCGCGGCGCAGAAACATCCGGACCACGACTGGCCGATTTACGGCGGCACAAGTGAAAACAATCACTACTCCCCGCTGGCCGACATCAATCGCAGCAACGTGAATCGCCTCGCGCTGGCCTGGATTTACGACAGCGGCGAAGAGGGTGGTCTGCAAACCAGTCCTGTAGAAGTCGATGGTGTGCTTTACGGCATCACGCCAACCCAGAAGATATTCGCGCTCGACGCCGCGACTGGGAGGCCAGTGTGGAAATTCGACTCAGGCATTAAAGGCACGCAACCCGACCGGGGGCTGGCCTACTGGTCTGACGGAAAGGACAGGAGAGTCCTGGCCGGCGTGATGAACTTCGTTTACGCCCTCGATGCCTCGACCGGAAAGCCGGTCGCGAGTTTCGGCAAAGATGGCCGCATTGATTTGCGCGAGGATCTCGGGCGTGATCCGGCAGCACAGGCGATCTACCTCACCAGCCCCGCCGTGATCTACAAAGATCTGTTGATCGTGGGCGGGCGCGAACCGGAAACCCTCCCGGCACCTCCAGGCGACATCCGCGCGTACGACGTGCGCACCGGCAAGCTTCGCTGGTCGTTTCACACCATCCCGCATCCGGGAGAATTCGGCTACGACACCTGGCCGAAAGAGGCATGGAAGACCAGCGGCGCGGCCAACAACTGGGCTGGCATGACCATCGACCTCGCCCGCGGGATTGTCTACGCTCCCACCGGATCGGCAGCCTCGGATTTCTACGGCGCCGACCGCGCCGGCGACGACCTCTTCGCCAATTCCCTGATCGCCCTGAACGCGGACACCGGGGAAAGGATCTGGCATTTTCAGGGCGTGCGCCACGACATCTGGGACCGGGATTTCCCCGCACCTCCGGTGCTGGTGACGGTGGAACGGGAAGGCAAGAAAGTCGAAGCGGTGGCGCAGACCACCAAGCAAGGTGTCGTCTTCCTGTTCGATCGAACCAATGGCAAACCGCTTTTTCCCATCGAGTGCCACGATTTTTCGCTCAGCGACGTACCGGGAGAGCAGGCTGCACGCCAGCAGTGCCTGCCCACCAAACCCGCGCCCTTCGCGCGTCAGCGCCTGACCGAAGACGTACTGAGCCAGCGCACGCCCGAGGTTCATCGCTCGGCCCTCGATGAGTTCAAGACATTTCGCAGCAACGGACAGTTTGCCCCTTTCAGTGTGGGGAAAGATACCGTCGTATTTCCCGGCTTCGATGGCGGAGCGGAGTGGGGCGGAGCGGCGGCCGATCCGGAGACCGCGATTCTTTATGTCAATGCCAACGATGTGGCCTGGACCGGAGCACTCTCCGAAAGCACGGAGGGCAGTAGTCCGCAGGGTCTGTACATGAGCCAGTGCGCGGCTTGCCATGGCGAGAAGATGGCGGGATCCCCGCCCGCGTTTCCATCGCTGGTGGGCGTGGGCGGGCGAATGACTGCGCAGGAGGTTGCGTCGACCATCAAGAGCGGCAAGGGACGCATGCAGGGATTTCCCAACTTGTCGGACGACCAGATGTTTGCCCTGGTGTCGTACCTGATGGGCGGCGCGACTGGGCCCGATCAGAAGAAAAAAGAAGCCGTGAGCGCAGTGCCGGAGCTGCCGGCCTTGAAATATCACTTCACCGGCTACCACAAGTTTCTGGATCCGGAGGGATATCCAGCGGTGGCTCCTCCATGGGGAACATTGAGCGCCATCAATCTGAATAGCGGCGAGTACGCGTGGAAGATTCCGCTGGGCGAGTATCCGGAACTGGTGGCGAAGGGACTGAAGGGTACAGGCACGGAAAATTATGGCGGCCCTCTGGTGACGGCCGGAGGTTTGCTGTTCATCGGCGCCACGAACTTCGACAAGAAATTCCGCGCGCTCGACAAGGCCACGGGGGCGCTGCTATGGGAAACGACGCTGCCGTTCTCCGGGAACGCAACGCCGATTACCTACGAAGTCAGCGGGCGTCAGTTTGTGGTGATTGCCGCAGGAGGCGGGAAAGATCCGAAGTCGAACTCGGGCGGGGTGTACGTGGCTTTCTCGCTGAATAGGTAACCAAGGCCCAAACACCAGGCGTCGATTCGGCAGGTTTACCGCGTACAGATCGGAGGCAACGGTTCATTGGCTAACTGAGCTTGCAGTCGCCTGATTTCACAACTCACGGCTTTCAATTCTCTGGGAAGTGGCCTGACATTGCGCCCGGGCCAGGGATTGCGAACCGAGAACTCCCGTTGCCATTTAGGGGGGGTTATTCGGACCAGAAGCTCGACGATAGTGTCGACACAAACGTTGTACGGCCCCATCTTTCCTTGTATCGCTTTCGGATCGACCTCGTAGAGGCGCCGTATAAAGTCGGAGACAAGGTCCTAAGCAATTTCGGTTGGTGCAGTCATCCGGCTTGCTCCACTCTGCGGTCTCCCACCGCACCTTGCCGTCATTGTTAAGCGCACCAGCAGACGCTTCCGCTCAAAGCCTGCAATGCCATGAATTGCTCTTGTCGCCTCGAGAATGATGGTGGGGATGACTTTCGACGTCTGGGCAGTACACCGAAGCGGAGTCACGAATGCTAGTGCTACTCAGAGCGCCAATCGAGAGGGCATGACGTCACGGCGAGCTACTTGCCTGCCCGCAGACGTTCTTGCTGACCATATCGGCGAAGGCGCCTTCCGCGCCGTTGCCAAATTCGTCGTCGTGGCTGGCCTTCTTGCTCACCACGAAGCGTCCGCTGCGGTCGCGGGTGTAGAACCATTCCGTGGTTGGCGAAGCCACGCCGGTCGAGCAGTTGAAACGCACGCGGGCGCGCATCTCCACGAAGGGGCCTCCCTGCGGGAGTTGCGCGGGTTCTTTGTACTCCACCCGGACCAAAGCAATGCGCTGGTTCTTTTTTCCGACGCGAACGGAACTGACCGAAACTTTGTCGCCACTCTGGGTTTGGCCGATGGGGTGCCATTCGCCGGCGGCGAGCAAAGCCAAGCTCACCGCCAGCACCGGAGCCAAAACTACGGCAGCGAGGATTAGAAGTGCCTTTTTCAATCCCGAGTGCTTCCCAAGCGTACGGACACACTCTGGTGCAAAAAGGCGTTTCTGTCAATCCCATATTGCATTCCAATATTGCCGGTCCCATATTGCAGGTACCCATGCCGAGGACGGGAGCGTGGTATGGTGGGAGGCGCGAGCGTCGGTGGACCCGGTCTGACAGGGGTTGACTGGAATGGAAATCCTTCGCTGTACGAGGTTCGACTCTGTGGTCGGGCCGCTGTTCCTCGCGGCGTCAGTCAAGGGCTTGGTTGCGCTCGAATTCGACGCCCGCCAGTCGGGCCAGCAGACAATTCGTCCCAACCCGCGCGATCTTCGGGCGGAGAATGCCTCACTTCGTTTCGAGGAATCCACCGCGGCACTGCAGGTCTATGCGCACGAACTGCAAGAGTATTTTGCGGGCCACCGCAGAGCATTCGAGTTCTCCCTTGACTTGCGCGGAACTGAATTTCAACTCGCCTGCTGGCAGGCGCTGCTGAAAATTCCTTACGGCGAGACTCGCACGTATGCCGATATAGCGCGCGCAATCGGGAAGCCTCACGCCTTTCGCGCCGTGGGCATGGCCAACAACCGGAATCCGCTGGCGATTGTCGTGCCCTGCCACCGCGTAATCGCGTCCGATGGCACGCTTTGTGGATACGGCGGCGGCCTCGACGTGAAGCGCAGGCTCCTCGAACTGGAAGGCGCGTTGAGCGGGACGCTGGCTGCCTAGGGCATCTTCAATTCCTTGACCACCAACCTCAAATCCTCTCCTCTACGCAAGGCGGGGCTGTTCTACCTCGTCTTCGTGATGTTCTCCTACACCACCGGCGGACCCTTCGGGCTCGAAGACATGGTCACGACTTCAGGCCCGGGAATCACGCTGTTGTACCTGCTCGTGCTGCCATTTTTTTGGTGTATCCCGGTGTCGCTGGTGTCCGCGGAGTTGACCACCGCCATGCCCGTTGAAGGCGGCTTCTATCGCTGGACGCGCGCAGCCTTCGGCGACTTCTGGGGATTCCTGGCCGGCTGGTGGAACTGGACGGCATCGTTTTTGCTAGGCGGCGCTTACGCCGTGCTGTTCACCGACTACCTGGTCTACTACTTCCCGAGGATGACGTGGTGGGAGCACTACCTGGTTTCCGTGGCACTGATCGCCCTGTTGACCTGGGTGAATGTGCGCGGCATTCAGATGGTGGGGCAGTTGGCGACCGCGCTCGAGATTTTCATTTTTGTGCCGGTGATGACGATGATTGTCATCGCGCTGATGCGCTGGCATCAGAATCCGTTCCACCCCTGGGTCGTGCCGCACCAGGCCACGTTCAAGATTTTCGGTGTGGGGCTGGCGTTGGGGCTGTGGTTGTACTCTGGATACGAACAGCTCTCGACGGTAGCAGAGGAAGTAGAAAATCCGCAGCGGGCGTATCCGCGCGCCCTTGCGCTGGTGGTGCCGATGTCGATCGCGGCCTACTTTCTGCCCGCGCTAGCAGGGCTCGCTTCAGCGGGCCAGTGGGAGAAGTGGCATACCGGATTTTTCTCCGACGCCGCGAAGCTGATTGGCGGTCCCTGGCTGGGTACGTGGATGACGCTTGCCGCCATGGTCGGCAACGTTGCCTTGCTTAACAGCACAATTCTGACTACCACTCGCATGCCCTTCGCCATGGCCGAAGACGGATACCTGCCCGACGTCTTGACCAGGAAGCACGCGCGCTACGGGACCCCGTGGCTGGCGATTGCGGTCTCGGCCTTGATCTATGCGCTGCTGGCCTGGCAGAGCCTGGGACAGTTGATTTCGGTCTACATCTGGCTGCGTTCGGCGACGACCGTACTGACGGTTCTGTCGGCGTGGCGGCTGCGGCGCACGCAGCCGGAGCTGAAGCGTTCGTTCACGATCCCCGGCGGGAGCAGCGGACTGTTGTACGTTGTGGGTGCGCCGGTAGTGATGGCCTTGGTGGCGTTGCTCGGGAGCGACCGCTTCGGACTGATTGGGGGAGCGATTGCGATGGTGGTGGGTCCGCTGATTTACGGGGTGCTGAAGGCGATGATGCCCGCGCGGACATAACATGGCAGCTGGTTTCGATTTGCGGCATTTACTCGCCGAAGACGAAACGTCCCATCTCATCGCCCAATAGGTTTTGCTTCTTCGGGACCGCTGGTCGCCCGAAAGCGCTCTGCCAAGGCAAAGAATGCCTTTTTATTCTTTTTGTGCTTCCAGTCCTGGTTCGACCAGCGCGCGGTTATCACTCAGACGTCTCCTTTCGGCAATACGCTCGATCTGCTCTGCCAACCGCATAGGCAGAGTTACGCTTCTTCGGACGCGCGCCAGGCACCTAACTCGCACAGTTTCAAGTGCGGGGAAAAGCCCGGCAGCTTCAACGCACCCAATCCAGCACCTTGTACCAGGCTCCTGCTAAGGGCAGGAACCAAGGTCTGCCGTTGTAGAGGCCGAGGGGTGCTCCCGGGAATGGAATGCCGACGAACGGGTTTTCTGGCTTGTCGCCACTCATGAGTTCGGCGATCTTCTGGCCCTGATAGGTCGCCATGGCCACCCCGTGCCCGGCGTATCCGACGGCGTAGTAGATGCCGTCGAGTTGGCCGGCGTGCGGCATGATGTCGAAGGTGAAATCGAGCGTGCCTCCCCAGACATAATCGACTTTGGCATCGCGCAGCTGCGGGTAGACATCGATCATGCCGCGGCGAAGAATCTCCGCGCTTTGCAGCACGGTGCGATCAGTCTCGGGGAAGAAGGCGGCACGGCCGCCGAACAGCATCCGGCGATCGGGCGTGAGACGGTAATAATAGAGATAGTTTTTCGAGTCGTAGATCATGCGGTTGCGCGGGCTGAGTTCACGCGCCAGCGGCTCAGGCAGGACTTCGGTCGTGATGATAAACGAGCCGATCGGGATGATTTTCTTTCGCAGCGTTGGCGTCACCTGGCCGGTGTAACCGCTGGTTCCCACGAAAACCTGACGGGCCCAGTGCGTGCCCCGAGAGGTTGTGACTTTCCAACCGGATTCGCCTTGCCGCGAGTCGCGGGTGATGGACTGCACGCGCGTGCCCTCGGAGATCGCAGCTCCGGCCTTCATGGCGGCGCGGGCCAGTCCGGCCACGTAAGCAGCGGGATTTAACCCGGCACTGACTTCATCGACCATGCCACCGTAATAGATTGTCGAGCCGATCTCCGACCCGAGCTCGCTTTTCTGCACGACCCGCAGGGGGTGATGGAACTCACGCGCGATCACTTCAGCCTGCCGGGCGTAGTCATCGAAGTGCGCCTGCTTGCAGGCGACTTCCAGGTGGCCGCAGCGGGAGAAGTCGCAGTCGATGGCTTCCTCACGGACGATTTGCTCGACGCAGTCCATCGAGGCGAGTGAGGCGGCGTACATGCGCTGCGTGCGGTCGCGTCCGTACATGGAGATGAGCTTGTTGACGCCCAATTTCAAGCCGGTCAGGACCATGCCCCCATTGCGCGAACTGGCGCCCCAACCGATGGTCTCCGCTTCAAGCACGACGACTTTCGCGCCGCGCCTGACCAGCGTGCGGGCGGCGGAGAGCCCGGTGAACCCGGCGCCGATCACGGCGACGTCGACGGTCTCCGGCAGCGCGATTGTGGGGTTGGCAGCCGGCATGCGGGTGGTAGTCAGCCAGTAGTTTTGCTGGTGCAATGAGCCTGTCCTCCGATGCGACCCGGGCGTTCTCGGCGTGCGCAAACCGAGCATTCTAGCGCGTGGGGGGGACCGCCGGTACATGGACTTCCGGATGGGACTTCCCCGCTGACCCTTACTTTTGTTCCACCTCGGTAATCTTGCCTGCGGTTACCGGCTCTCCTACTCTGAACTGACATGGACCTTCGCTGCCTGGTGTTCTCATCGGACAAAGCAGCCGCTCAGCTGATTTGCCACGTGCTGGCGGAAATGGGTGCTGAGGCGGAGCACTGCCCCGAGGCGGTCGCGGCTCTGGAAAGGGTGGCCAGCGAGCCGTTTCAGATTGTCATTGTGGACTGGGACCAGCAGCCGGAGGCGGAGTTTTTTCTGAAAGCTGCTCGTGGGCGGAAGGCCAGCGATCGTCCTCTTGCCCTGGCGGTAGTGAGCGAAGAGGCGGGTGTTCCCAAGGCGCTTCAGGCGGGCGCGAATTCAATTCTGCGCAAGCCGTTTCTGGTCAACCACGTCAAAGACACGCTGCAGACCGCGCGTTCGCTGTTGAAAGCGCGTCAGGACTCCGCGATCGCGATGGCGGCTGGCGCAGCCGCGAGCCCATCCGCTGCCGCAGCCGCTCCGGAAGCGGCAAGCGAAACGCATTTGCGCGCCGGAGATTTCCTGCAGTCGACGGGGGCGGCTCCGGCAACCCAGATCGATACTGAATCGGAGATGCAGAAATCGATTGACCGGTCCGCGGCGGCCGAGATCAATCCCTTAAGGGATCTGGAACCGATGGCAGCCGCGGTGAGACAAGAACCGGCGCCCCCTCTTCCTCCATCAGCCCCTGCTCCAAACGAGCCTCGAGGACTGCAGTGGTATTTGAATCAGCGCGGGGTGTCGGCTCCACCTTCGCCCCACCAGCCTATCGTGGCGCCAACTCCGCACAAACCGGAATTGCTGGGGTTCGACCAGGCGCCAACCAGTTCAGACTGGAAAACAACCAGCCGGGAGAATTACTGGGACGAATCCCCGCTCACAGAAGAGACAGAAGGAAAAAGACCTCGGGAGAACATGTCGGAGGCGGATGCATTCGCTTTTGTCGGTGGGGTGGAGGGCGAACCCCACGAACCTGGTGAACGGCGATTCCGGTTGGGAAAAGGAACGATCGCCGTGGCCGTGGCGCTGGCGGGGATGGCGATATCCGCCGCTCCCCAGGCACCCTGGCACGCGCAGGCGAGGGCGCTTTGGGGCAAGGGACGGCAGGTGGTCCACGGCTGGCTGAATCCGCAACCGGTTGCCCCGGCGCAAGCACCAGCTGCCCACGAAGATTTTGGCCGAGCGGGTGACGAGTACAAGCTTCCGGTAGCAGAAACCATCCCCGATGCAACCACAGACCCTTCGCAGATTCGGGTCGTGCCCATGGTTGATCCCACGAAGAAACCGCCCCCGCCGGATCCGAACCTTGCACCCATCGACGGAGCCTCTACGAATCCGGCCGATGGTACCCAGGTCCAGGAAGTCCCAAGCCCGGCCGTTCCGGCCCAGGCGACTCAGGAGCAGGGGAGCAGCGTCGTGTTCAACCAGTCGCCCCAGGCTGCACCTCCAACCCAGCAATCCAAAATCGATGGAACTGCAGTGGCGATACCAAACATCGCGCCGGCGCACTCGGATCCGTTTGCAACGGCTTCAGTGCCCGCCCAACCTGCGCCTCCGCGGAATCCCCAGCCGCGGCCCGTTTCAACCACGCCCGGTCCCCCGATTCCCTCGAGCCTGAAGTCGCAGATGGCCTCTCCGATGCCGGACGCCAGCGGCAACAAGGCGCCCGAGACCGCGTTGCCGTCGATTGAGCCAGTGGCCGTTCCCGAAGCTGCGGAGCGCGGCCTCCTGGCTGCGCAACCGCCTGTTCCTTACCCGGCGACTGCCAAGGGCCAGCAGGGATCCGTTGTTTTGCAGGTTCTGATCGGCCGTGACGGCACGGTGCAGGACGCTAAGTTTCTCCAGGGGTCGCTGGCCTTCGCGCGCACCGCTATCGATGGCGTGAAGCAATGGCAGTTCAAACCCTACATCATGAACGGAAGGCCAGTATCGGTGCAAACCCTGCTGACCCTCAGCTTTAAGCCAGGGCAATAATCGTTAGGTGCTGTGATTTCTTAGGGATGCCAGCCAGACCGTCGTCCGCCACAAGGATCACGGCGTCGATTCGAGAGCGTCTAAATGGCAGTGGGCTGGCGTTAGCGAAAGTGGCACAAAATCGAGCAGCCAGGGGATCGAAATCCGCATCTATCGGGATATAATGTCAGAAGTTTCACCGGAAGTACCCCCTTCCAGAAGACGGCCAAATTCATGTCCATGAAAACTAAAGCAGCGATCCTTGTCACCTCTTTTGCAGTGTTGGTGTTCGTCGTCGTGGGATCGATGGGCGGCGTGCACGCCTCGTCGAGCGACGGCTCTTACCGCCAGTTGCAGGTTTACAGCGAAGTGCTCTCGCGGGTACAAAGCGAGTACGTGGAAGAGCCGAACATTCCCAAGGTGACTGACGGTGCGCTGCACGGCCTGCTGGAATCGCTGGACTCCAATTCCAGCTACATGTCGGCCGAGGCCTACAAGGCCTACAAGACGCACAAGAACGAGTCGAAGGGCGGAATCGGGGCCGTGGTCTCGAAGCGCTTTGGGTACGCGGCAGTGGTGGCGGTGCTGCCGGGATCGGCCGCGGAAAAGGCGGGCATCGAACCGACCGACATTTTCGAGTCGATCGAGGGGCAGAGCACGCGGGAGATGTCCCTGCCGGAGATTCGCAACCTGCTGGCGGGAGCTCCGGGATCGAACCTGAATGTGGCCGTGGTCCGCGCCCGCAAGGCGGAGCCGCAAAAGATGGTGATCACCCGTGAAGTGGTGAGCATGCCCTCGGTTTCCGACAAGATGATGGACGATGGCATCGGATACGTGAAGGCCGAGGCGCTGACCAAGGGCAAGGTGCAGGAAGCTGCGGCCAAGGTCAAGGCGCTGGAGAAGTCGGGAGCCAAGAAGATTCTGCTGGATCTGCGCAATTGTGCCGAGGGCGAGGAGAACGAAGGCGTCGCCCTGGCGAATCTGTTCCTCAACCATGGGACGATCACCTATCTGCAGGGGCAGAAATTTCCGCGGGAGGCGTTTGCCGCGGACCCGGCCAAGGCGATTACCTCTCTACCCTTGGCGGTTCTCGTCAATAAAGGGACGGCGGGTGCGGCGGAGATCGTTGCCTCGGCGATTCTGGAGAACGCCCGCGGCGATGTAGTGGGAGACAAGACCTTTGGCGATGGATCGGTGCAGAAGACGATTGATCTGCCCGACGGCGGCGCCCTCATTCTCTCGGTGGCAAAATACTATTCTCCCGGAGGCAAGGCGATTCAGGATGTAGCGGTCACTCCCAACGTGCTGGTGGCCGATACGGACGATGCAGCGGCCGGGCCGGACGACGAGGAGCAGCCTTCCGCTCCGGAGCAGGAAGCGAAGCCCAAAAACACGGTGGATGATCAGTTGAACAAGGCCGTGGAAGTGTTGAAGAGCCGGGCCAGCTAGCCAGTCGCAAGCCGGTGTCATGAATATCGATCGCGCGCCCTTCGGGCGCGCGTTCTTCTTGCGCGTGTTCTTCTTGGGATTCCGGTCTTCAAAGCCAGATTCACCGAGGTGCTATCCTGACCTCGACTGTTCCATGAAGTCTCTCTACGAAGA
>Ga0075030_100000360_pt1 | contig 39001 bp, 26 predicted proteins | sample LitLauG_LLR_2012_FD_71393 | JGI IMG/M metagenome (GOLD analysis project Ga0075030, IMG submission 71393) | Freshwater sediment microbial communities from Pennsylvania, USA - Little Laurel Run_MetaG_LLR_2012 | ecosystem: Environmental > Aquatic > Freshwater > Creek > Sediment | place: USA...
GGCGCGGAATTCGTCGTCTTCCAGCCGAACAATTTCCTGGCCTTCTTTCACCTTGTCACCCTTTTCCACGCCAATCCACTTGACGCGGCCCGTGACCTTGGAATTCACATTGATCTTGTGATGGGCCACGATATATCCGCTTGCCGATAGCACAACTCCGCCCACTTCACTGCTCTCCGCTGTCGCCCTCGCAACCTCCACCTCGGATGGATCAGACGCCAGCAAACGATAGGCGAGAGTGCTCACGCTCAATAGCACCAACACGGCAATCCCGATCAGGATCCACCGTTTTGCCCAGATAGGAGGCTCCCCGTCACTGCCCTTGTCTGACCGGTCAATGCGCAGGCTCTGCAACTCCTGATGTTTGGTGTCAATCGCCATATTCGCTCAATGTGTCTCGTTTCGCAGGACGAATCCGGTGTGGTCCTAACCGCGCAAAGCCGCCAAAATATCCTGCCGCGACGCATGCCATGCCGGCGCGAATCCTCCAAACAGCCCCATGCCCACGGCGAACAATACCGCCGTCATCACAACAGCGGGCGTCATCTGGAGGCTGAAAACTACTTCGCTGAACGTGACCTGGTTGGATGTCCCCGTAGTCATGCCGTTGAACGGCAACATCAAAAGTATTCCGGCCAAAGCGCCCAGCAGTGACAAGAGCAACGACTCCAGTACAAACGAAGTCAGAATGCTCGGTCGCGAAAATCCAATCACTCTCAGCGTGGCGATCTCCCGCCCGCGATAAGCGACCGCGGCATACATCGTGTTCATGGCTGCGAAGCTCGACCCAATCGCCATGATGATCGCCACGATGAAGCCCACAAACCGGATGGGTGCGCCCGACTTCGTCTGCGACGCGTAATAGTCGGGTTCTCGCATGCCGCTCAGTTCAAGCCGCTGGTCGTCGTTTGCGCGATTCTTCAGCGCCTCCGCCGACACCGGGTCCGTCGCTCGCAGCAACACCGAGGAATAAATCGTCCGCTCAAAATCCGTTGCGAGCTGATTGATGTCTCCCCATATCTCTGACTCGTGCGCTGTGCCTGCTGCGTCGAAAATCCCTACCACCTTCCAGTCGCCGTTGCCGATGCGCATGGTGTCGCCGATGTTCGCCTTGGAGAATCGTTTGTTCAGCGCTTGGCTCACAGTGATTTCTCGCTGCCCAGGCGTGAACCACCTTCCCGACACGAGATGTACCTTCGGACGCATCTCAATCCCGAGCGGAGTCAGAAAACGCGTCGTCACGTTGACTTCGCCCGTCCCGTCCTTCCGCGGCAGCACAATCACCAGAATGTCCTCACCGGAAACCAGCGGTTCCCCGCGATTGTTCTTCGCCACGCCCGGCAGATCCTTGAATACCTGCATCGCATCGCGCGAGACACCGCCGGCAGCCAGTTCTGACGTCGAACCCTTCCGCAGCACCAAGACATTGAGCGGGTCACCCGTCGCGCCAAAGGCCCGGTTTAATCCCGCCAGAAGCGCCATGATGAACACTGCGGTTGCGACGGTCAGCGCTATGCCCAGCGCCGTCATGATCGTCAGGCCCTTGCGCAGCCTCAGATTCCGAACGTTGTAGCTGAGTGGAATGGCCATCTTGATTTTTCTCCGCTACCCGATGTGACGCAGTCCTTCCACGATGTTCACCTCCGAAGCGTGATACGAAGGTATTACCGCACTGATGAATCCCACCAGCGCCGCGACCATCAACGCCACCCCCATCGTGGCCGGGGTCACTTTCATTCCCGCCAGGAATCCTCCCTGCTTGGACGCCCCGGCAGCCAGAAACACGGCCAGCGCGGATCCAAGCAGTCCACCAATCAGCGACAGCGAAACCGCCTCCCCGACGAATAATCCGAGAATGCTGTTGCGCGTAAAACCCAGAGTCTTCAGTACTGCTATCTCACGTGTGCGCTCGCGAATCGACATCGCCATGGTGTTCGCCGAGACCAGCAGAATCGCAAACACTACTGCGGAGCAAATGCTCAGGATGAAGGCCTTCACATTGCCCAGCATCTGCACGAAACTGAGTTGAAACGCCTTTTCCGTCTCCGTCTTCGTCGGCTTGGGTGAGTTCCGGAACATGTCGTCGACCGTTGCCGCCACACTGGTCATGTGTTCCGGCGAGTCCACCAGAACGGTGAAGATACCCTCTGATCCTTTCACTTGCGGATAGCCCTCGTCCAGGTAAGTCTTGTTGAAGTAGATCGCCTGGGTTGGCTGCGGCGACGCGTAAATGCCCCGAATCGTCAACTCCAGATTCACCGGAAAAATCAGCCCCTTGATGTTGAGCCGGTCGCCCAATTTCCATTTGAATTTCTTTGCCAATTCCGCGTCTACGATGGCTCCGGCTCGATCCTTCTGCCAGGCTTCGACTTGGTCCTCGGGAATCTTGAACTCCGTATACACCTTCAGAAATTCCTGCGGATCGGTGCCGAACTGTGCGAAGAAATTCGCCGGCCGGTCGTCCTTATACTGCCCGCCAAACCACTGCGAGTTCACCACCTGCGTGACACCCGGGACCGCCCGAATCTTCTCCCGGTAAAAGCCGGGTAAATTGAACACCAGTGAAACCTTGTGCCGAACGATCAGGCGCTGCGCGGACAACGCCGACCCCTGGTCGATGTAAAAACTTCGCCAGATCGTCATCATCAGCGTCAGCAAGAGAAGGGAAAAGCTGATACTCAGAACTGTCAGAATGCTGCGCCGCTTGTTGCGAAAAGCGTTCTTGGTCACAAACCGGGTTAAGGTCATAGCACCACTCCGAGGGCGAAGACAAAGGGAAGAGAACCTGGATCAACCTCTTACATCCGGCGACCGTAACAGGATAGAGCATTCTCCACCCCGTCACAACCTTCTACGAAACCCGCCGGCCTGAAGTTTCTTTCATCCCACAAAATCAGTGTCTGGCGGCTCCAGTCCAGGCCGATTGGGGAGTTCCGCAAGTCTTCCACCCACAAGTCTTAATTACATCTAGTGATAACTGGCGAGTAGTGACAAATGTCACGCAATTGTTGTGGCAAATTCCATCCAACAATCAACGTTCGTTATTGTTATGGCCTTTCGGAGGAACACTCGTCAGCCGATGTGACGCAGGCCGTCCACGATATTGACGTGGGCCGCGTGGTAAGAAGGCACAACGGTACTGACAAATCCGACCAGCCCTGCCACCAGAAAAGCTACCAGCATAGTCGGCGTTGTAACCTTGATGCCGGCCAGGAACAGCCCAGCCTGTGAGGATCGCGCCATGAGCGCGATCAGTCCGTATGCTGCCGCCGATCCAAGCAGCCCTCCCAACAGAGACAGGCCCACGCCCTCGCTGACAAACAACCCGAGCACCTTAACCCGCGTGAAGCCTAGGGTCTTCAGCAGAGCCACTTCACGAGTGCGCTCGCGGATCGACATGGCCATCGTATTGGCCGAGACCAGCAGCGTCGCGAAAACCACCGCCATGCAAATGCTTAGAATGAAAGCCTTCACGTTCCCCAACATCGCGATCCAGTCCAACTGAAACGCGCGTTCGCTCTCCGACTTGGTTGGCCGTGTCGAATTGCGGAACAGATCATCAATCTCCTGAGCCACTTTGGTTACATTCTGTGGCGAGTCTGCCAGCACCGAGTAGAAACCTACGTAGCCTTTCACGTTGGGATAGCCTTCATCCAGATAAGTGTTATTAAAGTAGATCGCCTCTGTCGGACTGGGCGCTGTGAACATCCCGCGAATCGTCAACTCCAGATTCAGTGGGAAGATCGTCCCTTTGATGACGATGCGATCGCCCAGCTTCCAACCGTGCTTCTTCGCCAGTTCGCTATCCACGATGCAGCCGGCGCGGTCGTGCTGCCAGGCCGCGAGTTGATCCTGAGGAATCGTCGATTCCGGATACAGGTTCATCAGTTCGTTCGGGTCAGTCCCAAACTGCGCAAAGAAGTTCTCCGGCTTGTCATCTTTGTACTGGCCTCCGTACCACGTCTCGTTGACTACATGCAATACGCCGGGTAGGGATCGTATTTTTTCCCGGTAATAAGCCGGAATAAAAAAGGCCAGTGAAACCTTGTGCCGCGTGATCAGTCGCTGTGCAGATTGCGCGCTGCCCTCGTCTATATAAAAAGAGCGCCAGATGGTCATCATGACCGTCAGCAGAAGCAGCGAGAACGCGATGCTGAGGACCGTAAGAATGCTTCTGCGTTTGTTGCGGAGGGCGCTCTTGGTTACAAAGCCGGTGACGGTCATGAGGTACTCCAGAGGAAGAAATCCAGAGTTGTCGGAGCCTGGGCTACGAACTCTTCAACGTATCCATATACATTGAGGAGTCCGCGAGAATCTGTGACCAGTGTACGCTCCGGTAGTTTACGAGAAACTGGCGTTGCCGTTCTTGAAACGTTCGCCTATGCTGAACTGCCCACCATCGCCAAGTCGTTCGAGGGCTCGCATTCCCGATGTCGCGCATCCGTAGTCTGAAGCCGAATGTCACACGCGACGAAGCTGTCGAGCAGTTTTCCCCCGGTGGCGTACTCGACGCCAGCCGCCAGTTGTTACGAGGCCCCCTGCGCTCGGTGGCCGATGTCTACATTCCTTTCCATCTGTTCCAGATCGAACTCAACAACGCCGGCCATCGGAAAGCCCAATGCCTCGCGATCGACGCCGTAAAGGGCAACCTCGACCTCTATCACTTGCAGCAGATTCCTACGGAATCAGACATTGTTATTTTCGAAACTCGTAACTGCCTCCCCGCCGTTCTCGACGATGCCCACCTCACGCCTCTAATTGTCGCAAAATTTCGTCGCATCATTTTCAGCCGCGGCTTCTTTCGCATGCGCTCTCCCGAGATCACCGCGACGCCTCTTCCCGGTGAAATTCACGTTCCCTATTGGATCGGCTTTCGCGGACATCGTGACCGTCTGCGCTTCGACGTGATCGATGCCGTCCGCCGTCGGTATGAGGGAGCCAAGGTTCGTAAACTGCTGTATGAATGGCTTTCCTCTGCCCGCTAACTCCATCCTGCCGAATCGATCTCGCCGCACCAGGGACTTGGCCTAAAGCATTTTGAATGTGCCGCTTTCGGGTACTTTCGTAACTCTCTAACTCGCACCTTCCGGCGGTATCCTAACCCTGACTTAGCCTGCAGTTTTGCATCCCGGCGTCCCCCTTGAGAGGGCCGCCCATGGTTGTGTTTCCGCGAGGTTAGCAAGAATGTCGACACACATCGGTCGGTTTGAAATCCTGAGCGAAATCGTCAAGTCGGAAAAAGGCTCCGTCTACAAAGCCACGGACCCGACGAATGGGCAAACAGTCGCGCTGAAAACTCGTCGCCTTGACATGACTGCCGAACAGTCCAGGGCGATTGTTGAACGCGTCGTAGCTGAAGCGGAGAGCACGAAATCTCTCAACAGCGGAAACATCGCTTTGCTCTACGGCGCCGGAGAGATCGATGGCTCGTTGTGCGCGACCATGGAGTATGTGCAGGGCAACAGTATCGCCACCATGCTGGCGCGCAAGGAAGGCTTCTCGATCTGGGATCTGCTCGACATCAGCCGTCAGGTATGCCAGGGACTCGATCACGCCCATTCCCACAGCGTAGTGCACTACAGCCTCGAGCCCGCCAAGGTCATGGTGCAGTGGGACGGCAACGTTAAAATTCTCGGTTTCGGCGTCTCCACGATGGGCTTGGTCGAGAGCGACGGCGCCAGTCCAGCGCCTACGATTCTTCACTACTCCTCGCCCGAAGATGTAAGTGGCGGAACTATCGACGCCCGCTCCAACTTCTATACCTGGGGAGCCATCCTCTACGAAATGGTGACCGACCTGAAAGCATTCGACGGAGAGAACGTCGAAATTGTCCGGCGCAAGATCATGGAAGAGGATCCGGTTCCGCCGGTTGAGATCAATAACAAGATCCATCCGGCGGTCAGTGATCTGATCATGAAGGCGTTATCGAAGGCTCCGGAAGCGCGATTCCAGAACGGCCAGGAACTGATCGAAGGTCTCGAGCAGTGCAAGCAGGCCAGTACACAGCCCGCAAAGAAAGCTAGTGCACCGTCGCCGGCCGTCACTGCACCGAAAGCCGCCGCCACAGCCGCCAAATTTACTGGTCAGCCTGTGGTCAAGCCTGCCCCCGCATCGAAAGCCTCGGCGCCCAAGGCCCCTCCATCCAAAGCGCCCCAAGTCGGTGTTCCCGAGAAGAAGGCCGTAGCGCCCAAAGCCTCGTCGGCACCGTCACGAGCAGTAGCAACTGCTGCCGAAAGTAAGACTACCGAACCCGCTGCGTCTGCACTGCCCCGGAAAGCTGCGGCCGCCACGGCATCGAGCGGCGCTTATCCGACCTCCACCACTCCGCGGCTTGATCCCACCTCCCAATTCATCACTTCCTGTGTGAAAGCCTCAGTCGAGGCTCTCGAAAAGGAAGAGGCCAAAATGTCGGCGGCGATTGTCGAAGAGCCGGTGGAGGCTCCGAAGTTCGCGGTCGATCCCATGATGGCAGACTCTGCTGCGGGCACGAAGCAAGTAAGCTTTTCCGACCTGGAAGAACTTCCGCCGCTCAAAGAAGCCTTCTGGGTTGCTCCTGCTCCACCGCCTGCGGAGGAAGTTGCGCCGGAACCTTCTCCGCTCACAGCGCTCCGCGCGAAGGAACCGGAGAAGCCGAAGGTCCAGCCCCGGGAAGTGGCGCAAAAAGCCATCAAGGAGATCAAGAGCGTTCCGCCCAAGCTGATGATTTACTCCCTTGCCGGCGCGGTCGCGGTCATTCTTCTGATCTGTATCGGCATTGCCATGCGCATCCACTCGCAAAATGCCGAGGATGAAGGCACGCCAGCACCTTCTGTCTCCCAGCCGGTTCAAGCGACTCAGGCCCCTGCGCACGCTGCCGTACCCGCTCCGGCTCCCGAGCCCATCGAGCCATCGGTGCCAGTAAGCGTGGCGCCGGTTGCAAAGGCTCGCACCAAGCATAAGACGAAAAACCCGGCTCCGATGGCGGTCGCGATTATCCCGGGCCAGCTCTCGATTGACTCAACTCCAGAAGGAGCACAACTACAGATCGACGGACGCAGCGATCCCACCTGGGTCACGCCTTACAACCTGACCGGTCTCACCCCTGGGCAACACACAGTCAGCGTGAACAAGTCTGGATTCACCTCAGAGAGTCGAACCGTTGAAGTGGCATCCGGCAGCAAATCGTTCCTCGTTGTCCACCTCGCACAAATGGCGGCCGCGGTCTCATTCACCAGCGATCCCACGGGCGCGTCCATCTTCATAAACGGCAAAGACTCCGGCCGCGTCACCCCAACTCAGCTCACGGTGGAGAAGGGGCCCCACGCCTTCGCTCTCAAGAAGGCTGGTTATCTCGACGAGACCACAAGTGCTGATTTGCAGCCTGGCCAGACTTTTCGCTTTTCGCCCAGTCTCAAACCTCTGGGCAATGTCGACGAGATCAAAACGGTGGGTAAGTTCAAGAAATTCTTCGGTGGCGGTGACGTTCCTGCAGGGATGGGCGTGGTCGCGATTAAGACCCAGCCCAAAGGCGCCCAGATCGCGATCAATCAGCGCATGTTAGACAAGGCGTCCCCTGTGGAGTTCGTGCTCGGTCCGGGCAATTATGTGATCGACATCTCCCTCAGTGGATATAAACCGATCCACCGCGTGGTCAACCTTGACAAGGGCAACAAAGTGGCCCTCGATGAGGTGATGGAGCACGACTAGACGCCCCATCTGGTACCCCTCTAGATTCGCAACAAGGCCATCATCAGCGCTCCAGATGGCCTTTATCTTCTCTCGCAATTCACATTCTTAAGGCCTAGGCCCAGGAACACGCTAAATCCGCCACTCCCTCCTTCCCCCTCAGAAATAAGGGTTTAGGACCCATCACCAAGACAAGTGACGATCATCACAGCTCATTGCCCGCTCGTGGTTTATCCCAATACAACGGCGTGAGGACCTGTGGCCCATTCTCCTAACCGGCTTGACCCCTCCTTCTGGAAGGCCCTGGCGCCCATGAAGTCCGTCCGGGAATACGCAGCAGGGGTCACGCTTTTTGAACGGGGCAAACCCGCCCAGGGCGTCTATTGCGTTGAACAAGGAAGAGTCAGGATCCTACTTGACCGCAATGCGGGGAAGCTTTTTGAAGTCGCTGGACCGGGCTCGGTTCTCGGTCTCACAGAGAGCGTCTCAGGCAACAGCTACAAATCAACCGCTGAGGTTGCGGAAGCCGCTACCGTCGGGTTCGTGAAACGGAGCGACCTGTTGGAATTCCTGCGGGGGCACTGCGAGATTTGCATGCAGATCGTGCAATTGCTCAGTGAGGACCTGCATGTGCTGTACCACGAATTTCGTGGGATAGAACTGCCCGCTTCTCGTCACCGGAAGAAGTCGCTTCGGAAGCCGAACTAGTTGCCCAAGCTAGTTGGGGAGACGGAAGTTCACCGTGATCTGGGTCTGCACTTCGACGGGTTGGCCATTCAGATAATACGGTTTGTACTTCCATTGCCGCACGGCATCCGCCGCTGCCCGTGCCAGGAGCGGCTGGCCGCTGACTAGGCTGACATTCGTGATGTTACCGGTCTTGCTGATCATTGCCTGTAGCTCCACCGGGCCTTGAATGTGCATGGCCAAAGCCTGCGAAGGGTAGTTAGGCTGCACCTTTTTCAGAATCAAGCCCTGTGAAACGCCTTGCGAGATGTTCACTACCTGGGCTACTGGACGGGGCACACTCACCGGAACGGACGGCACAACATTGGAAAGGTCTTTCACAGCAGAGTTCGACTCATCCGAAATACCGAGCGCGTTCGGAGCCTCGGCTTCAGCCTCAGCTTCCGGTCCCGGAGCAGGACGCCGCGCGCCTTCGCTCTTTACGATCATCGGCTGAGCTTCTTCGATTCTGACTGTCTTGTCCTCCGCAATCGGTCCGGACGATAAGCTCTTGGGCGACATGGCTGCGCTGCTCTTTGCGGTGCTCGGAGCCGAAGCCGTGACAGCAGTCATTGATTCGGAAGTCTGGTTCGGAGTCACATCCGCCGCAACCGGTGCCGTAGTTACCTGCGGCTCCGGAGCGGGGACGGATTGTGCTGGAACGGGCCTGGCAGCTGGTTGACTGACCTTCCCGTGTAACGTTGTCCAGCCAAAATATGCAGCAGCCGCGATTATCAAAACAACGACAGCCGCGACCAGAGGACGCTTGTTTCTTTCGCTCGGCTCCGCTTCGTTCGCGTCCATGCCGAACGACGGTGCTTCTGCCACGGTAGCAGCTGCATCAGCCTTTGCCGCGAGCTGCGGCTCGCTGTCGGCCCCTCGCTTTGTCCTGGGAGCGGCCACGGATGGTAGGGAGTCGATATCCGAAACTTGCGACGATTCCTTTGCTGGTGCTGGTGCTGGCGCCGAAGCCGCGCCCTGACCGCTGGCCTTGCCAGCCACCGCCGCTGGCTTGGCAGACTGCTTTGTGCCTGAGCTCGTGAAAGAAGGGCTGGCCTTGCCGGCTTTGTGGCCCTCACCCGGTAGAGTCTTACCAGCTGCCTCTGCAGCCTTCTGCAATGCCGCTGCCATGGGTCCTGCCCCCGTCTTGGGGCTCGGCTGCCAGGGATAACTTTTCGAAGATGCGGTTTTCGAAGACTGATCTGCGATGGAATCCGGAACCGTGTTGGGCATCGACTCCAGTACGGCTGCTTCCGTCGGATCGAGCTTGGGCCGGGACTCTGGCTCCTGTTCGAACGCGCCGGAAGGCGCAGAGGCGACCGGTACTGCCCGTGCGGAATCAAACTTGGGTGACGGGAAAGCGGGCACACTCTTGGCCTCTGCGGATGCCGGCCCTAGTGCTCCACTGGACGCGGCCGGACCCACACCTGCACTAACTTGATTCTTGGCGCCTTCGGCTCCCTTGCGCAAAAGACCGCGCGCTACGCGCAGCGTGCCCTTCGACTGCTCAATATTGATCGGCTTGGTCAAAACGAGGTTGGCGCCGATGCGGAATGCCTTCGCAACCCCCGCCTGCCCCTCGACGACCGCGACCGAAAGTGACGACTGGTTGGAGCTTGAGTTCCGCGCGCTTTTGAAGATCAGGCTTGCGTTCTGTTCGTTCTCGCAGTCCACCACGATGGCATCGAAATGCTGCGCCATCAATTTCTTAACTGCGGCAAAAGGGTCGGCCGCTGTCTCAACGCTGAACTCCAACTCGGTCAAAACCTGCGCCACCGTTCGGGCGGTCTTCTCGTCCGGACAGAACAATAGTGCCTGGTAACTCATGGGGCCATCGTAGGTACAGTCGTTTCCCCCAGCAAGTTACGTAGGTAATTGTCTGCCCCTTGAAATGTGCATAATCGCCAGCATTTATGCACCTCTCGTCAAGTGAGCGGATTCGGATTGAGAGAGACGGAGTTATGCGATACCGCCCAGCCACACTTGTTTCCTCGACACGGTTACTTTAGGTCCGCCGGCCTCGGGCGCCAGCCCTGCGCTCCGACCCACGATGAAGCCGTACAATTCGAGGCGTGCGTCTACCGTTCTGGCTCAAGATCGGCTGGACTTTCTGGCTGGGGGTGTGGATCCCGATCTATTGGAAGGAATACGGTGCGCAGAACTTCCTCTACTTCTGCGACTTGGGGAACATCTTCGTCGCCATCGCGCTCTGGAGCGAGAGCGCGCTCATCTTCTCCTGGCAGGCCACGGGACTCCTTCTGTTTCAGACGCTGTACGCCATCGACCTCGCGGGCGCACTCATCCTCGGCCGACATCTGATCGGCGGCACCGAGTACATGTTCGATCCGAACCTGCCGCTACTCGTGCGCTTGCTCAGCCTGTTTCATGTGGTGATGCCGCCCCTTCTGATCTGGGCCACCCGGCAGCTCGGCTACGATTCCCGTGGATGGAAGTTTCAAACGCTGACGGCGTGGGTCGTCGTCCCCATCAACTATTTCTGGCGTCCGGAGCAGAACGTGAACTGGGCACGGGGCTTATTCTTCCGCGAACAGCACGTCGTCCCCGGCCTTGTTTACCTGGGCGCCTATCTGATCCTCGTCCCGCTCGTCGTGTATTACCCTACACACCTGCTGCTAACGTGGTGGGCACGACGATCAAGCGGTGCACCGTCAATGTAAGAGGACTGGGGAAGATGGGTGTCTCCCTATCCCTCGCCAATCTCTCCCAGCGCCCGCTCCGTCGCTGCGAGCAATGCCTCTGCACCCACGGGCTTGCCCGTCGCATTCTGCATCCAGAGATCAGGGCTTACGCGGCCAACCCTGGCGATCCGCTCAACCTCCGAGCCGATGTTGCCCGCCTTCTTCATCTGCTCTTCAATCTGAAACGCGATCAAGTGCCCGATGGGATAGTCCGGCAAGTACATGAACGCGTCGATCATGTGCGAATAGACACCCAGCAGTACGACGTCCTTCTTCCCAAATACCGGCGCGTAGTACTTATTCCACATCTCCCTTGAGATTGCGATAACTGCATCGCGCAGTTGTTGTGGCGTTGCTTCAGGATGGTCGTACATCCAGTGCCACACCGCAACGTCGACTAGCGCGACGCCCGCAATCTCGTATGTGGCCCAGAAATCGTGGATCGTCTTCAACGCCTCACTGCGAGCGTCGGGCGGCGCCAAGCCAAGCAGTTCGAGATCGTGCCCCTGAAAAATGAATGCGAACGCCTCCGTGCATGCCGTATTCGGCACGCCCCGCAACAGCGTGTGATCCACATCCATTAACGAAATCGTCTGCTCGACGTTATGTCCCATCTCGTGCGCGGCCACGCTGAACCCCTTGTAGTTCATGCCCGACTTCTCGATTCGCGTTCGCAGATGCGCCCTTTCCGACCGCATCTCTGCACCCATCGCGTGCCCCGCGCCTCGCCCAGGGTCGACAACAATTCTTTCCGCCAGCGCCCGCGCTCGCTCCGTCTTAAATCCAAGCTTTGCCAGCAACTCGGGCATGTCGTTGTGGTATGCCTCGGGGGTCGGATACCGTTTGGCCACGATCTTGTCGAGTTTCGTTTCATCGTGCGCGCTTCCCGGTCGAAACCCCACATACCAGATATCGAATGGCTCGAGCGGCCTGCCCAGTCTCTGCTCAATCAACTTCGCGATCCTCGCCACCAGCGGCGACTGCAAAACCTGCTCCAGCATCTGCTTTACGCGCGGCTCCGGAATTTCCCGGTCCTCATCGAAGCGTCTCGCAATCAATGATGGCGCTGTCGGGGAGAACGGATCCGCCAACCTCGCGGCCGCAAAAGTCTTCAGCAGCATCGCGTAACGAGTTTCCGGCTCCGGAGCATTCGAGACCACCAGATCACTCGGCGCCGCCTCGCCCGCATCACTCACGGCCGCTTTCGAAACTTCGTTCGTGAAAGGACTCCAATCCACGTGGGGATTGTCGATCACCACCTGAGGAATCGTCTGCGTAATAATCCGCTCCATTACCTGCTGAATGGTGCGTTGTTTCGCCAGTCCATTCTCCTTGTCGATGTACTCCGCTTTGATCTGATCGCGCAGGCCCCAATGGCTGAGCAGGCGCATCTCCGGCGGAAACAGACGCCGGCCGTCGCGATCGAGCACATGATGCAGCCAGATGTTGTACTTGATGACGTAGTTGTCCGCCTCAGCCGCCGCTTTCGCCGTCGCCAGATTGACTTCCGCCGGGATTCGTTTCGAAAAACGTTGCGCCAGCCGTGCCTCTGCCCATTCGCGTCGGCTCCACTGTTTGCCTTGCGTCAGGCGTTCCTGCAGCGTGGTAAGCGGGAAATTCAGCAGCACCGTGAAGGCCAGCTTGTTCTCGAAGAAATCATCGAGCACGTGCGCGCCCGGATCGTACCCCCCGAAAACCTCGTCGAAGGGAAGCACCGGCCCCAGGTCAAGATCCTGCTGCTGCCGGAATTCGCGGTTGATCTCATGCATGTGCCCATCGAGCTGCTCCAGCTGATATTCGAAGCGACTGAACATGGTGTCGAGCCGCTCTTGATCGCCGGCAAAATTCTCGCGTACAAAATGTTCGAACTCTGCCGCATCGCCGTCCTCATCCCGCCAGAATGCCGCTACCTGCGCTAGTCCGCGCCCCAGACGCCCTCGCTGCGCCTCTCCGTATCTCGCCGTGAGTTCACGCTCCAGCGTGGCCATGGAGCTGTCGATCCAGGAAGATCGTGTGGCGACTTGAGGTTCAGCGGCTGCTGTTGAAGATGACATCCATTTCTCCTAGGAACTTGCGACCGTACGGGCCGCCCAGAATTTCGCAATTGAGTTAGAAATCTTCACTTCGGCCGATTATTACCCACTGCCGAATCCGGATGGGGATACTCGATCGAGCCCCGAAACGACGAAATATCCGAGGGCGCGAAATCAGGGAAGGGAAGCTGCTTCTCATCCCGCCATTGCTGTACCTGCTGAGTCGCTGCTTCGGTTTTTTCTTTGTGCAGCCCAGGATCGCGCGCCACATAAACGGTTCGCGAGGGCGACGCGAAATCCGTTCCGGATTTCTCCACCGCCTCCATGATGCGCAAGTACAAATCTTCGCGCACGGCTGTAAATTCCGCGTGATCCGTGGTCAGAATGTAACAAAACAATTCCAGGTTAAGAGAACTCTCCCCCAACTCTGCAAGCCGCACCCGCGCACTGTTGACCTCGACCTTCGGATGCTCATACAGCAACCGTCTCATCTCCGCCAGCACGTAGCGGAGATGCTCCGCCGTAGTCTCCGGCCGCAGCCCGATCTTTGTCGTGAACAGAATCTTGTCGCGGCGGCTTAAATTCTCCAGATTCATGCTCGCCAGGCTGCCGTTGGGAATCGAAAGCTCGGATCTCTCCGTCGTCCTCAACCGAGTCGACCGCAAGCTGATGTCCTCCACCGTCCCCACCCGGTCGCCGATCCTGCACACATCGCCCACGCGGATGACCTCGTCACCCAGCAGGCTGATTCCACCGAACAGGTTTTCAAGCGTTTTCTGCGCGGCGAAAGCGACGGCGATTCCGCCGATGCCAAGGCCGGCCAGAGCCGTCGTCAAGTTGAAGCCAAGAGCGCCCATAACTGCGAGCACTGCAACAATGATGATCGCGACCTTGGTCATCCTCTGTCCCAGCAGGATGAGCGTTCCCGTTCCCGTTCTGCCCGACATTACCGCCCGATCGCGAAGACTCCGCATCACGCGGGTGGTGACGCGTAACGCGAGCCAGGTGACCGCACCGAGGAACACCACCGATGCAACCCGAGAGTAATAGTGCCGATGCAGCAGCGGAATTCGCACATAAGCTACGATGATCCGGTGCAGAACCGTTCCCACCACCAGCCACAGCGGTCCTGAGATCGTGCTCCATAACTTCAGCTGCGGCTGGCCGCGATAGCGTGCCCACAGCCTCCGCGGTAATGTGCCCAGCTCGATCAGAGCTTTCGCGACCAATGCCGCTACCGGGATCCCCAGCAGCATCGCCAGCCACTGCCAGAGCGGCATCCCCAGAAAGAGGTTCTTCACAAGCCACTGGGGAAGGCGCTTTTCTACCTGTCGTGCCTGCAGTTGATCGTAGACATCCTGAATCTTCTCCAGCGTCTCCGGCGCAACCAGCCAGATCTTTCCGCTGCTCGGATCGTTCACACGCACCAGCATGAGGTCGACTTCTGCATCGCCCGCGGAGAGCGTCCCGATTCGCTGATGGTCGGGAGCAATGCCGGGGTCGATCATGCCTTCCGGCTGACTGCTGATGTTCTTCAGGCTTCCCACAAACGCCCGGTCCATCACCGTCTTCAGTTTGATGGCGAGTTCCTCGCCCTCAGCCTGTCGCCTGGAGGGAGTGAGCTTCAGATATTCCGCGGCAGCTTTGTAGTTCCCAAGCTGAGTGGTTTGCAGGAAACCGAAGATTGTCCCTGAAGGAGTGTTGCGGCCGAGCGGATCAACCGCTGTCGCCGGCGCGGCGCTGCTTGTGCTGCCCGTTATAGCTTGCCCGACCTGCGCGGGGAGGGATTGCGCCCATGCCGGCCCCGCCACAGCCAGGCAAAGCAAGAAACAGAATGTGCGGTTGCGCAGTCCGGTCATTGGAGGGCTCCTGCGAAATGCGGCGAAGGCGCGAAAGCCGTGCCTTTTCGACGGCGGAAAATTACTCCAAACAAGAACCTGTCGTCAGCGAAGGCGGCTCTTCGTCGCTTGCTTACTTCTTCGGTCGATAGATATCGGTGGCGCGGCCATAGAACACTTCTGCCGCCTCCATGATCGTTTCTGATAATGTCGGATGCGGGTGGATCGTCAGCTCCAGGTCTGCCGCCACGGCGCACATTTCGATGGCCAGCACGCCTTCCGCAATCAACTCTCCCGCTCCCGCTCCAACAATGCCCACGCCCAGCACGCGCTCGGTCTTCGGATCGATGATCAACTTCGTCAGGCCCTCCGGACGGTCGAGTGTGATCGCTCTTCCCGACGCCGCCCAGGGAAACTTTGCGACCGCGATTTCCCGGCCCTGATCTTTCGCTTGCGTCTCAGTCAAGCCTGCCCAGGCAATCTCGGGATCGGTGAATACTACCGCCGGAATCGCATTCGGCTCGAATGCAACCTTGTGTCCCGCGATCGCTTCCACCGCCGTACGGCCTTCGTGAGAAGCCTTGTGCGCCAGCATCGGTTCACCCACGACGTCACCAATCGCGTAGATCGACGGGTCATTGGTCTGCAACTGCTCGTTCACCTGGATGAAACCGCGTTGGTTCACTTGAACTTTCGTCTTGTCGAGGCCCGCAATCTCTGAGTTCGGCTTGCGTCCCACCGACATGAGCACACGGTCGAAGACCTTCTCGCTCGTCTTGCCGTCCTGTGCTTTCAACGTCGCACGAATTCCACCGCTTTCTTCTTTCAGCGCAGCAACCGTCGTATTCAGTTGGATCGATTCGAAAAGCTTCTCCAGCTTTTTGTGCAGGGGCAGCACTAGATCCCGATCTGCACCCGGTAGTAGACCTGCCAACATCTCCACGCAAGTCACCTTCGTTCCGAGCGTGGCGTAGACCGATCCTAGCTCTAGCCCAATGTAGCCGCCACCGATCACCAGCAGGTTCTTCGGGATCTCCGGCAAATCGAGCGCGCCGGTCGAATCCATGAATCGTTTGCTGTCGATCTTCAGGCTGGGAATCACCGCCGGCCGCGAGCCAGTCGCTATCACGATGCGGTCAAAGCTGAGCGTCTCTTCGCCCCCGCCCGTCTTTGCAATTTTCAGCGTGTTCGAATTCTGAAACGCCGCTTTCCCCTGGACGTATTGAATGTGGTGCTGTTTGGAAAGCTGTCCCAACCCGCCAGTCAGCTTCTTGACCACGCCTTCTTTAAAACCTCGCAGCTTCGCGAGATCAATCTTCGGCTCGCCGAACTCAATCCCCCAATTCTTGGCCTGGTGCGATTCCTCAATCAGTTTTGCTACATGCAGCAGCGCCTTGGAAGGAATGCACCCGCGATAAAGGCAAACGCCGCCGGGGTTCACCTCCGGGTCGATAAGCGTTACCTTCATTCCCAAATCGGCCGCGAGAAATGCCGCGGCATAGCCGCCCGGCCCACCGCCCACAACTGCAATGTTTACGTTTGAATTCTCTGCCATGTCCTGTTTGTCTTTCTTTTTGTCTTTCTATCCTTGCACTGAGAGAAGGAAGGGTTGTTCAAATGCCTCGGCGATCCAGCGCAGGAAGCGCGCGGCATCGGCGCCGTCGATCAACCGGTGATCGTAGGAAAGTGAGAGCGGCAGCACCAGCCTGGGCTCAAATTTTCCGTTCACCCACACCGGCTCCATGCTCGACCGCGACAGCCCGAGGATCGCCACTTCCGGATGATTCACGATCGGAGAAAAGCCCGTGCCTCCGATGCCGCCGAGATTCGTGATCGTGAATGTGCCGCCTTCCATTTCGTCGGGCGTAAGCTTTTTCTCTTTTGCCTTCTTCGAAAGTCGCGTCAACTCCGCGGCCAGCTCGACGATATTTTTCTTATCGACATCCCGAATCACGGGCACTAGCAATCCGCGATCCGTGTCCACCGCCACTCCAAGATGGATGTACTGCTTGTAAACGATCTCTTCTTTCCCCATATCGATCGATGCATTGAATTGGGGAAAAACTTTCAGCGCCGACGCGCAAACCTTGAGCGCGATGGCCGTGACTGTCATCTTGCCGCCAGCCTCTTCCGCTCTCGGCGCGAAGCGTGCGCGCAACTGTTCAAGTTCGGTGATGTCCGCTCGATCCTGCTGTGTGACGTGCGGAATTGTGTTCCACGCTACCGTCAGGTGTTGCGCAGTCTTGCGCCGCACACCGCGCATCGAGACCCGCTCCACCTTGCCCCACTTGGCAAAGTCCGGCAACGCTGGCTCAGCGAATCCAGCCCTCGGTGCCTGAGCCGCAGTTACAGCAGAAGTCAGCACCGCCTTGGTGTGGGCCTTGACATCGTCTTCACTGATGCGGCCGCCAGGGCCCGAACCCTTTACATCGTGGATATCGACACCGAGTTCCCGCGCCAATCGGCGAACATGCGGAGCGGCTGCTACCGGCTCACGATGTTCTGTGCCGGCCACCTTCCCCAACTGCGCCGGCATGGTGAATGTCGGCAACGGTGGAGGTGGCTGATCGGGGGGAAGCGCCTGCTGCTCGGTCTTGCCCTCTGCCTGCATCGCAAGCTGGAACGCCAACCGCGCCGCCTGCTGACCCGAAACATGCTCTACCGGCGACGTTCGCGGTCGCTCAACCGGGGCTACCGCGGACGCTCCACCTTCCAGGGTGAAAATGACTTGTCCAACCTTTACTTTCTGGCCCTCTTTTACTTTGATCTCTTTGACCGTGCCGCTCACCGACGACGGAACCTCGACCACCGCTTTGTCTGTTTCCAGTTCCATCACCGGCTGGCCCTCGGAAACTTTCGCTCCCGGCGCAATCATCAGTCGCACTAAATCACCCTGATCAATGTTCTCTCCCAACTCGGGTAGCGTGAATTCGGTAGGCCCCGGCTTTGCCGCAGCTGCACGCCGTTCCACAACTGGCTGAACGGGGATGGGCGTCACGGGAACGGGTGCAGCTGTTTCTGCACGCATTGAGGGTTGCGCCGCCGGCAGCTGCTCTCTGGTGGCTGGCGCGGTCTCAACCTTCGCTGGCGCAGTCTTCGCCCCAGCGCCGTTCTCCACCGTGAAAATTACTTGTCCGACTTTGAGCTTGTCGCCTTCCTTCACCCTGACTTCACTCACCGTCCCGCTGACAGACGACGGCACCTCAATGACAGCCTTGTCCGTCTCGAGTTCCATCACGGGCTGGCCTTCGCTGATGCTGGCCCCCGGCGCGATCATCAAGCGGACCAGGTCACCCTGATCGATGTTCTCGCCCAGCTCGGGAAGTTTGAATTCCGTCACTCTTCTTTTCCTTTCCTAGCTGATCACCGGATTGGCCTTCTCCGGATTGATCCCGAGATCCTTGATCGCCTGTTGCACCACCTGCGGCGTTAGTTGCTTTTCCCGCGCCAGAGCATTCAGCGTCGCGAGCACGATGTGCTTGGCATCCACCTCGAAGAAATCACGCAGAGACGCACGGTTCTCGCTCCGTCCAAAGCCATCGGTCCCAAGCGCCACCAGCCGTCCCGGTACCCAGCGGGCGATGCTCTCTGGCAAAACCTTCATGTAATCCGATGCGGCAACGAATACGCCCGGTGCATCCTTCAAAGTCTGGCTCAGGTAAGGCACCTTCGGCGTCGCTCCCGGATGCAGCATGTTCCACCGTTCGCAATCGTTGGCCTCGCGGTAGAGTTGCTTATAGCTGGTCACGCTCCACACATCCGCTCCCACGCCATATTTCTCTTCCAGGATCTGCTGCGCCTTCAGGACCTCGTACATGATCGTCCCGCTACCGAAGAGCTGAGCGCGCATCTTCGCGTCTTTTTTCCCAGATGTCTTGAAGCGGTATAGCCCCTTCAGGATTCCGTCCCGCACGTCTTTCCCCGCCGGCATCTCCGGCATGGGCAGCGGCTCGTTCGTAACCGTCAGGTAGTAGAAGATAGATTCCCCGTCCACGTACATGCGCCTGATGCCATCCTGAATGATGACGGCGATCTCGTACGCGAACGCGGGATCGTACGCCATCAGGTTCGGCACCGACAGAGCCAGCACATGGCTGTGTCCGTCCTGGTGCTGCAAGCCCTCGCCAGCGAGCGTCGTTCTGCCTGCCGTGCCGCCAATCAGGAACCCGCGGCATCGCATGTCCGCTGCCGCCCAGATCAAATCCCCGATCCGCTGCAGCCCGAACATCGAGTAATAAATAAAGAACGGGATCGTGTTGATCCCGTGATTCGCATACGCCGTCCCTGCCGCGATGAACGAACACATCGAGCCAGCTTCCGTGATTCCTTCCTCCAGAATCTGCCCGTTCTTCGCCTCCTTGTAGTAAAGGAGCGTGTCCATGTCGACCGGCTCATAAAGCTGTCCGACGCTTGAATAAATGCCAACCTGCCGGAACAGCGCCTCCATGCCGAACGTTCGCGCCTCATCCGGGATGATCGGCACGATCAGCTTGCCTACCTCGGGATCGCGCAACAGCTTCGACAGCATGCGCACAAACACCATCGTGGTCGAAGCCTCGCGTCCTTCGGTGCCCTTATAGAATTCCTCGAAGTGCGATTCCGCCACGGGCTTCAGAGGTGTCGCTCGCACCTTGCGCTCGGGCAGATACCCGCCCAGTTGCTTGCGCCGCTCCTGCATGTACTTGATCTCGGCGCTGTCATCGGACGGCCGGTAGAAAGGCGCATTGTGCAACTCGTCGTCGGGTATGGGGATACCAAATCTCGAGCGAAATACGCTCAGCTCTTCATCGTTCAGCTTCTTCTGCTGATGGGTAATGTTCTTGCCTTCGCCAGCCTCGCCCAATCCGTAGCCCTTGATCGTTTTTGCCAGAATGATGGTCGGCGATCCCGTGTGATCGACCGCCGCCCGGTAAGCTGCATGAACCTTGATCGGATCGTGCCCGCCCAGTCGCATGCGTGCCAGTTGTTCATCCGACAGGTGCTCCACCATCTTGAGCAACCGCGGATCGGTGCCGAAGAAGTTCTGCCGGAAGTACGCGCCGCTCTCAACGAAGTATTTCTGGTACTGGCCGTCGGTGATCTCTCCCATGCGCCGCACCAGCAGCCCATCGCGGTCGTTCTGGATCAGAAGATCCCAATCGCTGCCCCAGATGCACTTGATCACATTCCATCCCGCGCCGCGGAAGATCGCTTCCAGTTCCTGAATGATCTTCCCATTCCCGCGAACGGGACCATCCAATCGCTGCAGGTTGCAGTTCACCACGAAGATGAGGTTATCGAGTCTTTCTCGTGACGCCAGCGTGATCGAGCCCAGTGACTCGGGCTCATCCATCTCGCCATCACCCAGGAACGCCCAGACCTTGCCGCCGGTGGCCAGCTTCAGCCCGCGATTTTCCAGGTATTTGATAAACCTCGCCTGATAGATCGCCTGAATCGGTCCCAGACCCATCGACACGGTAGGGAACTCCCAAAACTCGGGCATCAGCCAGGGATGGGGATACGACGACAGACCGCCCTCTGGCTTCAACTCCCGCCTAAAGTTTTCCAGCTTCTGGCTGGCGATGCGGCCTTCGAGAAAAGCCCGGGCGTAGATGCCCGGTGCGGCGTGACCCTGAAAATAGACGATATCCCGATCCCCACCCTCGGTCTGCGCGTGAAGAAAATGATTGAACGCCACTTCGTACAGGGTCGCGGCCGACGCAAAAGTTGAAATGTGTCCGCCGATCCCATCCTGAATCTTGTTCGCCCTCACGACCATGGCCAGTGCGTTCCAGCGCACCAGGCTCTTGATCCGGCGCTCCATTTCCTGGCTGCCGGGGAATGGCGGTTGCTGCTTCGAGGAAATCGTGTTTTGGTACGGCGTGGTTGCGGTAAACGGCAGGTTTACGCCCGCTGCCCTCCGCGCATGCAACGCCAGTTGCTGCAGCAGCCTGCCCGCGCGGTCCGGGCCTCCTTTGGACAATACATAGTCCAGTGAATCCAGCCACTCGCGCGTTTCCAGTACTTCCAGGCCGTTTGTCTGCTGAGTCTCAGCCACCTGATATCACCATCCTTTAAGCGCTAAACATTCCATCATATTCAATAATGCGGATTTTTGCTGGCGGGCCCTTAAGAATGTGCAGAGTTGCAGGGAAGAAAAATAGCAGCCACGCCCCTGCCTTATCATCTATCCTGTGTGTCCGCGAGAGGAGCAACTTTCCATGTTACGTTACGTGATTCTGTTCGTGATCCTTGCCGCCGGCGCGGCTCTAGTCCCGCAGTTCCTGCATGGCAGCTCAACGCCGGAAGTAGGCAGCGTCGCCCCCGATTTCACCCTCAATTCGCAAGAAGGTTCAACCATCAGCCTGAAGGATTTTCGTGGCAAGTGGGTGGTGCTCTACTTCTACCCCAAGGATCAAACCCCCGGCTGCACCATTGAAGCCCACAACTTCCAGCGTGACCTTGCTCAGTACACGCAGAAGAACGCGGTCATTCTCGGTGTGAGCGTCGACAGCGTCGATTCCCATAAGCAGTTTTGCGCCAAGGAAGGCCTGAACTTCAAGCTGCTGGCTGATACCGACAAGGAAGTCTCAAAGCAGTACGACTCGCTGATGAACTTTGGGGTCGTAAAGATAGCGGCGCGCCACACCTTCATCATCGATCCCCAGGGCAAAGTCGCGAAGAGCTACACCAGCGTAGACCCTAATAAGCATAGCCAGGAAGTGCTTGCCGCGCTGGACGATTTGCAGAAGTCAGGTTCCGGCGGTGGGAAGTAGGAATAGGCTAACCGATGCGGAGAAATGCTTCCGGTTCTTTTAGCTGACGCCGACGCTTCCGCGCTGGCTGCTCTTGCCCGCTTCGTAAAGAGACTGGATCTCCTGGATCTGTGAGGTCACGATCGGCGCGGAATATCCGGGATGCCGGAATTCGAGATGCATTCCCCGGCCGATATAGCGGGGTTTCAGCATCGACCCGCCCCAGGTACAACCTTCCAGCGTGACCAGCACCGGCTCAGGACAATACTCGGGGTGTCCTGAAATCAACGCTTGCCCGTCACCCTGCAACACTACACGGTAGCAACTGTGCTGCGTCTGGACGAGAAGCGTGGTTTCCGGCGCCAGGTCCTGCAGCGATACCCCACCTTCGATCTCCGATTGCACAATATGGCGATTTACCACATCGCTGAGGTTAGGGTGCGGCCGGAAGTGAGTGATAAACGGATCCAAGCGAAAAGGCCCTTATCGTACGGGGAGTATATCCTGCATACTGCCGGAGGTCTAAGCGGTATTTGATGCCAGAGGGTCCTGTCCGGACGCTCTTATCCTGGTTCGGCGTGGCCCTGGTTGGGGAACTTCCGGCTCGAAGTCTATGAAATTATTGCGCGAACCGGCTAGGAAAGCCGCCTTCTCCCATACAGATTGCTATTAGAAAACCTGACGTTACCAAAGTCTAGGGATGCGGCACCTAGCTCGAACAGCCCGCCAGGTCATATCTATAGTAACTCTTTACGTTATTAACGATACGCGTTATTATATGGGTCGTGATCAAGAGCTTCGCCGACGCCAAGACGCAAAAGGCGTGGGAGACCGGGAAGTCGCAGGATCCGCCGGCCAAAGCTTTGATCAGAAAGTTTGCCGTGTTGAACTCGGCAACGATGTTAGGTGATCTAGCGGCAGTACCGGGGAACAATTTTGAGAAGTACTAGGACCACCGGAAAGGTCAATACAGTATCCGAGTGAACCAGAAGTATCGGCTTTTTTTCATCTGGCAGGACGGCAACGCCCACGACGTCAGATTGGCCGATGAGCACTGATTCAACAGAAACAGTATGAGCAACAACGTATGAGCATCGAGAGAACAGGCAACCCGAACTGGAAGGTTCATCCTGGCGAGATTCTGAAAGAAGAGTTCCTCAATCCGTTGGGAATGACGACGTATCAACTCGCTAAGAAACTGGGTGTGCCAACCCCCCGGATCAACGACATCGTTCTTAAGAAGCGCGGTATCACGCCGGAGACTGCCGTACTACTGGCCCGCTATTTCAGTACCACCGAGCAATTCTGGCTGAATCTTCAGGCCAATTACGATATCGACAGAGCGAAGCACCAGCTTGCCCGCAAGCTCAAGGCGATTACACCGCTTGCGGCCGCAGCGGTTCTCTGACTCCTCAGTTATGTCGCGTCCTCTCTTAGGTTCATGGCCCTAGTCCGCCGGATGGGGCCGCGGTGGAATCGTAGGAACGCCCTGTTTTCGGGCCGCCTTGCGGCGAACCGCCCAGGTGTGGAACCGGTCCAGATAGATGTACACCACCGGCGTTGTGAACAGCGTCAGCGCCTGGCTCACGATCAAGCCCCCAACGATCGTGATTCCCAACGGCCGCCGCAGTTCCGCACCGGTTCCTGTTCCCAGAGCCAGAGGCAAGCCCCCCAGCAGAGCCGCCGCAGTTGTCATCATGATTGGCCGGAAGCGAAGGACACACGCTTCGTAAATCGAATCCGTCGAATTCTTGCCTTCCTTGCGCTCTGTTTCGAGTGCAAAGTCGATCATCATGATCGCGTTCTTCTTCACGATTCCAATGAGCAGAATGATTCCAATCAGACCGATTACATCCAGCGCATTATGGGTGAGCAGCAAAGCCAGCAGGGCGCCCACTCCCGCGGACGGCAGCGTCGACAGGATCGTGATCGGATGAATGTAGCTCTCATACAGGATGCCCAACACAATGTAGACCGTCACCAGCGCTGCTAGAATCAGTATCGGCTCGTTCGCCAGCGACTGCTGGAATGCTGCCGCCGTTCCCTGGAAACTGGGGTGAATTGTGCTTGGAAAGCCGATCTGGCGCTCTGCGACCTCGATGTCCCTGGTCGCCTGCCCCAGCGAGATGTTCGGCGCGAGATTGAAGGAAATTGTCACCGACGGGAACTGTCCCTGGTGGTTGACAGCCAACGCCGTGTTGTCGGTTTCGAAGTGCGTAAACGCAGACAGTGGTACCTGCGTACCGGTCGTCGACGGCACATAGATGTCGTTCAATCCATCCTGGCTCTGATAGAAACGCGGCTCGACCTCCATCACCACGTGATACTGGTTCAATGGCCGGTACATGGTCGAAACCTGCCGCTGACCAAACGCGTCGTAGAGCGCGTTGTCAATCGTCTGGGCGGTTACTCCCAACCGCGACGCCGTGTCCCGATCCACCACGATCCGTGCCTCCAGCCCCTTATCCTGCTGGTCCGTATTGACGTCTCGCAGGCTGGGAATCGTACGCATCTTTGCCAACAGTCGCGGGGCCCAGGTGTTCAGTTCATCCAGATCTTCGCCCTGAAGCGTGTACTGGAATTGCGCCTGGCTCTGCCGGCCGCCGATCGTGAGGTCCTGTGCCGATTGCAGGAAGAGCGTTGCCCCGGGCACGACCGCCAGCTTCGGTCGCAAGCGGGTGATCACCTGGTCGGCGGTAACCTTGCGCTCGCTCAACGGCTTCAACGTCATGAAGAAGCGTCCTTGATTGGCCGCTGTGTTCCCCCCGGCAAAACCCATTACCGTGTTCACTGCCGGATCTTTCATCACGATGGTCAGGAATTGCGTCATTTTGCGGCGCATGAGGTCGAACGAGATGTCTTGCGAGGCTTGCACGGAACCCATGACTCTGCCCGTATCTTGCTGCGGAAAGAACCCCTTGGGAACAATGATGTACAGGTAAACACTCAATGCGGCTGTCGCCACGGTGACGAACAGGGTGAATGCCTGATGTCGTAGCACCCACTTCAGGCCGTGCTGATACCCAAGGTGAATCCGGTCGAAAATATTCTCGCTCAGCCGGTACAGCCTGCCATGCTTCTCTTCGTCCAGCGGTTTCAGGAACTTCGCACACATGGTTGGAGTGGTAGTCAGTGACACGAGTAGCGAGACTCCGATCGCCACGCTTAGTGTCACCGCGAACTCCCGGAACAGTCTACCCACGATGCCGCCCATCATCAGGATCGGAATGAACACGGCTACCAGCGACGTGCTCATCGAAAGCACCGTGAACCCGATCTCCCTCGCCCCGCGATACGCAGCCTGCACCGGCGGCATGCCCTGTTCCAGGTAGCGCGTGATGTTTTCCAGCACCACAATCGCGTCATCCACGACAAATCCCGTCGAGATCGCCAGCGCCATCAGGGATAAGTTGTTCAGGCTGTACCCCAGCAGGTACATCACCGCGAACGTTCCCACCAGTGACAGAGGTACCGCCACACTCGGGATCATCGTTGCCCGCACCGTGCGCAGAAATACGAACACGACCATAATCACGAGGATGATCGAGATGACAAGCGTCGCTTCGATGTCGTGCACCGACGCACGAATCGTCGTCGTGCGATCCAGGGCAATGGATACGTTGATTGCCGGCGAAATCGACGACTGCAGCTGTGGCATCAGTGCTCGTACGCGGTCAACCGTGCCAATGATGTTCGCACCTGGCTGCCGGAAAACGATGATCAGCACCGCCGGCTTGCCATCCGACAGTCCGATATTTCGTATGTCCTCTACTGAGTCCTGTACGTCGGCCACGTCTCCCAGTCGGACCGCAGCTCCCGTGCTGTTGTTGTAGCCGACAATCAGCGACTTGTACTGCTCCGACAAGAAGAGCTGATCCGTGTCGTCGATCGTCCAGGCATTTAGCGTGTTGGTAACTTCCCCCTTCGGACGGTTTGCATTGGCCGCACCGAGGGCCGTTCGAACCTGCTCCAAGCCGATCCCGAACTTGTTCACCAGAGTCGGATTGATCTCTGCTCGCACCGCCGGTCGCGCGCCGCCTCCGACGAATACCTGTCCGACTCCTTCCACCTGTGCTAGCTTCTGCGACAGAATCGAGTCGGCCGCGTCGTAAATGCGCGGCAGCGTGACGGTGTCGGACGTCAAAGCCAGAATCATGATCGGAGCGTCTGCCGGGTTCGCCTTCCGGTAAAAAGGAGTCTGGGGCAGGTTGGCGGGTAGCTGTCCCCGCGCGGCGTTGATTGCCGCCTGAACATCTCGGCCCGCGGCGTCAATGTTTCGATTCAGATCGAATTGCAGCACGATGCTGGTCGAACCGAGTTGGCTCGTGGACGTCATCTGATTGACGCCCGCTATTCGCCCGAACTGCCGCTCCAGCGGTGTCGCCACTGCCGACGCCATGGTCGCTGGACTCGCTCCCGGCAGGCCTGCAGAAACCTGAATCACGGGAAATTCCACCTGTGGAAGCGGCGCGACGGGAAGGAAATTGAAGGCCAGTGCGCCCGCCATCAAAAGAGCAATGGCCAGAAGGGAAGTGCCGATCGGCCGCTTGATAAATGGAGCCGAAATATTCATGGCCTAGTCCGCTGACGAATGCTCCTCGATCGGTTCTTCGATCTTGTTTCCGATGCGGAAGCGCGAGAATCGCTGTGCCATCCGATCAAATGCCAGATAAACAACCGGCGTGGTATAGAGCGTCAACAACTGGCTCAAGATCAGCCCGCCCACGATCGTGATACCCAGCGGTCGACGTAATTCCGAGCCTGTCCCACCGCCCAGCGCGAGGGGCAGACCGCCGAGTAAGGCCGCCATCGTCGTCATCATGATGGGCCGGAAACGCAACAGGCTCGCCTGGAAGATCGCCTCTTCCGGTTCCTTGTGCTCCACGCGCTCCGCCTCCAGGGCGAAGTCGATCATCATGATCGCGTTCTTCTTTACGATTCCGATCAGCAGGATGATGCCAATCAGCGCCACCACCCCCAGATCATTTCCCGTGATCAGCAAAGCCAGAATTGCGCCCACGCCGGCCGACGGCAGTGTCGAAAGAATTGTGATGGGATGGATGTAGCTCTCGTACAGCACACCCAGTACGATGTACACGGTAATCACGGCAGCCAGGATCAACAGCGGTTCCGAGGAGAGAGAATTACGAAATGCTGCTGCCGTTCCTTGGAAGCTAGTGTGAATGCTCGCCGGAAGGCCGATCTCCTTTTCCGCTTCATCGATCGCCTTCGTCGCCTCTCCCAGCGACACGCCCGGCGCCAGGTTGAAAGAAACCGTTACCACGGGGAACTGACCTTGATGGTTGATGGCCAGCGCCGCATTCGAGGGCTGAAAGTGCGTAAACGATGCCAGCGGGACCTGCGTACCGTTGCTTGACTTCACGTAAATATCTTTCAGAGCTTCCGGATCTTGCCGGAATTGCGGATCGACTTCCAGCACGACGTGATATTGGTTCAACTGTGTGAACATCGTCGAAACCTGCCGCTGTCCGAACGCGTCATACAGCGTGTTGTCGATCGCTTGCGGCAGAATGCCCAGCCGCGACGCCGTATCACGATCGATGACGAGATTCGCCTCCAGGCCGTTGTTCTGCTGATCGGTTGCCACGTCGTGCATCTGCGGCAACGTGCGTAGTTTCTCTACCAGCTTCGTCGACCACGCCGCCAACTCCTGTGCGTCCGTATCTTCCATCGAATACTGGTATTGTGTTCGGCTGACGCGGTCTTCTACTGTCAGGTCCTGCACCGGCTGCATGTAGAGAGTGATGCCTTCAATCTTTGCGAGTTCCGGCTGCAGCCTTCGAATCACATCCGATGCCGTCGTGTCTCGCTCATCGCGCGATTTCAGGTTGATCTGGATACGCCCGCTATTCGGCGTCGTATTGGTTCCGTCGACCCCGATGAAAGATGACAAACTCTCCACGTCCGGGTCTTTCAAAATGATCCCAGCAAGCGCCTGCTGCCGCTTCGCCAATGCGTCGAAGGAAATATTCTCCGGTGCCTCCGAGATGCCCAGGATTACACCGGTATCCTGCACCGGGAAAAAGCCTTTGGGTACGACCACGTAAAGGAAGAGCGTGAGAACCAGTGTTCCAAAGGTCACTAACAATGTGATCGTCTGGTGCTTCAGCACGAACTTCAGCGTTCGCCCGTAGAACGCAACCACGCTGTTATAAAAATTCTCCGACGCCCGGTAGAACCGTCCCTGCTTGTTGGGGTCGTGCCGGCGCAACAGCTTCGCGGCCATCATCGGCGTCAGCGACAAAGACACCAGCGCCGAAACGATAATCGTTACTGCCAGGGTCACTGCGAACTCGCGGAACAGTCTGCCCACGATATCGCCCATAAACAAAAGAGGAATCAGCACGGCAATCAGCGACACCGTCAGCGAAATAATCGTGAAACCGATTTGCCCTGATCCTTTGAGCGCTGCCTCGAGTGGCGAATCGCCTTCCTCCAGGAAACGGTCGATGTTCTCAATCATGACAATCGCGTCATCGACCACGAAGCCGGTGGAGATCGTCAATGCCATCAACGTGAGGTTGTTCAGGCTGTATCCCAGCAGGTACATGACGCCGAACGTGCCCACCAGGGAAAGCGGCACTGCCACGCTCGGGATCACCGTCGCAGACAGATTCCGCAAGAACAGGAAAATGACCATCACCACCAGCGCAACGGTCAACATCAGCTCAAACTGAACGTCTTTTACCGACGCGCGAATGGTCTGGGTGCGATCGGTAAGAATCGCAACTCGAACCGAGGACGGAAGCGAAGCCTGCAGTTGCGGCAGCAGCTTCTTGATCCGATCCACCACGCTGATAATGTTCGCGCCGGGCTGCCGCTGGATGTTCACAATCACAGCCGGCGTCTGGTTCATCCACGCTGCCTGCTGCGTGTTCTCCACGCCATCCACGACGGTGGCGACATCCGAAACTCGCACCGGCGCACCGTTGCGGTACGAGATAATTATCGGACCGTACTGGCTGCTCGCCAGCAGCTGATCGTTCGCCCCGATTGTGTAGGACTGCCGGGGCCCGTCCAGCACACCTTTGGCCTGGTCAACATTCGCAGCCGCCAGCGCCGTTCTCAAATCTTCCAGGCTTAACCCATACGAAGCGAGAGCCGTAGGATTCGCCTGAATCCGAACCGCCGGCTTCTGCCCGCCGCTGATCGAGACCAGACCCACGCCGGGAAGCTGCGATATCTTTTGTGCCAGCGCGGTGTCCGCCAGATCCTCGACCTTCGAAAGTGCGAGCGTCTCCGAGGTCAGCGACAGTGTGAGAATCGGCGCGTCGGCGGGATTGACTTTGCTGTAGATCGGAGGATTCGGAAGATCGACGGGCAGATACGTCGAGCCGGCATTGATGGCCGCTTGTACCTGCTGCTCTTCGATGTCGATATTTTGATCAAGATTGAATTGCAGCGTGATGACCGAGCTCCCAAAGGAACTCGTCGACGTCATCTGCTGCAGCCCGGGAACTTGCCCAAACTGACGCTCGAGTGGTGCCGTCACCGACGACGCCATCACGTCCGGATCGGCGCCCGGATAAAACGTGACAACTTGAATCGTAGGATAGTCAACTTCGGGGAGAGCGGAAACTGGCAGTTGTGTGTACGCCACCATGCCGACCAGCATCAGGCCGACCATTAGCAGGGTCGTCGCGACCGGCCGTAAAACGAAAATCCGCGACGGACTCATGACCCTCCGGCAGCAGCGGAAGCCGCGGACTGTCCTGATCGCCCCCCGCCCGAACCGCTCACGCGCGGTTCCACCTTTGACCCGCCCTGCAGTTTGTCCTGGCCGTCCGTCACCACCACATCGCCTGGAGCGATACCGCTTGCGATCGCGGTCAGGTTGTTTTGCGAGATTGCCACCGTGACCGGCTTGACCTCAACCGTCTTGTCCGTCTTCACCGCGTACACAAAGTTGCCTTGCGGTCCGCGCTGTATCGCGGCTGCAGGCACGATGGTCGCGTCCTTCCTCGTTTCCAGCAGAAGCTGCACATTCACGAACTGGTTCGGCCACAGGGTGTCACCCTTGTTGTCAAAAATTGCTTTCAGCCGCCCAGTGCCGGTGGTCTGATCGATCTGATTGTCGATCGTCAGCAGCTTTCCCGTTGCCAGCTTCGTCTGGTCGTCGCGGCTGTATGCGTCTACCGGCAGCGTGCCCTTCTCCATCTTTTGCGACACCGCGGGAAGCTGATCTTCCGGCAACGTGAAAATCACGGCGATCGGTTGCAGCTGCGTGATGACCAGCATCGGATTCGTGTCGGTCGCATGCACCATGTTCCCGGGATCGACCAGCCTGAGCCCGATCCTTCCGCTGATGGGCGCCGTGATGTGGCAGTAAACGAGGTTCAGCTTGGCGTTGTCGACCGCCGCCTGGTCCGCGCGCACCGCGCCCTCGATCTGGTCTGCAGTTGCCAGTTGCGTGTCCACCTGCTGTTGCGACATCGCCCCCGACTGCTGCAACAAATCCTTGAAACGCTGGTAATTCAGCTTGGCGTCGCGCAATGAGGCCTGATCGCGAAACAGCTGGGCTTGCGCCTGACTCAAAGCTACCTCGTATGGTCGCGGATCAATCAACGCCAGCAATTCGCCTTGCTTGACGTTCTGGCCTTCTTTGAAATTCACTTGCACCAGTTGGCCGTCTACCCGGCTCTTCAAGCTCACCGTGTTGTAAGCCGTAACCGATCCCAGGCCCGAGAGGTACACAGGCATGTCTTGCTTTTTCGCCGTCGCTACGCCAACCGGAACCACTTGAGCGGCAGCGGCTCGCGCCGTCGTCGGTTTCGGATCGCTGTTGCTGCAGCTCACCAGCATCGCGCAGAACATCAGCACGCCCGCAAACTGCGCCGCCATCCTCAGGACTATCGGTCGCCGCCGTTGCTCGGAAAAAACTCTTCCATATGCCGTCAAAGAATTGCTCCCGCCAGACACAAATGGGGAATGATTAACATTAGAATAACCACCAGCAAGGCATCTCATGAGTATCTTCATAACGCCTGTACTTATTGGACGTGCAACCTCGAGTCTCGGTTGCGGCTTATCTCGAAGGTCGGCTTGTCAGACACTGATTGTGAGCTCGCACGCCCTGAAAAGTACAACCCCATTGTCACAGAAACCTCTTTCAGAGCGCCGAGTTATCAAAAACCTTTACAAATCTTTACCAATATTGAACCAACTCACATGAAGATTGACTCGAATGCCGCGCGTCGCTCGAAACGGCCAGCCGGTGCCGGGGAGATGGCGGCGGAAGAGCTACAGAAGTATTCCCGCGATCGATGCCGACATCAGGTTTGCCATGGTTCCCGCCAGCATTGCCCGCAACCCGAACCGTGCCAGTTCACTCTTCTTGTTAGGAGCGAGCGCCCCGATCCCGCCGATCTGAATTCCGATCGAACTCAAATTGGCAAATCCGCATAGCGCGAACGTTGCAATCGTGAAGGAGCGCGGATCCATGGTTGCCCGTTGCGCACCCAGTGCTGAGTACGCAACCAGCTCATTCAGGACCATCCGTGTTCCCAGCAGATTTCCCACGGTCATACAGTCGTGCCATGGTATTCCGATCACCCACGCCACCGGCGCAAAAAGCGCTCCCAGTACTCGTTCCAGGCTGGTCGGAAACCACATAAGGCCATGGTTTGCCAGTCCATTGTGAATGCCGCCCATGATTCCGTTCGCTAGCGCGATCAAAGACAGAAAAGCGATCAGCATCGCAGCCACATTCAACGACAAGTTCAAACCGTCGGTCGTGCCGCGCGCGATCGCTCCCAGCAAGTTCTCGCTCTTCTCCGTCGCCACTTCCTCTTCGCTCATCACCACGCGCCCGGCAGTCTTGGGAAATTCCGTCTCCGGTACCAGCATCTTCGACATCAGGATCGTTCCCGGCGCGGTCATGATCACTGCGCTCAACAGATGCTTCGGCTCCGCTCCGAATGCGATATACGCGGCCATCATGCCGCCCGAAACGTGTGCCATCCCGCTGGTCATCACGGTCATCAGTTCGGACTTCGTCAGATCCGGAAGGAACGGCCGAATCGTCAGTGGCGCCTCGGTCTGGCCCATAAAGATGCTGGCCGCCACGTTCAGCGACTCGGCTCCACTAGCGCCCATGAAGCGAGTCATCACCCGCGCCGCCTGTTTCACCACGAACTGCATTACGCCAATGTGGTAGAGGATCGCGAACAACGCCGCAATAAAGATGATGGTGGGCAGAACCTGAAAGGCGAAGTAAAAGCCGAGCTTCGAACCCGGTTTCCCCAGCTCTCCGAACAGAAATTGGGACCCGGAGAAAGCGTAACTGAGCAGCCGGTTCACTCCGTCTCCCGCCTTCTGAAACATCAGGCGGCCAATCTCGGCCCGCAACACGAATACGGCAAAGGTCAGCTGCAGCCCAAGCCCCCAGGCCACCGTCTTTTTGCGAATGGCCCGCCGATCGGTGGAGAATACGTATCCCAACGCTAACATCGTGAGCAAACCGAGAATGCCGGTGAATCGCCCCATTTAGCTCTTCCCTCCGGATTTTTCTATCACCCGATGAACCAATGGCCGCCTGTGTGTCGGCGGCGCTTCACCGATCTGGTAACTCTCCTCTATAAGTTCCTTCGCCCGCGCGGCCTTCGACTCAGAATTGAAGTGGATGGTGCACAAGGACTCACCGCGTTCCACGCGATCCCCAACCTTTTTATGCAGCACAATCCCGACTGCGGGATCGACGGCGTCTTCTTTCTTCTCGCGGCCTCCGCCCAGGACCACGCACGCCGTACCCACAGCTTCACACTGGATTGCCGTTACAAATCCGCTCTGCGCACTCTTTACTGCCAGTGTGTGCTTCGCGTGTGGCAGCCGCGTGGGGTCGTCGATCGCTTTGACGTCCCCGCCGTGCAGTGCCACCATTTGGCGGAATCTGTCGAGCGCTTTCCCCGACCGAATGATCTCCTCCGCCACCTTTTTCCCTTCTCCAACGCTCGAAGCGCTTTCCCCCGCATAGAACATCCATCCAGCCAGTTCCAGGCAAAGCTCTCGCAAATCTTCCGGGCCCTCTCCGCGCAGAACGTCGAGGATTTCCTCCACTTCCAGCGTGTTTCCCACCTTAAGTCCGAGTGGCTGGTCCATATCGGTGATCAAGGCAACCACGCGCTTGCCCATGCGCTCACCAGTCTCCACCATCAGTTCGGCCAGGTGAACCGCATCTTCTTCTTTCTTCATGAAAGCGCCTGAACCCGTCTTCACATCCAGCACCAGCGCATCGATGCCCTCGGCCAGCTTCTTGCTCATGATCGAGGCGCAGATCAGACTCGGACTTTCGACCGTACCCGTCACATCCCGCAGCGCATACAGTTTTCGGTCTGCCGGAGCAATCTCCGCCGTCTGCCCGATCATCGCGCAACCGCACGCCTGCAGCACCTCGCGAAACCTCTCCACCGAAAGATTCACATTGAACCCGGGAATCGATTCCAGCTTGTCCAGAGTTCCGCCAGTGTGTCCCAGCCCTCGCCCGCTGATCATCGGAACCGCAAGCCCGCCGGCGGCAACCAGCGGCGCCAGCACCAGAGAAGTCTTGTCGCCGACGCCCCCCGTCGAGTGCTTGTCCACCTTCTTCGCGGGATGCGAGGAAAGATCCAGCACTTCTCCGGAGTGCAGCATCGCGTGCGTAAGTGCTGCGGTCTCGGCGCGCGTCATGCCCCGCAGGACAGTTGCCATCAGCCAGGCTGAAACCTGATAATCGGCCGTCTCGCCGCGCGTGTAACTGAGAACCAGGTGTTCGATCTCCGCCTGCGAAAGCTCATGGCCATCCCGCTTTCGCCGGATCACATCAATCGCGCGAATGTGATGAGGTGCAGCTTGCGGCTTATTCACTGAGGCGAAATCCTTCCGGCAGAAGATCGCTGATCGGCGCTTCCGTCCAGCCCTTCGCACTCTTGAAGAAAATCATCGCCTCGGGGCCAAATTCGTAGATCACCTGGCGACACGCACCGCAGGGAGAGCAGGGAACATCTTGTTCAGTGGCGACTGCCACCGCGCGAATCACCAGCTTCGGCCCTGACTGCGCCACGGCGGAAAAGATAGCCGTCCGCTCGGCACAGTTCGTCATCCCGTACGAGCTGTTCTCCACGTTACAGCCGGTGAAAATCTTCCCACGGTTGCTCAATATCGCCGCTCCCACTTTGAAATGGGAAAAAGGAGCATAAGCGTTCTTCATCGCCTTGCGGGCTGCCTTCATCAACAGGCTGCGCTGCCGGGAAGGAATCTCTTTCTGAGGACCGGCCATATTGATCGGAATCGAGACACATCTGCGCCAAAATTGCGCGCCTGATTGTAACCCTTCACAGGAAAACTCAGCATTGTTTCTTAGGCCGGCTGGCCAGTCTTCCCGAATGCTCTCTAACCCGTGTTTCCCAAATAAAAAGGGGAGAGGCGCGACTCAACCTCTCCCCACTCCCCCCGGAAATCCTGCTAGTCCGCAACCGCTGGCGAGGCTAAGGCTTCCGCCGCATGGGCCGCCAACTCGGTTTCCTGGGCGTCCACTACAGCGATGGCAGCCGCGTTGACGATCTCCTCTACCTCCGCTCCCCGCGCCAGTAAGTGAACGGGCCGGCTCATGCCCATGAGGATTGGACCGAGCGTCTCGGCGCCGCCAATCTTCGACAGCAGCTTATAAGCGATGTTGGCCGAATTCAGATCGGGGAAGATCAACACGTTGGCTCCACCTTTGAGCGTGCTGAACGGGTAAGTCTCCTGCAGAATTTCTGGAGACAATGCCACGTCCGCCATGATCTCTCCATCGACCATCAGATCGGGATCAGCCTTGTGCAGCAATTCGACTGCCTTGCGCACCTTGTCGCAGACCGGATGGTTACTGCTGCCGAAGCTGGAGAATGACAGCATGGCCACGCGCGGCTCTACCTCAAAGCGCCTTGCCACATCTGCCGTACACAAAGCAATCTCCACCAGATCTTCTGCAGTGGGATCGATGTTCACGCTGGTGTCGGCGAGAAAATAAACTTCTCCCTTGCGCGTGATCATCGCGTAACACCCGGATACCTTGTGCAGGCCTTCCCGCACCCGCAGAATCTGTAGGGCTGGGCGGATCACATCAGGGAAATGCTGGCTGACACCTGAAACCAGCGCGTCAGCATCCCCCATGTGCACCATCATCGAACCAAATACATTGTGATCGTTGATGAGACTGGATGCCTCGGTGAGTGTTACCCCGCGTCGCTGCCGCAGGCGGAAGAGTTCCTGGACATATCGCTCGCGCAATGGGGACTCCGCAGGGTCCACGATCTTGACATCTTTCAGCTCCAGACCCAGTTCGATGGCCTCAGACCGAATCGTCGCCGCCCGCCCAAGCAGGATCGGCACCGCAATCTTTTCCTCCACCAGCGTGTGGCACGCCCGCAAAATTTTCTGATTCTCTCCCTCGGGAAACACTACCTGCTTCGGTTTTGCTTGTGCCTTGTGAACCATCATGCGTGCGATCTCATGGCTCTTGCCCAATCGGCGCTCCAGCTGTTCACGATAATTCGCCAGGTCAACCGGTTCCTGCGCCACTCCGCTCTCCATAGCGGCTCTGGCCACGGCTGCTGCTTCCCAAACCAGAACACGGGGATCGAACGGCTTCGGAATCAGATAGTCAGGGCCGAACTTCAGTCGCTCAACGCCGTAGGCCCGGCACACCGAATCCGGAACATCCTCCTTCGCCAGCGCCGCCAGCGCGCGCGTCGCCGCCAGCTTCATCTCTTCATTAATCGCGGTTGCCCGGACATCCAGAGCACCACGGAAAATGAACGGGAAGCCCAGAACATTGTTTACCTGGTTGGGATAGTCAGAACGTCCAGTCGCCATGATCACGTCGTCGCGGCACGCCCGGGCGTCTTCATAAGTGATCTCCGGATCCGGATTCGCCATCGCAAAGACGATCGGACGCGGCCCCATCGACACTACCATCGCCTGCGTCACCACACCCTTCCCCGAAAGCCCGACGAACACGTCCGCACCTCTCATCGCGTCGGCCAGGGTCCGCATCTCGCTCGGGTGCGCGAACCGCTCTTTGTACGGGTTCATCCCCTTTGTGCGCCCCTGGTAGATCACTCCCGTGGTGTCGCACATAGTAATGTTCTCGCGCTTCACACCGAGCCGCACGTAGTGCTCTGCACACGAAATCCCGGAAGCGCCCGCGCCGTTGAACACCACCCGCACCTTGCAGATGTCCTTGCCTGCCACTTCCAGCGCGTTGAGAAGGGCCGCACCCGTAATGATCGCGGTGCCGTGCTGATCGTCGTGGAAGACCGGGATCTTCATCGTCTTCTTCAGGGTTTCTTCGATGTGGAAGCACTCCGGCGCTTTGATGTCCTCCAGATTGATGCCTCCGAACGTCGGCTCCAGCAACTGGCAGAACTTGATCACTTCCTCCGGATCGTGGGTGTTGACTTCGATATCGAACACGTCGACGTCCGCGAACCTCTTAAATAGGACGCACTTGCCCTCCATGACCGGCTTGCCCGCAAGGGCACCAATATCGCCCAGGCCGAGGACCGCGGTGCCGTTGCTTACCACAGCAACCAGGTTTCCCCGCGCCGTGTATTTGTAGGCATCGTGCGGGTTCTTCTGAATCTCCAGGCAGGGTTCCGCAACGCCCGGCGTATACGCCAGGCTCAAGTCGCGCTGGGTGCGGCAAGGTTTCGTGGGCGTAACCTCAATTTTTCCCGGGCGCGAGCCAGAATGATATTCAAGTGCTTGCTGCTTGGTTACGGCCATAATTCCTCCTCTTTGTATGTCTGCGTCTGTGGCCTGCAGTTACCGATCATTGAAACGACAAATCCCCGCTCCCCAACCACAGCACTGCCAAAAGCCCGTCACGATCGCTTCATCTGCAAGATCGTCCGCGGCGAGATCTACTTCAAACAGTCGACCACGCTCTCTCATTGACGATCTGCTGCACGGTCGGCTTGACCAGTCTCTCGAAATCCGCCCATGCCATCCGCATCAGCTCGCGATGGGATCCTGCGTTGAAAGCAATTTCCTTGTCCTCGGAAAGCGTCTCGTCGACGAATACCTTCATGCCGTAAAGATTGCCGAAGGGCGGCATCGCGCCCGTCTCGCAATCGGGGAATCTGGTTTTGAATTCCAGTTCCGACGCCAACTCGGCCGTCTTCGCTCCCGTGATTCTCTTCAGCAGAGCCAGATCTACATGGACAGCAGCCGGCACCACTGCCATGGCGAATTCTCCGTCCAGCTTGACGATTACGGTTTTCGCTAACTCCCGGCCGCGGACGTGCGCCAGAGCCGCCACTCCTTGTGCGGTATATGCAACAGAGTGACTGATCAACACATACTTGACCGAATAACTATCCAGAAAATCCTTAAGTCTGGTGAGCGACATAAATGTCTCCTATCTTTCCGTCGATGCTGTATCTGGCTCCCAGAGTCGACGCTCGGTGCCCTCCTGAAGCTGATCCAGCAGCTGTGGGAAATGTTGGACTACCTTCTTAACTGCCATTTGGACCGCCGCTGACAACTCCGTGCCCGGCGCGGCGCTCTCTATTTCAATACCCAAAAGAAACATTCGAGGCGATTGCAAGTCCAAGGCCCCGCGTAGTTCGAGAATTTCCTTCAAGCCCCATCCATGGAGCGAGAAAGCCGCTTCATTTCTTGACTCCATCTGTGCAGCCGATAAGGCGAGCAATTGAACGGTCCCTGGTGCGGCGCCCGAGACGAGCGCGTCCACAAAGACGATGGTGTCGGCCTCGTCAAGAATCTCAAGCACATCCATTTGTGGAAGCTCAAGGAAGTGGCAGGCAACCAGCCCCTGTTGGCGCAATTGCGATATCAACTGCAAACCCACGGCATCGTCGCCGGCTAGTCCGCTTCCAAGTCCAACCACCAGCACCCGTCCCAGGTTGTCTATGGGTTCGCCCAGCGCTCTGTTTTGCTCGATCTCCATTGTTAGTTCCGTCGAATTCTCACCTTCGTGAAATGAGTCGAGCAGGAAATGCACGGGTCGTAGTTCCGCACTAGGTGCTCACAGGCGCGGATGATCTCCTCGTCAGGCCGCTGCATGAGTGATGGCACCAGCAGACGCAAGTCGTCCTCCATGCGCCGCAGGTTTTGCGACGTTGGCGGCACAATCTTGGCGAACTCGATTAGTCCCTGCTCGCTGAAGCGATAGCGATGGAACAGGATTCCCCGTGGTGCTTCCGTTGCCGCGCACCCTTCGCCCTTTCGAATAGAGAAGTCCACCCGACTGCGCTGCGGTTCTTGATAGGACTCGATGATGGCCAGAGCCTCTTCGCATGCGTGCACGAGTTCAACCGCCCGCGCCAGGGCGCCGAGGAACGGATTGCGCACCGGCGGCGTCATCCCAGCCGCCATCCATGCCTGCTTCGCTTGCGGCAAGAGTTTGTCGTGATTCAGGTTGAGACGTGCCAGTGGTCCCACGAAGTAGCTTGTTCCTGCCTGGGCTCGGACCGAGTGCAGAGCCGTGGACCGCTGCACATGCTCCTCCAGAAACGCATGCTCGAACTGCGAGGGAGGCAGATTAAGCCCTCGCGACGAAGCCACGTGCCCTTCATTCATCGCGTACTCGTCCGGATGCGAGAGGCAAACGAACTCATAATCGGGGGTAAGGTCAGGAAAACGAAAACCGCCGACCCAGGTCACGGTCTCCAAAGACGCCTTGATCGCCCAATCCAGGTCGGATCGTAACTTGAGCAGCTCTTCTCGTTGCGGAACTTTGTAGAACCCGCCCACGCAAACCGACACGGGGTGAATTGCCCGTCCTCCAAGCAACTCCAGAAGGTGGTTGCCGATCTTCTTCAGCCGCAGCCCGCGCTTCAGTTCAGCGCCATACTTCTCGGCCATCGATACCGCGCTTTCATAGCCGAGAAAGTCCGGAGCGTGCAGCAGGTAAATGTGCAGCGCGTGGCTCTCGATCCATTCCGCGCAATAAAGAAGACGGCGCAACGCACGGACCGCCGGATCAGCTACCACGCCCAGTCCATTCTCCAGTGCGTGAACTGAACTCATCTGGTAAGCGACTGGACAGATCCCGCAGATTCGGGCAACGATGTCGGGCACTTCCTGGATGTGGCGGCCCTGAAGGAACGCTTCAAAAAAACGCGGTGGCTCGAAGATGTTGAGCTGGACATCTTTGACCTGCCCGCCCTCCAGGCACAGCGAGATTCCTCCTTCGCCCTCGACTCGCGAGAGATTCTCCAGCCGCAGCGTCCGAGTAATGTCCTGGGTCATTGCCCGGTGCCTCCCAGTTTTTCACTCGCCGAGCGGAAGACCTCCGCGTATCC